>Ga0182746_1000231_pt1 | contig 94903 bp, 77 predicted proteins | sample eDN3rd30CBELigOP_FD_128881 | JGI IMG/M metagenome (GOLD analysis project Ga0182746, IMG submission 128881) | Enriched Organic Plus compost microbial communities from Emeryville, California, USA - eDNA 3rd pass 30_C BE-Lig OP (version 2) (version 2) ...
AGGCGCCCACAACGATCGAGCGGATTCTCGCGCACCTCAGCCGGGACGCAGAGCCGGTCGATCCGGCGTATCCGGGCCGTGCGCCGCCCCAGGGCGAGTTGTCGTTCTGACCGCTCTGCACTGAAACCCGCACTCCTATCTGGTCATCGAGACGACCGGCGAGGACGAGCAGCCGTTAATAAAAGAGGTAGAGATCGCGGGTATCGCCACCGTCCAGACCACGGGCCTCCGGCGGGAGCATCTCTCGCCGGGCACGCACGTCGTCATCACCGGCTCCCCGCACCGACGCGACCCCGTCCGGAAGATGATCGGCATGAGCGTTGCACTGGACGACGGCTCCGTGCATGCGATGAATCCTGGCGCAGCTCCACAGACGAACCTTGCGCCGGCGCAGAGCCTCGCCGGTTCATGGGCACCCCAATCCGGCGATTTCATCCGGCTAGCCACGACGGTTCCGACATGGCCGCTGACCGCGGCCGCCCGGGCGGCGCAAGCGGACCCGGGAGCCGTCGCGCAGGCTGTGGCGAGCTGCCAGTGGAGCGGCGGACCGATGTCCATGGTGCTGCAAACCTTGCGCGAGATCGAGATCGGCGAGCGCGAGGTCACGATCACGGTCGATTTTCTCGGTGTTCGACACGTGCGCACGGTCCACTTGGATCGAGCGCAGCATCCGGCAAACGTCGAACCATCGTTGGTCGGACACTCGATCGGCCGTTGGGAAGGGGATGTGCTGATCATCGATACGCGAGGCTACGCACCGCGGCCGGATTCGGGATCAACCTGCCGAAGCGCCGGCGGGCGCGTTCCCGGCGAAGTGACGGCGATGGTGCGGCCGTGGGCCTCACCGAGTGCGAGATCGCGGTGCTGCGGCTGCTCGTGAGCGGCAAGACGAACCGGCAGATCGCGGCCGCTCTCTTCATCAGCACGAACACCGTCTCGCATCACCTGCGCAGTATCTTCGCGAAGACCGGCGCCGTGAACCGCACCGAGGCGTCGGCATTCGCGCATACGCGCGGGCTCTGCGCTCCGTCCGCGGAATAGCTACATGAATGTGCGATGCGCGGCCTTCGCGGCTACGCCAGAATCGGACGCCAATGAAGATGGTGCTTCTCCTCGTCGCGCTCGTCTGCTGCGGGTTGATGGCCGGCACGACCTTCGCGTTCTGGCTGCTCGGCAATCCCGCCCGCCTCTCGTATCCGACCTTCATCGAGTACTTTCCGGCAATGGTCCGGGCGGTGCGGGGACCGCTCACGGTGCTTGGCTTCTCGTGTGTCCTGAGCGTGGCGGCTTCGACTGTGCTCGCGTGGTCGGATGGTCCGCGCTTCTACGTCGTCGCGGCCGCACTCGTGCTCTGCATCACCGCCTCGCTCGTCACGACGTTCGGGAACGTGCCGATCAACGAGCAGGTACTCGCGTGGGACTCGCACGCGGCTCCTGTCGATTGGGTCCGCACCATGAGCCGGTGGTGGCACTGGCACCTGACGCGGTTCGCGGCGGTGACCGGTGCGTTCGGATTGCTCGCTGTCGACGTCCTGCGCTGGAAGGCCGCGTGAGATGACGAACGGCACTTCGATCACGATTCGACCGCGCTCGTCCGACGGTCCGCCCGGCTACGGCCGCGAGCTCACGCTGCGCCCCGAGACGACGGCGATCTTGACCATCGACGTGCAGCGGTTCTTCGTGGAGTCGCTGCCGTTCGAAGCGATGCAGCGGGCCATCGAGCCGATCGCACGGCTTCTTCCCGCGGCGCGCGAAGCCGGGATGACCGTCGTGCACGTCAAGACGGAGTTCGGCGCCGATGGCAGCGATGCGGGTCGTCCCGGGTCGCGGACGCGGCAAATGATGGCGGCGGTGTTCGAGGGGCTCGTACAGGGCAGCCCCGGAGCGCAGCTCGTGCCGGCGCTCGAGCCGCTCCCGGATGACGCCGTCGTGGTCAAAAAGCGATTCAGCGGCTTCGCGGGAACGGATCTGCACGAGCTGCTGGTCGCTCGCCGCATCGAGTCGCTGCTCCTCGTCGGCGGCACAACGACGGTGTGCGTGGAGTCGACGCTGCGTGACGCGATGTTTCTCGAGTACAACGGCGCCGTCCTCGCCGACTGCACCGCGGACATGACCGAGGCCCTGCATCAGAGCGCGCTCGCGCGTATCGACCTGTTTTTCGGCTGGGTTGCCACCTCGGACGAGATACTGGCGGCACTGTCGAACGGCTCGACCGGACGATAGTCGCAGGCATGGTAGCGACAACTGAACGGGAGTAGCATCTTGTCGGCCCGACATGGGTTGAACGAACGACGATCCGCGCCCGCCGCCACGGGTGCGATCGGGAGGCACTCAGCATGAAGCGCCGCGCCTTCTGCGCCGCCGGCGTCTCCGCCGCGGCCCTCTCGTTCCTACCTTTCCGCCGCGCGTTCGCCGCAGACGTCCCTGCTCTGACGAATGACGGCGCCGAGATCGTGCTCCGCGCAAGCGACGTCGAGGATTTCCTCGCGGGCCTCCGCGGCCAGCTGCTGCTCATTGGGCAGGACGGCTACGACGAAGCCCGCCGGATCTGGAACGGCTCGTTCGACCGCAAGCCGGCGATGATCGCGCGCTGCGCCGGCACCGCGGACGTGATGCGCGCGGTCAGCTTCGCGAAGGCGCACGATCTGCTCGTCGCGGTCCGCGGCGGCGGCCATAGCATCTCGGGCCAGTCCGTCTGCGACGGCGGGCTGATGATCGATCTTTCGCGAATGCGCGGCATCCGCGTGGACCCGGCCGCGCGCCGCGCGCGGGCGGAGCCCGGCGTGCTGCTAGGCGAGCTCGACCGGGAGACGCAGGCGTTCGGCCTCGCGACGCCGGCCGGCACGGTATCCCACACGGGCATCGCCGGCCTCACGCTCGGCGGCGGCTTCGGCCGGATTGCCCGCAAGCACGGCCTGACCTGCGACAACCTGGTCGCGGCCGACGTCGTCACGGCCGACGGCCGGCTCGTGCACGCGAGCGGGGACGAGAACCCCGACCTCTTGTGGGGCTTGAAGGGCGGCGGCGGCAACTTCGGCATCGTCACGTCGTTCGAATACCAACTGCACGCCGTCGATCCGATGATGTACGGGGGGCTGATCCTCTATCCATTCGCGGCGGCGGGCGAAGTGCTGCGCTTCTTCGCCGATTTCGCGCTCGAGGCGCCGGACGAGATGTACGCCGACGCGGCGCTGATCACGGCACCGAACGGGGAGCGCGTGCTCGCGCTCGATACATGCTTCTGCGGCCCGCTCGAGGACGCGGAGCGGCAGTTCGAGCCTCTCCGCCGTGTAGCGAGGCTGCAGGATCTCGCGGGGCCGACGCCGTACGTGCGGCTGCAAACGACGTTGGACGAGACCTACCACCACGGCATCAAGGCGTACGAGCGGTCCGGGTTCTTGCGGCGGATCGAGCCGACGCTCGCGGACGAGGTCATCGAGCGCCTCGCCGCGAGCAATCTCCCGACCGCGCAAGTGATCTTCGTGCACCACGGCGGCGCGATCGCACGCGTACCTCCGGATGCGACCGCGTTCTGGCATCGGGACGCGCAGCACAGCATGCTGATCCAGGGCCACTGGACGGACCCGGCGCAAAGTGACGAGATCATGGGCTGGGCGCGCTCGACGTGGGCCACGCTCGAATCGCACACGAACGGGTTCTACGTGAACACGATCGCCGAGGACGACCCGCAGCGGCGCGTGCGCGGGACGTACGGCGAGAACTATGCCCGGCTGGTCGCGCTGAAGAACGCGTACGACCCGACGAATCTGTTCCGGCGCAACGCGAACATCGAGCCGACGGTCTGACCCGGTCACGTTCGCGGTCGACGGCAAGCAGTACGTCGCCGTCAGCACCGGCGGCACGCCGAACACGATGTCGCTCGCGTCGTTGACGCCGGACGCGCGCGGCGAGACCGCGAACGCGCTCTACGTCTTCGCGCTGCCCGATTAATCGGCCTGCTGGCTCTCGAGCGCGGTCTGCATCGCCGCACCCGCGATGCGGCTCGCCGGCACGCGCGCCGCCGAATCCTGCCCGATGATTCTCCCGTCGAGCATTCGGATCGTGCTGTGGCTGTAGGCCGCGTTCTCCGGCGAATGCGTCACCATCAGAATGGTCGTGCCCGCCTCGTTGAGGCCGTGCAGGATCTGCATGACTTCCGTTCCGTTCGTCGAATCGAGGTTACCCGTCGGCTCGTCGGCCAGCACGAGGGCGGGCTTCAGCACGACGGCGCGGGCCACGGCCGCGCGCTGCTGCTGGCCGCCCGACAATTGCGGCGGGAAGTGATCGCGCCGGTGCGCGATGCCGACCCTCTCGAGCACCTCGTCGACGCGAGCTTTCCGTTCCCTGGCCGGTGTTCTTGCATAAGTGAGCGGCAGCTCCACGTTCTCGAATACCGTGAGCTCGTCGATCAGATTGAACTTTTGGAACACGAAGCCGATGTGCCGTTTACGTATGCGAGACCGCCGGCTCTCCGGATAGCGCGAAACGTCCTCGCCCAGGAATCGGTACGTCCCCTGCGTCGGGCTGTCGATGAGCCCGAGGATGTGCAGCAGCGTCGACTTCCCGCAGCCCGAAGGCCCCATGATGGAGACGAACTGCCCTTCTTGTACCTGCAGCGTCACTGCATCGAGTGCCGTCGTTTCGACGGTATCGGTCCGGAAGAGTCTTCTCAGGTTCTCGGTCTCGATGATCATGGGCTGCTTCTCGAAATTGTCGTCGCGTGCGATGCGCGGCTCTCGAGCCGCGCCGGCTCCGTGAACACCAGCTCATCGACCTCGTTGAACGCGTCGTAGCTCGACGTCACGATCCAGTCGCCTGGACGAAGCCCTTCGAGGACCTCGACGAAGCGCGGATTCTGGCGCCCGAGCCGAATGCCCGTCCGGCGCGCCGATCTCCCGTCCTCGGAGACGAGATAGACCCAGCGGCCCGCCGTTTGCTGAAAGAAGCCGCCGCGCGCGACCAGGACGGCTTCCGTCGCTTCGCTGAAATTGAGCTCCACGGTCAGCCGCTGGCCGCGCCGCAGATTCGGCGGAACTTCGCCGGCAAAGACGGCGTCGACCATGAATGCGTCGTTGACGACCTCCGTGAAGATCTTGTCCACGACGACGTCGTAAACGCTTCCGCCGAGCGTGACGCGGCCCGGGGTACTGACCTGGACGCGCGCGATGTAGAACTGATCGATGCTAACGCCGATCTTGTACTCGCCGAGCACGTCGATCTGCCCGATCCGTTGGCCGCGGTTCACGTTCTCTCCGAGCTTGGCGTCGATGTTCGAAAGATATCCCGAGATCGGCGCCCGCACGTCGAGGCGTTCGGCCATTCGAGCCAGGAGATCGAGGCTCAAATTGAGCCGGTTGATCGAGTACTCGGCCTGCGCCATCTGCTGTTCCCGAAGCGCCGCCTCGCGGGCGATACGCTCGACGAGGAGGTCGCGCTTCGCTGTCAGGTAGGCGAGCTCCTCGGCGACCGTCTCGAACGCCTGCCGCGCGACGGCTCCGTCTTCGCGCAGAGTGGCGTAACGATCGAACGTCATTTGCGTCTCGACGATCCGATGCTCGAGATCGAGCAGCTGATCGCGCAGCAGCAGCTCGTTCTGCGCGAGACTGATCTGCGTATTGCGCAGCGCATTCAGGTTCTCGACGAGGGCCGTTTCCGTGTCGATCGAGTTTCGCTGCACTGCCGCGTTCGAGAAGCGCAGGATCAGCTCTCCGGCCTCGACTTGCTGGCCGCCGTCGACGAAGATTTCCTCGACTCGGCCGCCTTCCTCTACGTCGAGATACATCGTCGTCACGGGCTCCACGACGCCGTCGAACGGAAAGTAGTCGCGGAACTCGCCGGTCTCGACCATTGCGAGCGTCAGGCGCGTGGGGTCGACCCGCAGGCGCGTCTCGCCGGACTGCATCACGACGAGAAGCCCGAGCGCGAGCGTGACGACGACGAAGGCCGCGAGCGCGATCGTTCCCGCGCTCGGCCCTCGCCTTCGCTCCAGCGCTCGATCCATCGAGCTCATTCGGTCGCCGCTGCCTACTTCAGGAGCGCCTGCACGCTTTCGGGCAGCGCGAAGCGGTCGTCGGGGATCTCGACGTTCGCTTCGACCGATGTGAACGCGAGGACGGTGCGCTGTCCCTGAGCTGTCGTCACGATTCTGGTCGGCGTCAAAATGCCGTCGAGATTCGAATACTCCTCGTAGAGCTGCCGGGTGAGTCCCTCCGGGTCCATATCGAGTCTCACCAGCAGACCGGAATCGACGTCATAGAAGCCCGTCAACGCGCCGTCGGCGCCGAGCGAATGAACGACGCGGTAAGCCGGCTTGCCGTTCACAGCTTCGATCCCCGTGGTCTCCACCGCCGTGTACGCCTCTCGCCAGCGCGCCGTAGCCCCGGGCTGCGCGCCCATGCGCATCAGCTTCGCTTCGGCCCCTTCGACGATTCGCGGACCCGTGATCGGATTGCTCTCCCAAGCCACACCGTCCTTGACGCCCCTGTCGATGACGCCTACGCCCGGTAAATCGATCGTCGCGCGAAACAAGCCGGGTTTGACGTGTATGCGAACCTGACCCGTGAGGCCGGCTGCCGCGATCGTGAGCGTACCGGTCGTCACCTCGGAGGTCCTGCTCATGTAAGTCTCCGCCCCGCCGGTCACCTCGACGTAACGGTCGAGGATCGATTCTCCGGATGGCAGGTCGGCAGTCGAAGACGCCTCCTGCGCCATTGCCCAAGGCAGGAAGGCCAGACCCAGAACCAAGCAGAGCAAATGAGATCGTCGATTCACTTTGTACTCTCCTTATTGACACCACTATTCGTAACGCAGCGCGTCGGCGGGATCGGCCTGCGCTGTCCTGAACGACTGAAGAGCCACGGTGAGGTATGCCACGCCCAGGGCCACGAGGATGGCCAGCGCGAACGAAGCGATGCCCATGTCCGTGCGATAGGCGAATCCCAGCAACCAGCCGTCGACGGCGAGATACGCGGCAAACGAGCCGATCAGACCGCCGGCGAGAATGAGCACTAGCGCGTTGCCGGCTACGAGCTGCACGATCTCGAGCGAGCTCGCCCCGAGCACCTTGCGAATGCTGAGCTCTCGGCGCCGCTGCGCGGTCGTGAAGGACGTAAGCCCGAAGAGCCCGAGGCACGCGATGAAGACACTCACGCCCGCGAAGGCGCCGATCAGCTTCATGAGGTTCTCTTCAGACCGGTACAGCTCGTCGAGGGACTCGTCCAGAAACCGAAACTGAAACGGATAGCGCGGATCGAACTCGGCGAAACGCTGCTCGAGCCAGGCGAGCGTCTCCCGCACGCTGCCGCCGGCGATGCTCACCGTCAGATACCGCCTCATGATCGCTCGCTGTCGCGGTGCGACCGTGTCCCAGGCGTCATCGAACGGGATATAGACCAGCGGATCGATGACCGTGTGGAGCGACTGGAAGTGAACGTCCTCCATCACGCCGATCACGCGCCTCACCCTCTGGCTGCTCCCGTCGAATATCTGCTTGCCTAGCGGCTCGCTCCAGCCTCTGGCCTTGACGAGCGCCTCGTTGACGATCGCGGCGGAGCTCTTGTCCGCTCGCTCAGCAGAGAAGCCGCGGCCCGTCGTGATCGAAATCGCCATTGCGTCGAGGAAGTGCTCGTCCACGCGCGAGACGTTGATCGTCATCGGCTCCACGATACCCGAGTCGTTCTCGACGCCCGCGGCACGCATGTTCTCGAGGCGCCCGAGGATCTGCTCGTGAGCGGCGACCGCGAGTACGCTGGGATTGCCGAGCAGCTCTTCGCGGATGACGGGCACGTCCTGGATCAAGTCCGCGCCGACGAGGTCGATGACGATGCGATTCTCTTCGTCGAAGCCGAGCTCGAGGTCCGACAGATACCGCATCTGCTTCGCCATCAAGAGCGTGCCGGCAATCACGGCGATCGAGACCGTGAATTGCACGAATACGAGGCCCTGACGAAGGTAGACGTTGCGGCCACTCGTCGCGTCGCCGCCGACGAGCGTTACGAGCGGCGCCCACGATGACAGATAGATTGCCGGATATGCGCCGGCCAAGAGGCCGATCGCAACGGAAGCCAGCGCGATCCAGCCCGTCACGGCCGGCTCGCCGATGAGATCGAGCTGCAACGGCTTGCCGAGCAGCTGGTTGACGGGCGTGTATTCGAGCAGGATCTCGACGAGGGCTGCGCCCAGGATCGTTGCGGCGGCGGAAAGGACGAGCGCCTCGGCGATGAACTGCATCATCAGCGTGCCGCGGTGCGCGCCGAGGATCTTACGCATGCCGACTTCCCGCGCCCGGCCGACCGCTTGCGCCGTCGCGAGGTTCGTGTAGTTGATGCACGCGATCAGAACGATGAAGACGGCGACGGCGCCGAACGCATAGACGTGCGCGAGATTCCCGCCCGGCTCATCGCGCTGAACGTCGGAGAAGAGGTGTACGTCCGACAGCGGCTCGAGCCAATAGCGCATCGACATCCCCTGGAGGTTGCCGAGCGCCGCCATGTGCCGGTCGTAGAAATCCGCGGCCAGGACGTCGAAGCGTGCCGGCTCGAACCCCTCCCGCATGACGAGATAGGTGTAGGCAGGCGTCGACCAGAGCTGCTGCCGCTGCTGGAAGATGCTGCCCATGTTCTCCGTCGTCTGTTCGCGCGGCAACAGGACGTCGTACTTGAGGTGCGTGTTCTCGGGCAAGTCGGCGAACACGACCTCGATCGTCCGCGGCTCCCTGATGTCGGAGGTGATGACCTTTCCGACCGGGTTCTCGGCGCCGAAGTACCGTCGAGCGAACGCCTCGCTGACGGCGACGCCGCGGCGCTCGGCCCAGGCCTGCGGGTCGCCGTAAACGATCTCGTGCTTGAAGACGTCGAAAACGTTGGGCGTGACGTCGTAGACTCTGTCCCAGAAGTAGCCTTGATCCTCATGTCGCAATAGGATCGACGGAAACTGGTAGAACGCGACGTAGTCCACGACATCGTCGAAGTCTTGCTTCATCAGGTAGCCGAGCGGCGCGCCGGTGCGCGCGAAGGCATCGAGCTGCCCGCGGTTCTCGAATTCCTCGACGATGCGATAGATGTTCTCGTGGCCTTCGAAGTGACGGTCGTACGTCAGCTCGCTGCGCAGATACAGCGCGAGGATCAAACAGCACGCCACCGCCAGCGAGAGCCCGGCGAGATTGATGAACGCGTAAAGCTTCTCACGGCGAAGCTTTCGCACGACGACTTTGAGATGGCCGGCGAAGCTATCCATGTCGCGTGCTCGGCGCGTCGTTTTGCATCTGGGCCGTAATTTGCACCGCCTCGATTGGAGGCCCGTTATCAACAACCGTGCCAGAAGAGCGCGGGCTTCTGATCTCTTTCCGGATCAATGATTTGTGCGTTCGCGCGAAACTGCCGGGGCCCGGCGCGCGCCGAATTTCTGTTTCAGACTGAAACAGTACGTGTTTCAATGCGGAACACAGTCGGAGCATAGGTCGGCATGGAAAAGACCACCAAAGGCAGCAATGTTCTGATCGTCGATGACGACGACGACGTCCTCCTCGCCGCGGAGATCGTGCTCAAGCCTCACTTCGGCAAGATCGCGACGGCCAGCGATCCGACGAAGCTGCCGGCGCTGCTCGCTGCCGGAGACTGCGACGTGCTCCTGCTCGACATGAACTTCACGGCCGGACGAACGTCCGGAGAGGAGGGGCTGCACTGGCTGAACGTCGTGCAGCGGATCTCGCCGGATACGAAGGTCATTCTGATGACGGCGTACGGAGCGGTCGAGACGGCCGTCAAGGCGATCAAGGACGGCGCGTCCGATTTCGTCGTCAAGCCCTGGGACAACGACCGGCTCGTCGCGACGGTGGCTTCGACGCTGCGGTTCAGCGAGGCGGCGAGGGCGGTTCGCGAGCTCTCCTCAGTGCAACGAGTCTTGAACGAGGACTCGAGCCAGCTCCGGCACGAGATCATCGGCCGCTCGGCCGCGATGGAGCGCGTGCTGGCGCAGGTCGAAAAGGTCGCGCCGACGGACGCGAGCGTGCTGATTCTCGGTGAGAACGGCACGGGCAAGGAACTCATCGCGCGGGCCATTCATCGCGCTTCGCCGCGGGCCGACCGCGCGTTCGTCCACGTCGATCTCGGCGCGATCGCCGAGTCGCTGTTCGAGTCGGAGCTCTTCGGCCACAAGAAGGGGGCATTCACGGACGCCCGCGAGGACCGCGCCGGACGCTTCGAGGTGGCGTCCGGCGGCACGTTGTTCCTCGATGAGATCGGCAACCTGAGCGTGCAGATGCAGGCGAAGCTGCTCGGCGCGCTGCAATCCCGGACCGTGTCGCGAGTCGGATCCGATATCCCGATCCCGGTGGACGTGCGTATCGTGAGCGCGACGAATCTGTCGGCCGCGGACCTCGCCAATCCCGGGCGCTTCCGCCAGGATCTCCGTTACCGCATCAATACGGTCGAGATGACGTTGCCGCCGCTGCGCGAGCGGCGCGAGGACATCGTCCCGTTGCTCGAGTACTACGTCGGGCGCTTCGCGCGCAAGTACAACAAGCCGGGAATATCGATTGCGGCTGACGCGACCTCAAAGCTGCAGCAGTACCACTGGCCCGGCAACGTGCGCGAGCTCGTCCATTCCGTCGAGCGCGCTGTCATCATGGCCGAAGGCGACAGGCTCCGCGTCGAGGATCTGCTGCTCAAACACGAAGCTGCGTCGAACGATGTGGAGGACCTCAATCTCGACAACCTCGAAGCGCGTGCCATTCGGCAGGCGATCGAGAGAAACGAGGGCAACCTGAGCCGCGCCGCCCGCGAGCTCGGGCTCGGCAGAACCACCCTGTACAGAAAGATGGCGAAGCATGGGATTTAAGAGCTTCCGCATCGCCGTCGTGCACCGCCTGCTGCTTTTCAGCGGCGCCGTGTTCGTCGCCGTCTGGGGCTTCGTCGAGACGGAATGGCAGGTCACGCCAGTGCTAGCGGCGGCCTTTGCGATCCTCGTCCTGATCGAAACGGTGCGCTACGTCGAATCGGTCAACCGCGAGCTCGCCGGCTTTCTCGAGTTCGTCGCGCACGATGACTTCTCGTCGGGCATCGCCACGGGCAAGCCGGGGCGCGTGTTTCAGAGGCTCGAGGCGGCCTACAAGCTGCTTGCTGAGAAGTATCGCAGCCTGAACCGTAAGCGCGAGCTCGATCATCGTTACCTCGAGGCGCTCGTCGAGCATGTCAGCATCGCGATTCTATGTCTCGACGACCGTAACCGAGTCACGCTGATGAACCGCGAGGCGAAGCGGCTGTTTCGGACGCCGCTCCTGGGCTCGTTGGCTTCGCTCGAGCGAATCGACTTGAAGCTCCCGTCGCAGCTCGCGGCTTTGGCCGACGGTGAGCATATGCTCATACAGCTGCAAATCGACGGCGAGCCCGTGCAGCTCGTGTCGTACATGACGGAGTTTCGGCTGCTCGACGAGCGCCATCGGCTGGTGTCCTTTCAGAACATCCGCGACGAGCTCGAGCAGCGGGAGGTCGACTTCTCGCAGAAGCTCATCAAGGTGCTCACTCACGAGATCATGAACTCGGTAACGCCGATCATTGCTCTGAGCAAGGTCATCGAGGACTCCCTGTTCGCGGAGATCGAGGGCACGGGGCGGGCGCGTGTCGAGCGCGAGGATCTGCTGCGAAGCGTCGCGTCGATTCAATCGCGCGGCAGCGGCCTGTTGCGTTTCGTGCAGGCCTATTCATCGCTGACGAACCTGCCGCGGCCGAGGTTTCGCGACGTGGAGGTCGCCGATCTCCTGAGGCAGGTGGAAACGCTGATGGGCCCGGTATTGCGTGCAAACGGCATCGAGCTCGCGATGGAGCTCGACGAGCGCTCACTCGTCGTCAACGCCGATCCCGAGCAGATCCAGCAGGTGCTGATCAACCTCCTGAAGAACGCCGACGACGCGCTCGCGGGCCGACCCGACGGCCGCGTGAAGCTGCGAGCGTCGCGCGATCCGCACGGCGCCGTGGCGGTTCACGTCAGCGACAACGGGCCCGGCATCGAGGAAGCCCAGCTCGGCAACATTTTCGTGCCCTTTTTCACGACGAAGCGGAGCGGAACGGGCGTGGGCCTCAGCATCTCGCGCCAGCTCATGGTGCTGAACAAGGGGACGATTTCGGTGAAGACGTCGGTCGGCGCCGGCACCGAGTTCATCTTGAGGTTCAGGGAACGCTGAGCGCTGGACCGTCGCGGCGGCCGGCGGCGCCCTATGGCTCCGCGCCCATCAGCTTCGGCACCGTCGCGAGCCACCAGGGCGACCGATTTGCGGGAGCGCGAGATTGGAAACGATCGCTTTGGTTTCGGAGATGACAGCGGGATCCATTCCGGGAGGCGCTGCCGCCCCGAGGCTCCAGGCCTCGCGGAACAGTACGTCCTTGAACGCTCGCGTCCGCCGTGCCCGCGAACCGAGGTCGACGCCGTGATGCGCCAGGCGGCTGCCGCGGGCGCAACGGTCGTGAAAGCGGCCGGCAGGAGCTGCGGAAAGCCGTGCCCGAGCTCCCCGCGCGATGCATCCAGGGCCGTCACCGGCACCGGATTGCCGCCGGTGGCCGGCACTCGATAGAGCGGGCCGAACGGCCGTGGGTTGAAGACGATCGTGCCGTCGGCGCTCCACGCACCGCCGCGGCCGACCACGATGTCGGCAAGGTCCTGCGGCGGGCCGCCGACGGGATCAATGCGCCGCAGCTTGCTCGGCGCGAAGAAGCCGATGCTGCGGCTGTCCGGCGACCAGAACGGGTATGCCGCGAATTCCGTGCCCGCGAGCGGTCGCGCGTCGAGCGCGTCGAGCGCCCGCACCCAAAGCATCGGCGTCCCGTTGAGCAGCACGGTGAACGTGAGATGCCGGCCGTCCGGGGACACGGCGAACGCATCGAACGCCGTGCCGTTCGGCGGCAGCACGTGCAAGCGCAGCACGTTAGCCGCAAACGACGGCACGGCCGGGCGTCGCTCCGTGAACCGCGGGACGTAACCGCCCTTCGGCAGATCGATCAGCAAGACGTCCGCTTCGCCTTCGGCTCCGTAGTAGGTCCGCAGGCGGTCGCGGAGCCGGCCTGCCTCGACCCGCACGATCGGATCGGCCGTCGGATCGAACGACGGAGGCCGGCCGAGTGCCTCCACCGCGATCACGACTTCTTTGATCTCCGCGGCGCGGCCCGCGAGGACACGCTCGACGACGAAGCGAGAAACGTGCGCGCGCGCTCCGCGCCCGCGAAGGCGGGGCTCGCGCCGTACGATGCAGGCAAGCGGGCGACGATGGTGTTCGACGACGTCAGCGCGGTCGCCGAGGACCCGATCGGCGCGGAGCGCACCGTCATGTTCGAGGCGCTCTACCCAAGCTGATATCGGTACGGCCTTCTCGACGGGCTACGGCAGAAGTCGCGATAGCCTCGCGGTGTCGGATGCGTCGGTGCCGCCCGACCAGTTGACCATCACGGTGATCGCTTGATCGCCGTCGTCACGTAGCGTGTGGTCGATCAAGAATCGCGTGCCGTCGGCGTTAGCGGCAAAGAAGTCGCGCGCATCGCCCGGATCTCCTGCGATCGACGCGCGAAAGAGTTGGCGCGGCGGTCCAAAGGCGAGCGGAGCAAGCCGGTCGCCCTCGCTGATATCGACTGACATCACCGCTCGCTCCAGGGAGAGGTAGAAAAGCTCGCGCTGATCGGAACGCCATTGCGGTTGACCGCCGCCGCCGACCGAAACCTTCGTCGCGTCCTCCATCGACGGAAACCGCGCCACATAGCTCTCGAGAACACCGGATTCATCCGAGACGTACGCGATGGACTGCCCGTCGGGCGAGATGCGGGCTTGCGTCTCGCTGTGCGGCGTCGCGAGCAGCGGCGCGGTTGCGCCGGTGACGACGTCGATGACCCACAGGTCGAGGCCGGTCGATTCGTCATGGCGCGTATAGATCAGCCGGCTGCCGTCCGGCGACCAGTCGTTCAGGATTTTGACGCGGTCGTCGCTCATCAGCAGCCGCCGTTCTGCCGACCCGGACAACGACCTTACGATCACGTCCAGCCCGCCCCGGGCCGTCAGCGCGACCTGCGCGCCGTCGGGCGACCAAATGGGGCCGATCGCGTCCTGCTCGAGCCGGGAATACTCGTCGTGATTGCGGTCGAGCCTGACGAGCCAGAGACCCGGATCCGCGGTGACCGACCCGCTGCCGAGCAGCGCCGCTCCGTCCGGCGAGAGTCGCGGATTGAACAGCGGCGTCGGCAATGCGAGCGAGCCGACGGGCTCGCCGCTTCGGTCGACCCACGTGAAGGACTGCTTCATGCTGCCGTTGCGAAAGGCGAGCAGACCGGATGCAGCGGAGACGACGTCGTCTGCGCCGAGCGTCGGCTCCGACACGCCGCGCGCGACGACGGTCGCGCGGCCGGTCAGCTCGAGCCGCTCGAGGTCGATCTCGTCGGCGATCAGCAGGTCGTTCTTGACGTGCAGCAGGTGATTGGGCGGCGCCAATGCCGCAAAAGAAGTCGTATCGAGCAGCTTGAAGCTTTGCTTCGTTCTGAGGTCGCCGACGTAGACACCCGCCCGCTCGGCGTCGAGGCTTCTGACCTGGTAGAGAAAGCGCCGGTTGTCAGGAAAGAACTGAGGCCACGCGAATGCGATGTCCTCCGCGTCGCGGTCGAGCGTCGCGATCCTTCTCGCGGGACCGTCGCCCGAGGCCGGCACGGTATAGAGCCCGCTTGCCCATTCGGCGTAAAGGATCGTGCCGTCCGATCCCCAGGTCCCGCCGGCGGCCGCGAAGACGCTCGTGATCGTCCTCGTCTCCTCGGTCGGCAAATCCGTCGCGTTCAGCTTGCCGTTCGCGAAGTACGCGATCTGTCGGGAGTCCGGAGACCAGAACGGCTTCGATGCGCCGTCGGAGCCGTCGAGGCGCCGCAGCGAGTTGGTATGCAGGGTGCGAATCCAGAGCCCCGTGCGGCCGGTCGCGTCGTCGCTCGCAACGAAGGCCAGATACCTGCCGTCCGGTGACAGCACGCCGCCCGACGCGAGGCTCGCGCCGGCGGGCGCCGGCTGGAAAAGCTGGATGCCGGAAGGAAGCGATGCCTCCGCCGGCGGCCGGGAGTCGCCGAGCCAGACGAGCGCGGCCGCGGCGGCCGCGACGCTGACGCCGGCCGCCAGCCAGTGCCTGCGGCCGGGCCGAGCCGCCGAGGCGGCGATCGACGGCGTTTCCGCGAGCTGGTCGTAGGCCGGCGTGGGGTCTTGCGCTGCCGCGGCGTCTTCCAGTCGGAAATCTTGCGCCGGCGCGCCGGCGGGCGTCGCCGTGACCTCGGCGATGAACCGATAGCCGCGCCTCGGCACCGTCTGGATGAACTTCGGCTGATGGCGCTCGTCGCCGAGCGCGCGGCGCAGCACCGATATCGCATGAATCAGGCTGTCGTCGGTGACGACGACGTCATGCCAGATCGCGTCGACGAGCTCGTCCTTGCGGATGCACCGATCTCGATTCTCGATCAGATAGACGAGCGTATCGAACGCCCGCGATGGCAGCTGCACCGGCTCGCCGAGCCGATATAGTGTTCGCTGGTCGAGGTCCACCGCGAAGGCGTTGAACTCGAAGCGGGCTGGCGAAGCAGGCACTTTCCGCACTTTTCGGCGTTTTTCTGCACGGGTTCCGTACTTCGGGTCGAGTCTAGCGTAGCTCTTCGAGGTGCGCCAATTTGCGGCGGGCTGGTGCCTGGACGAGATTTTCGGGGGGAGATGCATGGTCGGACGCAGACCGTTAGCCGGTCTTGTCGCCGCGTCGCTGATCGCGGCGGCCGGCGTAAGACTCGCAACCGCACAGCCCGGCGACGCGCCGGCAATCGACCCGGACGATATCGGCGGAACCGTGACGAGCGCCGCCGGCGTCGAGGCGGGCGTCTGGGTCATTGCCGAGACCGACGACCTCGGCACGAAGTATCGGAAGATCGTCGTCACCGACGACCTCGGGCGTTACGTGCTGCCCGATCTGCCGCCCGCGACATACAGCGTCTGGGTTCGCGGTTACGGGCTCGTCGACTCGCCGCCCGTCCGCGCCGAGCCCGGTGAGATCGTCGATCTCGATGCGATCGTCGCACCCGATGCGCGGGCCGCGGCGGCGGTCTACCCGGCGAATTATTGGTATTCGCTGATGGAGATACCGGAGCCGGGGCAGTTTCCCGGCACGGGGCCGGACGGGAACGAGATCGCGCCGGGCATGACGTCGCAGCACGACTGGATCAACCAGATCAAGACCGGCTGCAACGTGTGCCATCAGCTCGGCAACCTCGCGACGCGCGAGTTCCCGCCCGGTCTCGGCACGTTCGAGACCTCGTACGACGCGTGGGACCACCGGACGCAGGTCGGTCAGGACGGCACGGCGATGATCAGCGCGATCAACGTGCTCGGCCGCGAAGCCGCGCTGACCGCGTTCGCCGACTGGACCGATCGGATCGCGGCCGGCGAGCTGCCGCCGGCGCCGCCTCGGCCCGAAGGGCTCGAGCGCAATCTCGTGCTGACGCTGTGGGAGTGGGGTGAGGCGGCGACGTTCGCGCACGACGAGCTGTCGACGGATAAGCGCAATCCGACCGCGAACGCGTATGGCCCTATCTACGGCCCGGACTGGGGAAACGACGATTTCCTGACCGTCGACCCGGTCGCGCACACCGCGACCGCGGTCCGAATCCCGGTGCTCGATCCCGAGACGCCGCCCGGCAAGCCGCAGTCGATGCCGCGTCCTTCTCCGTACTGGGGCGACGAGCTTTATTGGTACGACCCCGCGATCACGAATCACGCGGCGATGGACAGCAAGGGCAGGGTGTGGATGTCGTCGCGGTTCCGCAAGCCCGAGGATCAGCCGGAGTTCTGCGCGAATCACCCGTCCGCCGCGCTCGCGCCGATGCCGACGAGCTTCCGGCAGATTCAGTATTACGACCCGGCGACGGAGACGTTCCATCAGGTCGACATCTGCTTCGACACGCATCACGTGCAGTTCGCAGACGACGAGGACGAGACGATCTACGGTAACGGCGTCTTCAGCGGCGGCATCGGCTGGGTCAAGACGCGCGTCCTCGACGAGACCGGTGATCTCGCAGCGGCGCAGGGCTGGTGCTTGCCGTACTTCGATATCAACGAGGACGGCCGGATCGAGCCCGGAGTCGATCAGTACGCGTTTGAGCATCTGCGGAGCGACGGCGGCGGCATGCTGGCCGGGCTGCGGATCCCGCCCGCGGTCTTCTACTCGGTGATTCCGCATCCGACCGACGGCAGCGTCTGGTCTGCGGTGCCGGGCCCGATGCCGGGACGGATCGTGCGGATCGATCCCAACACGTGCGCGGCGGAGGTCTACGAGCCGCCGTTCAATAATCCTGCCGTCAACGTGAACGGCTACACGCCGCGCGGCATCGACGTCGACTCGAACGGCGTGATCTGGACCGCGCTCGCCGGCAGCGGGCATCTCGCGAGCTTCGATCGGCGCAAGTGCCGGGTGCTCACCGGGCCCGAAGCGCGCACGGGCCAGCATTGTCCCGAGGGCTGGACGCTTTATCGCTCGCCCGGCCCGCATTTCAAAGGCGCGAGCGACGAGATTTCAGTCGACATGCACTATTACAACTTCGTCGACCGCTTCAATACGCTCGGGCTCGGCCCGAACGTGCCGGTCGCGAACGGCACGAACTCCGACTCGCTGCTCGCGCTTCGGCCGGACGGACGCTGGCTCGTGATGCGCGTGCCGTATCCGCTCGGCTTTTTCAGCCGCGGCATGGACGGGCGCATCGACGATCCCGATGCCGGCTGGAAGGGCCGCGGCATGTACGCCGACTATGGTCCGAATGCGGTCTGGCACATCGAAGGCGGGCTCGGCACGCGCAGCAACGTCGTGAAGTTCCAGCTGCGTCCCGATCCGCTCGCCAAATAGGTCGTTCAATGATGTGTTACTCGTTTCCTTATCGGTTCGCCATGCTGATCGCGACGACCGCGCTCGGCATGAATGCGCACGCGCAAGTCGATCTCGCGGGCATGTGGGGCCAGCGCTTCCACGAAGACCTGCCGGAGCGCGGCGGCGGGCCCGAGATCGGCGACTACACCGGGCTGCCGATCAACGACGCGGCGCGCTTGCGCGCGGACTCGTGGACGGCGTCGAAGTGGACGATGCTCGAGCGTCAGTGCGAGCCGCATCCGGCCGATTACGGCCCGCGCGGGCCTGCGAACCTGCGCATCGAGAGCACCGTCGATCCGATCTCGCAGGACGTCGTCGCGTGGCACGTCACGGTCATGTGGCAATTGCAGCAGCGAACGATCTACATGGACGGCAGGCCGCATCCGCCGCCGCACGCGCAGCACACGTGGCAGGGCTTCTCGACCGGCGAGTGGGTCGACGGCATGTTGAAGGTCACGACGACGCACCTCAAGGAGGGCTGGGTGCGCCGCAACGGGCTGCCGCGCAGCGACAAGGCGACCTTGACCGAGTACTTCATTCGCAACGACGACTACCTGACGCTGGTCACGATCGTCGACGACCCGGTCTATCTGACGGAGCCGCTCGTCAGAACGTCCGATTGGGTGCTCGATCCGGGCGTTCAGCTGAGCCCGTTCTCGTGCATTCCGACGGTCGAGATCGAGCGCCCGCGCGGCGAGGTGCCGCACTATCTGCCGGGGACGAATCCCTATCTCTCGGAGTATGCCGACGAACATGGGCTGCCGCTCGACGCGGCGAGGGGAGGCGCGGAGACGATGTATCCCGAATACAGGTCGCGTCTTTATCGCGCGATCGAGCCCGCGAGGTAGGCCGCGTGAAGATGCGATGCATATGGAGTCTCGCGCCGGCCTTGCTGGTTGCGTCCGGCGCGGGCGCGCAAAGCACGGTCGACGTGCTGCCGGTGCAGGGTAATGTCCACCTGATCGTCGGTCCTGGCGGGAATACGACCGTGCAGATCGGCGACGAGGCGGTCGTGCTCGTCGACACGCAGACGGAGGCGGTCAGCGATGCGGTCCTCGGGATCATCGAGGAGCTGAGCGCGAAGCCGATCCGGCACATCATCCTGACGAGCGGCGATCCCGATCATACCGGCGGCAACGTGCCGCTTTCGCAAGCGGGGACGTACGTTCGTCTAATCGATTCGTTCGACCCGCGAGGATCGGACACCAACGCTTCGATCATCGCGCACGTGAACGTGCTCGCGCAGATGAGCGGGCCGGCGAGCGGCGACGCTGCGGTGCCGGCGGACGCGTGGCCGACCGATACGTATTTCACCGAAGAGTGGGCGCTGTTCGTGAACGGCGAGGCGATTCAGCTGCGGCATGTGCCGGCCGCGCACAGCGACGGCGACACGATCGTGTTCTTCCGCCGTTCGGACGTGATCAGCGCGGGCGATATCTTCAATACGGATCGGTACCCGCGGTTCGATCCCGAGCTCGGCGGGGTCGACGGTATCCTCGAGGGCTTGAACCTGATTCTCGATCTTGCGATTGCCGGGGAGAACCAGCATGGCGGCACAGTCGTCGTTCCGGGCCACGGCCGGCTCGCTGACGAGACCGACGTCGCAAACTATCGCGACATGATCAAGATCGTCCGCGACCGCGTCGCCGCGCTGATCGGCGAAGGCAAGACGCTCGACGAGGTCAAGGCCACGCGGCCGACGCTCGACTACGACGGCATCTACTCGAACGACGCGATCGGCTGGACCGGCGACGACTTCGTCGAAGCGGTGTATCGCGACCTGAAGGCGGAGACACCATGAAGATCACGGAAGCGCGGATCAGCGCGACGCGCACGCTGCGTCTTTCGGCCGCGGCGGCCGTCGCGGCCGGCGTGCTCTGGCTGCCTCACGCGCAATCGCAGCCGCCTGCCGGCGCAGCGGCGCAGAGCCCGCGGGACGGCGCGCTGTTCGACATCACCGGGCAGTGGGTCTCCGTCGTCAACGAGGATTGGCGCTGGCGGATGGTTACGCCGCCGGTCGGCGATGTCGCGAGCATCCCGGTGAATGCGCGCGGCCGGCAGGAAGCCGCGGAGTGGGATCTCGAGCGGGATCGCGCCGAAGGCCGGCTCTGCAAGGCGTTCGGCGCGCCTGGCCTCATTCGGCAGCCGACTCGGATCCGTATCGAATGGGAGGATGACGATACCTTGCTGTTCGAGTTCGATGCCGGGATGCAGACGCGCCGCCTCGAGTTCGCGGAAGCGAGCCCGCCGGACGAGCCCTCGCTGCAAGGCTTCTCGCGCGCGACGTGGGCAAGGCAGACGCTGCAACGCGGCGTGTTCGGCTCGAGAACGCCTCCGGGCGGCGCGTTGAAGGTGGTGACGACGCATCTCGCGCCCGGGTACCTGCGGCCGAACGGCGTGCCGTACAGCGGCGAGGCCGTGATGACCGAATACTTTCACACGTTCACGTTGCCGGGTGACGGCGGATCGTGGCTCGTCGTGACGACCGTCGTCGACGATCCGGTGTATCTGACGACCGAGCTGTTGATGAGCACGCAGTTCAAGAAGGAGACGGACCTTGCGCGCTGGAGCCCGCGCGAGTGCGACATCCCGCCGCCGCTCGTCGAGCGCGAGCCCGAGCCTCCGGGGCCTTTCGGCTGATCGGCAGCGTCAGAATCAACACGGAGATTCAGCGATGATGACCAGATTTCGAGCTTTCTCGGCGGGCGCGTTGCTCGTCGCCGCATATGTCCTGACCCACGTCGCCGCAGCGCATCACTCCTTCGCGGCGACGTACGATTCGAGCCGCGAGGCGACGATCGAAGGCGAAGTGGCGCAGTTCCTGTTTCGTAACCCGCACTCGATGGTGCAGGTGCTCGCTCCGGACGAGACGGGCGAGATTCGGCGCTGGGCGATCGAGTGGGCCGGCGTCAATGTGCTGACCGGCGAGGGCATCTCGCGGGAGACCCTTCGGATCGGCGATCGGGTCGTCGTCAGGGGCAATCCCGGCCGCGTCGCGGCCGATTATCGTATGCGGATGTTGTCGATTCGGCGACCGAGCGACGGCTGGGAATGGAGAGGCACGTTCGACTGACAGGAGGCTTGCGATGAAAGCATTTCGACTCGTCCCGGCGGCCCGGACGGCGGCGCGATGGCGGTCGAGTTCGAAGCGTACGCCGCGTTCCAGCGCGAGCTCATCGACGACCTGATTCCGTATATCGAGGACAACTACTCGGTGAGGAGCGACCGCGAGTCCCGTGCGCTCGCCGGGCTTTCGATGGGCGGCGGCCAGTCGCTGAATTTCGGGCTGCGAAATCTCGATGTCTTCGCGTATGTCGGCGGCTTCTCGTCCGCGCCGAACACGATGCCGCCCGCGCAGCTCGTGCCGGAGCCGGAGGCGGCGGCCGAGATGCTGAAGCTGCTATGGGTCTCGTGCGGGGACGAAGACAGCCTGTTCAACATAAGTGAGGGTGTGCACGAGTACCTCGCCGAGAACGGCGTGGCGCATATCTGGCAGATCGATGTCGGAGGGCACACGTTCCCGGTCTGGAAGAACGACCTCTATCACTTCGCAAGCCTGATCTTCCGGGAGTGAAAGGTGGAAAGCGTGTCAGACACCCTTTCTCCGGAAGGGTGTCTGACACCAACTCTTAGAGATTTGCGAGACGAAGGCTCTGCTCGAGGTGAACAGCCGTCAGCAGAGGCACGTCCGCCCGCTCGATGGCAAGGTCGACGGCCTCGCGAATGCAGCTGCGCCGTCGACTCATCTTCCGCGGATGCAGCGACGACTCCTCCGCCACACAAAGCTTGCGCGCGGCCGAGCGGATGCGGTCGTAGAGCTCGCGTGCGTCAGCTTCGCGAGAAAGGTCGAGGTCGGCCGCTCGCACCGTGGTCGCCCGCTCGTACCGGAAACCCCGTTCGGCGGCGGCCGTCTGCGCTGTCAGGATTCCGAAGATGATGGCCCCGGCGATACCGAGAGTCTTGTGAGCGTTCATGTGAGTCTCCTTCCTATTGTGGGGGTTCGATGGATCAATGGCTGCCGGTCGAAGTCGCAGCGCGCTTCGAAGCCGGCGCGATGGCGGCGTGCACCGCACCGAGGCGCGGAACGAATTTCGGTACGCGCCGCTGATACTCGACGTAGTCCTTACCGTGATAGCGAACGAGGTCGCGCTCCTCGTGCCGCACTGCGATCACGATGTAGGCCGACATGCCGGCCGCGAACAGCAAGTGCCCGACGGTCATGACGGGCGTGGCCCAGAACGCGAGGAACCAACCGACATACAGCGGGTGACGCACGACGCGATACAGGAACCGCACCTGAAACGGCAGCGCTTCATACGGCCTGTTGCGCAAGTGCAGGAACACTTGCCGCAGCCCGAACAGGTCGAAGTGGTCGATGACGAACGTCGACACGAGCACGAGTCCGAAACCCAGCGCAAACACGGCGGTGCAGAGCGCCGCGACGGCGGGCGTCTGGGCCTGCCATACGACGGCCGGCATCGGCTGCCACCACGCATAAAGCGCGATCAACGCCAAGCTCGAGAAGAGGACGTAGACGCTGCGCTCGATCGGCCGCGGCACGATCTTCGTCCAGACGGCTTTGAACCGAGGCCGTGCCATGATGCTGTGCTGAAGACCGAACAGCGCGATGAGGCCGACGTTGACGGCCAGCGCGACCAGCGCGTCGCCGGGCGCCCCCGTGTCGATGCCTTTCGGCACGAAGGCGTTCGCGAGGAAGCCGATCAGGTACAGGAACGTGGCGAAGAAGATGCCGTAGCTCGAAACGCCGAACAGAAAAGCCAGATAACGTTTCATGGGGGTCTCCGGTAGTGATGGACGGCGTGAAGCGTCCGCCTTCCGAGGGCCCCCGTTGAGCACGTGCCGGTTAACAACGACGCAACACTCTGTCCGGCCGGAGAATTTGCGGTGGGTGCGCCGGCTGATATACCTTCCGCACACCGGCCATCGCGGGGCGGGCGTCAGCATGTCGGAATGGACTGAGGAGGAGGAACGGCTGATCCGTGCGCAGATCGAGCGCATGTCGGCGGCGCCGATCTTCGCTCAAGCCGGCCGCATGGTGGCGCTGCTGCGCTACCTCGTCGACGCCGAGCTCGCGGGTAAAGGCCGGGAGCTCAATCAATCGCGGATCGCGATCGATGTGCTCGGCCGTGATGCGAGCTTCGACCCGACCTTCGACTCGATCGTGCGCACCGAGATCGGCCGCCTGCGCAGCAAGCTCGTAGAGTTCTACGCCACGGAGGGCACGAACGACGCGGTGCGGGTGGTGCTGCCGAAAGGCCGCTATTGCCCGAGCATCGAGCTGCGACAGCCGCACGAGACACACCCGGCGTCCGGGCCGAAGCAGGAGATTCGCTACTGCCAGGCGGACGACGGGACGAGCATCGCGTACGCGCTGTCAGGCCGGGGCTATCCGCTCGTCAAAGCCGCCAATTGGCTGAGTCACCTCGAATTCGACCATCAGAGTCCCGTTTGGCGGCATTGGTGGCGTGAGCTCGCGAGCCGCTATCGGCTCGTCCGCTACGATACACGCGGCGGCGGGCTCTCGGATTGGCAACCGCGCTCGGTCACGTTCGACGCATGGGTGGACGACCTGCACCGTGTCGTCGACTCTGTGGGGCTCGACCGGTTCGCGCTGTTCGGCATGTCGCAAGGTGTTTCGGTCGCCGTCGCGTTTGCGGCCCGGTATCCGGAGCGCGTGAGCCACCTGATCCTTTATGGCGGGTTCGTGCGCGGGCTGACGAAGCGCGGCGATGCGCTATCGCTCGAACGGCTCGAGCTCATGGACCACCTGATTCGCGTCGGCTGGGGCTTCCCGCAGCCCGCGTTCCGCCAGGCGTTCGGCGCCATGTTCATTCCGGACGGGACGAACGAGCAGTTCAAGTGGTTCGACGAGCTGCAACGCGCCTCGATGAGCGCCGAGAATGCGGCGCAATTTCTACGAGTCGCGCACGAGGTCGATCTGCGGCCGCTGCTGCGGCAGATCGAGGCGCCGACGCTCGTGATGCACGCTAACCGCGACAACGCGGTCCCGTTCGAGGAAGCGAAGGTGATCGCCGGCGGCATCAACGGCGCGAAGCTCAAGGTGCTCGACAGCAACAACCACATTCTGTTCGAGCACGAGCCGGCATGGCCCGAGTTCCTTGCCGAAATCGAGGAATTCCTTCCGCCGGCGTAAAGCCGCTGGCGTGCGGACGGAGGGTCGGCCTGCCTTTCCTGCCGGAGAGGCTGCGGCGATGGCACTTCGCGCGTAAGGCGGCTTCCCTCGCCGCTACCGATTACAATGGCGGGCAATAACACCGACAAGAAGCCGTTGAGGGGGCCATGAGAACGAATAGTCTGCGCTTGCTGCTTGCGGGCGCTTTGATTGCAGCAGGATTATCCGCGCTCGCACAGCCTGGTGCGGACGACTTCGAATGGCCGAGCTACGGCGGAGATCTCGGCCACACGCGCTATGCGCCGCTCGATCAGATCGACGCGAGCAACTTCGGCTCGCTCGAGCTGGCGTGGCGTTTCAGCACGCTGAATCTCGGGCCGACGCCCGAGTACCGCTTCCAAAGCACGCCCGTGATGGTGGACGGAGTGCTTTATACGACGGCGGGCTCGCGACGCGCCGTAACGGCGCTCGACGCGGCGACCGGCGAGCAGCTCTGGGTCTACAGCCTGAATGAGGGCGAGCGGGGCGCGAACGCCCCTCGCAGGCTCTCCGGGCGGGGCCTTGCTTTCTGGCGTGACGGCGAAGACCAGCGGGTGCTGTTCGTGACACCCGGGTACCGGCTCGTCGCATTGAACGCTCGGACGGGCCGACCGATCGAGACGTTCGGTGACGACGGCATCGTCGATCTGTACGAGACGATGGACCAGGGCGACGATTGGGACCCGACGCAGCTCGGAACGCACTCGCCGCCGACGATCGCGAACGGTGTCGTGATCGTTCCCGCCGCACATACGCCGCTGGCGCCCGCGGACCAGGCGAAGAACGTGATCGGCTATATCCGCGGGTTCGACGTCGTCACGGGCGAGCACCTTTGGACGTTTCACACGGTGCCGCGGCCCGGCGACCCGGGCTATGAGACGTGGCTCGACGGCTCTGCGGAAACCGGCTCCGGCAACGCCGGCGTCTGGGCAACGATCTCGGCCGACGAGGAGCTTGGTCTCGCGTACCTGCCGGTCGAATCGCCGTACGGCGATATGTACGGCGGCTTGCGGCCCGGCGATAACCTTTTCGGCGAGAGCATCGTCGCCATCGAGACGCGCACCGGTCGATATCGCTGGCATTTCCAGACGTCGCATCACCCACTGTGGGATTACGATCTGCCGACTGCGCCGATCCTGGTCGACGCCGTGAAGGACGGTGCGACGATAAAGGCGCTCGCCCAGCCGACGAAACAGGGCCTCCTGTTCGTGCTGAATCGCGAGACCGGCGAGCCAATCTGGCCGATCGAAGAGGTGCCCGTGGAAGCCGGCACCGTGCCCGGCGAATGGTATGCGCCGACGCAGCCGATTCCGACGATCCGGTACGGCCATCAGGGCGTCGCGATCGATGATCTCATCGATTTCACGCCCGAGCTTCGCGCGGAAGCCGAGCGGCTAGTCGCGCAGCACAAGATCGGGCCGATCTATACGCCCGCCGTGCCATACGATCCGAACGGCCCCGTCAGCACGCTGATGGTGATGGGCGGCAGCAACTGGCCGGGCGGCTCTTATGATCCCGAGTCGAACATCCTGTATGTGACTGCGAGCGTCGGCGTGAACAGCATGACGATCTGTCGCTACCCCGAAGGCTCTGTCATGCCGCACGGGATCTGCCTCGGCCCGGACGCGGGCGCGTTCGGCGGCGTGCGAGACTTGACCGTGCAGGGTTTGCCGCTGCTGAAGCCGCCGTACGGCACGATCGCCGCGATCGATCTGACGAAGGGCGAGGTACTCTGGGAGATTCCGAACGGTGAGACCCCCGAGGATGTCCGTAACCATCCCGCGCTACGCGGCATCGAGCTCGGCCGCACCGGCCGGGCCGGGCAACCTCCCGGTGCGCTGGCGACGAAGACGTTGCTGATTGCCGCGGAGCCCGGCTACGGGCCGACGCCGGACGGCAGGCGCGGCTCGATGCTGAGAGCATACGATAAGCGCACGGGGCGCGAGCTCGCGGCGCTGCAGTTGCCCGCTCCGCAGAGCGGTTCGCCGATGACGTACATGCTCGACGGCCGGCAGTATCTGGTCATCGCAGTCAGCGGTCCCGACTACCCGGGCGAGCTCCTCGCGTTTCGCGTGCCTGACTGAAGCGCGGTGATCGCCGCCGGCTACCCACGATTAGGTCAGAATGCCTTAGGCGGTTACCCCGATCGGTTCAGCTGAAAAGACCGGAAGCTCTGTTGCACGCTCCGGTCGATCCGGTCTGAGGCTGCGAACCGGGGCGAGCTCGGCTTACCGGCGGACCTGCACCGTGGTCCCAGGGAACGGTCCGCCGCCGCGCGGGCCGCCGGCGCCGTTGCCGTTCGAGACCACCTTGACCCAAAGCGCATCCTCGTCCTTGAAGAACGACGTTTCGCGGGCCTCACGCAGCGCATCGAGGCTCCGTTGCTCCGTGCCCGAGGCCGCGGTGGTGAAACCCGGCAGCTCGAAGATCACCCACGAGCCCTCGTCCATTTCCGACAGGGTGATGTCGAGCGTCGGCCTTTCGGTCGTCACCTTGATCTCGATGCCGGATCGGACCGTGCCTGCGTTGAAGCTGTGCTCGCGGCCGTTGCGGCTCAGAAACACCGGCGGCGGAGCAGGGCGGTTCGCCACACCGGGACCGATCGTGGCCAGAGCGGGACCGGCGGGTCCGTCGGGCCCCGCGCTCCGACCGCCGCCGAACGGGCCGCCGCCGGGGCCGCCGAAGCTCACTCGTCCAATGTCACCCGTGCACACCGCGGCGTTCCAGTCCGGCTTCGCCTCGCACGCTGTCTCGTCGAACGCGATGCTGTCGTTGACGCCGTCGTGAATGAGTATGTAGGCATCCGGGACGCCGCCCACCGAGCCGTCCTTGTCATGGATCACCGCGGCCTTCCAGGCCACGCCGCTTCCATTGTCGTTGCCCCACTTGGGCTCCATCGGCGGGAAGTAGACCGGCTTCGCGTCGATGAACTTCGCGCCCTCGATGGAGTTCTCGGTGCTGATCCCGGCGCTCGTATACAAGAGGTACGAGATCGCTCCCGCTTTGCGCGTGGCGTTGTCTACGTAGTTGCGGAAAGTGACGTTCACGACGTCCTGGCTGTAGTCGTAGTACTCGTAGCCGCGGATCGGGAAGTCCGGCAGTTGCGGCTTCGGCAGGCTCCGCCCGTACTTCTTCTCCGCTTCCGTCGTCGGGTTGCCGACGTTGTCGGTCTCGCCGACGAACAGCGAGTCGACGACCTTCGACGTGAAAGGATGCTTGCCGAGCGAGCCGGTCGCATGCGTGAAGCCCATCGCGTTGTCGGCCAGCTTCGCGTTCCTGAACACGTGCATCTCGCCGCGGCCCCAGATGCCGCCGTTGCGGTTCTTGTAGGCCGTGAGATCGTCGAAGTACGTCTCCAGCGGTCTGCTGTTCGGATCGGCGGGATCCTCGTGGGCGACATGCCAGCTGCCGGTGACGCCGAACGTATTGTCGGGATTGATGTTCCGGTCGAACATGAAGCCGTCGTAGTTCGAGTGGGCCACGTTGCCCTTGAACTCGCCAACCGGCATCCGGCGCGGCCACGTGTTCGCGCTGATCTCCGTCCCGAGGAACTGACCGTTCGGATGCTCCGGCAGCGATATCCAGAAGCCCGTCACGTCGGAGCCCGCGGCCACGTTGTCGCGGTAGACGTTGTAGGGGTTCGTGATCCAGAACGTCGACACCGTGTTGTCCGAAGGCAGCAGAACGTCTTCCGAGGACTGGCCGCCCTGCCGGATCTCCAGACGATTCTCATAGCCCGGGGCCTCTCCGGCCGCGGCGAGGATCGTCGGCACGCACGGCTTCGTCGGGTGACACTTCGTCTGAATGCCGAGGTTGCGGACGAACTCGTTGCCCGTCTCGATGCCGTCCTCGAGGAAGAAGCAGTGGCCGACGTTGTTGTAGGCAACGTTGTTCTCGATCCGCAGGTTGTTCGTGCCGTGCACGGTTACGCAGCGGCTGTACGTGTCGTGAATGGCGGAGTTCTTGATGTACTGGCCCGTCGCGTCGCCGACGAGATGCCAGTGGATCGGGTACCGCGCGAGCGTGAGGTGTTGACCCATCCGATAGAGCTCGACGCCCGAGACATACATCTTGCTTGACGGCATCGCCATGATGTGCCCGCCGAAGTACGTTTCCTCGGCATCCTCCGACGCCTGGATCTTGATGTTGCGCGTGAGCAAGCCGACTTCGCCGCGCTCGTCGACGTCGAACGTGATCTTGCCGAAGTGCATGTATTCGAGCGGACGATCGAGCGTGATCGTGTTGCCGCGGATCGCCGTGATCGTGCGCACCTCGGCTTGCCGGGGATCGAAGTCCGTCGACGCGAGCACGATCTCGTCGCCGACGCGCCAGCTCGAAGCGTCCAGGACTTCGATCGTGGTGCTGCCGGCTTCGGCCGTCGCGGCGAGCTTCGTCCAGGTGTGGGTGCGGTCGCCGTGCAGGTTCAGCGTGCCGCCCGAGATCATGATGCCGCGATCGCCCATGCCGGCCATCACGTCCTCGCCCTTTACGTCATCCGTGAAGGTGATCGTGGCGTTGCGTGTGTGCGGCCTGTCTGCGGTGCCGATCTCGAGCTCGCCGTGCAGCATGATCCACTCGGTGGTCAGCTCGAGGTCGGCGTCGTTCGAGAAGACGAGCTTGCCGTCGATCGAGAGCCCTGCAAGCGGCGGCGGGCTGACGTCGAGGATCACTTCCTTGTCCCGGGGGATGACGACCTTTTCGCCTTCCGCCGGCACCTTGCGGTTCGGCCAGGTGCCGGGATCGGACCATCGCAGCGGACCGGACGACGGCGATCCGGCATCTTGAGCCTGCGCGACCGCGAAGACGCCGCCGAGCAGCACTGCCGGAACGAGCGAACCAAGAAGGAGAGAGCAACTCTTCTTGCTCATCAAATTACCTCCCCGCACTGGAAGACGATCCGGACGTCAAGAAAGCCCCCGGCTGCGCGCCGGGGGCTCTTACTCAAGCGGAAGCTCTCCTCATCGGCTCACCTCGAGACTCTCTCCAGGTCCGGGACCGCGACCGGGGCCACTCCCGGGCACGTCGCCCGTGGAGACGACCTTGACCCAAAGCGAGCCGTCGCCCTTGTAGTACGACGTGGTGGTGGCGGCCCGCAGCGCGTCGAGGCTGTCCACCGCCGTGCCCGCGGACGCCGTCGTGAATCCCGGCAGCTCGAACATCACCCACGAGCCGGCGTCGAGCTCCCGCACCGTAATCGGCAGCGACTGCCGCTCGGTAATCACCTTGTACTCGCTGCCCGCTCGTACGTTGGTTTCGCCTTCCGCGACGAACTCCTTGCCGTTGCGGCTCAAGACGACCGGTATCGAAGGTGGACGCGTACCTCTGATGCGACCGCCGCCCGGGGCAATGGCAAAGGAAACGGGTTGAGCAGGGGGCCGCTGGGCGCCACTGCCCGGAGCGCCGGCTCCTGCTCCGCCAGGGGCGCCGCCGCCACCACCGAAGCTGAAACCAAGGGCACCGCCACCGCCGCCGACGTTCATGCGGCCGATATCGCCCGTGCACACGTAAGCGTTCCAGGTCGGCTTGAGCTCGCAGGCTTCGTCGGCGTCGATTCCGGTGACGTTGACGATGAAGGAGTTGGCGACGCCGGTGATGGTGCCGTCCGCGTCCTTGAACACCGAGGTCTTGTAGACCGTATTGCCGTAATCGTCGTTGCTCCACCTGTTGTCGATCGGCGGGAAATACACCGGCTTGGCGTTGACGAATTTCGAGCGCGCGACGGTGTTGTTCGAGCTCATTCCGAAGCTCGTGAACAGCAGGTACGAGATTGCCCCCGTCTTGCGGGTGTCGTTGTCCTCGTAGTTCACGAAGGTGTTGTTGTCGAGCTCATGATGGAAGTCATAGAACTCGTACCCGCGGATCGGGAAATCCGGGAGGTTGGGGAACGGCAGACTGCGACCGTACTTCTTTTCCGTCTCGGTCCTCGGGTTACCGATGTTGTCGGTCTCGCCCACGAACAGCGAGTCGACTACGCGGGAGGTGAAGGGCGACTGGCCGAAGTTGCCGGACGCGTGCGTGTAGCCGATCGCGTTGTCGGCGAGCTTCAGGCCCTTGAAGGTGTGCACCTCGCCGCGGGCCCAGATGCCGCCGTTGCGGTTCTTGTACGCCGTGAAGTCCTCGAACACCGTCTCCACTTGCGGGCTGTTCGGGTCGGCGGGATCGCTGTGGGCGATGTGTCCGCCCGTCGTGAACTTGCCGTCGGGCCTCGGGCCGCGGTCCAGCATGAAGCCGTCGAAGTTCGAATGGGCGACGTTGCCCTTGAACTCGCCGATCGGCATCCGGCGCGGCCACGTGTTCTCGCTGATCTCCGTGCCTTCGAACTGGCCCGTCGGGTGCACGGGGAAGGCGAACCAGAATCCCGTCGAGTCGGAGCCTGCGGCCACGTTGTCGCGGTAGATGTTGCTTGGGTTCGTGATCCAGAACGTCGACACCGTGTTATCGGACGGGATCAGGACGTCCTTCGAGTCCTGGCCCGCCGTCTTGAAGTTCAGGCCGTCCTCCTGCGTTCCGAACGGCGCGAGGTTCGTCGGGTCGCACGGCAGGGTCGGATGGCACTTGGTCTGAATGCCGAGGTTGCGGACGAACTCGTTGCCCGTCTCTATGCCGTCCTCGAGGAAGAAGCAGTGGCCTACGTTGTTATAGGTCACGTTGTTCTCGATCCGCAGGTTGTTCGTGCCGTGCACGGTCACGCAGCGGCTGTACGTGTTATGGATCGCCGAGTTCTTGATGTACTGGCCCGTGGCATCACCGACCAGGTGCCAGTGGATCGGATAGCGGGCGAGCGTGAGGTGCTGGCCCATGCGGCGGAGCTCGACGCCCGAGACGTACATCCTGCTCGACGGCATCGCCATGATGTGCCCGCCGAAGTAGGACTGCTCGGCATCCTCCGACGCCTGGATCTTGATGTTGCGCGTGAGCAAGCCGACTTCGCCGCGCTCGTCGACGTCGAACGTGATCTCGCCGAAATGCATGTACTCGAGCGGCCGATCGAGCGTGATCGTGTTGCCGCGGATCGCCGAGATCGTGCGAACCTCGGCCTGCCTGGGATCGTAGTCCGTCGACGCGAGCACGATCTCGTCGCCGACGCGCCAGCCCGACGCGTCCAGGACTTCGATCGTGGTGCTGCCGGCTTCGGCCGTCGCGGCGAGCTTCGTCCAGGTGTGGGTGCGGTCGCCGTGCAGGTTCAGCGTGCCGCCGGAGATCATGATGCCGCGGTCGCCCATGCCGGCCATCACGTCCTCGCCCTTCACGTTGTCCGTGAACGTGATCGCGGCGTTGCGCGTGTGCGGCTTGTCTGGCGTGCCGATCTGCAGCTCGCCATGCAGCATGATCCACTCGGTGGTGAGCTCGAGGTCGGCGTCGTCCGAGAAGATCAGCTTGCCGTCGATCGAGAGCCCTGCGAGCGGCGGCGGGCTGACGTCGAGGATCACCTCTTTGTCTCTCGCGATGATGACCTTTTCGCCCTCGGCGGGCACCTTGCGGTTCGGCCAGGCGTCGGGATCGGACCATCTCACCGGTCCGGCGGCCGGCGCCTGGGCCTGCGCGCCGGCCATCACGCCGCCGAGCAGCAAGGCCGGAATGAGCGAACCAAGAAGCAACGACCGACTCGTTTTTCTCATTGCGTCAATCCCCCGGTAGTCGAAGATGTTCCGCCTTGAGGGCAGAGCATAGCGCGATTCTAAAGGCTTGGGGCGGGTCGGGCGTGCGGCTCCAAAGAATTCTTGGTGGTAAGGACGCAGTAATCTCGCGGAAGCGAGCAAGGCGTTGGTGGCAGCAAGGGCCGCCGTCTTTCCTTGGAGCACAGTGCGCCGGCCTGGGGCCTCGAGTAACCCGAGGCGGAACCTGTGCGTCGCCGAGCGCCGGGTTCACGCGGCTTGTTCGAGGTACGGTGCCAGAAGGTCGGTGACGAAAGCCATGAAAGCCTGCACCCGACGCGAGACGTTACGACGATGGGCGTACACGAACGACACCGGCATCGGCTCTGCTCTGAGGTCTGGGAGCACCTCGACCAGCTCGCCCCGATCGATCAGCCGCCGAAGTCCGACAGCCGGTGCCTGAATGATGCCGAGCCCCGCGAGGCACGCGGCCCGATATGCGTCGGCACTGCTCACCGTCACCGGACCATCCATGGGGACCGTGCGGTAGACCTTTCCATCGAAGTACTCGAAGCCAGGGGATTTCCCGCCGAGCGTGGGCACGTAGTGCACGAGCCAGTGCGAGCGGAGATCGTCGAGCGTTCGGGGCACGCCATGCTCTTCGATATAGCTGCGGCTCGCGCAGTTGACCAATCGGAACCAGCCGAGCCGTCGAGCGATCAGGCTCGTGTCGTCGACGTCACCAATGCGCAGCACGCAATCGAAGCCCTCCCGGATCACGTCCACCTTCCGATCCGTGCTGCTGATATCTATCTCGAGCAGCGGGTGCGCGCGCAGGAATTCGCGTAGGTTCGGGATGACGTGGTCCTGCGCGATGCCGCTCGGCATGTCCACGCGCAATCGGCCGCGTAAGGATTGGGACCGGATCTGAAACATCGACTGCAGGTCCTCGACCTGAGCAAGCAGATCCCGGCAGCGTTCGTAGAACGCGCGGCCGTCCGGAGTGAGTTGCACCTTGCGTGTCGTCCGGTTCAGCAGGCGCGTACCGACTTCGTTCTCGAGCTGACGGATCGCCATGGAAACCGTTGCTTTCTGCAGCCCCATTGCTTCCGCGGCGCGGGTGAAGCTTCCGAGCTCGGCTACGCGAACGAACATCTGCATGGACTCGAGTCGGCTCATGACGGATGAATTGTTCAGCGAAACTGAACACTATGGTCGCACCCGCCCGATTTATGCGGAACCCCGGCATCGTTAGGCTGTGAACACTCATTCAGGAGGAACGAATCATGAGCACACAGCAGCGCATCGCACTCATTACGGGCGCCAGCCGCGGCCTTGGGCGTTACGCGGCCATTCGGCTCGCGGAAGCCGGTACGGACGTCGTGATCACTTATCGAAGCAATCGACAGGAAGCGGAAAAGGTCGTCGCCGAGATCCGAGAACGCGGCCGCATTGGGGCGGCGCTGCCGCTCGATGTCGGCAAGGTCGCCACGTTCGACGCGTTCGTGGAGCAGTTGCGGGAGACTCTGGACCGGAATTGGGCCCGCGGCAGCTTCGATTGCCTCGTGAACAACGCGGGCACGGGTCTTCACGCACCCTTCGCGGAAACGACCGAAGAGCAGTTCGACGAAATGGTGAACGTTCATCTGAAAGGCGTGTACTTTCTGACTCAGAAGCTGCTGCCGGTGATCGCGGACGGCGGGCGGATACTCAACGTATCGAGCGGGCTCGCACGCTTCGCTCTGCCGGGCCATTCCGCGTACGCGGCGATGAAGGGTGGTATCGAGGTGCTTACGCGATACCTCGCGAAGGAGCTCGGTCCGCGGCGGATCTCGGTGAACGTGCTCGCGCCCGGAGCCATCGAGACGGACTTCGGCGGGGGCGCTGTGCGCGACAACGCAGAGCTCAACTCATTCGTGGCATCTCAGACGGCGCTTGGGCGAGCGGGTCACCCGGATGACATCGGCGGCGTCGTGGTCGCTCTCCTCGCGCCGGAAACGGCGTGGATCAACGCGCAGCGTGTCGAGGCTTCCGGTGGGATGTTTCTGTGATCGCCCGCGGCGGTTCGCCTTGTGCCTTTCCGAAGCCTCGCTCCGCGTGACTCGCGGGGCGCGGGCGTTCATGCGGAGCCCGGCACGTCGCGATCGAATTGCTCGCGGCACGCCGTTCGTAGCGCCGCGGCCCTTCAGGATCTGCGCGGTTCGGCCGCGGCGAGCAGTGCGCCGACGGCCGCAGCGCCGTCGCTAATGTCCTTGGCCCAGCGCTCGGCCTCGCTCGGCTCGCCGAGCTTCGCGCGCACGACCTCGGCGTCGTAGATGTGGCGGACGCGACCGGTTCGTTGCGCAAGCTTCGCCGCGGCCTCGATCTCGGCGAGCGCTGCAGATCGGTTGCCGAGCACCGCGAGCGCCTCGCCGCGCAAACGGTGCGCTACGCCCGCGAGCTCCGAGAGCCCGCCGCTTTCGGCGAGCGCGAGCAGCTCCGATGCGTGGCGCAGCGACGCATCGGCATCGCCGCGCGCGAGCGCGAGCTCCGTAAGCGCCTCGAGGCAGCGCGTAAGCTGCCAGCCCTCGCGCTGCGCGCGGCACTGCTCGGCGTCGCGCTCGACGTCCATCGCGGCGTCGAGCACGCCCCGTCGGATGTGTGCGAGCGCGAGGCTCGCCGCGATGCGCGGCCGCCAGAACGCGATCCTCGCGTCGCGCCCGAGCGCGAGCGCGCGCTCGGAGTAGTGCGCCGCATCGGCGTTCAAGCCGACGTCGAGCAGCAGCTCGGCGAGGAAGTGATAGGCCATGAGCGCGTAGCGCAGCTGCGCGAGGCTTTCGAGGTATGCGAGCGTCGCCGTCATGCTGGCGAACGCCTCGGCGTAACGCCCGAGGCAGGCGCGCACGTGGTCGCGGCCGAGCAGGATCGGGCCGCGGTGCCACTCGAGATCGGCGTGCTCGGCGATCTCGAGCGCGGCCGTGAAGTGCCGCTCGGCGGCCGCGTAGTCGCCAAGCCCCATGATGCCGTCCGACGCGAAGCCGATCATCATGAGGTTCTCGGACTCGTAGCTCTTCTCGCAGATGACGCGCGCAAGCTCGATCGAGCGCTCGTAGCAGCAGATCGCGGCGCGGGGGTCGAGGTCCGCGAAATGCGCCTCGCCGCGGCCGTGATACGCCTGCACGGCGACGACGTCCGCGAGGCCGAGCCGCTCGCAGATCGCGACGGCTTCGGCGTGATGCCCGATGGCCTCCGCGTTCCGGCCGTCGCTCCAGGCGACCGTGCCCAAGTGATAGAGCGTGTCGGCGGCACGGCACTCGTCGCGGGCGGCGCGCGATGCGTCGAGCGCCTCGGTCAGGCACGCGACGGCATTGCCGTAGTCGTCGGCACGGCGATACGTCATGCCGAGCTGAATCAGCGCATCGCACTCCCTGAGCGCGTCGCCGCGCTCGCGCGCGGCCTCGACGACGCGGCGGATGTCGTCGACGGCGCCCGAGATCTGGCCCGACTGCGCGCGGATTGTGCCGCGCCGTTCGTAGAGATCCTCGAGCGTACGGTGTCGCAGCGCGTCGGCATAGGTCGTAGCGAGCGCGATCGCACGATCGAGCCACTGCAAGGCGTCGCGCAGCGCGAAGACGCGTTGCGCGTGCGCGGCCGCACGCACCATCTGCTCGAGGGCATCGTGCCAGACGTGGCCGCGCTCGTAGTGCTCGGCGAGACGGCCATGGCGCTCGCCCGAGTCGTCGCTGCGGCGTTCGCGCGCGCCCGGGCCGAGTTCACGCGCGAGCGATTCGGCGACGGCGCGATGCAGGAGCATGCGGCGCGCCGAGCCGATCTCGAAATACGTGACCTCGCGGACCTTTTCGTGAGCGAAGTCGTAGCCGCCGTCCTCTTCCTCGCGCAGGAGGCGGCGCTGCACGAGGATCTCGACCGAGCGCGAGAGGCTTTCCTCGTCGGCCTTCGTCACGTCGAGCAAGGTCTCGAAATCGAAGCGGCGGCCGAGGACGGCCGCGACGTCGAGCGCATCGCGCGCGTCGGCCGGCACGTGGTTGAGACGCGCGCGGACGGCGGCCGTCAGCGCCGCCGGCACGGGCAGTCCGCCGCCTGCCGTGGGCGCGACCTCGCCCGCGGCAAGCGCGTGCAGCATCGAGCTCAGGAAGAACGCGTTGCCGTCTGTCTCGCGATGCAGGCGCGCGGCAAGTTGCGCGAGATCGATGTCGCCGCTCTCTAGCGGTTGCGCGTGGTCGCAGCCGCGCGCGCTCGAGCCATCGCGCTGCGTCGTGCTCGATGCGTCGCGCGCGAAGAGTTTTCGGATCCAGACCTCGACGTCCTCGACGCCGAGTGGCCCGAGCGCGATGCGGCTCGTCTGCGGCTCACGGCTCGCGCTCGCGACGAAGTCGGCGAGGCGTGCGTTGACGGCCAGGTCCTCCTCGCGGAACGCAAGGAGCACGACCAGCGCGCTGCGCGCGGCTCGACGCGCGAAGTAGTGCAGGAACGTCGCGCTCGCGTCGTCGGCCCACTGCAAGTCATCGACGATGACGACGAGCGGCCGTTCGGCTGCAAACGCCTCGAAGAGCCCGGTAAGCGTGCCGTGCAGCCGCGCCTGGCGAGCCTCGGGAAAGCGCGGCGACGAAGCCGGCGTCTCCACCTGCGCCGCGACGGCCGGCACGAGCGCGGCGATCTCGGCGAGCGAGACGGGCGAAAGCGTCGCGAGCACGCGGGGGGCGATCGCGGCGGCCTGCGTGACGAGGTCGATGACGGGTTGATACGCGATCGCCTGCTCGATCTCGTAGCAGCGCGTCTCGAGCACGGGCAACTCGCGGCTATGCGCGTCGCGTGCGAGCTCGGCCATGAGACGGCTCTTGCCGATGCCGGCCTCGCCTTGGATCAGCGCGACGTGCCCGCGGCGAGCCGTCAAGCGGTCGAGCAGGCGGCGCAGCGTTTCCTGCTCACGGCTTCGACCGACGAACGGATCTCCGAGCGGGTCGTGATCGTCGGCCCCGCCGGGCGGCGCAAAGGCCACGTGGCTCGCGACGAGGCGATCGGCGTCGCGCACGCCGCGCGCGGCCGCGAGGAACACCTCTCGCTCGTCGGGCGGAACGCCGAGCTTGTCGGCGAGGCGTGCGGCGAGACGGACCGATGGGCGGCGCTCGTCGGCCTCGATCTTGCGGATCGCGTGACGCGAGCAGCTCACGGCTCGCGCGAGCACTTCCTGCGTCAGGTCGAGCGCCTTGCGGCGGCGGCGCAGCCAGTCGCCGAAAGAGTCCGCACTCCCGTCCGGGCGCCGATCCCCGAGCTTGCCCATGGCCCATTCTCTACCGATTGTGCCGCTTTTTGTCCCCCTGGGCGTGACCACGGGTCCGTCTCGCGGCGCTTCTATTGCCTCGAGGACCCAAAACGACGCACGCACGGGAGATCGCCATGGAGTCACGCACCGAAACTTCGTCCGACACCCACGCACAGGCAGGTGAGGACATGCAAGCCGCGTATTCTGCTACGTCGCAGACGCAGCGCAAGGACGACCCAGCGGTTGATCTCGACGCGATCAAAGCGCGTCAGCAGAAGACGTGGGCCTCGGGCGACTACGCCGTGATCGGCACGCGGCTGCAGGTCGTCGGCGAGTCGCTCTGCGAAGCGATCGATATCCGGCCCGGCAGCCGCGTGCTCGACGTCGCGGCCGGAAACGGCAACGCGACGCTCGCGGCCGCACGGCGCGACTGCGATGTCGTCTCGACGGACTACGTCCCGGAGTTGCTCGAGCGCGGCCGCGCGCGCGCCGCGGCCGAGGGGCTTGCGGTCGAGTTCGAAACGGCCGACGCCGAGGCGCTGCCGTTCCCGGACCGGCATTTCGACGTCGTGCTCTCGACTTTCGGCGTCATATTCACGGCCGATGCAAGGAAGGCAGCTTTCGAGCTCGAGCGCGTTACGAAGCTGGGCGGACGCATCGGGCTCGCGAACTGGACGCCGGATAGCTTCGTCGGCCGCCTGCTTGGCACCGTCGGCCGCTATGTGCCGCCGCCGCGCGGTGCTTCGTCGCCGCTGAGCTGGGGAACGGTGCAGGGCCTCGAAGAGCTCTTCCCGGGACGCACGATCGACGCGCGACGCCGCGAGTACGTCTTCCGTTACCGCTCGCCGCAGCACTGGCTCGACATCTTCCGCGACTACTACGGCCCGACGCACAAGGCCTTCGCGGCGCTCGACGCGGATGCGCGCGACGCGCTCGCGGCCGAGCTGCTCGCGCTCGTCGCGGAGCTCAATCGCGGCGGCGAAGCGATGATTCTGCCGAGCGACTACCTCGAGGTCGTCGTGCGCATCGACTGACGTCGCCAGACTTCGCCAGTACGTGGCATTCCGATTGTCACTATCGAATCGGAGGTCGATTCTCGGACAGTACGCCGGCTTGGCATTGACGAACTTCGCACCAGACACGGTGTTTTCGGTCGTAACCCGGCGCCGGTATACAACAACCATGAAAGCGCTCCCGATCGGCGCAGTTCGGTAGGAACGCGCGTTCCCGTGCACGAGACCGACTGTCCGGTATCGGGACGAGCCCGGAGGCGCACGGCGGGAGAATCTAGGTCGAACACGCGGTCGGCAAGGACACGACCTTCCATGTCGCCCAGCCAGGATCGACGAGCGCTAGGCGAGGGTTCCCGATCCCATTTCGCGATCATCGATTCGCGATGGTCGCGTAGGGGAATGTTCGTATCGAAGCCCCACAACCGCCGCGCTAGTTTGGTCACTCGCATGAGACGACATTTCGAGCCTCATGCATGCTCTTCTCAGCGGACACACCCATTGAAGGACAACCGACCAAGGAGGTAGCCATGGCACGAGGAGACATCATCCCCTGGCGTCGGAGCGGTGGTCTAATCCCGTGGAGACGCGAAGAGGGACCATTCGGCAGCCTGCGTCGCGAGATCGAGATGCTGCACCGAGACATCGATCGCGTGTTCGAGGAGATGTGGAGCGGCCGAATGCCGTCGATGGCCTTCGAGCCGATGGGCCGCGGCGAGATCGTGCCGCAGCTCGACATGACAGAGGATGACGAGGCCTTTCATCTCAACGTCGAGCTGCCGGGCATGGACGAGAAGGATGTCGAGGTCACGCTTCGGAACCACACGTTGACGATCAAGGGCGAGAAGAAGGAGGAGAAGGAGACCAAGGACAAGGACGTCCACAGGCGCGAGCGCGCCTACGGATACTTCCGGCGCAGCGTCGAGCTGCCGTCCGACGTCGACGCGGACAAGATCGCCGCGACGTTCCGTAAAGGCGTGCTCACGATCGACCTGCCGAAGACCAAGCAGGCGCAGGATCAGGCGAAGCGCATCGAGGTCAAGGCCGCCTGACCTGACACGATAAATTCGAGGGCTTCGCGTGCGAACACCGTCGCCGGCAAGCCGCGTCCGCTTCCGATGAGCGATGCTCGATACGAGCATTTCCCGCACGGTGCGGACGTCGGCGTGCGAGGCTTCGGCGCTTCGCCCGCCGAAGCCTTCGAGCAGGCGGCGCTGGCACTGACGGCCGCGATCACGGATCCTCAGAACGTTGCGGCGAAGGACTCGGCGGAGATCCGTTGCGAAGGGCCGGATCTCGAGATGCTTTTCGTCGACTTCCTGAACGCCGTCGTCTACGAGATGTCCGTCCGCGGCATGGTGTTCGGCCGCTACCGCGTGCAAATCGACGGCGGTCGGCTGAGCGCCGTTGCTCACGGCGAGCGCGTCGACGTCGCCAGGCATTCGCCGGCCGTCGAAGTGAAGGGTGCGACGTTCACGTGCCTGCGCGTCGCGCAGTTGCCCGAAGGCAGGTGGCTTGCTCAATGCGTCGTCGACGTCTGAGGAGGATCCGTCGTGGATCTCGGTCGGCTCGAGCGCGAGTCTGAGCACTGCTGGCGCATCGCGCCGTCCGGCGAGATGCGAGTGCCCGGCATCATCTACGGCGACGAGGCGCTCGTCCGCGAGATGGACGAGAAGGTTTACGAGCAGGTGTGCAACGTCGCCACGTTGCCCGGCATCGTCCGCGCGTCGTACGCGTTGCCGGACGCGCATTGGGGTTACGGCTTTCCGATCGGCGGCGTCGCGGCGTTCGATCCGGACGAGGGAGGCGTGGTCTCGGCGGGAGGTGTCGGCTTCGACATTTCTTGCGGCGTCCGCACCCTGCACACCGGGCTCACGCTGGCCGATCTCGAGCCGAAGAAGAAGGCGCTCGCGGATCAGCTTTGCCGCGACGTCCCGGCGGGCGTCGGCAGCACCGGCCGGATCCGGCTCGACGACGCGGAGATGGACGCGATGCTCGAAGGCGGCGCGCAGTGGGCCGTCGAGCGGGGCTACGGCGAGCCGGCGGACCTCGAGCGTATTGAGGAACGCGGCCGAATGTCCGGTGCGGCCCCCCAGCACGTCTCGGAGCGAGCACGCGCGCGCCAGCGCGACCAGATGGGCACGCTCGGCTCCGGCAATCACTACCTCGAGATTCAGCACGTCGCCGAAATTTTCGACGACGACATCGCGGCCGTTTTCGGGCTGACCCGAGGAGCGATCCTCGCGACGATCCATTGCGGCTCGCGCGGTCTCGGTCATCAGATCGGCACGGAATACCTGCGCGACATGGCCGCCGCCGCGGCGACGCACGGCATCCGCTTACCGGACCGCGAGCTCGCCTGCGCGCCGATCCGTTCGCCGATCGGGGAGGCCTATCTCGGCGCGATGGCCGCGGCGACGAACTGCGCGCTCGCTAACCGACAGATTGTCATGCACCTGACCCGGCAGGCGTTCGCGCGGGTGCTGCCGTCGGCGAAGCTCACGATGCTGTTCGACGTCTCGCATAACACGTGCAAGCCCGAGCGTCATACGGTCGACGGCGAGGAGAAGCTGCTGTACGTGCACCGCAAGGGGGCAACGCGCGCGCTCGGTCCCGGCCACAAGAGCCTTCCGCCCGAGCTCGCCGACGTCGGTCAGCCGGTGCTCGTCGGCGGCTCGATGGGGACGGCGTCGTACGTGCTTTGTGGCACGGCGGAGGCGGAGGGCTTGTCGTTCAGCTCCTCCTGTCACGGCGCGGGCAGGGCGCTGAGCCGTCATCAGGCGAAGCGGACGTGGCGAGGCCGGCAGGTCGTCGACGATCTCGCCGCGCGCGGCATTCTCGTTCGGAGCCCTTCGATGCACGGGGTCGCGGAGGAGGCACCGGGCGCGTATAAGAACATCCACGCGGTCGTCGACGCCGCGCATCGTGCCGGGCTGTCTCGCAAGGTCGCGCGGCTCGAGCCCGTCGTGTGTATCAAAGGATAGTGGGCACGATCCGAGGAGCTACTCGTCGTCGGCAGTCGATGTGGTGTCGAACGAGGACCCCGCCGCCGCGTGCACACGCCTTCGACGATGAGGTACTCGGGGTTGGACGACCGGTCAGTTTGCAGCGCCCAAAGCCTTGCGGCTCGGCGTGCGCGCGCCGATGATCATCAAATGAGCGGCTCCGACTGCCGGCAAGAGTGCGATGAGAATGTACTCTCGCCACCACTCTTCAATCGGGCCGTTGCCTCCGATGAGCAGCGAGGAAAACGCGACGACGGTCCACGCCGCCAGCAGACCAAGCGCGAAGATCGTTGCCTTGCCGAGCGCGATTCGCCTGAGCACGATCATGCGAAATGCCACGGCCAATCCGACCGGGCCGACCGCCGCCGCCGACAAGTTGAGGAATGCGAACCCCGGCGGCATCACACCTCTCACGAGCACGACGACGAGCAATGCGGCGAAGAACGTCAACGGGACGAAGCAGAGCAGCATTTCCAGGCTGAGCAGCCACCGACGCAGACGAAGACTTTCGGCATCCATGGCGCGTATCCTTTCCAGACAGCGGCGAAGAGAACCCCAAGAGCCCCGCTTCCTGCATGCCGCCTCTGGCGGCGCAGAGCTCCGCGTTCCGGCCGAGCTCGCGCGCGACCGCAACGCCCGTCTTTGTGAGGCAAGCCACGCCCTCAAGGCAACCGCGGGGTCTCGCCGACGTAACGTGCGCGCGGCCGGATGACTGCCTCTTGCGCGTATTGCTCGATCGCGTGCGCTATCCAGCCGATCGCCCGGCCGATGGCGAAGAGCGTGAGCGCCGTGCCGTCCGCCAGACCGACAGCGCGCGCAAGCGCGACCAGCGCGAAGTCGAGCGTCGGCGCCTCGCCGAGGATGGCTCGACCTGCGGCAGCAAGATTGGCCGCGAAGGCGGCGTTCCTCGTTCGCGGCAACATCTCAAGGAGCAGGTTGGCTCGGGGATCGCCGCCGGGATATAGGGGGTGGCCAAAGCCTTCGATCGGTTCGCCGCGGCGTAGCCGCCCGGCAAGCGCGTGCTCGATATCCCGCGCACGAGGGAGGGAATCCCAAAGCGATTCGATCCGCGCCGTCGTGCCGCCATGCTTCGTGCCTTCAAGCGCCGCGAGCCCGGCGATCACTACGCCGTAGGGCGACGAGCGAGCGGATGCGACGCAACGCGCGGCGAACGTCGAGACGTTGAGCTCGTGGTCGGCGCAAAGGATCAGCGCGGCGCGTAGCAGATCCGCGTGCGCCGGCACTTTCCAGCTGTGCGCAAGTGTCGCGTCGATCGGCCGTCCACCGGCATTCGCACCGGCTGCGACGCTCGCGAGGAGATGGAGGATACGCCAGCCAGTCTGCGCGACCGCGTGCGCCCGGAAGTCGTAGGCCGCCGGATCGTGAGCCGCCGCCACGGCGAGCGCGGCCTGCGCCCGCGGTACGAACGGCATCGCCGATCGCGCGACACGCTCTGCCGAAATTCGCGACGGCGCTTGGAGCAGCGCGCCGTTCGCTTCTCCGGTCCAAAGCAGCGCCGCAACGTCTGCGAGTGAATGTTCGCGCGCGAGCAGCGCCGCGTCGTGGCCGCGGTAGTAGATCCGGCCGTCTGCGATCAGCGTGATCGCGGATTCGAGGATCGGCAGCCCCCAGTGGAGCGCCTGCTCCGCCGCCTTCTCCGGATTGCGTCGCTCGGCGGCCCGTGCCTTCAGCCGCTCGAGGTCCTCGCGCGCGTAGCGCCGGCGGCGGCTGCCGGGCACCGGCTCCGACCGTACCCGGCCGCGGCTCACGTAGGCATAGAGCGTCGCGCGGTTGACGCCGAGGAGCCGTGCGGCCTCCTCGGTGTCGAGCCACGCGTCGTCCCCGGTTTTCATGTTGATCGTTGCATCAATATTGACTGGCAACAGCATCAACAATACTTTGTCGGCCGTGAACCCGCAATCCGCTCCTGAAATAAACGAAGGGCTCGAGGGTGCCATCGCGGCCGCCGACCGAACTCACTCTGGAGAACGCGATTGCTCTGGATCGTCGCGACGCTGATCGCCGCTCTCGCGCAGACTGCTCGCAACGCGATGCAGAGCAGCCTCACGGCGGTACTCGGCACGGTCGGCGCGGCGCAGGTCCGCTTCCTCTATGGGCTGCCGTTCGCGCTGCTGTTCCTTGCGCTCGCGGCGGCGCTCGCAGACGGGCGCGTGCCCGCGCCGACGATTTCGTTCATCGGCTACACGGGCGCCGGTGCGCTCGCGCAGATTGTGGGCACCGTGCTACTGCTCGCGGCGATGCGCGCCGGATCGTTCTCGGTCGCGACGGCGTTCACGAAAACGGAACCGGTGCAGGTGGCGATCTTTGCCTTCGCGGTGCTCGGTGATCGCCTCTCGCCGCTCGCCATCGGCGCGATCGTGATCGCGACGGCGGGTGTCGTGCTCGCCGCGTGGCGCGGCCAGGGTGGGGCCGGCCTGAAGAGCGTTTCCGCAGTCGTGTTCGGCGTCACATCGGGCGCGTTCTTCGCGCTCGCCGCGGTCGGCTTCCGCGGCGGCATCCTGGCGCTCGGGGACGGGTCTCCTTACCTTCGCGCGACGACGACGCTCGCGTGGGCGCTCGGTCTGCAGGCGGCGTTCCTCGGCGCATGGATGGCGGTGTTTCGTCGCGCCGCTCTAATGGAGAGCCTGATGCGCTGGCGCCAATCCCTTGGCGCGGGATTCATGGGCGCTCTCGCCTCGCAGTTCTGGTTTCTCGGCTTCTCGCTCACCGCAGCGGCGAACGTCCGCACGCTCGCGCTGGTCGAAGTGCTCTTTGCGCATGCGGTCGCGCGGCGGCTGTTCCGCGAACGCGCTTCGCGGCGCGAAGCCGTGGGCATGGTGCTCGTCGTTGCAGGCGTCGCGTTATTGCTCGCGTCGACCGCATAGGCCCTTCGCAGTCTCCTGCGAGGGCCTTTTCACTGGAATGAACGTAGTCGCTCGAGACTGCCGCGCGGCGGCTCACACTTCGTTCAGCAACTGACCGTAAAGCTCCAGCGAGAAGCCTGCGGGTAACAGGTGCTCTATTGATCTCGCGAAGTCCCGAGTTTCCGTCAGCAACAATCGAGTGAACCGACGTTCCGCCGCAGCGTTGAGACCGGGCTCGAAGCCCATGCTGAGCGGATCGAAGGGTACGGCTGCACCCTTGGCCGGCAGATACTGCGCGATGGCCATGAGGGGGCCCATCATCACTGCTTGGGCAAGCGCCAGCTCGACCGAGGAATTGCGCCGATAGCCCGCGTCCAGCAGCGACAGCATCGACCAGTAATTGAGATTGCCGAGCCACGCCAAGGCGCGGAGCTCCGTATTCTCGATGCTGTTCGGATGTCCCGAATACGCCGTTGGATTTACGGGCACCTCGTAGCACGGATGGCTCGCATCAGCAGCTGAAATGCTCCACACATCGGGAATTGCATCGAATACCGGATGAGTCCCCGAATACAGTGACTTGAAGAACTCGAAATGGCCCACTTCTCCCTGCGTCTTGATGTTTTCGAGAGCTTCGACCCAGGCGTCGATATCGACGCTGGCGGCACCCGCTGTCTTGACTTCACCCAGCGTCTCGATCACCGCATCGTAAAGGTGTCCCACGTGATTGGGAGCAGTGCTGCCGCCAAGCGAGTCGTTCAGCTGATCGAGCAGCCGCGTCGATTCGTCACCGGCCGCGTCTACTTCCGTCAATGCCTCCGGTGCGGCTTCGCAGTACGTGAACTTCGCCAGGCTGACCGGGCTCAGCGGCACGAGCTCGAATGGAAACGGATAGATATCGCTCTCGTAAGGAAAATCTTGACGCGAAAGCGCCGGAGCGGCATTCAGCTCCACGAGTAGCCGATTCACCGCGCCGAGGTGCTGCATCTCTTCGACGGTGACTCCGAGGAACGACGGCGATCCCGGTTGCGGGTAACCTACGAGCTCCGCATAGGCGGGTTTGAGCGAGAACGCACCATATAGGTACTGCACCATAAGGTCGTGCTCGATCTCGGCGGCTTCTCGGAGCAGCCGGATGAGCTCGAGATACGGGTCGTTGAAATCGCGGTATATCGGAGACGTCCCGTGCGTGGCCGCGAGTGCGCTCGCCGGACTCGCGGCGACTCCGAGAGTGGCAATATCGGCCAACAGCGTACGGCGTGTGAGGCCGTTTTCGCTCATCGAGAATCCTTTCACTGATCGAAAGCCGTGAATGAGATCGAGATCGCGCACGGAGTGTAAGTAAGCTCTGTCGCCGCGGCGACACGCGAAACCTCAAGTTTTCTAACTTGATTGCATAGCTAGAATTAGTCTCAACCTGAAAAAATGAGACCAGTTCTCAATGGCTCGTAGCGCTTTCGAGGTGCGACAAGTCGCAAACGAGGCTGGCTGACTTCAGCGTTCGATGGACTGGCGGGTCCGCGGATCGGGTGCTACGTCAGCGGCATTGGGGTGGGAGGCTGGGGCGGATCTGAACGTTATGTGTGCGAGTGAGCCGGCCCGGGCCAGTCATTTCACGACGACTTGGCCACAAATGCGACGGTGGCGTGCGACGGGCGCAGTCGAACCGGTCGCGCCGGCTGTGGCGCGCGATGAAGGGCGTGAACGGTGGATCAGAGGAGCGGTAACTGAGGCGGTGCCCGTGCAGCGACGGGCGCCTAGTGATCCTCATCGGTTCCGTCGTCGCGCGAGTTGCACACCGACCGACGCGGTTTCCAGCAAGACACCGAGCCCGGCGCGAACGAAGGGCCGCGGGACACGCGGATGCCGAGACGATCGCCGTTAACGCTGTCGCTGAACGCTCGGAACGCCGATCTCAGCGGCGTCGTCCGCGGCGCGACTCGTGATAAGCCTGCTCGAGCGCTTCGTAGTCGAGGATGGCCTGCTGAAGCTCGGGATTTTCCAGCAGAACTCGGGCAAACTCGTTGACGAAGAGCTTCTGCATCGGACCTTCCCGGCTTTCCTCGGCCTGGGCCATCGAGAGAGCTTGCGGCGCAGCGTACCGAGTGGCCACCTCGTCGCCGAAGATGCACTCCTGCGTGGTCAGCTCTCCCGGGCACACGTCCTTGATCGCGGACAAGTAAGCCCTAGCGGCGTCGTACGAAATGTCGCGCCTGAACTGCGGGCGGCAGACCTGCCGCTTGATACGCCTGCCGGTGGAAGCTTCCCGCCGGCAGTGCACGTCGAACGCGTCGTCGCTGTTCAAATCGTTGAAGACGTCATAGACGCGAACGCGGGCTACCTCGAGCGCAGCCCGGAAGTCCGATGGTTTCCGGCCGCGGACAATCAGCTCCTCGACCTCATCCGATAAGTTGCTCCGGCGGGCGTCGCTCGCTGCGTCCGTCGCCTGCGCCGACGACGCCTGCGACCAGATCAGCATGCATGGGAGTATCGCGAGCCACGTCGCGCGAGCTGACATTTTGTTAAGGAGCAACCGCATCACTTGCGAGGCCTCCTTCTAGCGCTAATAGGACCCTGGACACCCGAGACTAAGCGACAGGCTGGCACTGTTCAGCCCGTCTCATACCATGGCCGCGGCGGGCCGGGGTTCAACGATCGGTTGTCAGCAGGTATCCTCTAAAGCATCGCGCAGGCGCAGCAATTTCGTGCGCAGGAGAGTGTCGTGCTGCGCTGTCGCTTCGGAAGCGCCGGAGGGGGATTATGTTTGCATCAAGCAGGCACCAACTCATTCAGAGCCGCAACCGAGGCTCGAGGCCCGAACGGGTGGCTCTCGCCCTGCTGGGCCTCGCCATTTGTTGGGGCCCAGCGGTTGCGCAGCTTGGCTCGGCCGCCGATCTCTCGTCGGATGATGAGTTGGCCGTGAATCCGCCGGATGAGGAAATTACCGTTCGCGGTCAAAAGCCGCTGCGCCAGTATCGACTCGAGCTCGAGGAAGCTCGCCAAGACATCATTCGAATCTACAACGACCTGAACAGAACCAGCGACAACGACATCCGCTGCAAGGACGAGTCGCCGACCGGCACGCGAATGAGACAGCGGGTCTGCCGATCCAACGCGCAAAGCAGGGCAGACGCGGCGACGGCAAGAGGCTTCCTCGACTCGCTGCTCCTCACGTCGGGCAACTTCTCCAGTGGCACCGAGCCTGGAGGACCGCAGATCAACGCGTTAGTCGGCACAGCCGCAGCGCGGACCGACGGGGCGATCACAACTGAGCTTAATCGAGATGAGATCGACAAGGAATTGAAAGAGCTCCAACGCTCGAGTCGAAGGCTCTATCGCGCCGTGGTCAAGTACCTCGACCTTCAAGACGAGTACAACAGGGCGCGGGGACAGACACCGGAATGACGTCAGTGTTGGAAGGTACTCAGTCGGCTCTCACGAAAGCGACGCCTCCGTGCTGCGTATCCATGTGCGCTCCTGGCTCTGGGGTCGTTACTGGGCGTTGTTAGAACTAAGCGTATTGCAACGCTATGCTCGGCGCACGGCGGATGACGCCTGCCACGGATACGTGGATCGACAGCAACATGGCCGCCGTGACGACGAGCACGACAGCGGCGCCGGTCGCCGCCAGCGTCCCGGCGCCGAGCGTAAAGCCCTGGATGACGACGAGCAGCACGGCGGCGGGCCGCAATCCGCGGACCACTCGAGATATCTCCGCGAGCCAGGTTGCGTTCATCGAGCGCCTTCTCCTCGACCAGCTCGATCTGCGGTCCGCGACGGTCGACGCCCGTCGGGCCGAAGTGACATGGAGCCGGCGGCAGCGCTGGGAATGAGGCGTTTCCACGTGCAACCGGGAGTCCCTGGTCGAGGAGTGCTGGATGCCGTCACGATCATCCTCGGGACCGGCAGTCTCACTGCCTAGCGAGCGCGCACACACATGGGCCGAGTCGAGCACATTTTCATCGCACCGGAGAAGGCATCGCCCTGCGAGGCCGTCGCGTCCATAGAGGCCGTAACCGAAACGGGCCTGAGAGGTGATCGGTATTCGAGCGGTCGGAACCGGAAAGACCCCGGACAGCAAGTCACTCTGATCGAGCTCGAACAGATAGCGAGATTTGTCCGCGAGACGGGCCTTGCGATGGATCCGGCCGCACCCAGACGTAATCTGGTCACGAGCGGGATCGATCTGAACGCGCTGGTCGGGAGACGATTCCACGTCGGGCAGTGCGAGCTCGAGGGAATCGAGCTATGCGAGCCGTGTGCGAAGTGGGCGAGAAGCACGCACAACGAGGTGGTCCGGTTCTTCGTGCATCGAGGCGGCTTGAACGCGCGGATCGTAAAGGGAGGCATCATCTCTGTTGGAGATGCCGTATGGGAGACGCCCCCTTATCTCGCGGGAGATACGTAGACTGCCTAAGCGTAGCTTTCGCATGAGCTCAGCTCGAGCGAGGGGGCTTCGCAAACGAGAGCAGGCGTCACGACTAACTTCAGCATTGCCGCAGTTGCATCGGTACGCCGATCGACTGACGGTCGTCGACGCGTCGAAAAAGATGCTAGAGATAAACGAGAGGGGGAATCGGCTCGACGCGCGTAGGTTACCTGCAAGCCGACTTGTTCGATTGGGCACCCACCGAGCGATTCGATGTCGTGTTCTTCAGCTTCTGGCTGTCCCATGTGCCCGAATCGAAGTTCCAATCATTCTGGAATACGGCTCGCAAGGCGCTCGCCTCCGGCGGCCGCGCCTTCTTCATCGACTCGCGAAGGGAACGGACGTCGACGTCCCCGGATCAGCACGTTCCGGAGGCCTGCAGCGACTGAGAGGCGCTTGAACGATGGGCGGACCTTCACGATTTAGCCACAAGAATGCGACGGCGGCGAGTGATGGGCGCAGTCGACCCGGTCGCGCCGGCTGTGGCGCGCGATGAAGGACGTGAACGGTGGGTCAGAGGAGCGGCGGACGGTGCCCGCGCAGCGACGGGCGTGCAGTGGTGCTCATCGTTTCCGTCGCCGCGGCGTTGCTGGGGATAGGAGAGGATGTAGCAGAGAGCTCGGGGCCTCGATGCTGGCGCGGACCTTGAGGTGGCCGCCGCAGCGCAGGCAGTTATCGACGTCGATGGCGAACACGCGTTTCAGGCGCTACATCCAAGTCATCGAGACATGCTTGGGCGCGCGGGGCCCGGTGCTTACGGCTTGCGTTGGGCAGCCACGCCCGCTACCCCGCGATCAACGCGTCCAACGCCGTGCCCTCGACGGGCTTCGTCAGGTGGCGGTCGAAGCCGGACTCACGGGCGCGCCGGCGGTCCTGCTCCTGCCCCCAACCCGTGATCGCGAGCAGCGTAACGGATCGTCCCGCCGGGGACGCTCTTATTCGCCGCGCGACCTCGTAACCGTCGATCTCCGGCAGCCCGATGTCGAGCAGGATGACGTCGGGGGCGAAAGTCTCGAGCACGCGAAGCGCATTCGGGCCGTCGTGCACCGCCTGCACCGTATGTCCCTTCAGGGTTAGCGCGATCTGCAGGCTGTGAGCGGCGTCTACGTTGTCGTCGACGATGAGCACGCGGCGCCAGCGGGAGACGCGGTGCGACTCTCGAGGAGCCCCCGGGCCTGTTCGCGCCGCTGCGGCGAGTGGAAGCCGAGCAATAAACTCGCTGCCGGTGCCGAGACCGTCGCTACGCGCTTCCAGGCTGCCGCCGTGCAGTTCGACGATCTTCCGCGCGAGCGCAAGTCCTACGCCGAGGCCGCCGCCGCCGGTCTTGGTGCGATGCTCGGGGACCTGGCTGAACATTTCGAAGATTTCTTCGAGGCGTCCCGCTGGGATGCCGTATCCCGAGTCGCGAACGACAACGACGGCGTGCGTCCCGTCCTTCGCAGTCGTCACCCGGATCTCGCCGCCTGGGTCCGTGAACTTCGCCGCGTTCGTCAGGAGATTAGCAAGGACCTGCGACAGCCGCTGGCTGTCGCCGTGGATCGATAGCTCTTCCCGCGTCTCGTCGACGACGAGCCGATGCCCGCGTTGCGTGATCGCGGGTCTGGCGAGGTCGATGCCGGCGGTCACGACATCGTGAATGTCGAGCGGTTTGCGCTCCAGATTGACCTTCCCCCGGCTGATGCGCGAGGTGTCGAGCAGATCGTCCACGAGACGGACGAGGTGCGAAAGCTGGCGGGCCATGATCGCGCGCGCAGCGCTGGCGGCTTCGGGTGTCGCCTCGTGACGATTGAGAATCTCCATGCCGGTGATCAGCGGCGCCAGCGGATTCCTTAGCTCATGACCCAGCACGGCGAGAAACTCGTCCTTGCGGCGGTCCGCTTCGCGGAGCTGCTTTTCGCTCTCGCGCAACGCGCGCTCCATTTGCTTTCGTTCGCTGATGTCGACACCCGAGCTGACGACAGTCCCCGGGCCTACCGGGAACATGCTCGTCAGAATGTCGAGCCCGTCGTAGCGTGCCTCGTATCGAAGGGGCGACTGCGTTTCGGCGACTTGTGTGCAAAGGGCATGCAGATTCGACCCGCACTGAGGCAACGATTCGGACCCGGATCGGCCGAGCAGATCCTCACGGGTGGTCTTCAGCAGACCGAGAGCGGCGGTATTCGCGTCCTTGTAGATCCAATCCCGAATCGCACCGCTCTCGTCGCGGACGGCTTCCAGCACGATGGTGTACTGCGCGGGATGCTCGAAGACGGCTCGATAGCGAGCTTCCGATTCGCGAAGCGCCCGCTCCGCGTCACGCTGCGCGGCGAGGCTTGCTTGCAGCTCGGGCTCCCGTTCCCGCAGCACTGCCGCGATCGCGGCTGCCGTCTGGAACGCCCGGCTACGCGACGCAAGCAGCCACGTCGTCACGGCGCCCAGGACCAGAAACAGGAGAGCCCGGAACGCATCGAAGGCCCTGAGCGGCAGCAGAGCCTCCGCGGGAGGTATGAAGAAGTAGACACCGATCGCGCAGGCTGCGGCCGTCGTCACGAGGCCGGCACGCGTGCCGAGGAACAACGCAGCCACGACGACGGCGGGGAACAGCAGAACGAGCGGTACATCGTCGCCGAGCATCGGCGACATCGCGGATCGCAGTAGCCCGCCCGCCACCAGGGTGGTGGCGGTCAGGCCATAGCCGAGGAGAGTGCGCTGCCAGCGCTTCTCCGCATTTGGCTGCGTCATTCGAGTGGACGGCTCCGTCGCATGTCAGGGTGGACGGAGCTTATATCACGGGAGTGCAGGAACGGCTTAGTCAGCACGTGCATGTAGGCGATTGCCTGCCAATTGAATTGGTGCTCGAAAAGCGCAACCCAGAGCTCGCGCCGCATCTCATGCTTGCCACCCGCTGGGAGTAGCCTGCGACGCCTCATCTTCTTAAGGTGTGAGCCGCGAATGATACAGTAACCAAAAGTGTCTACACGGCGAGGCTCAGAATGGCGCTCAACATACGAAGTCCGGAGACTGAGCGCCTCGCCAGCGAGGTGGCTCGGCGTACTGGCGAGACGAAAACGGAGGCCGTTACGCAGGCGCTTCGCGAGCGTCTGGCCCGACTTCGGCGTGGACGCTCCAAGCAGCGGCTCGTGGACGAGCTCGAGGCAATCGCCGAGCACTGCGCGGGGCTGCCTGTTCTCGACGCGCGGACTCCCGACGAGATTCTGGAGTACGACGATCGAGGGATGCCTCGATAGTGGTCATCGATTCGTCGGCGTTGCTCGCGATCATGCAGAACGAGCCCGAGCGACGGCAGTACCTCGAGGCCACCGCGACGGCGGACACGCGCCTGATGTCCGTTGCCGCGTTTGTTGAGACTTCGATCGTCTTGGAAACGCGCTACGGGGCCGACGGCCTCCGCGATCTGGATCTATCAAGCGTCCGCCGAGGGATTCCTCAAACGAGAATCACTCAGGAAACGCCTCCGCGGAGGGCTGCCGCCGAATCGCATCCGCCCCAGCTGGTCACAGACGCGCTATCATGCCCGCTTCTTGTTCCCGCTCGCCGACCGTCTTCAAGTGAGTGAAATCCGCGACAAGCTGCGCGCGCTCGGCTTAACGTTGCCGCCCCCGCTCGCGCCTCCGCCTGGCGTCGTGCTGCCGTTTCGAGCCGTGCGCATCCTCGGCTCCCGCGCGCTGATCTCCGGGCACGGCCCGGTCACCGCCGATGGCTCGTTCGCGAAGCCGCTCGGCAAGCTCGGCCGCGAGCTCACGGTCGAGCAGGGCTATGCGGCCGCAAGGCTCACGGCGCTCGCGATGCTCGGCAGCCTCGAGCGCGCGATCGGCGATCTCGACCGGGTGCGGGCGTGGGTGCGCATCTTCGGGATGGTGAACTCGGCTGACGGCTTCAACCGCCAGTCGAGCGTGATCAACGGCTGCTCGGAGCTGATCGTCGAGCTCTACGGCCCTGAGCGCGGCGCGCACGCCCGCAGCGCCGTGGGTATGGCCGAGCTGCCCTTCGACGTGCCGGTAGAGATCGAAGCCGAGGTCGAGATCGGCGACTGACCGAAGATCGCGCCGTCCGGACCTTCCCGGAGTTAGCGCAGTGCTTCAACGTGGAGACGCTCCCGGCCCGGACCGCGGCGGCTTGGCAGCGGTTACGGGCGTCGCGCCTGGTGTCGCCATGCGCGGGATAATCGCGTTATCCTCTGCGGCTCGTGTCTGGGGCGTTCAATCCGGGGGTCGCCAATGAATATTTCGGCAATGAATATAAAGAATCGCTCTTCGCTGCTGTGTTCGCTGATTCCAACGCTCCTCGCGGTCAGCGTATCCGCCGTTTTGGCGCCCCAGGAAGGAAGAGCGCAATCGGCCGAGCAGTCGCTCTGGTCCGATCCAGCCACGTGGCCGAACGGCAAAGTGCCGGTTGAAGGCGACAAGGTCGTCATCGCCAGGGACAAGAACGTCCTGCTCGACGTCAGCCCGCCGGCGCTCGGAGGACTCTCGATCGATGGCAAGCTGACCTTCGCGAACGACGCGGACCTCGAGCTGACCACCGAGTGGATCATGCTGCATGGCGAGTTGGCGATAGGCAGCGAAGAGAGCCCCCACACGCGTAACGCGACCATCACGTTCACCGATAACGTAAAAGGCGAAGACGTCATGGCCGGCATGGGGGACCGCGGAATCATGATCTCGGGCGGCACCCTGAACCTGCACGGTGACCGAACTCACACGTGGACCAAGCTGTCCGCCACGGCCGAGGCGGGCAGCACCACGATCGAGGTCCTGGATGCCTCCGGCTGGCGGGTCGGTGACGAGATCGTTCTCGCGTCGACGGACTACGATCCCCGGCAGGCGGAGGTGCGCACGATTGCGGCCATCAGCGGCAATACGCTCACGCTCGACGAGCCGCTGGAGTACATGCACTTCGGCAAGATCACGTTCGACGTGGACGAGCGCGGCGAAGTGGGATTGCTAACGCGCAACATCAAAATTCAGGCATCGGCCGACGCCGAGGAGTCCTTCTTCGGCGGGCACATCATGGCGATGCCGTCGAGCAAGATGCACGTCTCGGGCGTCGAGCTGTATCGGATGGGGCAGAACCTGACGCTTGCGCGGTATCCGATCCACTGGCATCTGGTCGGCGACGCGCAGGGCCAGTACATCAAGAACTCCGCGATCCACGATACCTACAACCGCTGCGTGACCGTGCACGGGACGAATGAGCTGCAGATCGAGAACAATGTGACCTACAACAACGTCGGTCACTGCTTCTTCCTCGAGGACGGCATCGAGCACGGCAACCAGTTCGTCCGCAATCTCGCGATCCAGACCAAGTGCCATACGTCCAAGCCGTGTGTTCCGACGAACCTGGCCGCGGCCGGAGAGATGGAAGACTACGACGAGCGCCAGGCTTTCAGATCAAACGGTCAGCAATCCGAGGATGTCCTGCTGCCGTCGGACAACACGGTGGCAAGCTTCTGGATCACGAACCCGGACAACGTCTATCGGGACAATGTGGCCGCGGGGTCGGACGCGAACGGCTTCTGGCTGTCATTGCCGGAGCATCCGAACGGTCAGTTCCTCGGCACGGAAATCAGCGAGGCAACCTGGCCGCGCCGGATGAATATCCGCGAGTTCAAGGGTAACGTCGCCCACTCGAACTACGATGGTTTCATGTTCGACCGGAACATCAATGCCGATAACACGTTCGGCGTCACCGGCAACATGCATATCTCCCGCGAAAACCCCGCGGATCCGAACAGCCCGATGGTCGAGACGGTCTTCGAGGATCTCACCGCGTACAAGAATCGCAATGGCGGCATCTGGGGCCGCGGCGAGATGCATACGTTCAGGAACCTGAAGCTGGCCGACAACGCGATGGGCTATACGCATGCGTCCGGCTTGGGCGGCGGTGAGCCGTATACGTCCAGGGTCCTCGATTCGCTGTTCGTGGGCGAGACCGAGAACATCGGCAACCCCATGACCGATGCGGAAAAGGCCTACGGCCGCAGCCTACCGAAGCCGATGATGCCGGATTTCCCGATCCGCGGTTACGAGTACTACGATCTGCGTCACGACGTGGTGAACACCACTTTCGTGAACTACGAGGACAACGCCACGCGGAAGACCGGAGCGCTCTCTTACCTGATGTATACGAGCTTCGCGGTCAGCTCCAACAACACCGTCGAGCGCGTGGAATTCGTCAACGCCAAGCCGGTGTATTTCCCGCCGATGGAGCGTAAGTGGGGCAACGATAATGGAAGCAGCACGGCTTGGAAGACCGCGGTCATCCGCGACTTGGACGGCTCGCTGGGCGGCGTCCCCGATTCCTACGTCCTGATCCACGACGGCGTGAACGACAGCATCGCGACCGACGCAGAAGCTTGTGAGATCAAGCCGACCTGGAACGCTGCCGTATGCAAGGGCGATGTCGGGCGCCTGAATATCGGCGGTGCAGGCGGCGGTTTCGGTGGCGCGTTCGGCGGTGGTCGCGGCGGCCCGGGCGGCCCGGGTGGGCCCGGCGCGGCCGCTGGCCGTGGCGGCCCGGCGGGCGCCGGCGCAGCGCCTGGTCCGCGCGGCGGCGGCGCTTTCGGAGGCGGTGCGCAGGCAGCCGCTCAGCCGCCCGTCGTCCTCAGCCGCAATGGCAAGGATTACACCTTGACGAGCACGAACGTACGATCGGGAACCGAGATCAAGGTCACCACGGAAAGGCCGGAAATGTCTCTGACGCTGACGGAGCTCGATGCCGGCTCGTGGGTGATCTTCGAGCTGCCGGGATTCACGATCGCCGCCTCGGGTGCGTCGCAGGACAGCCTAGATGCGCTCCGCGAGGCCAGCGTCACGGCGTACTACCAAGGCGAGGATGCACTGTGGGTCAAGGTGGTTTCCAACGGCGGCCCCGGCCGCGCCGCAACCAGTGTTCAGGTCAGCCGCTAGGCCGCACGCTGTAGCTTGAGAAGAGCCCCCGGCCTATCAGGTCGGGGGCTTTTCGTGAACAGCTCGACGGGCCGATGCTTATTGCGAGCTGAAGCGCTCCTCCCAATCCCTGAAGATGAAAGCCGGGCACCCTGGCAGCGGACGCCCTAGCTCCGCGAGCGCGTCGCAGCGCGCGAGCGCGCGCGGCACGCCGACGCGTATCCACTCGAGCGTTTCCTCGTGCGTCATCGGCGTCGCGTGGTTCGGCGACACGCGCTCGACGTCGAGGCCGTAGTACTCGATGTTGTCCTCATAGGCTTCCGCCCAGAACGAGAACTCGTTCGCCGGCGTCGCAAGGTCCGCCTCGATCATCGTGCGGCTCGCCGGTGCATATGCGAACACGGCATCCGCCATGTGGTTGTTGCGCACGACCTCGTAGATGTCGAGGGTCATCGTCGAATCCTCGAGCCGCAGCCGGCCTTCGACCGGGATGAACTCGAACGAGCCGCCGTCGGCGAGCGGCACGAGATCGGCGAATTCCGCGGACGGCCGCGCCGCGACCTCGCGCAGGAACGCTTCGTTGCCGGCGTCGGAGATCACGATCAGGCCCGCCTCGACGGCTGCACGGAATCCGGATGTGTGATCGAAGTGGTGATGCGACACGATCAGATGCGTGACGCGCTTGCCGGGCACGAGGCCGTTCGCGAACTCGAGCACCGCCCGCGTCTGCTCGGCCGTCCCCCCGAGCTCGAAGATCACGAGATGGTCGTCGAACTCGATCACCGTATGGCCGCCGGTCAGATGCCAGATGCCTTGCGCGACCTCGGTCGCCTGCACGGGCTGGGTCCCCGGCCGCTCTGGCGGCAGCGCCGCCGCGACGACCTCGGGCGGCGCCGCGATATCCGGCGTGCGCTCGCCGTCGATGAAGTAGCCGTCGACGAAGCGCGTGACGATCAACGTGTCGCGCCAGTCGATGTGCGTGCGCCAGCCCATCGGCAGCTTGAGGCCGCCGTCCCACGTCTCGTAGCCGATGAACGTCGTCGTCGCAACGACGCGGCCGAGGTTCTGGTGCGGCATCGGCCAGCTGATCCAGCGCGGCAGGCCGCTCTCCGGATCGACGGCCATCGTCAGCGCGCCCTCGTCGACGACAATGTCGATCAGATCGAAGCCTTGCTCGCTGCGACGGTTCTCGGCGCGCGCGTCGCCGGCGAGCACCGCGCGCACGGCGGCGAGCGGATGCGTCAGCGACTCGTAGCGGCGAAACACCTGACCGTCCGGCTTGAACCACTGACCGCGCGTCGTCCAGCGCGCGAGGCGTCGCGCCGGCGCGCCGTCAGCGATCACGTACGCGACGTCGCCGTCGACGCCGAACACCGAGAGCCCGAAGCTGTGCCCGAACGTGCCGCCGAACGGGAACAGAAAGTTGTGTCGGTACTGCGTACGGAAACGGCGATTCGGGAAGTCCCAAACGGACTGGAAGTCCGGGTTCTCCGCCCATTTCTGCATCGCGTCAGGATCGGCGGTGATATTGCCGCCGCCCCAGAAATACGCCTCGGCGCCGTAGCCGCGCAGCTCGAGCGTGCGGACCGCGAGAATCGTGTCGGCGCCGCCGAGCGCGTCGGCCGCTCGCTCGATGATCGCGTTCGCGTCGCGAGACGGCTGAGCAAGCGCCGCAGCCGCCGTGAGCCAGATCGCCGCGGCCGCGACGACGGCGCGCAAGCACGAATAGGTCCGCATCGGTTTTTCTCCCCCGTATCGGCTCGTCAGTTCGCGTTCGTTTCGGCAGCGGGCGGGCGCTCCCATCCCTGCTCGAAGTGCTTCTCCCAGTTCTGCGCCCACGGCCGGCCGAGGAAATCGACGAACTCCTCGTCGAACGGCGTGAGCTGGGTCGGCCGGCCGTCCGGGCCGAGCACGATGCCGCTCTCGACGCGGCACTCGACGAACGAGTAGCGTCGTTCCGGATCGTCGATGCCGCCGGTGCGGGTCCACGGCGTGACGATGCGCAACGGTCGCGCGAACGCTTCCGGATCGTAGAACACGGCTTCGATGACCAGGCCTTCGCCGTCGTCCGCGCGTTTGATGATCTCGATGACCTCGAGCGAGTTGCTGAACTCCATCATCGAGTGGCTCAAGGTCCAGCCCTGCACGTTCGCGGTCCACGCGACCAAGGTGTCGCCGTGCCAGAAGCCGACGGTCTCGCCGTACCACTGCGGGAGCGGCTGCGTGTGCTGCTGGCCGATCAGCACTTTGCGAATGAAGTTATCCGCGACGCCGCCGAGGAACTGGACCTGGTGCGGCGTGACGAGCACCTCCATGTCGCGAATCCCCCAGACGTACCACCAGCGCATCAGGCCTTCCGGATAGCAGAACGACGCCATCCAGTACGGCGCGTTGTTCACGGCCTCGTGGTAGTTCATCTGCGTCATGCGTTCCTGATACTCCGGCGTCAGCACGGACAGCATCGTCGCGGTCTGGATGATCGAGCCGTTCAGCCACTGGCCCTCCGGCGGCCGCGCGAACGTGCCGCGGAAGTACCAGCCGTCCCAGTCGGGGAGGGTGCTTCGCGTATGCGTCGTGACGCCGCCGTCGCGCTCCGCCTCGGCGCGCAGCGCTTCGTAGTGCTCCTCGGCGGTCTCGTACGGATACGGGCTCACGATTTCGTCGACGCCGATGCCGTAGCTGCAGTCCCCCCAATGCCCGACTCGCTGCTGGACCCACATGCTCGTCAGCTGAGCAGGCGTGTTGCAGCGCGTGTAGCGCGGATCGGTCCAATATTCACGATCGAAATAGAAGTTTTCGGTCGTGAAGAGATCGACCGGCAGCGGCTCGATGCCCGGAGGCGGCTCGGGGCCGTCGTACCGCTGCTGTGCGGCGGCCGGGTACGCGACGTTGATCGCGACGATTGCCGGTACGAGTGTCGAGAGTCGCATCGCCGATCCTCCGTTTAGTCGTTCACGCCGAGATAGACCTGACCGGTCTCGGGCGTGCAGCCGCCGCTCGGCATCGTCAGGCCGCAGTTCACGATCGGCGTTCCGTTCGGCATCGCACCGAAGGTCTTGCCGTTGCGCAGCGGGTTCAGCTGCACGGTGATGATCGTTCCGACCGGGAAGGCATCGGGCGTCACGCCCTGTCGAGCGATCCGCGCGGCGGGCCCGGTCTCGACGCCCCACGCTACGGGATTGCCGTTCTCATCGAGCACCGGGTCGCCGTTCTCGTCGACGAGCTCGAACAGCAGCTGTGCGTGGTTCGCGCCGGGGATGAACCGAGTGAGCTTGCCGGTGAAAGTTCTGACCTCGCTCTGGTCGTACATCGCGAACGAGTGATGCGCGTGAACCTGCGAATGCCAGCCTGCGGCAGCTGCCGCGATCGCTGTTGCTGCCGCGAGCGCCGGTCGGAATGAGCTGACTGTGATCATTGTGTGCTCCTCGTTGCGGGGTGGACGGCGCGGACGACGCGTTGGTCGATCACGCCGAATAACGGGATGTCGCTCGTCGGCACGCGCGCCTGCATACGCACGCGTTCGCCGAACGCAAGAAACGGCGTCGCCGGCGCGCCATGATCGATGATCTCGATTGCGCGGCGCTCCGCGATGCAGCACGAGCCGTATTGCCGAAAGCCGCTGTGCGAGACGGTGCCCGAGCCGATGATCGTGCCGGCAGGAAGCATCCGCGTGCGGGCCGCATGCGCGATCAGGTCCTCGAAGCCGTACGCCGCCTCGGTGGCCGGCACTGCGCCGAAGAGCCGATCGTTCCGCCAGACCTCGAGCGTCGCGGCGATGCGGCCGTTCGCCCATGCCGAGCCGAGCTCGTCGAGGGTCACCGCGATCGGCGCCGCGCTGCATGCGGGCTTCGCGTGAATGAAGCCGAAACCGGTCTTCATCTCGAGCGGCGCCATCCTGCGCAGCGACCAATCGTTGATCAGCATGGCGAGCCGGATATGGCGGCTCGCGTCGGTGGCCTGCGTGCCGAGCGGCACGGCGCCGGTGACGACGGCGAGCTCGCCCTCGAAATCGATGCCGTCCTGCTCGGACGGAAACGGCGCGTCCTCGGTCGGCGACAAAAACTGATGGGACATGCCCTGGTACATCAAAGGCCCTTCGCTTTCGATCGGCGCCGTGTCGAAGGCCTTTTGCATCAGCTCGGCGTGCGTCGGAAAGACCGAACCGTCGAGCCACTGCCATGCGCGGGGCAGCGGAGCGGCAAGCGGGATGTCGGCGAGCGGCCGCGCGCTCGCAACGCGGCGCTCGTTCAGCCGCGCGTACAGCGCGGCGAGCGCGGGCTCGACCGCGTCCCAGCGCTCGAGCGCCTCCTGCAACGTTGCGGCGATGCCGTTCGCGGGCACGCAGAGCTCGAGGTCTCGCGACACGACGAGCAACAGGCCGTCGGGTGTGCCGGTGTGCTCGGTCGCGAGCTTCATCGGCTCGCTTCCCGCGGCGGTCGCATTACTTCAGCTCCTCGTCGAATACGCCGTCGATCAGAATGAACGCGATGCGGCACGGTTTGCCGGATCGGTTCGCCCAGCCGTGATTCGTGCCGCGCTGAATCACGATGTCGCCGGCTCGGGCGACGGTCTCGCCCTCGTCGAGTATCAGCGTGATTTCCCCTTCGAGCACGATGCCGTAGTCGATCGTCTCGGTGCGGTGCATGAATGCGTGCCGGGATCCGCTCCCGGTATGCGACGCCGCGTCCGCGGCCCCGACCTCGGCGAAATGGGCGCGCGCCTGCTCCGGCGTGATCGCGCTGAAGCTCGGATCCTCGGGCGGAACGTCGAGCACCCGGATCCGCGTGCCGTTCTTCGGCGGCGCGAGCGTGATGCCGTCCTCGTGCGGCTCGCCGCTCGCGCGATCGATGCGCGCCGGCGTCTCGCGCGTGTTCCAGATCTCGTAGAACAACGGCCCCAGCTCGCCGCCGATACGCGCGACGCGCGGCGGCGGGCCGTCCTCGATGATGACGGAGCGCCCGCGCTCATCGTGCCCCGTGACGATCCGACGAAAGGGTGCTCGACTCATGATCGATACGCTCCCGGATAACCTTCGGTGGAGCCGCCGAGCGTCTCGGCGAACCAGTCAGCGATGTAATCGCGCGCGAACGTCATGTTGTCGGCGCCGACGTGCTCGACGCCGCCCTCGCGCGCGGTCAGGATCTTCAGCTCGCGGCGCGGGCTGTTCACCAGTGCGTCGTAGGTGCGATGCGCGTACTCGAGCGGGATCTGCCGATCGCGCTCGCCGTGCACGACGAGGAACGGCACACGGATCCGGTCGAGGATTCCGTCGAGATGCATGCCGGCAGACTTCGCGAGGAAGTCGTCGATGTCGCTCGCGCCGAAGACCCACATCACGTGATTCCAGTAATGCGGGACGGGCCGTTCGCCTTCGCGCTGCAGGCGCTTGCGCTGCACGTCGGCCCAGTCGTGGTTCGCGCCCCAGCTCGCGCCGCTCGCGAAGCGCGGCTCGAACGCGAGCGCGCGGGGCGTGAAGTAGCCGCCGAGCGAGATGCCGACCATGCCGATGCGCTCCGGGTCGACGTCGTCGCGCGCCGCGAGCCAGTCGTAGCACACGCTCGCCCAGCGCTCGCTCTCGTGTGTCGCGTGCAGGCCGTTGAGCCTGAGCGACTCGCCGGTCCCCGGCTGATCGACGGACAACGTCGCGATACCGCGGCGGGCGAGCGCGTGCGGCAGCCACGACCAGTAGAGCAGCTCCTTGCAGCTGTCGAGGCCGTTGACGTAAAGCACGCACGGCGCGCGGCGCGAGTTACCCTCGGCGCGCGTCAGCAAGGCCGGCATCGCGGCGCCGGCGTACGGGATCTCGACCCGCTCCGCGTTCTCGCGGCCGATCTCGATCGCGCGTCGGAACGCGCGCTGCGCGTCGGCGTACGTGCGCTCGCGGCCGGGATGCCCGTGGCCCTGCATCCGCTCCGCGACCAGATAGTAGAGCGCCGCGCGCTGTAGCTTGGCCGACGCGGAAAGGAGCCTCCGCTTCGCTTCGTCCTCTGCCGCGAGCTCGACGAGGTTGTCCGCGACGGCGACCCAACGCGCGAGGAACTCGGCCGTGCCGGCGTCCTCGCCGCGCGCGGCCGCGTCGAGCAGCGGCCGGCACATATCCTCGATCTCGCCGATCTGCCCGCCGCTGCCGAGCGCAATGTTGACGGACAGGTTCCAGACGTAGTTGTTCGGGAAGTACTGGAACAGGGCCATCGCACTAGACGCCTGCAGGCTCGAACAGCCCTTTGTCGGGCTCCGCAGGCGGCATCGTCTTCGGGCCGCCGACGCCGATGCCCCACTGATCCATGATGCCGGGACCGGGCTGATAAACGGTCGGCTCCCACGTCGCATCGTCCACGCGCTCGAGCTCGGCGGTGTACTCGACGGCGAAGCCGTTCGGCGTGACGAAATAGCTGAACGTATTGTTGCCTGCCGTGTGCCGCCCGGGGCCCCAGCGAATTTCGACGCCTTCGGCGCGCAGCCGCGCGATGCCGCGCATCATCTCGTCGACGTTCGCGAGATCGTACGCGACGTGATTCAGACACGGCGGGCCGGGCAGCAACGCGATGCGGTGGTGCCATTCGTTGCAACGCAAAAACACCATGAAGTCGCCGAGCCAGTCGCTGATGCGGAAACCGAGCACGTCGACGAAGAACTCCGCCGCCGCCTTGTGATTCGGCGAATGCAGCACGATGTGGCTGATCCGCTCCGGAATGGCTTCGCGCGGCGAAAGCCTGCGAGCCTCGCCGCGCTCGACTCCGCTCGAGACCTCGAAAGGCAGGCCGTCGGGCGAGAAGAACCGGAAGCCATAGCCGCCGCCGAGCGTCTTGAGCGGGCGGGGCGGGTGCACGATGCGGCAGCCCGAGGCTTCGACCTTCGCGAAAAGCGTGTCGACATCGGCGTCCGTCGCCGCGGCGAGCGCGATCACGTCGACGCGCTTGTCCGCCGCCTGGCGCAACCGCAGCACGAAAAGCTCGTCATGGCCTTCGGCCGCGAAATAAACGAGCCCGTCGCGCTCGGCCACCTCGCGCAAGCCCCATTTCGTCGCATAGAACTGCCGCTCCGCGTCGAGGTCCGGGACCGCGAAGCCGACATAACGAATTTCGATGACCTTGGACATTTTGCCTCCTCGAGGCTCGTGCTCGAGCTCAGATCGGCGCTGCGATGACCTCGAACATCTCACGCGTCGCCTTCGCCTGATCCACCGGCGGGAGCAGGCCGAGCTGGCTGTCGCCGATCGCCTTCGAATGCTCGACGATGTATCGGCAGCGGTCGAAGCGCCTGTTGCGATACGCGACGAACGCTTCCTCCGGATCGGCCGCGCGAGAGAGCTCCTCCGCGAGCACGATGCCGTCCTCGATCGCCATGCCGGCCCCCTGACCGAGATGCGGGGTCGTGGCATGCACCGCGTCCCCGAGCAGCACGACGCGGCCCCGGTGCCAATCGCCGTCGAGCAGCAGCCACTCGAGCGGCTTGTAGACGACGGCTTCGTCGTCGGTAATGCGGCTCGCGTATGCCGCAATCGCAGGCGGCGCGTCTCGCAGCTTGTCGCGCATCGCTTGAGCGAGCCCCGTGCGCGGGTAGTGCGGGTTGCCGGGCTCCGGCGTCGTCAAGAAGAGATACATGAGCTCCGCGCTGAGCGGCACGAGCCCCATGCCCATCGACCCGGCGTACGCGTGCAGGCTCACGACGTCCGCTGGGCGCGGGAAGTTGTGTCGCCACACGCCTTGACCCGTGAATGCCGGGCGGGGCGCATCCGGGAAGAGTCGCTCGCGGGTGGCCGAGTTCAGGCCGTCGGCGCCGATCACGACATCGAAGCTCGCCGTATCGCCGTCCGAAAGCTCGACCTCGACCGCATCGCCCCGATCGTCGATCGAGCACGCCGTGACCCCGAGCCGGATCCGCGCGCCCGCGGCTCTTGCGCAGCGGCCGAGCACCTCGTGCAGCGCGCGGCGGCCGATGCCGAGGTTCGCCGGATACTCCGGAACGAGCTTCGGAGACGGCACTGTCGCGAGATGGACGCCTTCCGCGGAGAACACGTCGACGTGGTCGAAGCCGAAGCCGGCATCGAGATACTCCTGCACGATGCCGAGCTCGGCCATCGCACGGATGACGTTGGCTTGCTGGATGATCCCGACGCCGTAGACGGACCAGGTCGGATCCCGCTCGATTATCTCGACCGCAAAGCCGCGTTTGCCGAGCGCAATAGCCGCCGTGAGCCCGCCGATGCCGGCTCCGATGATCAGAATGCGCGCGTCGCGCATCGCTCCCCCCGCTCAGATCGCGCCGAATTCGAGATTCGGTCTCTTGAGAGTGTACGATGGTCGAAGAATTCGAAAACTATATTGTTTTGATCGAAATTCATTTGTCATATGGATGCCTCGCGAAGCGTGGCGGCGCGCTCGAGGAGGCGCTGCAGGAACCATTGGATGCCGCCGTCCGTATCGCGCGCGGCGTGATACTGCACCATCTCGCGCATCACCGGAAACGCGAACGGCAGCGGAGCGATCGCAAGCGGATGCTTCTCGACCATGATCCTGGCGAGCCGCTCGTGCATCAGCGCGAGCCGTCGGGTGTTCGGCAGCAGCCACGGCACCGCGAGAAACGACGAACATACGACGTCGACGCGCCGCTTGCGATTCAGCTCGCCCATCTCCTGCTCCGCGAACGACGGCGCCTCGCTCAGCGCGATCACGACCTGGCCTTGCTCGAAGAACGCCTCTTCCGTGAGCGGCGCGCGGAACACGGGGTTTTTTTTCCAGCCGACGACCACGTGGCGCTCCTCGAACAGCAGATGGGTCGGGTGCTCCTTCGCGGTGTACTGCTCGGGCGTCAGCAAGAAGTCGATCTCGCCGCGCTCGAGCGCCGGCAGCGCATCGGGCGACGGCGGCCGGATCTCGATGCGCAGCTGCGGCGCCGTTTTCTCGAGCTCGGCGAGCAGCGGCAGGAGCAACACGACCGTCACGTAGTCGGACGCGCAGATCCGGAACGTTCGCTGCGACGTCGCGGGATCGAACACCGTCGACGCCGAGATCAACGCCTCGATATCGGCCAGCGCCTTCTCGACGATCGGCGCGATGCCCTGGGCGTGCGCGGTCGGGACCATTCTTTTGCCCCGCGCAACGAGGATGTCGTCGTTGAAGTACTGGCGGAGCCGGGCCAAGGCCGCGCTCGTCGCCGGCTGGCTCAAATGCAGCTGCCGCGCGGCTTTCGAGACGCTGCGCTCGCGCAGCAGCGCGTCCAATACGACGAGAAGATTAAGGTCGAATCGTTTGAACCGCATCCGCCAATCTATCCAACAGATTGCTCGATTTCAATTGAAACAATAAATGCTATTTATGGCACGTGCCAGGTTGCGGGAACGCGTGCCGGCCACTAGCCTCTCGCGCGTGGAACTTCGGCATTTGCGTTATTTCGTCGCAGTCGCAGAGGAGCTGAGCTTCACGCGCGCCGCCGCGCGCTTGCATACGGCGCAACCGTCGCTGAGCCAGCAGATCCGGCAGCTCGAGAAGGAGCTCGGCGTCAAGCTGCTCGATCGCAGCCGACACCACGTCGCGGTCACGAACGCCGGCCGGGTGTTCCTACAGCAGGCGAAGGACATTCTCGGGCGGGTCGATCATGCGGGCAGGCTCGCGCGGCAGGCCGCGGACGGCTTGGCCGGCGAGCTCTCGGTCGGCACGTTCCCGTCGGCCGACGTCCGCATCCTCCCGCAGTTGAGGCCTCTGATAGCCGAGCGCATGCCGGATCTGCGGCTGCTCCTGCACAGCCGCTACGCGATCGAGCCGCTCGCGGGCCTCGAGGCGGGCACGCTCGACGTCGCGTTCATGCGCTACCCGGACGACCCGTCCGGGCTCGAGATCATCGAGCTGCTGCGCGAGGAGATCGTGATCGTGCTGCCGTCGCATCACGCGCTCGCCCGCAGGAAGAAGATTCCGGTCGAAAGCCTCGACGATCTGCCGTGCATCACGATGGAGCGCTCGATGTCGCCCGCGCTGCACGATGCGACCGCGTTGCTGTATCGCGAGGCGCGCATCCGGATGCACGCGGTGTCGAGCGCGGACAACGTGCTCGGGCACCTGAAGCTCGTGCAGGAAGGGCTCGGCTTCGCGCTGCTGCCTGATTCGATGCAAGAGCTGCTGCCGCCCGGCGTCACGTTCCGGCCGCTCAGCTGCGATCCGGTGCCGACCGTATCGATCGTGCTCGCGTACAGACGCGGCAACGCGTCGCGGTTGACGCGCGAGTTCGTCGGCCTCGTCCGCCGGCATTTCGCGCCGCCGGCTTAGGTCTAGACCTTTCACGTCTAACGCTGTCCGGGCTAAAGTCTTAGCCGCCGACGACCGCCGTCGCTAGACTTTTCGACGAGCGGGGAGGGGGAACTGCGTGACGAAGCTCGGAAAAATCAGGCTCGCGCTGATCTTGGCCGTGGCCGCCGTCGTCGGATTCGGCGCCGCGGGGGCCCAGACGGCGCCGCCCCCGACCGGCGATCAGCGCGCGGAGTACGTGTTCGCGCCGACCGGCGAGACGCTGCCTTACCGCTACTACGTGCCGACGAGCTGGGACGGTGACGCCGCGCTGCCGATCCTGCTTTTCCTGCACGGCGCCGGCGCGGACGAGAATTCCTATCTCGATATGAGCGACGGGCTGCTGCTGCGGCTCGCGGAGCAGCACGGGTATATCGTCGTCTCGCCGCTCGGATACCGGCCGCTCGGCGCGTACGGCAATCCGCTGCGTCTGCCGGCCGTGTTCGGCGAGTCCACCGTCGCGGCGGAGCAGCGCGCCGCAGTGACGCCGGAACGCCGGCGCGAGCTTGCGTTCAGCGAGCTCGACGTGATCACCGTGCTCGAGATCGTCACCGAGGCCTACGGCGCAGACCGCGGCCGCACGTTCCTCGCCGGCCACTCGATGGGCAGCGGCGGCGCATGGCATCTCGCCGCGCGCTACCCGGAACGCTGGGCGGCCGTCGCACCGATGTCCGGCCCGTTCATCGACGCCGAGACGTATCCGTTCGACCTGATTCGCGAGATCCCGATCTTCGTCACGGAGGGAACGGGCGCCGCGCCGTCGCTTGCCGGGAGCCGCGCGCTGAACGAGTTCATGAGCCGCGGCGACTTCGATTTCCAGTATCTCGAGGTGGACGGCAATCACGGCAGCATGGTGCCGATGGTGTTGCCCGCGATATTCGAGTTTTTCGACGCCGTGTCCGCGCGATCCGGCGCAGAACCGCAATGAGAGGGGAACGCGGAGCGCGGCTTCGTTGCCGTCGGCACGTGGCAGGCGCTCCCTTCGAACGACAGTAGACATGCGATCGATCAAGCTTATCTGCGTGCCGCTTCTCGCCTGCGCCGGCGCGGGCCTGCTGTCGGCACAGTCGCCGTCGAGGACGGCGGAGACTCTGAAAGAGTGGTGGTGGGCGCCCGGCGACGACCGCGTGCTGCCGGCGTACGTCGAGTACCGGAACGAATTCGGCCGGCTCGGCATCGTCAACACGGACGGGCCGATCGAAACGGACGGACACCCGTTCTTCGAGCCGCTCGGCAGCAACGGCCGCGCATGCGTCTCGTGTCATCAGCCGGCCGACGGCATGTCGCTGTCCGTCGACAGCATCCAGCAAATCTGGCACGCGAGCGGCGGCAAAGACCCGATCTTCGCTGCGGTCGACGGGATGAACTGCCCGAACCTGCCGCCGGGCGACCCCGAGTCGCATTCGCTGCTGCTGCGCCGCGGCCTGTTCCGGATTCCGCTGCCGTGGCCGCCGGTGGATGCCGACGGCAACGAGATCACACCGGAGTTCACGCTCGAGGTCGTCCGCGACCCGACGGGCTGCAATACGGATCCGGTCTACGGCGTTAACGGCGAGCGTCGCGAGGTCTCGGTCTACCGGCGGCCGCGCCCGGCCGCGAATCTGCGCTACGTGACGTCGTCGGGCTTCGGCGTCTCGCCGTTCATCGGCAAGACCGGCGCGCTCGCCGCGGTCGATCCGGATACGGGCAGGCCGGTCAACATGAACATGATGTCCGATGCGCGCGAGCCGACATTGAAGACGCAGGCGCAGTCCGCGGCGCACGGCCACCTCGAGGTGACGCAGCCGTTGACCGTCGAGCAGCTCGATAAGATCCGCGACTTCGAGATGCAGCTCTATGCCGCGCAGGCGTTCTCGTACGGCGCCGGCCCATTGGACGAGCCGGACGGCCCGTCCGGCCTCGGGCCGACAGCGATGGCGACGGGCAACGACGGCGTGCTCGGCAACAACACGACGCGGTTCGTGATCCCGATGGAGGAGAAGTGGGCGAATCTGCCGAAGGACGGTGACGACGCCGAGCGTGCGCGCAACGAGTTCCGCGAGTCCGTGCAGCGCGGCCACGACGTGTTCTTCTTCCGCACGTTCTGGATCAAGGATGCGATGCACATCAACACGGTCGGGCTCGGCAATCCGATCAAGCGCACGTGCGCGACCTGCCATGGGATGCACATGACCGGCATGGATACCGCGAACGGCTGGATGGACCTCGGCACGACGAATCATCCGTGGGCGCTCGAGCCGCCGGAGAGCCCGTGGGCCGAGACTTTGCCGGAGCTGCCGCTGTTCAAGATCACGTGCTCGGCCGATTTGCCGCCGCATCCGTTCCTCGGGCGCGAGATTTACACGCAGGATCCCGGGCGTGCGCTGATCTCCGGCAAGTGCGAGGACGTCGGTGCGATCGTGATCCAGCAGTTCCGCGGGCTCGCCGCGCGCGCGCCGTACTTTTCGAACGGCTCCGCCGCGACGCTGCGCGAGCTCGTCGACTTCTACGACCGGCGCTTCAACATCCGTTTCACGGAGCAGGAGAGGGTCGATCTCGTGAACTTCCTGAGCGTGCTGTGATGCGCGGTGTGTGCCTAATTTCGACGCTTGCCGTTCTCGCGTGCTCGGCGCTCGACGCGGCGCCGCCGCCGGGCGAGCGGATCAGCTTCGTCAGCTGCCCGATCGTGCGCGACACGCGCTCCGTGCCGTGCTGGCTCGCGGAGTACGAGGGCGACACGTACTACCTGACGATCCAGAGCGACGTCAGCGCCGAGGTGCAGCCGCCGATGCTCGGGCACCAGGTGCTGGTCGAAGGCGTCGTGTCGGACGCGGCGCCGATCTGCGGCGGCATCGTGCTCGAGCCCGTGCGCCTGTCGGTGATGCCGGAGATCGACGCGAACTGCAACACGATGCTGCCGGCCGACGAGCGCTACACGATCGACTTCAATCCGCGGCCGCCCGGACCGAGCGCAGGCCGGCTCGCGTTTGCGCCGGACCCGTCGGCTCGGCCGGCGCCGCCCCCGCGGCCGCAGGGCACGCAGACGATCGATATCTACTTCGATTTCGACAAGGGGGTGTCATTCCGCCATCCGGGCGAGCTCTCGTCGATCCTGCGGATCGCGCGCGAGCTTCCGGCCCGGCACGTGCGGATCACCGGGGTACGCGGCGCGCATCGCCTGAGCAACGGGACGTTGCTGAAGGAATCCGCCGGCGTCGGCGAGCGCCGCGCGAACGAGATCGCGGGCTTGCTGCGCGGCGCGGGCCTCGACGCGGAAGCGGAGATCGACTGGATCGACGGCGATGGCGAGGCGGACGGCGTCGACGACTGGAAGTCGCGCCGCGTGACCGTCGTGCTGACGCCTTGAGCGACTCGTCGGGGACGCCCGCCGTCGTTTCGGGCGACATGTGCTACCTTCGTAGGCACGAGGTGCACGCCCGGAATCGAACGCGAGCGGCACGTTCAGGATGATTCGACGCCGCGGGCCTCGCCCGCCGGCTGCTGAGGACGAACTTATGGCTTGGATCACGAAGCTCCCCGTCGCGCTGCTGCTCGCGGCCGGGGCTGCGTACGCGCACCACTCGGCGCCGGCCTTCTACAAGGTCGACGAGCGCATCACCGTGAGCGGCACGGTCACCGAGTTTCGGTTCACGAACCCGCATGCGATCCTGAAGCTCGAAGCCGTCAGCGAGGACGGCTCGAAGCAGGAGTGGACGGCCGAGACCACGTCGCCGTCGGTTTTGAGGCGGCGCGGCTGGAGCCAGTCGAGCTTCACGCCCGGCGAGAAGGTCACGCTCGAGGGAATGCCGTCGCTCGACGGCAGCTATCTGATCCGGATCACGCGCGCATTCCGCGAAGACGGAACCGAGATCGGCCTGCCTCCGGGGACGAACAACTGAGATGCGAGCGACGAACGTTCTTTTCGCGATCGTCGGCGGCGCGATCGCGTTAGCCGCGGCGCCGGAAAACCTTCACGCGCAGGCGCCGGAGGGCCGCGGCATCGCGGGCTTCTGGTCGATGGCGCCGGGCCCGATGCCGCCGCGCCGGGAGCCGACGCCGGCGGAGGCCGAGCTGATCGGGCAGTTTCCCGACGGTGCGGTGCTGCTCGCCGACGCGGGCGCGGTCGAGTTTCCGCCCGGGGACTACGGCGGGCTCGACGTGCACGAGAGCCTGCGCGAGGCGGCGAAGGATTACGATCCCGAGAACCAGACGGACGTATCGTTGACGTGCCGCCCGCCGGGGCTGATTTACTCGATGCAGGGGCCGTTCCCGATCGAGATCTTCGAAGGCCGCGACCTGATCGTGATCAAGCTCGAGTATTTCGATCTCGTGCGCGTGATCTTCATGAACGAGACGGAGCACCCGGACGACTGGCCGCATTCGCAAACCGGCCATTCGGTCGGCCGCTGGGAAGGCGACACGCTCGTCGTCGATACGGCGAAGCTCGTGCCGGGCACGTTGTTCAACAACGGCGTCGAGTACACGGAGAATGTGCGGCTGATCGAGCGATTCCGTCTCCAAGATCCGGATACGTTGATCGTCTCGCAGCAGTTCGAGGATCCCGGCTCGTTCACGGGGACGGCCGCGCGGATCATGTCGTTTCGGCGCGGCGACGATCACGTCTATCCGTACGACTGCGATCCGACGTACGGTATCGCGATCGAGTCGCGACGAGGTCCTGAGTAGGGCGCCTGCATAGGGTGCTCGGAAGGGCGGCGCCCGAACGGGGCGCCGTCAGTGCTGCGGCGACAAGGATGTCGTACAGGCCATGTTGCTGCGGAACGAATAATAACGTTTCGGGGGAGTACGAATGCGTTTTCGTTTCAGCGAGATCGTCGCCGCGGTCGCGGCGGCGATCGCGGGCTCTGCGGTCGCTCAAGGTCAGGACAGGACGGAGCCGCGCGCGGCGGATTGGCCCTACTTTCACCGCGATCTCGCGGGCACGCGCTTCTCGCCGCTCGATCAGCTGACTCCGGAGACGGTCGTCGGCCTCGAGGTCGTCTGGCACTACCGCTTCAACCGCGAAGGCAAGCCGGTCACCGGCCCGACGTCGTTCGAGCTTTACCAGCAGATCACGCCGATCGTCGTCGATGGGGTCATGTATATGCCGTCCGGCGACCGAGTCGTCGCGCTGCGGCCGGAGACCGGCGAGGAGATCTGGGTCCACGAGCTCGACGAGGGGCTCGCGTCGTTCCGCGGCGTGAGCTATTGGCCGGGGGATGCGGAGCATCCGCCGCGGATCTACTTCACGTCGCTGCGCAAGATCATCGCGCTCGACGCGGCGAGCGGAACGCGCGTCGAGACATTCGGCGACAACGGCCATATCGAGCTCGATGTGCCCTACGTCGGCGCGCCGGCGATCTACAACGGCCGGATCATCATCGGCGCGAACTTCTTCGGCCCGGGCGAGCTGCACATCGGGCCGCAGCTGAGCGAGCCGCGCGGCCAGCACGGCAACTCGCGCGCGTTCGACGTGATCACCGGCGAGAAGGTCTGGGAATACCATACGATCCCGCGGCCGGGCGAGCCCGGTCACGAGACCTGGGGCAACGAGAGCTGGCGCAACCGGACCGGCAACAACGTCTGGGCGTTCGCGCTGACCGTCGACGAGGAGGCCGGGCTCGTCTACATGCCGGTCAGCAGCCCCGGAGCCAACTGGTACGGCGGCGATCGGCCGGGCAACAACGAGCCCGCGAACTCCGTCGTCGCGCTCGATGCGATGACCGGCGAAGTGCGCTGGTACTTCCAGACGATCCATCACGAGCTTTGGGACTACAACCTGCCGCCGGCGCCGGCCTTGGTCGATCTTTCGATCGACGGCGAGACGATCCCCGCGCTCGCGCAGACCGGCAAGGCGGGTTGGATGTACATCCTGAACCGCTTGACCGGCGAGCCGGTCTTCGGCGTCGAGGAAGTGCCCGTTCCGGCCGGCGACGTGCCCGGCGAGTGGTATTCGCCGACGCAGCCGATTCCGGTCAAGCCGCCGGCGGTCGCCCGCGTCAGCTTCGACCCGGAGACCGACATGGTCACCGCGGAGCAGACGACGGCGGAGCATGCGCAGGCATGCCGCGAGCTGTGGGACGAGGTCGGCTACTACAACGCCGGGCCGTTCACGCCCGCAAACCTGAAAGCCGAAGGCACCCCGCCGTCGCTGATGTTCCCGTCGTTGAGCGGCGGCGTGAACTGGGGCGGCGTCGCAATCGACCCGCGGCGCAAGTACATCTTCGTGAACTCGAAGGACGAGCCGACGGTCGCGTGGATGATCCCGAATCCGCGCTACAGCGAGGAGACCGCCGACGAGCAGGTCCCGTACGTGCGCGGCGGCGGCCCTGCATTCGTCGCGCCGGGCGGCACGGAGTCCGGCGAAAGCTGGCCGTGTCATGCGCCGCCGTGGGCGAGCCTGATGGCGATCGACGCGGAGGCGGGCGAGATCGTCTGGTCGGTGCCGCTCGGAGTCAACGAAACGTTGCCGGAAGGCAAGCAGAATGTCGGCTCGCCGGGCTACGGCGGCCCGATCGTGACCGCAGGCGATCTCGTTTTCATCGGCGCGACATACGATCAACGGTTCCGCGCGTTCGACGCGAGGACCGGCGAGGAAGTCTGGTCGTATCGTCTGCCGTACAACGTCACGGCCATACCGATCACGTATGAGGGCAGCGACGGTCGTCAGTACGTCGCCGTCACCGCGGCTCGCGGAGGTAGCGGGGCCGACGCCCCGGGCGACGAAGGGGTGTTCGTGTTCGCGCTGCCGCAGCAGTAACTAGTGACCCTAAGCACCGCGCTCGTTGGAGATCGAAGATGAAAGTTCGTACAAGCCTTCGTTCGACCGCGTTCGCCCTCGCGCTGATCGCAGGGCCTTCGCTCGCGCAGACCGGCGCGGCCCCGGCGGCCGCGGAGAAGAGCAATGCGTGGACGCCCGGCCAAACCTTCAAGGAGTGCCGCAACTGCCCGGAGATGATCGTGCTGCCGGCCGGCACGTTCACGATGGGCTCGCCGCCGGACGACCCGATGCGGCGCGATAACGAGGTGCAGCACGAGATCACGTTCGAGCGGCCGTTCGCGATGTCGACGACGCCGGTGACATGGAACCAGTGGGAGGCGTGCGTCCGGGACGGCTGGTGCGACGGCTACGCGGTCGAGACGGCGCTCGCGACGTTGCCGAACGGCGAGCGCAATCCGAATCATCAGGACCGCGGCCGCGGCACGCGTCCGGTCGTCGGCGTCAGCTGGTACGACGCGCAGGCGTTCGTCGGCTGGCTGAACGCGAAAACCGGCGAGGACGACGCGTACCGTCTGCCGTCCGAAGCCGAGTGGGAGTACGGAGCGCGAGCCGGCTCGACGACGACGTTCCCGTGGGGCGACGAGCTCGACCACAATTACGGCAACTTCGGCTCGGACGTGCAGGGCACTCTCGGCGGCAAGGCCGAAGGGCGCGACGTGTGGCTCGACGAGACGTCGCCGGTCGGGTCGTTCCCGCCGAACGCGTTCGGCCTTTACGACATGCACGGCAACATCTTCGAGTGGACCGAGGATTGCTACGAAGCGGATCGTGCGCATGCGCCGAAGGACGGCTCTGCGAACCGCGACGGCAATTGCGTGAATCGCGTGTTCCGCGCCGGAACGTTCCTCAGCAATCCGTACATGCAGCGCTCGGCACGGCGCGGCGCGCCGTACCCGGCTACGCAGCGAGGACGGAATTACCTCGGGTTCCGGGTCGCGAAAACGCTCGACTGATGGCCGCGCGGGGACGCTTGCGGCGCGCCGGCTGTATCGCCGGCGCGCTCGTATCGCTGCAGCTCGGCGCGCAGCAGACCCTGCCGCCGCCGCTTCAAGGGCGTCCGCCGTCCGACGTCCCGGTCGCCGTGCAGATCCTGCGCTGGCAGATGCTCGACGGCGACGTGAACGCGCTGATGTTCCGCAGCATGGACAGCCTGTTCACGACGCGCACCGTGGCCCGGAGCGGCGACGTCTGGAGGCTGCCGCGAAGCGACCACGCGCTCGACTTCTCGTATACGTGGCAGGACGTCGAGCGCCCGGCCGACGAGTTTCTCGAGCGCACGTATACGAACGCGCTGCTGATCATCAAGGACGGCCGCATCGTCAGCGAGATCTATCGGAACAGCAGCAACGAGCAATCGCGGTTCATCGGCTGGTCGATGACGAAATCGATCACGTCGGTGCTGATCGGCTGCGCGCTCGCCGACGGGCTGATCGAGTCGCTCGACGTGCCGATCACGCGTTACCTGCCGGAGCTCGCCGGCGGCGGCTACGACGGCGTGTCGATCCGGCACGTGATGCAGATGCGATCCGGCGTCGACTACGAGGAGCGCTACGACTTCGAGAATCCCGGTGTCGCCGCGGATAATCACATCGCGGCGCTGGTCCAGAACACCGCACGCTTCACGGACGTCGCGCGCACGTTGCCCCGAATCCACGCGCCGGGCGAGCGCTTTCAGTACAAGACGATCGATACGGCGGTGCTCGGCTGGCTCGTCGAGCGCGTCACGGCCAGCTCCGTGGCGGCGTATACGGCGCGCTGCCTGTGGGAGCCGCTCGGCGCCGAGGCCGACGCGTTCTACATCCTGGATGGGCCGCCCGGAGTCGGCCGCGAGTTCAGCGGCGCCGGCTTCAATGCGACCTTGCGCGACTTCGGCCGCTTCGGGCAGATGATGCTCGACGGCGGCGTCGCAAACGGCCGGCGGATCGTATCAGAGGAGTGGGTCCGCGAGTCCACGCAGCCGTCCGGAGGAGAAGACGAGCGCCGCGGCGGCTACGGCCTGCAGTGGTGGACGTTCGGAGGCAGCGACGCCTATGCCGCGATCGGGCTGCAGGGGCAGTACGTGTATATCGATCCCGCTACCCGTACGGTCGTCGTGAAGCTCAGCTACTTCCCGCCTGGCGACAATTCGGCGCTCGACGGCGAAACGGCCGCGTTCATGGCGGCGGCGTCGGCCTGGGAGCCGCGCTGACCGCCGGGCCACATGCGGCGCAGCACGTCGTCTTTCAGCACGACGTGATGATAGACGGCCGCGCCGACATGCAGGAGGACGACCGTCGGGAACACGTACGGACCGACGATCCGGTAGTGGAACGTATCGAAGAAGACGTCCCACTGCTGCACGGTGATATCGAACGTTGCGAAGATCCACGCCGCAAGCTCGGTGCGCACGAACGGCGGAATCTGGAAGAGACCGTAATCCACGCCGCCGAAGTTGCCGAGATAACCGGTTACGGGCATCGCGACGATCAGGAAATAGAGCAGGACGTGGGTCAGCTTCGAGAGCCGCACTTGCCAGAGCGGCATTCCGGCCGGAAGCGCGGGCGCCGGGTTGAACAGACGCCAGACGACGCGAACGACGAACGGCAGCAGGATCGTGAAGCCGACGACCTTGTGGTAGTTCAGGCCGGGGATCAGACCTTCGGTATGATCCCACGTGAGCCAGATGATGATCACGTAGGCGGTCACGATCCAAGCGGCGGTCAGCCAGTGCAAGAATTTCGCGACGCTGCCGTAGGTCGCTTCGGTGTTTTTCAGCATGTTCTAACGCGATGTTCTGACGCGGGACTTCGGCGTGCGCCGGCGAGATTGCAACGGACGGGGATTGTGCAACGGCCGGCGGCAGGAGTCCTATCACGACGGCAAATGGCTGCCATCGCCAAGACGAATTAGCGAGCCTTTGGAACTAATGCTCTAATCCGTTGAACCTCGAAAAACTGGGCGAGCCGCGTAACTTCGCGGCTGCGCGAAAGTGATCAAATGAAGACGAAAAGCTTGCTCATCGCCGCATTTCTATTGGGGGCCGGCCACCTTCCTCAGGGACACGCGCACCACTCGATCGTCGAGTTCGACTACACGATCGCGTATGCCGTGACCGGCAAGGTCAAGGAGCTGCAGTGGACGAACCCGCATTCGTGGGTGCAGGTGCTCGTCCCCGCAGACGACGGTGAGACGATCGAGTTCGGCTTCGAGCTCGGCGCTCCGGTGTTCAATATCCGCCTCGGCTGGCGCAAGGACAGCATCGTGCCGGGCGACGAGGTCACGGTCGTGTACTGCCCGTCGAAGAACGGCAGCCCGCGCGGCACGTTGATGTTCATTCATTTGCCGTCCGGCGAGGTGCTGCCCGGCATCGCGCCGCGCATTTACTCCGGGCCTCCGGTCGACGATCCGGCGACGGTGCCCGCGCCGCCGCTGCTGAGCCGGAATTGAGGGAGGACACGATGCGATCCGGGCTGAATCTGCTCCATGGCCTGCTGCTCGCAGGAGTTGCCGGTCTCGCGTGCGGCGACGAGCTGGGGCGCGACGCGTTCAACGGCGTCTGGCTGATCGCCGAGGACACGCCCGCGTTGCGGACGCTCGACGGCGAGCTGCCGCCGCTGTTGCCGGAGGCGAGAGCGCTTTACGAGGAGCATCTGCGTCGGCGCGAGAACGGCGACACGTATTTCGATCGTGCGACGTGGTGCGCGGGCGTCGGCCTGCCGCGGCTGCTGATCGCGAATCATCCGTTCGAGATCATGGTCGACAAGCGCCAGGTCGGCTTCTTCTTCGAATGGAATCGCTGGGTGCGGCTCGTCGACATGAGCGGCGAGGAGCTCGAGCCGTACTATCCGATGTCGCTCGGCACTGCGACCGGCGCGTGGCAGGACGACGGCTCGCTCGTGATCACGACGAAGGGGCTGATGCACGAGACGATCATGGATCACGCGGGCCTTCCGCACAGCGACGAGCTCGTGATGACCGAAACGTTGCGGCTGATCGACGCCGATACGTTAGAGAGCCACATTCGCTTCGAGGACCCGCTGACGTTCAGCGCGCCGTGGGAAACGAAGGTGACCTATCTGCGCCAGCACGGCGCTCGTCTGAAGGAAGACGTGTGCCTCGACCGGATCAAGCAAGGGTTGCCGCCGATATGACGTACACCTTCATGCAGACGAACGCTCGCGGCGCCGCGCGCGCCGCTCTCGCTTGCGCGTGCCTGCTCGCGAGCGTCGAGCTCGCCGCTCAAGGCGACTTCGGCATGAGCGCCGCGCCGCCGATTCCGGGTTACGAGCCGAGCACGGATCCGCGCGATTTCAGCGGGCTGTGGCGCAGCAAGCCGGTGCCCGGTTCGTTCTTGCCGTTCGTGCTCGGCGGCGATCTGCCGTTTACGGACTCGGCGAAAGCCCGCGTCGAGTATGCGCAGCGGATGGCCGCGGAGGGGACGCAGCTCGCGACGCCGCACATCATGTGCCGCCCGACCGGCGTCAATCAGGCGATCGGGCCGATCGCGCCGGTGTACGTGCTGCAGAACGACGAGAAGATGGTGTTCATCGTCACGGACGAGATTCGCGACATCCGCCAGGTGTACTTCGCCGACGAGCATCCGGAGGACCTCGAGCCGAGCTACGGCGGCCACTCGATCGCGCGCTGGGAAGGCAACACGTTGCTCGTCGATACGATCGGCTACAACGGGCGCGGAGTGCTCGACAACGCCGTGCATTCGACGCAGATGCACATGACGCAGCGCATCACGAAAAGCGCCGACGGCCGCACGTTGCATATCGAGATCACTCTGAATGATCCGGTGACCTTCACGCGGCCCGTGACGCTCGAGCGCGAGTGGGCGTGGGTCAACGGCCAGCAGCCGCTCGAGTTCGACTGCGAGGAGAATCCGCGCGAGGACAATTTCGCCGGCATGGTCTTCGAGGAGGAATACCTGCGGCCGGTTTGTATCCAGTACGAGGGAGAGGGCGAGGAGCTCTCGAGGGTCGTCTGCGAGCAGCCATAGCCCGACCGAACCGTAAGACTTACGACCTATAACGCCGCTCGGGCCAAAGTCTTAGCCCGGGCGGCGCCTGCCCGCTACACTTCTTTCGCTACCCTGAAGAAGGCCGGCCGACGAAGCCGCCTCGAGTGCCGCATTCCGCGGGGGAGGGAAACAAGCGTGATGACACCGAAGCGCGACGGCTTTCGCTTCCGATCGCTGCTCCTCGCAGTTGGCTGAGTCGATATGAGCCGGCTCATCGGGAGTCTGATCACGTTGCTGCTCGCGCTCGCCGGTGCGCGAGCCTTCGCAGAGCCTGTCGGCGAGCCGTCCGGAAGCGGCCCGTTCCCGGCGACGGCCGAGACTCGCGACGAGCTGCCCGAGCATACGGTGTATCGTCCGGTCGAGTGGCCCGGCGAGCCGCTGCCGCTCTACGTCTGGGGCAACGGCGGCTGCAGCAACAACGGCCTTGCGCACGCGGCGTATCTGCGTGAGATCGCGTCGCATGGCTACGTCGTCGTCGCGCTCGGCGTGCCCGGCGGCGGTCCGCCCGCGCCGCCGGACGGCTCGCGCGACGCGACGCAAGCGTCGCAGATGCTCGACGCGATCGATTGGGCGACGCGCGAGACGGCACGGCAAGGCGGCGACTTCTCGGGCCGCATCGACGTCTCGCGAATCGCGGTCGGCGGCCACAGCTGCGGCGGTCTGCAGGCGCTCGCGGTTTCGCACGACCCGCGCGTCGATACGACCTTGGTCTTGAACAGCGGCATCTACATCACGCCCGGCGGCGGCCGCAGCCGCGTCGAGATCGACAAAGCGCAGCTCGAGCGCCTGCATGCGCCGGCCCTTTATCTGACCGGCGGACCGACGGATATCGCGCACGAGAACGCGCTCGACGACGTCGCGCGGATCGACCATGTGCCGGTGTTCTTCGGCGCGCTGCCAGTCGGTCACGGCGGCACGTTCTCCGCGCCCGATGGCGGCGAGTGGGCGCGGATCAGCACTCGTTGGCTCGACTGGCAGCTGAAGGGCGATGCGGACGCGAGCTGGGATTTCGCGGGCAGTGATTGTCGCCTCTGCACCGACGAGCGCTGGACGGTCGAGCAGAAGCAGATGCCGCCGCCGGCGGGACCGTTCCGCGAGTCCGTCTACGTGCCGGTGCGCGACGGCACGCGCCTCGCGATGAATATCCTGCGGCCGGCGCAGGACGGCGCGTTGCTCGATGCGCCGCTGCCGGTGATTTTCGCGTTCACGCCGTACCGCGCACGCTATCGGACGGCGGACGGGCGCGTCGTCGGCCCGAGCGTTGCAGGTGCGGCCGATCAGGCGCTGCTCGCGGCGGGCTATGCGCTCGCGATCGCGGACGTCCGCGGCAAAGGCGCGTCGTTCGGATCGCGGCGCGGCTTTCAGGATCGGACCGAGGCGCTCGACGGGTACGACCTCGTGCAATGGCTCGCCGAGCAGCCGTGGTCGAACGGCAAGGTCGGCATGTACGGCTGCTCGTATCTCGGCGGCAGCGCGGTGCACGTCGCGACGACGGCGCCGCCCGCGCTCCGCGCGATCTTCGCCGGCGCGTCGGACCTCGATAAGTTCGCGTTCGTTCGCAAGGGCGGCGTCACCGCGCAGTTCAATACGCGCCCGGACGAGCCGCTCAGCGACGACCTGATGAGCGTGCCGGTGGACGCGGATCGGGACGGCAGCCTGCTGCGGGCGGCGGTCGCCGAGCACGCGCGCAATACGCCGATGGCGCCGCTGTGGTACGGGATGCCGTTTCGCGACAGCGTCTCGGAGCTGACGGGCAACCGCTTCTGGGAGGAGGTCGGCCCGTATACGTATCTCGAGAAGCTTCGCGACTCCGGGATCGCAACGTACTTTTTCAGCAACTGGCGCGACGAGCCGACCGCGCAGATGATCGTCGCGGCCGAGAACCTCGGCAGCCGCCTGCTGCTCGGGCCCGGCACGCATTGCGCGACGCCGCCGGAGTTCGATTTCACGGCCGAGCTCGTCGCGTATTTCGACGAGCATCTGCGCGACGCCGAGCCGAGCGCGACGGCGCCGCGCGTGACGTGGTGGCTGAACGGCGCCGCGCCCGGGGAGACGTGGCGCCGCGACGACCGCTGGCCCGGTGTGCGCGCGGCGACGCAGAGCTGGTATCTGGCCGAGCTCGACGGCGGCGAGCTCGCGTTGCAGACCGAGATCGCGACCGACGGCCGTCCGGCGTTCGAAGTCGATTACGACGTCGGCACCGGCGAGTACTTCGCGTTCTGGGTGGAGTCGCAGCACGGCCGCGGCCTCAGCTTCACGTCGGAGCCGCTCGCGCGTACGCATACGCTGATCGGCTATCCGGTCGTGCATTTGAACGTGACCGCGGACCAGCCGGAGCCGATCCTGTTCGCGTACCTCGAGACGCTCGCCGCCGACGGCACCGCGTCGGTGATCGCGTTCGGCCGCCTCGGCGCGGCGTATCGGAAGACCGGCGACGCGCCGTACGACACGCTCGGTCTGCCGTGGCATACGGGGCTCGCGGCCGATTACGCGCCGCTCGCGCCGAACGAGGAGGCCGAATTGAGCTTCGCGTTGACGCCGACGTCCGAAATCATCGAGGCCGGGCAGCGCCTGCGTCTCGTCGTGACCGGCGCCGATCCGCGGCAGCGCAACCTTGCCGACGTGCGCATCGATCCGGCGCCGAATATCGCGTTGATCCTCGGCGGAGCAGACGGTTCGCGTGTAGAGCTGCCGCTCGCCGTCTACTGACAGGATGTTGCGCGTTGACTGATCTGGCCGTGGCAGGCCGTGAGCCCGGCGACCTGCTGATTCTTTTGGCCGGCGATCTCGTGCTCGACGCGGATGGGCCGGACCATTGGCTCTCCGGGATCGCACCGGCCGTGCGCGCGGCCGACGTGTCGATCGGCCATCTCGAGGTGCCGCACACGCGCCGCGGCAGCGAGCTCGTCGGCGACGTGCCGGCCGCGCCTGCGGCGCCTGAGCACCTCGACGCGCTCGCCCGCTGCGGCTTCACGGCGCTGACCCTCGCCGGTAACCACATTGCGGATTGGGGCGGTATCGGCATCGACGACACGCGAACGCGGCTCGATGAGCTCGGCATCGAGCATACCGGCGCCGGCGCGACGCTCGCCGATGCGCGTCGTCCGGCGCGGCTCGAGTGCCGCGGCAAGCGGATCGCTGTGCTGAGCTACAACTGCGTCGGGCCCGAGGCCGCGTGGGCGTCCGCGAAGGAGCCCGGCTGCAGCTACCTGCGCATCGCAACGGCGGACGGCAGCCCGGTCGCACCGGCCGCTCCGCTGACGGACGTGACCGATGAAGCGCTGCAGCAGCTGCGCGACGATATCGCCGCCGTGCGCGACGATGCAGACGTCGTCGTCGTCGCGCTGCACAAAGGCATCGTGCACACGCCGGCCGTGCTCGCGCCGTACGAGCGGCCGCTCGCGGCCGCGGCCGTCGACGCAGGCGCCGATATCGTCGTCGGGCATCACGCGCATCTGCTGCGCGGGATCGAGCTCAAAGAGCGCCGGCCGGTCTTTCACGGGCTCGGCAATGCCTGCGTCGTGACGCACGCGCTGTCGCCCGGTCAGGATCATCCCGCGCGCGCCGCGTGGGTCGAGCGCCGCCGCAAGCTGTTCGGCTTCGAGCCGGATCCGCGCTATACGCTCGCGCCGTTTCACCCCGACGCTGTGCACGCGGCGCTCGGCGTCGTAATCGCGCATGCGGACGGCAGACTGTCGACCGGCGTCGTGCCGCTATGGGTCGAGCCGCCGGGACGGCCGGTCTGCGTCGACGACGAGCGCGCCGAAGCCGTGATCGCGTACCTCGACCGGATCGGACGCGACGCGGGCTTGCCCGCGCTCGAATGGCAGCGCGCGTCCGCTCTGCTGTGGCTGTGCGAGGCATCATGAGCAGGCTCAGAAACCTGCTCGTCTGGATCGCCGGCGGCGCGCTGCTCGTCGCCGTTGCGGTCGATACGCTCGCGATGCTCGGCCGGCAGATCCGCTTTCCGCTGGTGGGCTCGATCGAGATCGTCGAGACCGTCGTGCTGTTTGCCGCCGGCGGCGGGCTGATCATCGCGACGCTCGACGGCGCGCATGCGCGCGTGAATCTGCTGCTCGAGCGCTTGCCGGCGCATTGGCGAGAGCGCGTTCTCAAGCTGCATGCGCTCGCGGCGGCGCTCCTCTGCGCCGCGTTGCTGGCGGGCACGGTTTGGATCGCAGCCGACTTGTGGGCCGGGCACGAGGAGAGCGAGCTGCTGCGGATTCCGTATCGGCCGCTCCGGATCGCCGCCGCGCTGACGCTTGCCGTGCTGCTCGTGCTGTCGCTGCGCAGCCTGATCCGACGGGGCTCGCGATGATGAGCCAACCGGCGGTAGGTGTGATCGGAGTCATCGTGCTGCTCGGTCTGCTGCTGACCGGCATGCCGATCGGCATCGCGCTCGGCCTCGCCGGTCTCGGCGGCCTGATCCTGACGCTCGGGCTCGAGCCCGCGCTGATCAAATCCGGCGTGCTCGTGTTCGAGACGATGACGCGCTACGAGCTCGGCACGTTGCCGTTGTTCATGCTGATGGCGCACCTGTGCTTCATGGCAGGCGCGAGCGGCGACTTCTTCGGCTTCGCTGCCCGGCTGTTCGGACACCGCCGCGGCGGGCTCGCGATCGCGTCGGTGGCCGGATGCGCCGGGTTCGGCTCGATCAACGGCTCGAGCCTTGCGACGACCGCGACGATGGGCCTCGTCGCGGTGCCGGAGATGCGCGCGCGCGGCTATTCGGATGCGCTCGCGACCGGCACCGTCGCGGCCGGCGGCACGCTCGGGCAAATGATTCCGCCGTCGGGCGCGTTGATCGTTTTCGGGATCATCGCCGAGCAGTCGATCGGCACGCTGTTCACGGCCGCGATCGTCCCCGGGCTCACGCAGATGCTGAGCTACTTTCTCGTCGTCGCGCTGCTCGTCGGGTGGCGGCCGGCGATCGCGCCGCCGACGCCGCGCGCCAGCTGGTCGGAGCGGCGCGCGGCGCTGCGGCGAGTCGTCGACATCGGCCTGCTCGTCGTCGTCGTGATCGGCGGCATCGTGCTCGGCTGGATCACCGCATCGGAGGCGGCGGCGGTCGGCGCCGCCGGCGCCTTGTTGATCTGCGCAAGGCGCGGCAAGCTGAATCGAGCCTCGCTGCGGCGGGCGCTCGAGGACACGCTCCGCACGAGCGGGCTGATCTATCTCGTCGTGATCGGCGCGCTGATCTTCGCCGCGTTCATCAGCGTGACCGGATTGGCCGATGCGATCGGCAGCACGATCGCAAGCTTGGGTCTAGGGCCGATCGCGACGATGCTGCTCGTCGCGGTGTTCCTGCTGCTGATCGGCTCCGTGCTCGACGGCCTCGCATTGATGTTGCTGACGACGCCGATCCTGTTGCCTCTCGTGACGGACATGGGGCTGTCCGCGGTCTGGTTCGGCATTTTTCTCGTGCGGGCGATGGAGATCGGATTCATTCATCCGCCGATCGGCATGAATCTCTACGTGATACAAGGGGTCGTTCCCGAGGTTTCGCTCGGCCGCATCTTCAAGGGCGTGCTGCCGTTCCTCGTCGCGGACCTCATGCATCTCGTGCTGCTGATCGTGTTTCCGGTGATCGCGCTCGGCTTGCCTCGGTGGCTCGGATAATGAACGTCAACGTCAACGCAACGATCGCCGCAGTCGACGACCGCCTCCGCGATCCTCTCGCAGCGTACCGCGCGGCGTCGGACGGCGTCGGCTTCGTCGGCCCGGACGTGCCGATCGACGTGCTGGTCGCGAGCGGCCGGCCGTTCGGTCATCTGCCATGGCGCACGGATCGCGCGACGGCCTGGGCCGACCGCTGGCTCGAGTCGAGCTTCCCGTATTGGTCGCGCTCGATCCTCGAGCAATGGCACGGCGGCGCGTTCGACGCGCTCGGCACCGTCGTGTTCTCGCGCGCGGACGATGCGAGCCAGCGTCTTTACTACTACGTTCGCGAGCTGCAGCGCCGCGGCAAGCTGCGCGGACCCGTGCCGCAGATGTTCGACATCGCGCTGATCCCGCGAGACTCGAGTCTTGCTCATACCGAGGCCGCCGTGCTCGAGCTGATGCGCTCGCTCGACGTCGCGGCCGATGCGCTGCCGAGCGCGATAGAGCGCGCGAACGCGCTCCGGCGGCGTCTCGCCGAGCTCGAGCGAGCGCGCGTCGCGAACGGACCGCTGTACGAGCGGCTCGGCAGGGCGGCGCTTTGGACGAGTCCCGGCGAATGGCTCGATGCGTTACCACTCCGCCCGTCGTCCGCCGAATCGTCGGCCACAACGAGAATTCTGCTCGCCGGCAGCATGCCGCCGGACGAGCGCTTGCACGACGCGGTCGAGGCGGGCGGCGGCAGCGTCGTCGCGGAAGCGCATCCGCTTGCGCTCGGCCGGCTCGGGCCCGAGCTCGACACGACGTCGGGGCAAGTGCCGGCGAACGGGCGCGAGGCCCCGGCGCGGGCGATCGCGCGGCATCTGCGCGCGACGTCGATCGCGCCGCGCGCGTTCTTCGACCGCGCCGCGTGGATCGTCGAGCGCGCGCGCGCCGCGCGAGCCGCCGCGGTCGTGATCTGGCTGAGCCGCGAGGACGAGGCGCTCGCCTGGACTGCGCCGATGCAGCGCCGGGCGCTGACGGCCGCCGGAGTGCCGGTGCTCGTGCTCGCCGCTCGGCGCTGGCAGGCGGACGACGATACGCGCGCGCAAATCGAGGACTTCACAAGGAGATGTGCACGTGCATCCGCTTGAGGGCACGATAGTCATTGCAGACAGCGGAATGTCGGGACGGCCGCTGTGCCGCCTGCTTCAATCGTTCGGCGCGGACGTCCGCGAAGCGCCCGTCGACGCCGAGCATATCGGCCGCGCGGACTTTCTCGTCGATGCCGACGGCATCGAGCGCCTCGCGGATCGCGGTATCACGCGCGAGCGGCTCGACGAATGGAACCCGGCGCTCGTGCACGTCTCGGTTACGCCGTTCGGCAGCGGCAACGAGCGGGCCCGATGGCGCGGCGGCGAGCTCGTCGCTTCGGCGATGGGCGGCACGCTGCGCCTGACGGGCGAGCCGGACCGGCCGCCGGTCAAGGAAGCGCTCGATGCGTGCACGTTCCATGCGGAGATGGTTGCGGCGGCGGGCGCGATGGCCGCGTGGTACTCGCGCTTGCGGACGGGCGTCGGTCAACATGTCGACGTGTCGATTCAAGAGGTCGCGTTCAGTCGCAACGTGAACGCCGTGCTCGCGTGGCAATTCGATCGCCGCAAGCTGCATCGCGTCGGCAACGCGCTGAACTACGGGCGCGCAACGGTGCGCTGCCTGTGGCGGCTCGCCGACGGCTGGTGCTTTCATAGCCTGATGACCGGCCGATTCGGCGCGCCGGCGAACAAGGCGCTGTCCGACTGGATCGATGAGAGCGGCCTGCCGAACCCGATGCGCGACGTCGATTGGCTGCGCTACGACCGCTCCGCGTTGGATGCCGAGACGCGAGCCGTGTGGGAGCGTGCGATCGATGCGTTTTTCCGCACGCGCACGCGGGCCGAGATTCGCACGGAAGGGCGGCGGCGCGGCATCAATGCGTGCGTCGTCGAAGAGCCGATCGATGTGCCGGCCGATCCGCATCTCTCTGCGCGCGGCTTCTGGGAAGAGTGCGACGGCATCAAGCGTCCGGCGCGCTTCGTCCGGATCACCGAAGCCGCGGCGTCCGCGCAGAGCGACGGTGTCGACGCGCGCGAGCCGGCGCCGGCACGCGACCGCGACGATGCGCGCAAGCGCCGCGACGGGCCGCTGGCCGGCGTCCGCATCCTCGATTTCTCGTGGGCGCTCGTCGGCTCGATCTCGACGAAGATCCTCGGCGATCTCGGCGCCGACGTGATCAAGGTCGAGAGCCGAAGCCGGCCGTGCCTGTCCCGGCTCGACGTGCAGGTCGAGGTTTCACGCCGCGGCGATCTCGACGACAAGCCGTGGTTCGCGCATCTGAATACGTCGAAGCGGAGCCTGTCGCTCGACCTGAAGCGGCCGGAATCGCGCGAGATCATCGCGCCGCTGCTCGACTGGGCGGATGCGGTCGTCGAGAACTTCTCGCCCGGCACGATGCAGAAGCTCGGGCTCGACTATGCGTCGCTGTCCGCCGCGCACCCCGGCCTCGTGATGGCGTCGGGCAGCGTCTACGGGCAGACCGGTCCGCTCGCGCGGGAGTGGGGCGTCGACGGCACCGGCGCGGCGCTCTCCGGACGAACCTTCCTGACCGGCTGGGCGGATCGCGATCCGGTCGTGCCGGGTGCGGTGCCGTACGGGGACGTGATCGTGCCGTACGTGATCGCGGCGAGCGTGATTGCGGCGCTCGCGCATCGTCTTCGCGGCGGCCGCGGTTGCCACATCGACGCCGCGATGTACGAGATCTGCGTGCAGCAGATGGCCGATGCGATCGAAGCGGCGCAACGCGGCGATGCGCCCGGCAGGATCGGCAACGCGGATCCGAAGATCCGACTGCAGGACGTCTATCCGGCGCGCGGCGACGATCGCTGGGTCGCAATCAGCGCGTTCGACGACGCGGACGTCGAGCGGCTCGCACGTTTGGCCGGCGGCCGGCCGCTCGCGGAATGGACCCGCGAGCACGACGACGTCGAGCTCGTCGAGCTGCTGCAGAGCGAAGGCCTCTCGGCCGGCGTCGTGCAGGACATCGAGGACCTCGTCGAGCGCGATGCGCCGCTTCGCCGGCGCGGTGCACTGGTCGATTTGCCGCATCCGAAGCTCGGCCGGTTCGGTCATGTGCGGACGCCGATCGGGTTCTCGCGCGACGCTCCTGCGCCGTATCGATGCCCGTCGATCGGCGAGCACACGCGCGAGATCGCGCTGACGCTCGCAGGTCTCGATCCCGAGCGTTTCGCGGCGCTCGAGGCGGAGGGCGTGTTCGAATGAGCGCCGATGCCGACATCCGGGCGGCCGGCCGGCCGCCGCTCGAATGCACGGCGGCCGCGAAGGCTTTCCAGAAGGCTTTCGGCGCCGAGCTCAAGACCCGCGTCGTCGAGCGGGGCGAGCCGTTCGCCGTCGCGCAGGCGGACACGCCGCACGAGATCTTCCATGCGATGGATATCCCGGTCGTCTCGAACCAATGGTGGTCCGCGTACATCTCGGCGAAGAGGCTGTCGGAGCGTTATGTCGGCGTGCTCGACGAGCTCGGGTTTCCGCCGAACCGCTGCAGCTACTGCTCGCTGGGGCTCGCGTGCACGCTCGCGGCGGACCCCGAGACCGCGCCGTGGGGCGGGCTGCCGCGTCCGACCGTGCTGGTCGCGCGCCTGACTTGCGAATGCATTCAGCACGTCTTCTCCGCGTGGGCGCACGCGCTCGGCAGCGAGTTCTTCCCGATGGAGGCGCCGGCGTGGGTCAATACGATTCCGGAGTGGTACCGGCATTCGCGGACGCGCTGGGAAGAGGTCTACGACCCGCAGAGAATCGACCTCTTGGCCGCCGAAATTCGGGAGCTGATCGCGCTGCTCGAGCGTAAGACCGGGCGCACGTTCGATCTTCGCAAGCTCGATCGGCTGATGGAGCGGATCAACGAGCAGGAAGCGCTGCTCGGCGAGACCGCCGAGCTCGTCGGCAGCGCGCGGCCGTGCCCGATATCGCTGAATGATCAGATGACGAACACGATGATTCCGCAGTGGCATCGCGGCTCGGACTGGGCCGTCGAGCACGCCCGTCGTTTCCGCGACGAGGTCCGCGAGCGCATACGCGCGTCGGGCGCGGACGGCTCGTCGGAGCGGATACGGCTGATGTGGATCGGCGCGGGCCTGTGGCACGACACGTCGTTCTATCAGGCGCTCGAAGCGCGTCTCGGCGCCGTGTTCGTCTGGTCGATGTATTTGCCGTTCGCCGGCGCGCAGTACATTCGCGAAGTGCAAGGACGGCCGCTCGAGGCGCTCGCGAGCCGCATCTGCTCGATGAACGAGGTGCTGCATCTGCCGCCGTGGATGACCGATTGGCTTGTCAGCGAAGCCGGCCGCTGCGGCATCGACGCGGCCGTCGTTCTCGTGCCGCCGGACAATCGGCTGTCGCAATCCGGCACGTTGCTCGCGGCCGAGGCGCTGCGCGCGGCCGGCGTGCCGTCGTTACTGCTCGATGCGGATATGGTCGACGCGAGTCGCTGGGATCGCGATGCGGCGGTCGGTTTCGTCGAGGACTTCCTGCGCCGCGAGGTGATCCGATGAGCGTCCAATCGATCACCGCACTCTGCGTCGGCGCGCTGCTCGTCGGCGGATGCGCGCCTCGGGAGGCTTCGACGGTCACCGAGCTCGTTTACGCGACGCCGTACAGCCCGGCGCATCCGTTCAGCCGCGCCGACCAGCGTTGGATGGAATTCGTCGAGAGCCGCTCGAACGGCACCTTGCGGATTCGCCCGAGCTGGGCCGGCGCGCTGCTCTCGTCGGAGCATTCGATGATCGAGTTGCGGCACGGCGTCGCCGACATCGGCTTGATCACGCCGATCTACGTCAAGGGCGGCGCGCACCTGATCCGGGCGCAATCCGGCTTCTACAGCGGCGTTCACGGGATCGAGGAGCAGGTCGAGCTCTACCACTGCCTGGCCGAGCGCCACCCGCAGTTCGCGCACGAGCTCGACGGCTTGAAGATCCTGGCAGTGCAGGGCGGCAGCCTGCCGGGTCTCGTCACGCGCGAGCAGCCGGTGACGTCGCTCGACGATCTCAAAGGCCTACGGATCCGCGTGCCGACCGAGCTGCTGAGCGTGATGCGCGATCTCGGCGCGGATCCGGTCAACATGCCGATGGGCGACGTCTATTCGGCTCTCGCGAAGGGCATCATCGACGGCGTAATCGCGCCGACCGATACGTTCCGTGCGCTCCATCTCGCGGAGGTCGCGAAGTACTACACGCCGCTCGCAGTGCCGCGCGGCGCGTATCCTGCACGCGCGATCGGGATCGAGCGCTGGAACGCGCTGTCGGACGCCGAGCGCGCCGTGCTCGAAGCCGCGATTCCGGTCTGGGAGGCGGCGCTCGCGGACGAGAACCGGCGTGCGCTCGACGAAGGCTGGCGCTATGCGCTCGAGGAGGGCATCGTCGAGATCGCGATCGCCGCGGAGGATCAGGCGCGGTTCGACGCGCTGTACTCGCTCGAAGCCGAGCGCAGCGCCGCCGCGCTCGCGCGCTACGGCATCGACGGCGAGGCCGTGCTCGCAACCGCGCGCGCGAGCATCATGCCGGACGGCAGCATCCGCTGCATGGAGGCGGCCGAATGAGACGCGCGCTCGAAGGCATCCGCGTCGCGGATTTCAGCCATGTGATGGCCGGGCCGTACGCGACGCATCTGCTGCGTCTCCTCGGCGCGGAGGTCATCAAGGTCGAATCGCCGGGCGGCGGCGATGCGATGCGCTACTACGGCTCGGACCGGCGCTACGACGGCATGGCGCCGGCGTTCATCGCGGTGAACGCCGGCAAGAAGTCCATCGTGCTCGACTTGAAGCAGGCGCAGGACCTCGAGCGCGCGCGTCGGCTGATCGAACGCTCGGACGTTCTGGTCGAGAACTTCCGGCCGGGCGTCATGGAGCGGCTCGGGCTCGGCTACGCGGCCGTGAAGCAGCTGAAGCCGGACATCGTCTACTGCTCGGTATCGGGATACGGCCAGTTCGGGCCGCGCCGCGACTGGCCTGCGATCGACAACATCGTGCAGGCCACGAGCGGGATGATGAGCCTCGGCGGCGACCCGGACGGACCGCCGGCGCGGGTCGGCTTCCCGGTCGTCGATACGTTGACCGGGCAGACCGCGGCGTTCGGGATCCTGGCCGCGCTGTTCCGCCGAGACCGGAGCGGGGAGGGCGAGTATCTCGATATCGCGATGTTCGATGCGACCGTCGCGTTCATGACGTCTGCGGTCGTGCCGTATCTCGTTACCGGCCGCGCGCTCGAGCGGACCGGCAACACCGGGTACAGCGGCCAGCCGACGTCCGCGGTGTTCAGGGCGCGCGACGGGCGCTACCTTTCGCTCGGCGTCGTGCAGCAGCGGCAGTTCGAGCAGCTCGCGCGCGCGCTCGGGCGCGAGCACTGGCTCGAGGATCCGCGCTTCGTCGATCCGGATCGGCGGCGAGCGAATGCCGCGGACATGCACGCCGAGCTCGATGCGGTGTTCGCTACGCGCGATGCTGCCGCGTGGGAGGCGGAGCTGAGCGCGGCGGGCATCCCTTGCGGAATGGTCCGCAGCATCGGCGAGGCGGCAGACCTGCCCGGCGTCGACGCCCGCGGGCTGCGCGTGCCGGTGACGATCCCGGGGCTGCCGGGCAAGGAGCATGTCGAAGTGCTGGGCGCCGGGATATTCTCGAGCATGGTCAACGCGGAGGAGCTCGATCCGCCTCCGAAGCTCGGCGAGCACACGGCGGAGATCGCGGCGTGGCTCGATCGGGATCTCGATCGAGAGTGTGCTCGAGATAGTGATCGAGGTTGACGATTGCGATCCTGATCAACGATTGTTCAGCCGTGGCTTCGACGGCGGCATGATCGAAGCGGGGGAGTGAGCGGAACGAGGGGGGATCAGCGTTGGGCATGAGTCGACGAGGAATCAGCGGGCTCGGCCTGCTGCTCGGACTTTACGTATCGGCGTCCGCGATCGGTCAAACGGATCGCGGCGGCGCGGAGCCCGGACCGGCCGAGAGTCGTCCGGACCTCAGCGGCGTGTGGATGGCCATCGGCGTCCGCAATCCGGACGGAGGGCCGAACGCGCCGCGCTACAGCGCCGAGGGCAGGGCGAGGCTCGATGCCTTCGTCGCGCAGTTCAGCGAGGTTCCGGAGACCGGGGCCGCGTGCGTCGGACCGGGGATGCCGGGCATGATGCTGTCGACCGTGTCCTACCCGATCGAGTTCGTGCAGAACGAGTCGCGGATCCTGATGGTCGCGGAGCTCGAGACCCAGGTTCGCCGGGTCTTCATCGACGGGCGCGAGCATCCCGAAGGGGTGTTCCCGACCGGCACCGGACACTCGATCGGCACCTGGGAAGGCGATACGCTCGTGATCGACACGGCGCAGCTCGAGGAATGGCCCGTCGGCCCGTGGCCGCGCAGCGAGGACGCACACATCGTCGAGCGCATGCACCTGACGACGATGGACCAGATCGACGTGCGGCGCACCGGTTTCATTGCGGAGGTCGCGCCGCCGCTGAACGACGACGTCCTCGTCGTCGATATCACGATCGACGACCCGGCGTACTATGACGGCCCGCAGCGGCGCATTGCGTACTACCAGCGGATGGACGACTACGCCACGTCGGAATACGCGTGCAGCAGGGGGCTCTGGTACGACGAGCTCGACAAGCGGCGGCTTCCCGAAGCCGAATGACGACTCGGGCTTCGGACGGTAGCAGGGCCTTCGGCCGTGCGCGAGCTTCGAGCGCATAACGTGCTCGCAGCCGCACGTCGAGCAGGCCGCAGAACACGATCTGGGGAGGAGATTCGTCCGTGAACAACGATCCGCGCGATACGCTCGCCGGCAGCTCGATGAGCCGGCTGCAAATCACCGCCGTCGCGATCACGATCGCGCTGAACGCGCTCGACGGGTTCGATGTGCTCGCGATCAGCTTCGCGTCGCCGGGCATCGCGGCCGAATGGGGCATCGACCCGGCGGCGCTCGGTTTCGTGCTGTCGATGGAGCTGATCGGCATGTCGCTCGGCTCGGTGTTCCTAGGCGGCGTCGCCGACAGGGTCGGGCGCCGCGTGACGATGCTCGGCTGCCTCGTGCTGATGGCTTTCGGCATGCTGATGGCGACGACGACGCGCGGCATCGTCGACTTGTCGTGCTGGCGCATCGTGACCGGCCTCGGCATCGGCGGCATGCTCGCGGCGACCGCCGCCGTTGCAGCCGAGTTCTCGAACCGCAAGCGGCGCGACCTCTGCGTGTCGCTGATGGCGATCGGCTATCCGATCGGCGCCGTGGTCGGCGGCTCGATCGCGGCCCAGCTGCTCGGCCAGTATGGATGGCGGTCGGTCTTCTACTTCGGCGCGGCCGCGACGGCCGCATTCATCCCGATCGTGTTCTTCCTGGTGCCGGAATCCGTGCATTGGCTCGCGCGCAAACAGCCGGCCGGGGCGCTCGAGCGGATCAACCGCACGCTCGGCAGGATGGGCCATGCGGCGATCCAGGCGCTGCCCGTGCTGTCGGCGGACGCTCGCGCGCGCTCCGTCGGCGACCTTCTCGCGCCGGCGCTGCTCCGAACGACGGTGATCGTCGCCGCGGCGTATTTCTTCCACATCATGACGTTCTACTTCATCCTGAAATGGGTGCCGAAGATCGTCGCCGACATGGGCTTCGCGGCGTCGTCCGCCGCCGGAGTGCTCGTCTGGGCGAACGTCGGCGGTGCGCTCGGCGGGGCCGCGCTCGGCATCCTGACGCAGCGGTTCAATGTGAAGGCGCTGACGATCGGCGCGATGATCCTGTCGACGGTGCTCGTCGCGGTGTTCGGCCGCTCTCCGGAGGATCTCGCGCGCCTGTCGATGCTGTGCGCGTTCGCAGGGTTCTTCACGAACGGCGCAATCGTCGGGATGTACGCGATCTTCGCGAAGGCGTTCCCGACCCACGTGCGCGCGTCGGGAACGGGCCTCAGCATCGGGGTCGGACGCGGGGGATCGGTGCTCGGGCCGATCATTGCCGGATTCCTGTTCGACGGCGGCGTCGAGCTGCCGACCGTCGCGCTCGTGATGGGCTTCGGCTCTTTGCTCGCGGCGGGCGTGCTGATGCTGCTGAAGCTCGAGCAGGCCGGGCCGGACGCGGAGCGCGCCGTCGACGCGGAGCGGAGCGTCGATGCGGCGCACCCGGCGGTGCGGCGCGCGTCGGCGCCGACGTAGCCGGCACCCCCTGCCGGCGGCGTCGACGGCAGAAGGCGTTGATTGCAGTGCAATCAACGCCTAATCTCTCGGAAAGCATTCGAGGAGCCGCGGGCGCAGCGCGTTCGGTGACCTCGACGGGTGACCTCGACGGGCGACCTCGACGACAGCCCGGACCGCCTGCGCTCCGGTGCAGCGGAGCACGCGATAATCCGAGCCGGCCTGCATCGCGGGCCGCCTTCTGAGGGGGAGAAAAGAGACGTGCATCGATGGAGACCGCTCCGGGGTGTAGCCCCGCGCTCGAGCCGCGGACGAAGTGCGTGGATGTTGACGGCGATCTGCGCGCTGTCGACGGGCCTCGCCGCGATGGCCTGGCCCGACCGCGCAGCGGCGCAATGGCCGGCGTTCCCGGATCCTGACGCGCCGCGCGACGCCGACGGCAACGTGCTGCTGGATGCGCCGCCGCCGCGCACCGCCGACGGGAAGCCCGATCTCTCCGGGCTCTGGATGCGTACCGAGAGCGGGCGGCGCGACGAAGAGCGGCGCTCGCAGGACGGCGGAGCTCCGATCGACGTCGTTACGGCGCCGGTGCCGTTCGATCCGGACGGGCCGCCGATCGCGGCGTTCTTCGAGGCCGGCGAGAACATGGAGGGCGGCCTGCCGTATACGCCGTGGGCTCGCCAGCTGCGCGACGAGCGCTTCGCGCTGAACGCGAGAGACAACCCGGACGCGAACTGCATGCCGATGGGCTTTCTGCAGTTTCACCAGCAGCCTCAGCCTCGCAAGATCATTCAGACCGACAAGCTGATTCTGATCGAGTACGAAGCCAATTACGGCCTGCGGCACATCTATATCGACGGCCGCGAGCTCCCGCCGCAGGGCGAGCCGCAGCCGTGGTGGTACGGCTATTCGATCGGTTACTGGGATGGCGATGATCTGGTCGTCGAGACCAATAACCTGCGCGGCGCCGAGGACGGGCCGTTCGACGGCTGGCTCGACGTAAACGGCAGCCCGTATTCGCGGGAGGCGAAGATCACCGAGCGGTTCCGCCGCCCGACATACGGTCATCTGCAAATCGATTTCACGATCGACGACCCGAAGTCGTACACGAAGCCGTGGACGGTGCGGATCGATCAGCGGCTCTTGCCCGACCAGGAGCTGATCGAGTTCGTCTGCAACGAGAACCAGCAATTCGGTCGCAGGATTCAGTTGGATTAGGAGGTGCAGGGCATGGCCGGAATCACCGTCGTGAAAAGTCGCCGTCCGCTCGGTGCCGCGACCGCGATCGGAGTCGCCGCATGTGCCGCGTTCGGTCTGCTCGCGGTGCCGTCGCTTTCGTCGGCCCATCATTCGTTCTCCGCGGAGTTCGATGCGACGCGGCAGGTCAAGGTCACGGGCGAGGTCTTCGAGGTCGAGTGGACGAATCCGCACGCATGGGTGCATGTGCGTGCGCAGGAGGTCTGCGAGCGGCGCGGAAGCGGCAGCCTGCGGGACACGAGCAGCGACGAGGAGTGGCGGTGCACGACGATCGGCGCCGACGAGACGGCGGAATGGGGGTTCGAGCTCGCGAGCCCGAACGGTTTGATGCGCCAGGGCTGGAGCCGTAACTCGCTGAAGCTCGGCGAGAGCGTCACGATCGAGGGTTCGCGTGCCCGCGACGACAGCTCGAACGGCAACGCTCGAACCGTGACGACGTCGGCCGGCGTGCGTTTGTTCGCCGGATCGAGCCAGGGCACGACGCCGTAAAGGCCGCGGGGCCATCCGCCGCCCGGATGGCGGATTCCGCTCGCTGAGTTGTCCTTCGACGAGAGGTTGTCGCTACACCTGCTCGCTGCCCCCGGACGGATTGCCCGCCGGGCGGCACGAGTCGATTCGAGGACATTTCAAGTGAATGGAAGAGCGTTGACAGTGGCCGCGCTGAGCGTCGGCGTCGGAATGGCGTGCTCGGCATGGTTGGATTCCGGGCCGATCTCCGTGGTCTCGGCACAGGACGTGACGGCGGACCGCAGCGAAAGCAACGAGGAGTGGACGCATCCGGTAACCCCGTGGGGCGATCCGGATCTGCAGGGGATGTGGCCGATCGCGCATCTGATCGGCACGCCGATGGAGCGGCCCGTGCAGTACGGCGATCGCCGCTTCATGACGGACGAGGAATTCGCGGAGGTGCTCGCGCGCGTCGAGCAGCGCAACACCCGCTACGACGAGGAGATCCGCAGCAACCGGATGGGCGGCGGCCATTGGGCCGAGCCGACCGAGGCGCTGCGGCTGACGTCGCTGATCGTCGATCCGCCGGACGGGCGGTTCCCGGCGCTGACCGAGGCGGGCGCCGAGAAGGCGAAGACGATGAGCGGCAGCTACTACCAGGACGAGAACTTCGACGATCTGACGGACTTCGATTCGTGGGATCGGTGCATCACGCGCGGTCTGCCGGTGTCGATGCTGCCGCGCAACTATAACAACGGCATTCGGATCGACCAGGCGCCGGGTTACGTCGTGATCAGCCTCGAGATGGCGCACGAGTCGCGGATCGTGCCGCTCGACGGTCGTGCGCCGCTCGATCCGGCGATCAAGCAGTGGCTCGGGGATTCGCGCGGGCGCTGGGAAGGGAACACGCTCGTCGTCGAGACGACGAATTTCAACGGCGAGACGATGCTCGCGAACGTCGGCGTGCCGGGGGCGCCGCGCACGGTGAATCCGTCGTCGGAGAGCCTGCGGATCGTCGAGCGGTTCACGCGCGTCAGCGACGACGTGATCGAGTTCGAGATGACGGTCGAGGACCCGGTCACGTTGACGCGGCCGTTCACGGTGCAGTACCCGATGTGGCGCGACGACGATTACAAGATCTTCGAGTACGCGTGCCACGAGGGGAATACCGCGGTGCGCAACTACATCGAGACGTCGCGCTACGAGCGC
>Ga0182746_1000232_pt1 | contig 94239 bp, 82 predicted proteins | sample eDN3rd30CBELigOP_FD_128881 | JGI IMG/M metagenome (GOLD analysis project Ga0182746, IMG submission 128881) | Enriched Organic Plus compost microbial communities from Emeryville, California, USA - eDNA 3rd pass 30_C BE-Lig OP (version 2) (version 2) ...
ACTGGGCGGTAACGGCACAAAAATTGGCGGTTTGGTTTCCTGGCAGAATGGTGTTAGATTTGCAGTAAGCACAAGGGGTGTTTCCCAGCCCCGCGGGGCTGGGAAACACCCCTTGACACAGTTTATTTTACAGACCCTATTTGATTTGTGAATAATTTGCTTATAGTTCTGCGGGTAAAGATCTTTTATATTTTTATGGTTTATGGACGCTATGTTCAGCGTATGTTTTAACCACTGGTACGGGTTCACCTCATGCTTTTTACAGATGGCTGCATATTCCGATGATATGCACCCATGGATTCCGGTGATATGCACCCAGTTTTGTAATCTTCCCTCCTAATCTTATCCCTAATCCTTCTAATAATTAGTACTAATCCTTCTAATAATTCTTCTCTTAAACTCGTTCCTTCCTCTCTCTTTGCTTCCTTCTCTTACGTCTACACTTTGTTCCTCTCCTAAGCTTCTCTTAATTCTTCTACTAATCTTTCTAATAATTCTTCTCTTAAACTTGTTCCTTCCTCTCTCTTTTTTTCCTTCTCTTACGTTTAAAGTTAGTTTCTCTCTTAAACCTCTCTTAATTCTTCTCCTAATCTTAGTACTAATCCTTCTAATAATTCTTCTCTTAAACTCGTTCCTTCCTCTCTCTTTGTTTCCTTCTCTTACGTTTACGCTTAGTTCCTCTCTTAAACCTCTCTTAATTCTCTCTTAATTCTTCTACTAAACTTACTACTAACTATTCTCCTAATTTTATCCCTAATCTTTCTCCTAATCTTATTACTAATCCCTCTCCTAGTCTTATCCCTAATCCTTCTCCTAATCTTTCTCCTAATCTTATCCCTATTCCTTCTCCTAATCCCTCTCCTAGTCTTATCCCTAATCCTTCTCCTAATCTTATCCCTATCCTTCTCCTAATCCCTCTCCTAGTCTTATCCCTAATCCTTCTCCTAATCCCTCTCCTAGTCTTATCCCTAATCCTTCTCCTAATCTTATCCCTATCCTTCTCCTAATCCCTCTCCTAGTCTTATCCCTAATCCTTCTCCTAATCTTATCCCTATCCTTCTCCTAATCCCTCTCCTAGTCTTATCCCTAATCCTTAAATTAAAATCAATTTACTAACTCCCAAGAAGAGCGTTTGCCAGATCCCCTGTTAATAATTTTGTTATTCTTCCTTAGTTCCATTATCAGGTTCTCTACTTTCTTTTTCCGTTGCTCATCTGTCATCCAATCCGGCAACTTATTCCATAACAATTCGTCAATCTCTGCTCGTGACATTGTACGATGCTGTGATATCGCTTTTAAGATAAGATCAAGATAGTACTGCTTATCCAAGGCTTTATTTTTTGTATATCCTGCTTTATCACCTGCTTTCTGAGCAACATGCATCGCAATAAAATAATTTGGTTTCCGGCCTTCAATCAGTTTTTTACGCCTTAACTCCTTCTCCTCATGATCACTTAAAGGCTTTTTTTTCTGAACTTTGTCCAGTGCCATAATATCTTCTAGAGTAAGTTCTTTATTTTGAGCTAATAAACGAGCATAGTCTAAGCTCAACACTTTACCTGAGATGGCAACTTTGACTTTGTCATCGGACAGGTCGTAATCAGGCATCGGAAAAAATCGTTTGCGTTGAAAATTGAAAATCTTCTTAATCCCACCGCCTGCTGTTTCAACCATCTTTAAGTTAAACATGGCATTTGCTAAAAATTTATTACGATAGAATTCTTCGGGCGAATCTTCGATAACAACCTTTTCTACATTGCCGGGAATAAAAGAACCATAGTTGGTAAAAACTAACTGATCCTCCATCTCAATAACATTGATACGTGCCCCTTTGGTATAGTCCTGATGTGCAATACAGTTGTTAATAGCTTCTCGAATGGAAAATGGTTCATATTTTGAAATTTCCTCCGGGAAAATAGTTCCCTCTTTCATGTAACGGTATTTAATATTTCTAATTTTTGAAAATACCTTTTCCACGCTGAGAATTAAAGGAATACCATATATCTCGTGGTCGACATCATTGTTTGTGGAATCGACCAGCTTCCAACGGATCTTGACCTCTGCAGGACTTAAAAAATGCTCCGATTCATCTTTCCCCAACAGGATGATGGCTGTACGGGTTATTTTCCCTTTGACCGTTACTTTAGCTTTATTGAGAAAGGTGATGTCATTCCACCTATCGACGTCTTCTGCCTTGTCTGGAAATTTACTTTTATAATTTTTTCGTGCTACGGCAATCGCTTCTTCATCCAGATCTTCTATAGAAGCATCTGGAATAATGGTTGCACTCCAGTCTTCCGTAGTTGCCTGTGCACGGATACGCTCTATTTCTTCGAGATTGAGAGGAGACAGCTCCTCATCATCCCTACCGTAATAATGCCCTTCGAAAGCAACAGGAAATCCCCTGGGAGCAGCGGGAATCTGGAAAAGAACGACCCTGCCCTCTGGTTCGTCCAATTCGTATATCTCCATGTAGGTGATCCTGTTGGTAGTCTTGTTGGCGATTTCGCTCTTCAGGCTGTCCAAATCTTTACGTCGTGGACGAAATTGTGTACCTACAATCTGATGCTTTTTATTCTCTACACCAAATACAAGCCATGCACAAGCCTTGCCTTTCAAATTGGCTTCATTGCTCAGAGCCGAAAAGTACTTGCCGAGTTTTTGGAAGTCATAAGAGTTTTTGGCTTCTTTGAATTCCACGATTTCATTTTCAGCGGAAAGATCGCAGAGTTTCTTAAGTGTATGTTTTAGTTCCGACGTGGTCATATGGTATCTGCATTGTTGGTAACTCCGTGGCAGGTTCTAATATCGGAATATTATATCAAACTATAAAGATTGTTTACGAATATAAAATATTCCTGCTCATCGCTCGGATGGATTGTTTTACGGTAGCCAGTACGGAAAAACATATATCGAGCTATTCGCAAAATGGAAATAGTTCAACATTTTCAGGGGCTACCGAGAATAATCGAACACAAAAACTAGGTTAAGCGTGCACAGCCTGCAAACGTTCTTTAAACGAGTTTGCAATCACGGCTTTGATAAATGGGGAAGCATTGACAAAGGTAGTATGCTCCTTGACATGGAAGAGATCAAAAGAAAAAATCAGTTTGGCGAAGCATTCATCAGCAAAGGAATTGGAGACCACCTCGACCCCGTCAAAATCCAGCTGCACCTTTTCACCTCGCTCAATAGCCTGTTCTATTTCACGACGGAAGAACTCTCCGTCAATCCGTGTTGACAGGTGCTTACCCTTATGTGAAAATAAAATATGCATAACTTCTTTCCGTTTACTCAATTACAATTATACGCAAAAATATTACCAAAGTTCATTGTCCTCACCAAAAAACTTATCGATAAAAAACTGATAGTCATCCGGTAAGGTATGGTGAGCAGGCATAATATCCTAATAATCCACCGGGATATCGGGGCGGATGCGCATGGCGACGATAGTTATTACCATACTGAGTAAAACAGCTGAAATAACAATTATCGAAGACCGAATCTTTATTATCCGAGACCTCTAAGCGTAATCGAAATTCGAACGCAATAGCAAAATTTGAGCATATAATGATGTTAACTTGGATATCTATGATTTTGACACAGATTATTTCATAATTTGCACGAAAGTCCCTTTTTATTTATTCTATCTGCGGAAGAGCCTGGCAATAGTTTATATTGAACACCCTATTTCTCATTTTCAGTTTATCCTTAAAATGCCTAGATATATTTTGTGTTAACTCGTTGTAATTATCTGATCCTCCATTTTCGTAATAAAAAATCTCTATCCCTGCGCAATTGTCATTTTCAAAAATCATATTGAGAAGTGTTCTATCGGAAAGACTACACGAGTGCCCCCATAAATATACAACAAATGGACATGAACTGATAAACCTTACAAGATTTGAGTAATGCTGATTTTTGAAATATCCGAAAGACTTTATATTGTGCATATACTCGTTGATATTAGCTTTTTCCATTTCATGAAATGTCTCATCTATCTCATCACCATAACCAAAAATCATTTCGTCCAATGGCCCACCAATAGTGCCGTGTATTGGAATATGGCTATATTCGGAGTCAACGATAATTTTCCTAATCAAATATGTATAATTAAAATCTAAAAATAATACGTCTCCAGATTTATAAAAATCATCTAAATCCCTTATGTCTTGATCTTTTTGAACAAGTTCCTTTTCCAAGATATAGGACAAATCTATTTTTTTGGTGGCTAAAGCCATAAATTGATCGTCTGCTTTTGCTGCCTGCGTTTCCTGTAAAAGATATTCTTTTAGAAGCTTTTTTATTATATCCAAATGACTGTTAAGAATCGTTAGCTTCTGTTTCGTTTCAAAGGTGCTCTTATTCTCCTCGAGTATTTTCTTCAATTCTTGATAAAATACATGCTCAATGTCTCCCCAATTCGGATCACCCCTTTTCCCCAAGAGCCTTTCCAAAAGCCCGGAGTTTAATGCTACCTTCACAGTATATAGACGCCCTCTAGTATCATCCAGATCAATTATCATCGAACCGCTCTGTTTGACATTCCCATTTACATAATCAGCGATAAATTCGTAAAAATCACCTTTGAAATCTACTTTTGGATTGTAATAATTACTTAGCAAATCGATCTTGATGTTTAAAAAGTCATCTACAAATTCACTTTCTTGGGAAGCACTTGTGAAACATCTTCTCATATACCACATTAAAAAGGATTTGTAGTCTGTCTTCAGACCATGAGCCAGATCAAAGCCGTTGCCGATGATAATGAGTTTGTTCATTCTTACTTTTTCTTTTGGCTTTCCAGGCTTTTTGCCGTAGTGTCAATAAAAGCGACAAAATCCTTCTCCACTTTGGAAAGTTCGTTGATGATCTTCTCCTTGTACTTGACATATTCTAGCTCTGCCTTCTGTATAGCTTGCTCATGGCTTATCGCCCCTGCATGTTGCAACACCTCATTGCCGACCATACGCAGGAAATCATCCAGTCGTGTGATCCAGTCCTGCATATACATGGGCTTGCGATTGAGTGCCTGTAACTCGGCCATCTCCAAATAAGCCGTGACCGTACGGTTAAGAATATCCAATTCCTGCTCCGTCAGATAATTTTTAGCGATCTGTATTTCTTGTTTGCTAGGCTGCTCGCCTTTGAAGCTCGTTAATCCTAGATTCGGCTTATCTGCATCGATACGTTTGTAGATCACCTCGGCAGCCGTACTGCCATGAGCAGCCCAGTGCATCTTATTCTGCACGGTCTTAAAAAATTGCTGTGATACCTCTGTCTTGGGATCGTAGTCAATGCTCGTGGCATAGATGTCCAACACTTTGCGCCAAAAGATCTTCTCGGATGAGCGTATATCTCGGATACGTGCCAATAGCTCATCAAAGTAATTGCCTCCTCCGGCTTGCTTGAGCAACTCGTCATTCATCGTAAAGCCTTTGACGATATATTCACGCAAACGTGCGGTAGCCCATTGGCGGAACTTGGTTCCCTGATGATTCTTGACTCGGTATCCTACGGAGATGATGACGTCGAGGTTGTAATATTTTACTTCACGCGTCTGCGTTTTATCTTCTATAGCACCGTGCTGAGTGGTTGTTCGGAAATTCCGAACAACCACTTCCTCTTCGAGTTCCCCCTCTTCAAAGATATGCTTAATATGCTCACTTATCGTTGCTTTAGATTTTTGAAACAACTCGCATAATTGTGCCTGTGTCAACCATACGGTTTCGTTCTCCAAACGAGTCTCAATACGTGTGATACCGTCGTCACTCTGATAAATAATAATGTCACTTTGTTGCTCCATAATCTAAAAATTTAAGAGATCTTGCAATAGACTATCTGTCTGCTCTTCCAATGCCAGGAGGTCTGCTCTGACTCCATCAATATCTCGAAGGCACTCATCGGCTATAGACCAAATAAAACTACCTAATGTATGATAAAAGGCATGAGCCATGCACTAAATAATCATGGTTTTCTCCGCAAAATAGCGATTTTAAGCGGATTAAGCAATATGGAAAACCGTAAAAACAAACCTTTTTCTTGATGACGGGAAGTGCTAGTAACAAATGATTATCTAATCCATAATTATTTTCATTCCTATTTGTTTTTGTAATCATGGATATTTCATACTTTTATACCATGAGCAACAATGATATCATGAAAAAGCTCCGTGTGGCTTTAAAATTCACCGACGACGATATAATCAAAGTACTGGCCCTGGTGGATTTCAGGGTGACGAAAACTGAACTGGGTGCAATATTCCGTAAGGAAGACCACCCTAATTTTAAACCCTGCGGTGATCAGTTGCTCCGCAACTTCCTTAATGGGCTGATTATCTATAAACGTGGCCCTAGACCTCGTCCTAATCCGAAGGCTTAAAGTGATCCTATGACATCGCTGTTATTTTAGCAATCGAGAGCTACCGTTGAATGGCTGCATTTTATTTATTGTGTTGCAGGGTATTTGATGTCTTGTGGTAACCAATACATAAATCCTGAATACCAAAAACCGTCGCTCTACACGCTTACGAAAACAAGCCATCGAAAAAATAAGCAAGAAATAGATTACTTTTCTTGGTCATCAACCGGTTTCTTTCGATGATCAAACTTTTTCTTTATATACTGCACTAAAGACGGGTCGGGATGTTCTTCCATATCACTCAGCTCAAGCTCTAACGCCTTGTTGCTCAACTGAATTTCGACAAAAGAGATGACTAACGATACGGTAAAGAACAAAAGGCTTAATGCAAAGGAAATCTCGGCGATCAGCATATTATCCAGATAAATACCATACATACACAAGATGCAGGCTATAAAGCTCAACACACCCATGCCTTGCATATGCCGCAGCAGTTTAAGCCTATAACGCAGATTGCTGATCTGACCCTTTAAGACCCCACCTTTATTGTGTTCGAGATATTTGGCATGTAGATTCCGGACCAAAGCAGCCAGAGCCAAAAACCGATTCGTATAGGCGAGCATAATTAAACTGATGGCCGGGAAGAGCAGAGCCGCAGTGTTGTACGTGATCATGAGCTTGACAGTAAATGTTTTCTCTTTGTAAAAGCAATGCTCAAAGATATTAAGAGCATATTAAAATCCATATAATATTTTTGGTAATCGTCTTGCAATCTATAGCTATCGTCCCAAAGTTACTTATATAGAACAACCTAAAGTATTCGCTGCCGCATCGGGGTTGTAGCTTTTGGATATCTATTGATCTTAAAAAGTAAAAAGCCTAAATTTGAGAATTAAGCACATGCAAAATGAACAATAAAAATATCGAACGTGTATACAAAATGTCTTTTGCAGGCGTCTATCCACATTATATCGCAAAAGCAGAGAAAAAAGGACGTACCAAAGCCGAGGTCGATGAAATCATATCCTGGCTGACAGGATACAATGAAAAGGATATGCAAAAGATCCTTGACGACAAAACCAACATAGAAACATTCTTTGCACAGGCGCCACAACTGAATCCGAATGTTTCAAAAATCACAGGCGTGATCTGTGGTTACCGTATAGAAGAAATAGAAGATCCGGTCATGAAAAAAGTCCGCTATCTAGACAAACTGATCGATGAATTGGCTAAAGGCAGGACAATGGAAAAAATTTTAAGAAAATAAGTAATACACAGAGCAAATGCGAACATTATCACTTTTCATAGCCATGAGCCTGGACGGCTACATAGCAAAGCCGAATGATGACCTTAGTTTCTTGGAATTGGTAGAGAAAGAAGGCGAAGATTACGGCTATGCGGAATTTACGGCAAACATTGATACCATAATTCTCGGCAGAAAAACTTACGATTGGGTACTTAAAGAAATTGGTACGTCCCATTATGACAATGGGGAACGGGATGTATATGTCATCACGAGAAACGAAAGACCAAATGTAGGTAGAACCACCTTCTATACAGGAGACCTACACGACCTCGTGCAACAGCTCAAAAAAGGAACCGGAAAGAATATTTATTGTGACGGTGGCGCAGAGGTAATAAACGAGCTTTTGAAAAACGACTTGATTGACGAATTTATTATTTCGATTATTCCCGTATTGGTTGGCAGCGGAACTCGTCTTTTCAAAGATCACAGACCCGAACAATTACTTGAACTGATAAGCGCAAAAACTTTTGACACAGGATTAGCACAATTGCATTACAGACGAAAGAAATAAGCAAGAAAACGGCGGAGGTAGATCGTTCTTGTCAAAAGACCCGAAAACCGCCATCACAAAATCAACAGGAGTTACAAATTATGGTAATTGTATACTTATCTAACCAAACGACATAAACCCCTATTAATTAAACCGTCATTTCGACGAGGAACGAGGAGAAATCTATGGATAAGTAGAACGATAGTCTATCCATAGATTTTCCTTCGGAGCTGCTTCGCGGTCTCTCTTCGTTCGAAATGACGATAAAACTTGGCTACACAAATATATAATCACCAAAATTCTTTTTAAATATCCATGACTCTTTGAATTGCTATTTAAAACACTGATAATAAGCCACTAAAAACAAAAAAGCTTCTCATTTCTGAGAAGCTTCTTGGGTAAGCAATGGGGCTCGAACCCACGACCCCTAGAACCACAATCTAGTGCTCTAACCAACTGAGCTATGCCTACCGTGATTTTGTGACACAAAAGTAGTATAAAACTACATTAGCTCCAAATATTTTTGAACAAAAAAAGGGTTAAAAACAAAAGGAGTTCATTTATAGCGACATAAAAACACGGGAGTTTTGGACTCCCGTGTTTTTACTTTAAATCATCTCCACACTCCGCTTGATAAAGGAAGTCAGATCAGACCCTGTCAATAGCCCCCTAGATAGAAGTGCCAAGTCGAAAGCCTGCTTGGCCAGCTTCTCCCCTTCCCCATTCTCACTAGCCAATATACGTTTGACCAAAGGATGATTTCCGTTGACACTCACTTTGTAATTGTCCGGCAATGTACCGTAGAAGCCCATACCGCCACCTGTTTTGGCCATATCTTTCATCCGACGCATAAATTCGTCCAAAGTCACCGATACCGGCAATTCATCTTCATGCAAGGCCTCTATCTGCACATTCATATCTGTACGATCGATCGCTTTTTGGAAAAGTTCGCTGACCTTTTTGCTTTCTTCCTCGGTCAAGGTCAGTTCTATTTTTTCATCCTTTTGGATCAGCTTGTCGATCACGTCCGAGTCCACACGTTTCAATTGTACCTTCTCTCCTCCTTTTTGTTCGAGATAGCCTGTAAAGTGGCTATCCAAAGGCCCGTCCAATATCAAAACATCGTATCCCTTGCCTCTCGCTGCCGCGATATACCCATCCTGCTGGGCTGGATCACTGCTGTACAGATAGACGATATTGCCATCCTTGTCCACTTGGATATCCTTTACTTTCTCATAATACTCCTTGAGGGTATAACTTTCGTTTTCCGTATTTTTGACCAGGCAGAACTCGTTGGCTTTCTCGGCAAATTTCTCATCACTCAGCATACCGTATTTGATAAATAGACCGATATCGTTCCACTTCTCTTCAAAACCTTTACGATCTGATTTGAAGATTTCCTGCAACTTGTCAGCGACTTTCTTCGTGATATAACTGTTGATCTTCTTGACATTGCTATCCGCCTGTAGAAAAGAACGGGAAACGTTCAATGGAATATCCGGCGAATCGATCACACCATGCAATAGCATCAAAAATTCCGGCACAATATCTTTGACCTCATCGGTAATGAATACTTGGCGGGAATAAAGCTTGATCTTGTTGCGTTGAATTTCCAGTTCGTTCTTGATCTTGGGAAAATAAAGGATACCCGTCAGATTGAACGGATAGTCTACATTCAGATGTATCCAAAACAGGGGTTCGTCCATCGCATAAGGGTACAGCTCCCGATAGAAGGCCAGATAATCCTCGTCTTTCAGTTCTGAAGGTGCCTTTGTCCATGCAGGACTCATATTGTTGATGATATTGTCAACTTCTACAGACTTATATTTTGGTTTGCCCTCCTCGTCTTCGCCATCAGGCTCAGAAGTAGTCTTGGTACCAAAGCGAATAGGTACAGGTAGGAATTGAGCATATTTGTGCAATATATCCTGTAGCCTGGCCTTGTTCAGGAACTCGGTAGAATCGGCATTGATATGCAGGATGATATCTGTGCCTCGTGTAGTTCGTGATCCTTCGGATATCTCATACGAAGTACTGCCATCACAGGTCCAGTGCGCAGGAGTGGCACCATCCTGATAGGAAAGAGACTCGATCTCCACCTTATCGGCGACCATAAATGCCGAATAAAAGCCTAACCCGAAACGGCCGATGATTTCGTTCGCATCTTTGGCCTCTTTAAATTTTTCTACAAACTCCGTCGCACCCGAGAAAGCGATCTGATTGATATACTTCTTGATCTCCTCGGCCGTCATCCCTATACCATTGTCCGAAATGGTGATGGTCTTGGCTTCTTCGTCAAACTTTACATCAACCGTTAGGTCTCCTACCTCGCCGTTGTATTGGCCCAAAGAAGAAAGACGTTTGATCTTTTGGGAAGCGTCTACGGCATTGGAGACCAGCTCCCTCAAGAAAATTTCATTATCCGAATAAAGGAATTTTTTGATAACCGGAAAGATGTTCTCGGTGTGGATCGAAATTGTACCTTTTTCTGTGCTCATATAGTTAGTTCTATTTTACATATTAAAAATCGAACATCCTATAGCAAGACCTGTTCCAATTGGCTTTTTAGGACAGTATGGCAGGGTGATGATGACAAAATATCAATAGGCAGACAGTAAAAAGGTCATAAACCGACATTCGGGCCGGATAGGGTTTGTAGATAACTTTCTGCATTCATTACCGGAATGAGGGCATTTTTAAAATCCTTTTCATTTCGGGTAATGATCAGATCACAGCCCGTAGCGACTGCACTAAAATATTGCATGGCATCCTCAAAATCTTTGAATCCCGAAACGATGGCCTTGTCGACCACTTCATCATCCATAATGGATATACTACAGATCAGTTTAAATTTTCTGATCTTTTCCAATGCAGTTTTTGCATTTTCATATTTGGCAAGGAGATAATAGGTATTAGAAATAGAGTTTGGAGAAGTATATACCTTAATTTTCTTCTTGTCTGCTAAAGTCAAAACTTTGGCTATAGGTTCGTAGAAGTCTACCCTTTCTCCAAGAAAGTCTATGACGACATTCGTATCCAAAAACACACGTTGCATCTTATTGATACTTTTTGTCTAAAAAATCAATATACTCTTCTCTCGCTGTTTTATAATCTGCATCGACAGGGATACTTTTTCCGCTTGAGATACTTTTTACAAAAGGCGAAATCTCGAAATCGTCATTTTGTTCGCGGGTCAACGAATCCAGATAATTTTCTATCAATCTGGATAGGCTTGTTTTTTTGTTCGAAGCATATTTCTTAGCTCTTTCGATCACATTATCATTCAGCTTTAGTGTTAGTTTAGTATCCATACTTCTACTTTTTATACGGACAAATATATCTATTTTATACGTATTTTTTAAATTTAAGGTATGATTTATTACAAAAATTTGTTTTTTCAAAAATACTCTACTATATTTGTAGAGTATTCAGAATTGCATGTGCAATACCAACCGAGTGCAGTCACCGCGGTGGTAAAATAATACGGGTGTAAAAGCCAAAATAAACGTCTGCAAAAACGCTTATTTTCCCCTACGATTTCTGAATACAATTTATGGTTTAACGTTTTAAATTTTTAAATTGTATGTCAACAACAGTTCAACTCTATCAGCATTTATTGGAAAAGTTCAGCACCTATTCTATCGAGGAATTGATCCAACTCAACAACGAAACCGTTAAAGGTCAAGGTTGGGGTTCGGCCAAAGCAACGTTCCGCACCGCCATCATCGCCGCATTTTCCAAGAAAGGGTTGGACCTCTCGCGCATCGTCCAAAAAGAAGACGGTTTCACGAGCATCAACCCTGTCCCTGTACGATTGGAGCATAATGTACTGGTACCGGCTGTGGATTGATCTTATATCCCATTTATCTCCGTCAAAATAATTGGTTTGTTTTCGGTGATAAGGATCGTATGCTCATGCTGTGCCATGTAGCCTCCCTTGTTGCCGACCATCGTCCAATCATCGTCCTGCGTATCGGCATAGGTTGAGGTCGTAGAGATAAATGTCTCCACGGCCACAACCGACCCTTTTTTGAAGCGGCGATGATCGTATCTGTCCCTGTAATTCAAGAGATTGTCAGGTTCTTCGTGCAGGCTACGCCCTACACCGTGGCCAGCCAGGTTTTTAATGACTTTGTACCCTTTTTTTGTAGCCTCGGTCTGTATAAAAAGTCCCAGATCCGAAATTCGCACCCCGCCCTTGATACGCATTATAGCCCGGTAAAGAATATCCTTGGAGGTATCCACCAATTTTTGATGCCCCTCCATATCTTTTCCAAGCACAAAAGAACACGCATTGTCCGCCCAATAACCTTCAAGTTCTGCCGAAACATCAATATTCACCAAATCTCCCTCTTTCAAAATACGCTGGCTCGAAGGGATACCATGACAAAACTCATGACCAACACTGATACAGGTCCATCCCGGAAAACCATAGGCCAGAAAAGGTGCAGATTTCGCTCCGAATTCCCTTAATATCTGCGCACCATAATCATCCAATTCCTTTGTGGTCATACCTACTTGTGCGTATTCTTTCATTCTTCGGAGGGTATGAGCGACAGCATAGCTCACCTGCTTCATCCCCGCCAATTCGGTTTCGTTTGTAATAGACATCTTATAACAAATTGTATTTCATGGAAAAATCCGGATTCACATCCAGGCACTCTTGCTGTAAGAGCTTATTTCCATATGCCAAAATCGGTAACACCATATCCAGAATATTTTTTGACAAAGTTCTGGATTTGGCGACATCGAGGCAATGAACAAATGTTAATTAATCTCCCGACGGATACGGCTCAGGCCTTGGGGCGTCGTCCCGATATACGAGGCTATATATTTAAGTGGGATATACTTCAATATCTGCGGTTGCTCTTCAAACAGTTTGAGATACCTTTCTTTGATCGTGTACTTTAGCAGATATATTTCGCGTCTACTTTTTGAGAGGTACAATTGCTCAGACGCGAAGCGTCCCAAATAATTACCTACCTGGGTCTGACTATAAACCCTTTGCATAGCATCATAGGATATCTGCCAACCAGACACAGGGGTCAAAGCCTGCAAAGCATATTGCGATGGAGTCTGGGTCAAAAAAGACTCGTAAACACAGGTGAATTCCTTCGCAAAGGCAAATCCAAAGGTCAGTTCACTTTCTATATCTGGCACAAAAGACCTTACTATACCGGAGTCTATGAACAAGAGTCGACGTTCGGTTTCTCCCTGTGGGGTAATGATCTCATTTTTATCAAAGTGCACTGCTTCAAAATGAGAAGCTATAAATTCCCATTCTGCCTCCTTTAGGGTGACAAACTGTTCATAATATGCCCTGATAAATCCCATTTCTCTTAATTTGTTGGTTACTAAAGTAGCTTATCCTTACTCATACCAAAGGTACAACAATCCAAAAATCCCGACAACATTTTCCAAAAACAAATGCCTATATTCCTTTGTTTTATAAGTATAAATGGACTTAAAATTATCATAAAATGGCTTACTCTAAATTTCAACGTATATTGGTCGCATTGGATGACAGTCCCTGCTCGGAAAAAGTCATCGAATATGCCCGTGATCTGGTATCAGAAAGCACTTCCGTTGCCTTGGTCACGATAGTTCCACCCACCTCGCCTGCAAGCTATGGTGTCGACCCTTTATTGGGTCAGCAACCCATCGTCGTCCCTGAGGTATCAGAGACCCAACTACAGGCGGCACAGGATTACCTGGACAGAATCTCAGCACATTTTACCTCGGCAAAGGAGGTCTTTACCTTCAGCAGGATAGGCAATATCCGTGAAGAAATACTGGACACTTGTGAGGAATGGGCTGCAGATCTCTTGGTCATGGGAACCAACGGAAGAACGGGATTTGATCTGTTTATTTCGGGAAGTGTGTCGACTTCTGTGATCCGTAAGTCACACTGCCCTGTACTGATCGTACCGAGCAAATGTGACTAAAAAAAAGCCGTCATGTTGAGCGTAGTCGAAACATCTTATTCTAGTGAAGCAATACTATAATGAGATCCTTCGACTTCGCTCAGGATGACGAGTTGAATTTAGTTTTTTTTAGCCAACCACTATTGACGTTTAACCAATCTCGCTACAAACATGGTATCGGCTTTCTCACGATAGCCATGGAGGACGTGCATCTTGTCCACGGCCATCCCATGGTCAGAGACCAGATAATCGACCACATCCTCATTTTCTGATTTATAGACAGAGCATGTGATATAAGTCAACGATTTGCCAGGCTTTAGCGCCTGAACGACATTGGAGGCAATCGTACGCTGCAATGTGGAAAACTTCCGAAGCTTTTCTTCGGAAAACTGTGCTTTCATCTCCGGGGTACGTCCCCAAGTACCGGATCCGGAGCAGGGCGCATCCAGAATAATCCCATCGAACAATTCTCCCTGTAATATGTGATGTACGTCCTGTGTGAGATCAATGATCTTTTTGCGATACGGAACAGTTATGCGTGCCTTTTCAAAACGTTCGTCCAGATTTCTTAAGATCGACAGGCGAATATCCGATACCAACAGATCTATGTGAGGATATTTATCCAAAAACAGCAAGGCTTTGCCTCCCGAAGCTGCACAGGCATCCCACCACTTTTCTCCTTTCAGAGCTTCTATATCATCCAATGTTCGTTGGGAAGAGAGGTCCTGTATTTCATACAATCCGGCCACTTTTGTCATTTCCTGGAGTTTTGCTCCATTGGGTAGTGCGACCGCTTGCTCAGATAATTGTTTGAAAGGGATTTGTCTGTATTCCAGCTCAGAAAGGACGGCTCGTTCATTTCCTCGTTTTAGACGAACAAACAAATCGGGTTGAATGAGTTGGCTTACTAGAAATTCCTGCTTGTCGATGACATCAGAAATCTCGTTGACCAAAGGAAAAAACACATGCATATCAGCATGAATAAGAGCAATTTTTTCAGGTAAGGGTCTTTCTATCGTGGCATGGAGTTCGGGAGCCAATAATTGAACCATGGACGACTCCTGTTCGCATAAGTATTCTGCATGAACGACCCTATCCAATGGAGAGGCACCTTTTTTCCAGTCACCGATCCGAAAATAATTGTAGCATAGACGAGAGGTCATCCGTCGGTCAGATGATCCCATTTGCTTATTTTCCTTATAATATCGGGTTAAAAAACGTGTCAAAGGTTCCTGCCCAGTGTACGCACTGATGGCCTTTTCAAAGTTACGGATCTGCTGCTGTACACGTTTTTCGTTCAATTCCATGTACAATACTATTGTAACTGAAAGCTTCCGTTTCGGTATATCCGGACAGCGACAGCCTCATTGACATACCCCCACGTATTGTTGTGCGAAAATTTATAACGGCTATATAAACCTTCGTACTCTTCTTTCTCCAGGTTATCTTTGAGCTGTGCCTTGTCATATTTAGCCAACAAAGAACCAAAATATAACGCACAGTCATACCCTCTGAAAGAATGGTCTGAAGGTTGTACACCATATTTCATGCTATAGGCCTCTTTGAATTTCTTTGCCGGAGCAGTCCACTCTTTCAAAACACTCTCCGAAGGTATCCTGGGTTTCAGATCCGCAAATTCCGGATAAATGCTCCAATCAAAGCGATCCCAAAGCGGATGCCCATACAATTGAAAATTATAAATCCCTTCTTTGGCTTTACTGCTTAGGTTATTGATGAGCGTCCGGATCTGCAGCTTGTCCGTCGTGCCGGCAATAACATGGGTAAATCCGGTATTGGACAGTTTTTCATTGAGCTGCGTGATGCTGGATACGGACACAACATTCACATTGGCCTTGACCTGCCTGATCGCCGCCAACATACCGTTGAGAAACTGTCGTCCGTCATTGTCTGCTGTATTGTAGATAATAATGACGTCCCCGCCTGAAAATCCATTGGCCACCTCACGGGCTATCGCTTGGGTATGTGCTTTGATCGGTGGTCTCAACGATACCAGATTGGGAAGATTGAACTCCGTAGGCATACTCGCTGCCAAGGGATTGATCTGCAAGACATCCTTGTTGGATAGATTGGTGCCAAAAGATTTGATCTCCTTGGGGTACACAGGCCCTACGACTACAGCTGCTTCAGAGACAGTCTCCGACTTGGCCAGTGTGGCATTTTGGAAATCATCATCTCTCGAATCCAGTACATCCAAATAAAAATTTTTCCCTTTACGGGCCAAGTCTTCCAAACCCAGCTGAAAGCCTTGATAAAAATCCAATGCCAAGGCCGAACGCTTGACATCCTTCTCCAAAATAGACGATGTGGATATCTGATTCAGCTGAAAGGGCAGTACTAAAGCGATGTTGGAACCAGCCAAATGTTTTTTTCCGGCCACATCCTTCGTCTCTTTGTCCGAAGCAGCGTCCGACTTCTTAGTATCAGTTCCGCTACCTACATTGCCTTTATAATCAGGAGAACGCAATACACCCACCTTTGGGGTACATGCCGCTACTCCAAGAAACAAAATTATGCCGTACAGAACTGAAATATATTTCATTGTTTACTCCCATTCAATAGTTGCGGGCGGTTTTGAACTGATGTCATAAACGACCCTGTTAATACCTTTTACATGATTAATGATTTCATTGGAAATCTTGGCCAGCAGCTCGTAAGGTAAATGTATCCAGTCTGCTGTCATACCATCCAATGAGCCTACAGCTCTCAATGCCACTACATGTTCGTAGGTCCGCTCATCGCCCATCACACCCACGGACTGTATCGGCAAAAAGATCGTGCCTGCCTGCCATATCTTATCGTACCATCCGGATTCCTTCAGATTTCGGATATAGATATCATCAGCTTCCTGCAAAATCCGTACCTTTTCTTCGTTGATATCACCCAAAATACGGATTCCCAATCCTGGACCTGGAAATGGATGCCTATTTAGAATGTTCGGATCGATCTCCAAAGTCTTGCCTACACGTCGCACCTCATCCTTGAACAAGGTTTTCAACGGTTCGATGACCTTGAGTTTCATATAGTCTGGCAGTCCACCTACATTATGGTGTGATTTGATGGTAGCTGAAGGTCCTTTGACCGATACCGACTCAATGATGTCCGGATAGATCGTACCCTGCCCCAACCATTTGGCTTCAGCTCCTGCCGGCAATTCTTGTTGGATATCTTTCGACGCTTGGTCGAACACATCGATAAATGCGGCACCAATAATTTTACGCTTTTGCTCGGGCTCTGTCACGCCTTTTAATTTCTCAAAAAAGAGATCTTTCGCATTGACTCCCTTAATGTTGAGCCCCATATGTTTGTACGATTCCAATACCTGCTCGTACTCATTCTTGCGCAGCAAGCCGTGATCGACAAAGAAGCAATGCAAGTTCTCACCTATGGCATGATGCAACAACACAGCCGCTACGGTAGAATCAACACCGCCTGATAAGGCCATGATAACATGATCGTTGCCCAACTCTTCTTGAAGTGACGCTACGGTAGATTCCACAAAAGATTCGGAGGTCCAATCTTGGCTACAGCCACAGATATCCACGACAAAGTTTTTGAGCAAAATCTGCCCATCCGTACTGTGTGTTACTTCGGGATGGAATTGTATACCGAAGGTATTTGAATGGCCGACTTGATAGGCAGCGACCCGAACCTTGTCCGTACTGGCAATAATCCTAAAATCTGAAGGTACTTCCTTGATCGTATCCCCATGAGACATCCACACCTGTGACTGTACAGGTACACCTTTCAACAAAGGGTTTTCCTGGTCTACAAACTGTAGATTAGCACGACCGTACTCCCGTATCTCGGACGGTAACACCTCACCTCCATTATGCTGTGCAAGATACTGAGCACCGTAGCATACAGCAAGCAATGGACATTTATCTTGAAAAGCCGCATAGTCTATCTGAGGTGCATCAACTTGTCTCACCGAATAAGGGCTTCCGGAAAAAATGACTCCCTTGACACTATCGTCTAAATCAGGAACTTTGTTAAATGGATGAATTTCACAGTACACATTGAGTTCACGGACACGTCTTGCGATCAACTGCGTATATTGTGAACCAAAATCAAGAATGAGTATTTTTTCAGACATGCCGCAAAGTTACATATTCATCGCGGAATTCGGCAATGTTAATTTGCTAAGGGACTAAGTTTTTTTAGTCTAAGCGGCTCTACTTTTATTTTGCCAGGAAGAAACAAAATGTTGTGCATTTTTTCATGCTTTGTGCAGGTCTGGTACTAAAAACTTCTATTTTATTTAAAAATATCAAAAGAATATCTGGCCATAGACCAGAAACCATCCAGCTCAACAATCCTTGACTTAAAAAACGAGATCAGATCCGGCCAATCACCCGTATTGAAAATACTGACTTTTTCAATCTGTGAGACAATTCGGGACGTCACTTTGTCATAGTCATCGGAATGATCCTCATACCAGAGCCATTCCGCATCTGAAAAACTTTCGAATACGATTCGCAGTTCAAGAAACTGTTCATACATCAAATGGCGGATCCCATCGTCAGGGTGAGCAATTTCAATAGAAATCCGGGCGGTTTTATTATCCGCATCCATTCGAAAGAAAAGATATTTGACCCCTGTTTTATAGTTTACCCAATTGACCTTTTCCCCGTCTGCCGAAGGAACTACAGACATATACTGCCCGAATGTCGTCCAAAATTTTTCTTTCAGCCGTTTGGCTTCTTCTTTTGTGTACAAACCTACTTTTTTCACAAAACTATATACTTTGGCTAAACTTTTATGGATATATTCTGTTAAAATGTAAAGCGTATAATGATGGACAAGAAAAAATCCTTACTACTTTTGACGGCTACTGCTGCCGGGGCAGTCATCTACAACATTTGGAAACCTGTAAAATCAGATCTACCTGTGATACAGGACTTCGATCTGGAAAAGTATCTCGGCAAATGGTACGAAATCGCCCGTATGGACTTTTTTTGGGAAAAAGGACTAAAGAATGTAACCGCTGAATACACAAAGAACGAAGATGGTACAATCAGGGTAAATAATCAAGGCGTGAAAATAAAGAACAATAAACCCAAACAAAGTATAGGCAAAGCCAAAATGATAGCAGAACCCAATATCGGAGCTTTGAAAGTTTCTTTTTTTGGACCATTCTACGCCGGATACAACATCATGCATGTGGGTGAGGACTACCAATACGCACTTGTCTTTGGGGAAAATCTCGATTACATGTGGATACTGTCCCGTCAAAAAAGCATCCCCTATGAAATAAAAAAGATGTATATGGATTATGCCGAAAAATCAGGCTATCACACACAAGATCTTGTATGGACTATACAGGAAGATATTTAGAAGAACTATCAACCTAAGATCTTACCTAGTATCCGCATATCCAACGAGTGGTCTTGGGCAATGACACGAGCTATTGTTGACATATCCTGCTCGGTTATCCTGTTGCCTATCCCCCTATTGTACAAAGTGGTCAAATAATAAGCAGCTTCCATTTTGTCTTGCGGATCGATGATCTGCGCATTGACATAATAATTCAACAAAGTCGTCGCAAAATCACCAAACTCCTCAAACGTAAAACGTTTGTGCACCTGATAAAAATCAAGCACATATTTGTCAAAATCTCTTTTTAAAACTGTCTTATCAAACATAAATATTTAGCGATACACACAAATAGAAAAACAAAAGTACAAATATCCAGTGTATAACAATTTAGCCCCCCATCCATCTCCCCCCTTATCAAACCCGCCTAGAGACTTCCAACAACAAAAAAGTGACAACACTGTTTAGTATTTTCTAATGCCTTTTTAATATTTAGTTCATACGAATGGTGTATATTTGATCGATTTAATACTAAATACAATTAAACATAATGATGATAAGAAAAATTAGTTTCCTTTTTATTTTTCTTGTTGCACAAGCTTCCTTTGCTTTCAGCCAACAAGCCAAATATATCTTTTACATGATCGGTGACGGAATGGGACTCAACCACGTCAATCTGGCCGAAGTGTACCAAGCCCATCTTCAAGGACAAAACGGGATAGTACCGTTGGTCTTTTCCCAATTCCCCTATTCTTCGTTTGCCACCACGTATTCCTTATCACATGGTATTACAGATTCAGCCGCAGGTGGAACTGCTCTGGCCGTAGGTAAAAAAACCAAAAACGGTGTTATAGGTATGGATAGTACGGCAACTGTACCTTATAAAAGTATTGCTTATTCGGCAAAAGAAAAAGGCATGAAGGTAGGTATCACGACCAGTGTAAGCATAGACCACGCTACACCCGCCTCTTTTTATGCAAGACAGGCCTCCAGAAGCATGTATTACGAAATAGTGCAAGACCTTATCAAATCCAACTTCGATTTTTTTGCCGGATCGGGTTTTCTAAAACCCAACACAACTTTTGATAAGAAAGACGCACCATCCATATACCCACAATTGGAGCAGGCCGGATACAAAATCGTAAAAGGATATGACGAATTCAAAAAACAAAACGATAAAAGTCGAAAACTGGTATTGACCAATGTAGACGGTTCTGCATCACAATCTCTCCCCTTTGCCATCGACCGTAAGGATAATGAAATGAAGCTAGCAGACATCACTTCTGCTGCTATAGAATCTCTTTCCGCAAACAATAAAAATGGATTTTTCTTAATGGTTGAGGGAGGAAAGATAGACTGGTGCAGCCATGCAAACGATGCCGCTACAACCTTACACGAAGTATTGGACTTTAACGAATCTGTCAGAGTAGCTTACGAATTCTATAAACAACACCCTGACGAAACCCTGATCGTCATTACAGCCGACCACGAAACAGGTGGGTTGACCATCGGCAACAAAGGTTCGAAGTTGAACACAAAAATCCTGCAAAACCAAAAGATGTCCCAAGCTGAACTGTCTACATTGATAGCCAATCTACGGGAATCTAAACCCGATGCTACCTGGGAGGAAGTTAAAAATTTACTAGCGGACAACCTCGGTCTCTGGAAAGACATCAAAGTATCCGAGAAAGATGCTAAACCTATATACGAAACTTATCTGGCCAATTTCGTAAACAAGGAAAAGTTAACGCAGAAAACACTTTATGCCAACGACGACAAGATTGCATCCCAGAGCATAGCACTGCTCAATCGCCTGGCATCATTGACATGGGGTACTAAGGGTCATTCTGCAGCTGCAGTTCCCGTTTTTGCTATTGGCTCGGGAGCAGAAAGATTCAGTCATAAAATGGAAAACACGGATATTCCCAAGAAAATAGCCGAAGCTGCAGGACTGAGCCTGTAACATTGTGACAAGCAATACAGAAAAGCCCTTCCTTGATTTCAATATCAAGGAAGGGCTTTTTTGATTATGCGCATAGTATCTGCACACTTTTAGGGCAACGAACATGAGTAAGACAATCCTTTAGTCGGCTCTCTTGATTCAATGTTCTAATGAATCTTCTAATTATGTCCAAAATCATACAGAAGATACAACGGCACCTCTTATGCACTCTCCACTACAGAAGAAGCGCTTTCGGCATAATGGTTTTTCAACACGAGGATCTCATTTACCTTTATTTCGGGGATGGTCCGCTTGATCCCCTCCGAATCGGTATAGATCCGATAATTCAAGGAGCCACAAACCATCAGTTGATTTCCTTTTTTGCCAAATTTCTCTACGACGTTGTTCAGTGAACCCCATACAACGCACTGATGCCATTGGGTAGTTTCCTTCCATTCGCCATTACTGCGTTTGGTCTTCTCATTTGTCGCAAGACGCAAAGTCGACAATTTTGTTCCTTGAGCTGTTGTTTTGATTTCCGCATCGGCACCTAAGCGTCCAATTAATTGAACTTGATTAATTAAAGCATTCATGTCTGAAAAATTTAATAATTTAAAAAATTTTGTTAATTTAACCTAAACAACAAAAGCCCTAGAGCTATTTGCTGAAACAAAGTTGCACACACTTCAAAAGTTTAGTCGGTTATTAAACATTTGTAGTCGACTATAACCATTTGTAAACGTTTACAATCGGATAGTTATGGAAGATAAAGTTTGTTTAGAATGCGAAAATCCCATCAAAGGACGCTCGGATAAGCGTTTTTGTGACGATGCCTGTAGAAATGCCTACAACAACCGCCGGAACAGTGATCACAATAACTTGACCCGTAAGATCAACAATGCGCTGAGAAAAAATAGTCGCATTCTCGAAGAGGTTCTGGGCAATGAAAAAATGACGAAGATACAGGGAGAGGCGCTTAGAAAAAAAGGGTTCAATTTTGAGTATCATACGCACCACCTCCATACGAGCAAAGGACAAACTTATCTATTCATTTACGAATATGGTTATTTGCCTTTGGAATCGAATCAATACCTGATCGTCAAAAATAAATTGGAAAAATAAAGCAAAAGGGGCTGTCTTAAAAACCAATCATACCGTCATTTCGACGAGGTACGAGGAGAAATCTATGGTTAAGCAGTTTTTCAACTTGTTGAAAATTAGTTAATTTTAATTCACCCATAGATTTCTCTCTTCGTTAGAAATGACGATTATATGAATTGCCAGACCTTTTTTAGACAGCCTCCGCACCAAATTTAAATACGCCTTCTATATCCAGGCTTGTTCATCATATTATCCAGTGAGTACGTGCCCGATCCCACTACAGAAAACAAGATCAGCAGAAACAGCACCAGAATAGACAACCAAAGCTCTGAATTAAGGTAGCTGAACCCTTTAGTGATATTGACAAAAAATACAGCTACAAAAAGTATGGGCAATTGTATGATTGCCGCCAGTCTGGTCTGGAATCCCAACAAAATAAACAAGCCGCCTACCACATGTGCAAACACGACATAGTGTACTGCCGAAACCAAAGATAGCCCAAAACCGGTAGACTCAATAAGACGGGCAACAGTCTGGTTGTCCATCACAAAACTAATTCCTCGTGCAAAGAGTAATATACCCAATGCAATCCGTACAATCGAGAGCCAATGACTGTGATGTGTGTCTCCCCAATGTTCGATACGTTTTACAAGGTTCATAACAACCTCCTTTTTTATAATTGGATATATTATAAACGTATTTTTTCAGATTTTGTTTTATCGTACACTATAATCCTTTAACAAATTTTAACATCGCAACATTAAACGTTTCCATTGCTTCTACATCTATAAAGATAAACAGGCTGTTTATTACATAATTAATTGTTCATCAACTAAAAAAACGAGATCACATGAAAAAGATATTATCATTCGCAGTATTATTTGCAGGACTAGGTTTCCTCGCTTCTGCCCAAGACAGTACTTCCATCCAAAAGAGAGACGGAAAGCACCGCAACAGAGCTGCACAAACTCACTTTGAGAAAAAATCTCCCGAAGAGATTGCCAAAATCCGCACCGAACGCTTGGACAAGGAATTGAAATTTTCCGATACCCAACGTAAGGAAGTCTACGCGTATAACCTAGACCAAGCAAATAAATTTAAGGAAAGAGCCGAGATCCAAAAAAAGGATCGGGAAGCCTTACGCAGCGAAATGAAAGCCGACCGCGAGCGTTTCAAGAACCTTTTGACGCCCGAACAGCAAAAAATTCTAGCTGAAAAATCAGAAAAAAGAATGCAAAACAAAGAGCATAAATTTAAGGGGAAAAAGAATGGAGAACGTCCAATACGAAAGCACTTAAAAGATAAATCCACAGATACAGAAAATTCCAATAGTTAGTGTTAGTGTAGTTTTACATGTTTGTGCCAAGCCTATCCCTCGATTAAGGGGTGGGCTTTGGTATATCATAGAAGATCTATCCGGACAAAGCACATACAAAACCATTTGGATATCGGGAAAAATTTCTCGCTTTATTAATTTTCAAATATTTTTTTGAAATATCAAAATTAATATTTACCTTAGAATCGATAAAGCACCTAGTTCCATAGGTCTTTTTTATATTAATAGTTAGTGTGACTTTAAGGCGTTTCTCTCCGATTCGCCTTAAATTTTATTTCAAAAAATAAGCTAACAGTGCAACGGCTATCCCCAATAGAATAATCAGCCATTTCAGCCATTTTCCACTTTCAGCACCCTCCGTACTCCTATACTTATAGTCTCTTTTATATTTGTTCATATCCATAGTAAAGCACCTCCTTTTCTTTTTAAAGTTATGTGAGTTAACCATCGTAACCACCATCACCTTCGTCACTTTATTTATAACGACGCAAAATTCATGCTAATTTCACAGTCTAATTTTATTCTTCCAAATAATTCAAGTCTTTATCAAAACTTTCTTCAAGTTGTGTCAATGCAAAAACAGCTATTGCCGTCAACAAAAGCAACGTCACCATAGCTGCCGCAATGATTCCCCACTGCTGTACAAAATACCCGTAGAGCAAGGTCGATGGGATCAATGCACCTCGGACAAAGTTAGGGGCAGTAGTCGCCACCGTCGCACGCAAATTGGTACCGAACTGCTCTGCCGCAATGGTTACGAAAGTAGCCCAATACCCCACCCCAAATCCCATAAAAAAGGCCAACCAATTGAATTGAGCCTCGGTTATCCCTTGACTTGTCAGATACCACACCGACGAGACAATGATCATCACTTGACACAAGAACACAACCTTTTTCCTGGACTTAAGCCATTGTGCCAACAAACCTGCAAAGAAATCACCCAACGAAATCCCCAAATAGGTAAACATAACTCCCTTGCCTGCACTGAGCACAGTCTCCGCGCCCAAGGCCTTGCCTATTTCCGGAGCCTGCGTGACCAATACTCCTACCACAAACCAAATGGGTAGGCCGATACATAAACAGTAGACATACCGTAATACCCGCTTTCGATCTGAAAAAAGCATAGCCAGACTACCCTTGGCCACCTGCTGTTCCGTCGCTTTGTGAAACAGGCCAGATTCAAATGTACCTATCCGCAACAGCAATAACAGCAAGCCCATACCCCCTCCTACAAAATAAGCTGTCCGCCAATCAAACCATTCTGAAATATAGTAGGCCAGAATGGCACCCAGTACTCCCACACCCGCCACAATCATCGTTCCGTAGCCACGCTTTCCCCTACCCATAGTCTCACTGACCAATGTAATCCCCGCCCCTAATTCGCCGGCTAGACCTATACCTGCTATAAAACGTACGATCCCGTAAGTTGTCACATCCTGTACAAAACCATTATAAATATTAGCTAGAGAATACAGCAAAATAGAACCAAACAATACCCTCAGTCGGCCAAACTTATCCGCAATAACACCCCATATCACCCCTCCGATCAACAAACCGCCCATCTGCATATTCAGCACATACTCCCCTCTCGTTCGCATCAGTTCCTCCGGCACACCAATATCCCTAAAAGACTGCACACGTACGATCGAAAAGATGATCAGATCATAGATATCCACAAAATACCCCAATGAGGCTACAAAAACCAATAGCCATACCTTGTCAGACTGTTTTCTTTCCATGGTCTAGATTAAAAGCAGGTCAATTTAGTATAGTTTTTCAATTTATACAACATAGTGACAATTCTTTAAACATTTAATTTTTGAAAAATCCGTATTTTCGTACAGGAAATTAAAAAAGAGGAGATTTATTAGCACCTCAAAAAAATAAAAACAATGAAAAAATTATTCTTCGTAGCAAGCCTATCTGTTTTCATGGCTGCTGCCTGTCAATCCCCGACCACAAAAGAAGCTGTCAAAGGCCAGCAACTAGCCCAAGAAGCTATAGCTGTACATGATGAAATCATGCCGCAGGTCAAAGTATTTGACCGTACGACGATAAAGATAGATTCCATACTCAACAATCTGTCTGCTATCGCCAGTACACGCATTGATACCGACACAGCCGTACTGAAAACCGAACTGCAGACGCTAAAGACCAATCTGGAAGACGCTACGGAAAATATGATGACTTGGATGCGTGAATATGAAGCAGACAATGAGGACATCGAATACCAAAAGTCCGAAGTCGAAAAGGTCAAGGCCATGAAAAAACAATTTGATAAAGTGGCCGAAGAAAGCAACAAAAAGCTATCCTCGTTCTGATAGAAAATAAAAACACTATGCTAAAAAACAAGCTAACTATTCTATTTATCTTGGGACTATTACTGTCTGCCTGTCAATCTGGACAAAAAAGATTACCCTTTATCGGAGAGCCTGATATTGTAAAGAAAGTTGTGGACGGAAAAACTATAACAGATACAATTTACCCTACTATACCGCCCTTTCAGTTCTTGAACCAGGACAGTACATTGATCACGGAACGATTCTTTGACAGTAAGATATACGTAACCAACTTCTTTTTTACACATTGTCCCAGTATCTGTCCGACCATGCAGCGCAACCTGTTGGAGGTTTACAAAAAATACAAGAACGATGATCGGATCGCTTTCCTTTCGCATAGCATCGACTTCAAGTACGATCAACCATCCGTGTTGAAAAAATATGCAACCAATCTGGGAGTAGACAATGACCAATGGCAATTCGTGACGGGAAGCAAAGCCGATATCTATGGCATGTCCGACAGATACCTGGTCTTTACCAACGAAGATGCGAATGTACCTGGCGGATACGACCATGCGAGTTTTCTGGTGTTGATAGATCACGACAAGCACATCCGGGGAACATATGATGGAACTAATCCAGAGCATATACAGGACTTGCTAAGAGATATTGAAATATTGCTACAAGAGTACAAGTAAAATGAGACACTTTGCTCTTTTCGTTATCTTGCTGCTAGTGACCTTCCTGGCTTATCTATCTTCCTGCCAGTCCAACATCAGTATACAGACGGCCCAATATGCCGTCAATGGGCAAAAGGTCTATAAAGCCCATTGCGAAAACTGTCATGGCGGCAAAGGAGAAGGGTTGGGCACCCTGTACCCCCCATTGACAGACAAGAACTTCTTTGCCGAAAACAGAAAGAAATTAGCTTGTATCGTACGTCATGGCCTTCAAGAAGAAATAGAAGTATCCGGACAAAAATACGACCAACCCATGCCCGGAAACACTATGCTCACAGACTTGGATATTGCTTATGTATTGACGTACATCACAACCAGATTTGGTGGCATCGATAGCACGTATACCCATGAAGAAGTTAAAAGCGCTTTAGCCGATTGTCGTCCCTAGCACACCATCTGACGACACACCATTATATACACCATGTTAAACGAAGCCTTACAGTTGCTACATTCACCCATCGCATGGATACTGTATTTTTTCTGTGCCTTTTTGATGGGATTGGCCAAAACCGGTATACAGAATATAGGCAGTCTAGCAGTTCCTATCTTCGCCTTTCTGTTCGGAGCCAAGGAATCGACAGGCATAGTTCTTATCCTGCTCGCCATGTCCGATCTGATGAGTGTCATCTATTACCGCAAGCAATTGATTTGGAGTGAAGTGCTCAAACTATTGCCCATGGCACTGTTTGGTCTCGTAGTTGCAATCATTATCGGAAAATATATCGATGACAAGACCTTCAAAATCATTATGGCCTCCTGTATATTGTTTGGTGTAGGAATTATGTTTTGGACAGAACACGCTCATGAAAACCAAAAAGAACCCCTATCGAACGGAAAATGGTACTCACCTGTTTTCGGCTTTATCATGGGATTCTCGACAATGATTGGCAATGCCGCCGGTCCGGTTCTCTCGGTCTACCTCTTGTCCAGAAAAATGGACAAATTTACTTTTGTCGCGACAGGCGCATGGTTCATTATGATATTGAACTATGTAAAGATACCCCTACAGATATTTGTGTGGCACAATGTGACCTGGGCTGGTCTACTGTTGAACCTGATGGCCATTCCCTTTATTATCCTCGGTGGGATAACAGGAATTAAGCTGTTAAAGAAACTTCCCGAACGACGCTTCAAACGCATCATCCAATTTCTGGTCATTATATCTTCGGTGCTGATGTTCTTTTTTTAAAGAAGGCTACAAAAGTCACAAAGAAGAAAAACTTGGGGTCCTAGCATCTTCGGGGCAAAAAATAAATCAAAAAAACTACTTATGTTTCCTCTAAAATTAAAATTCTCAAAGGCAGAGGAGAGACCGATAAACCGCGGAGCGCTCATGAACCGACCGAAGGGAGCTCATTCATGCCATAAAGAATAAACAATAGATGAATAATGCCTTTGAACCCATATACTCATGAATAATTCTTTTTATATGCAACGTAATTATATTGCATATAAAAATGAATTTATCTAAGTTTGTGCTAATGGATATAAACTCTTTATTGGAACGGGCATTGAATTTTGGCTTTTTGTCAAAGGAGGAAGGCATTTTCTTATATCGACATGCTGCGACAGCAGATCTGGCTTATGTGGCCAATGAGCTTCGTAAGATCCAGGTTCCCCACGGAAAAGTCACTTGGCAGATAGACCGAAACGTCAATACGACAAATGTCTGCATCGCCAATTGTAAGTTTTGCAACTTCTTTCGGAGACCAGGTCATGAAGAGAGTTATATCACCGATATAGAGAGCTATAAACAAAAAATAGAAGAAACCTTTAAGTACGGAGGCGATCAACTTTTGCTGCAAGGTGGCCACCATCCCGATCTAGGGATCGAGTTTTATGCTACCCTTTTCAGACAGCTCAAAGAATTGTATCCTACGCTCAAGCTTCATGCTTTGGGCCCTCCTGAAATTGCCCATGTGGCCAAACTAGAGGGCATGAGCCACCTGGAAGTCCTCAGCATCCTCAAAGAAGCTGGCCTGGATTCCCTGCCAGGAGCCGGAGCAGAGATACTCAATGACCGTGTACGGAGATTGATCTCCAAAGGGAAATGTGGAGGCCAGGAGTGGTTGGATGTTATGCGCGCCGCCCACAAGATCAACCTCCCTACTTCGGCTACCATGATGTTTGGACATATCGAAACAATAGAAGAACGATTCGAGCATTTGGAATGGATAAGACAGGTTCAAAGCGAAAAGCCTGCGGATAGCCATGGTTTTATAGCCTTTATACCCTGGCCTTTCCAAGACGATGGAACGCTATTGAAGCGCCTTCGCGGTATTTCCAACAATGTGACAGGCGACGAATATATCCGTATGATCGCTTTGAGCAGGATCATGTTGCCCAATGTCAAAAACATACAGGCCTCCTGGCTGACTGTAGGGAAACCCGTCGCTCAACTCTGTCTACACAGCGGAGCCAATGATTTCGGCTCGATCATGATTGAAGAAAATGTCGTTTCAGCGGCAGGAGCTCCCCATCGTTTTACTTCAAAATCCATTCAACAGGCCATAAGCGAAGCCGGATTTGGACCACAACTTCGTACGCAGACCTATCAGTTTAGGGAGATACCAGAAAGTATAGTTGAACAGGTTATTGATTATTAAAATTAAAAAGTAAAAAATTGAGAGTAGTTACGGGTTACGTAAGTTATGAGTTACAAAGCAATACCGGTAACTGATAACTTATTAACTAAACAATACGCAATACTCAATACGCTCTACTGAATACTAACATAATGAAAGATATCCTATTAAATATAGAAGCCTTGATCTTTGCCTCCGAAGAAGGTATCTCTGCATTGGAAATCAAGCAGATTCTTCAAGATGCCTTATTGATCGACATCAACAAAGAAGAAGTGCTGTCATTTATACACAAAATCAAAACCAAATACGAGCAGGAGGACATGGTCTTCTCTTTGGTACAGTACAACAATAAGTATCAGTTTTTGACCAAGGAAATATACCACGATGCTATCAACCAATTGCAGGCACACCGAGACAAAAAAAAACTGAGCCAGGCGGGTCTCGAAACGCTGTCGATCATCGCTTATCGCCAACCCATCACCAAACTGGAGGTTGAGCAGATACGGGGGGTCAACTGTGACTATTCCATCCAGCGCCTTTTGGAAAAGGATCTCATCAAGATCGTCGGAAAGGCAGATACGATTGGCAAGCCATTATTATACGCCACCAGTGAGCAATTCATGAACCACTTTGGCATCAATAGTGTCAAAGACTTACCGCAGCTCAAAGACATCATCAATGAGGAAAATACCATAGGGGAAAATGTAGAATAAAATTCAAAACTACAACACACTGGTTAACAGCAAAATAATTTTGAAAAAAAATTTTTAGTATTGATTTTCTTATCTAATTTTACCCTTGGATTAACAATAGCAAGAAAAAGAAATTATGATGAACGCCACAGACGAAAAGTTGGAAATTGATGAGAAGTTAATCAATTTTAACGGGCCAGAAGATGATGCAGATGATGATTTTGATGAGGATGATTTCGATCTGGAAATTGATTCTATTGAGGATTTTGATGATTTCGATGATGACGACTTTTAGTCTCCAAATCACAATCCTTCCAAAAGGACGAAGAGCATTGGTTTAAAAAATCATGATAAAGGCAGAATCTTGAATTCTGCCTTTATTGTGTTTTGTATTATTGCCGATGCTCGTCTGAGCATTGTCGACATTGCGAGGTACATTGTCGTAAGGTCGGTTTTTGATCTGAGATCATCCTCTTTGTCAACATTGACAAAAGCAGAAGAACTTGCCCAGGAATATTGATCTCATCCTTTACTTATATAATCATAAAGGACTGGTCGTAAGCTTATTAAAAAACTTTTCGTTGATGAAAAAACTATCACAAAAAAAGGAGCATCTTTATCATGCTCCTTTTTTCATTGGCAACTATTGTTGACTATTGTGCAGTTTTTCGTACAGATCGATTACTTTTTTCTGCAGTTCAATCACTTCTACTTCTCGAGCCTGAAGTTTTTTTGTCAACTCCGCCACTTCATCTGCTTTTGCCTTTTCCTCTTCACTATCGGTAGTAGCCATTAGCTGTACTAATGTTAGACCGAAAAGCTTCGAAATCTGGTTCAACCTTGAAAGATTGACATCAGTAATACCTGTTTCAATTTTTGAAAACGCCGGAATGGATATGTCCAATCGCTTCGCTACATCTTCTTGGCTCCACCCTCTTTGGTGCCTCAATAATCTAATCTTTTTTCCTAGTGGGTTCATAAGGTAAATGAATATTTATTTACCTCAAAAGTAAAATAAAAAAAGTCTTTCAACAAATTTTTAAGCAATTTTTTACACGTATTCTTTCAAAAATTTGTCTGCAAACGTGAGCATATTCAATTCACTATAATGATGAGAGCTCATAAATAACATATTAAAGTGCTCACTATCAAAATTTTCCAAAAACCTATACAGATCCTCTATCTCTGTCAATACCAGAAAATTGCTATGATTAAAGATGCTTTTAACCTGGTCAATGACATTATCCAATAGAATATTTTTCTCCTTTATACTTTTCCTATTAATAAATACCACTGCCCAGTCTGATTCCTGCATACTATCCTTATATGGAACCATAAATTCATCCTGCACAACCTCGTATGGATTCAGTTCAATAATAGTCAGTAATTTTGCTGTTGGAAACTGTTCTTTGACGGCATGAATACTGGTTCGCAATTTGGATGGGGTATGTGCAAAATCCTGGTATACCACACTTCCATTAGCACTGGCCACAAATTCCAAATAGCGTATAGAGCTCCTGAAATCACTGATCGCTTCATAAAATTCATCCCTTTTGATCCCAAGCCATTCACACACAGTATATGCCCCTGCAATATTGGACAGGTTTTGCTTGCCAATGATACGCAATGGAACCTCTCTATCTCCCACGTGGATATAGGTCACCCCTTTGTTTATCGTATATTGGGACAATTTGTAACCATGTCTATTGATTTTACAATCCCTGGTCTGCTCCACGATATTGACCACATTCTGGTCGTCTTTATTGTAGATCAATGTTCCCTTAGGAACGATTGTATCGATAAAACGTTCGAATTGTCTATTGTATTCCTCTTCCGAAATAACCATCTTAAAATTATCCCATTGTATATTGCTTATCAAAGCAATATTAGGTTGATAATAATGGAATTTTGCATGGTCATCGATAGAAGATGCGTAAAATTCATCCCCCTCTATCAACATGATGGGAGCCGTAGAAGTCAATCTGATCAACGAATCGAACCCCTCCAATTTGGATCCGATCAGATAATCAAAATCTCTTCCCAGCTTTTTGAGCACATGCATGATCATACTGATGATCGTCGTCTTGCCGTAGGTTCCAGCGATAACGACCCTTATTTTATCTATACTCTGTTCATAGATAAACTCCGGAAAGGAATAGATCTTTACGTTCAGCTCCTGTGCACGCAGCAGTTCGGGATTGTCTGCTGACGCATGCTTACCGAGAATAACGGCATCCAGGTCGCTCGAAATCTTGTCTGTATCCCAACCTATACGAGCAGGCAGCAATCCCGCTTCATGCAGTTTGGTTTTTGAAGGTTCGACGATCTGGTCATCCGATCCTGTGACCTGATGTCCCAGCTTAGCCAGGTTAATGGCCAAGTTACTCATCACACTACCCCCGATTGCAATAAAATGGATTCTCATGTACTATCCTTTCATAAACTTTGCAGCACACCAACCGTCCAGCACCTTACTTTCCACATACCTTAACCCTACCTCTGCACACTTTATCCGTAATGTATCCAGATCCTCTCCAGCGTAAAAGCCACTGAGATACAATTCCCCACCTACCTGCAGGCAAGCTGCATAAGTTTCCATTTGGTCTAACAATATATTGCGATTAATGTTTGCCAGAATCGTATCAAAACACGAACCTGCAAGGATTTCCTTTGAGCCTAATCTTTCTGTTATATTCGAGATAGTGTTCAACTGTTTGTTTTCTACGACACTGTCCACACATACAGGATCATAGTCTACCGCCATTACATGTTTAGCCCCTCTCATGCTTGCCAAAATTGACAAGATACCGGTACCACACCCCATATCCAGTACACTCTTACCTTCAAAATCATTCGCTAAAATAAAAGACAACATCATCGAAGTTGTTTGATGATGACCTGTACCAAACGACATCTTAGGGTCGATGATGATTTCATAAGGGTACTGTCCGTGTGATTCGTGAAATGTCGCCCGTACATAGCAGAGCCCGTCCACAAGGATCGGATTGAAATTGCTTTCCCACAATTCATTCCAGTTTTCCTCTTTCAGATCTTCAACCTTGTAATCCAAATGATATCCCTCTACCTCTCCCAACAGTACAGTTTCCAAAGCCGCTATATCCAGATTGGCTGACGGGATATAGGCATCAAAACCCTTATCCGTATCTTCGAAAGTATCGAAACCTATCTCCCCCAGCGAATCGATCAGCAGGTCTTTCTGCCAATCTTGAATATCTGTCGTACTAAAACGTACAGCCGAATATTTCATGGTTAATTGAATACTTTGGCAATATCTATAAAATCGCGCGACTTGAGCGATGCACCACCGATAAGACCACCGTCGATATCCTTTTGCGCAAACAAAGTGGCAGCATTCGATGGATTACAACTACCGCCATACAATAGGGTGGTCTGTCCGGCAACCTGCTCACCGTAGTGCTGCGTCAAGGTTTCCCGGATAAAAGCGTGCACTTCCTGTGCTTGTTCGGGTGAAGCGGTCAGACCGGTTCCAATGGCCCACACCGGCTCATATGCCAATACGATATTCGAAAAATCTGTCGCATCCTGATGAAATACCCCCTGCTCCAATTGCGTCTTAATGACTTCAAAAAAACGGCCCGATTCACGTTCTTCCTTCGTTTCACCGATGCAGAATATAGGTTTTAATTGATGTTTCAAGGCAACATCAACCTTTTGGGCCAACAAAGCATCCGTTTCACCAAAATAAGCCCGGCGTTCTGAATGTCCCAGTATAACATATTCAGCACCTACCGAACGCACCTGTGAAGCTGAAATTTCACCTGTATAAGCTCCTGCTTCAGCTTGATGTATGTTTTGTGCTCCTACAGAAACTTTATTTGATGTCTCGGCCAATTTCACGATACTGCTCAAGTGGATAAAAGGACTGCACACCACAATCTCTTGATGACCGATGACCTCATCCTTTGCCATATTGGCGATTTCCGAAAAAAGACTTAATCCTTCTTCATAATTCAAATTCATTTTCCAGTTACCTGCTACGATATTTTTGCGGCTCATTGTGTATTGTTTTGTTTTAAAAAATCTATTTAAATATTTTTTCTATCGTCTTGTAACCACATTCAAAGATACCACACGACAAGACTGCTAAGATATTATTTTTATTTTAATTAAGCTGTAAGCCATAGGCTATAGCTTATGGCTTAAAAATCATCCTATATACATTCGTCTCTCTCTGCTCAAAACCAAGCTTCTGATACAATCGATTGGCTGCAATACGAGACGGATTTGAGGTCAGCATAAGCGCTCCTACCCCCTGCTCTTTGGCAAACTGTACAGCATGCTCAGTCAATGCCTCGCCTATCCCTTGTCCTCGGCTTTTCTGTGCCACGACCACGTCTTCTATCCAAGCCTTCCTACCCGTAGGCGACAGGTAAATTCCTACCGTAACCATGCCAACACAACTTCCCTCCCTATCTAACGCACAAAACAAATGGCTATTGTCCGAACGGAGCAATTCCTCCAATAAGGAAGTAGTCACATCTATCTCCCTGTTGACCAATTGTTCCAAGAGATCTGTGACAGTTTGCTCCAATTCAGGCGTGTAAGTTGTGATTTTTTTTATGGTACACATGATACTATAATTTTAAGGGAATACAGTCTGAAAACAGTCATTCCGTCTGTCTCGGCCGGAACAACGGCTTTTTAGACAATTTCCCATTCACAAAAAATCCCAACAATGCACTTGTCGGGATCCTGTATATTGAAAATTACCTTCGCAACTATTTCTTTTCGTAGCGGCTACGGAATTTATCGATACGTCCTGCGGTATCGACCAATTTCATCTTACCGGTATAGAATGGGTGTGAAGTATGCGAAATTTCCAATTTTACCAATGGATATTCGTTACCATCTTCCCATGCGATTGTTTCTTTTGTTTCTACACACGATTTAGTCATGAAAGCATAGTCATTTGACATATCTTTAAATACAACTAACCTGTAGTTTGATGGATGCAGATCTTTTTTCATTTCTTATCTTATGATTACTAATATTCAACAATTCGAGGTGCAAAGATAAATCATTAAAGCTATAATTCCAAAATATAATCTATCCTTTTTTATTAAAACAGTTACTTTAACAGTTGTCTTCTATAGTCATCAAATGCACCCACACCGGGACGGAAGGAAGCCCAGCTAAACTGGGATATATTTTTCGTGTACATTCCTGCAATATTTACCAATAGCTTTAGCTCTTCCCAACTTTTGGTACCATACGTGGTCTTGCAGTTTCCCTTTGTAAAAGACTCTATATCCACGCCAAACTGCACACCCGTTTCGTCACACGCCTTCTTGACCATAGCAAAATAATTAGACAGGTCCACGACAAGGTCATCATTGATGATATTACGTCTTCCGGCACAATCCTGAAGATACAGGATATCCACACTCGGTGTTTTTTCCAATATCCGCTTGTAAAACGTATAGGTCATGTCCGCAGGACGACCACGCCACAGTGCCGGAGCGATAGCCACAAGAAATTTTTTCGGCTTTGCTTTAGCATAGGCTGCCACTCTTTCATTGTAATCTGCAAGTAGATAAGCATCTTCGGGTTTCCACCAACCTCTCCATGAACCATCATGAAATTCTTCAGAAATATACCAACCTACCATCATCCTATCATCCGAGAATTTCTCATAGAGTTCGTCAACAATGATTTTATTGGTTTCCAACAACTTTTCATATACAGCGGTATCACTCTTTTTAACCGGATATTTACCCGCATTAAGACCCAGTACCACTTTCATCCCGGTTTTGTTGGCTGCTTCAAATACATTTTCAATCATCCGATGCTGCTTGACAATATGTGGCAATTTTGTCCCTTGGTAATTGGTGATAGAACCTGTCTTATCGTGACGTGTGGCCTGCTGTATGATCACGGTATCGATCCCCACTTCCTTGTACGCCTTAAAAGTCTCCGTCCAATCCAAATGCTCATGTGGCTTGGCATGTAGCTGAATGAATATGCTGCTAAACTTTGCACTTTTAGGAAAAACAGGTTTAAATGAAGTTAGCTGTTGAAAGCTGTCAAAATTTACGGTAAAATCATGCGGTTTCTTAGACGTATTTTCTATTCCAAATTCGTAACCGACAATACGGCGCAAATTGATATCGGCATTTCCATCCTGTCCTTTGAACCAACTGTAGGGGATGACAACCTGTTGCCAATCCGTTTTGCCTAGATCGGCTGTACTTGTAAAAGTGTACACTTTCAAGGACTCATTGGACAACGTATAGTTTTCGTTTTGTTGAAGAAGATTGATGATCAACTTGTTACCACTCGGTGTACTACTCTTTACCCATAAGGAAATACCCAAAGGATGAAAACTTAGGTCTGGACGATAATTCCCCCAGGTTTTAGACACTGTGATTATTTCAGCTTCTTCTTTATGAGGGCTGCCCACAAAACCAAATTTACATTTTAGGCTTCCGATCCCTTGATATTTTATCTCAGGGTCAATAGAAAGCTCCGTATTTGCAGCCATGTAGCCCACACCTTTTTTCATCATGAAATAATCACAGTCGTAATCAAAGGTATTTATAAATTTGGTAGAGACGTTTTTTGCTTTTATCGTTGCCAATTCTCCCTTTGAAACTGCTAACTGTGAATTGCCCGCAGATGGATTCACCAAAAACGCAATCGCCAAAATGTATATTCCTATGCTTCGTATTCTCATGGTATCATCTATTTCTTAATTCGTTGAATTTATTCTTTCTTGCATCGATAGGACTTTGATATATACAACTTCAATCCTCTTGCGCACTTGCAGTGAAATGGATAAGAATGAACAACACCCATACTCCAAAAACGTTTTTCACCTGTAGTCTCTATTCTGTTACCGTAATTTCCAATTCTTTGATAGTTTCCTTATGTTCTTTCACCGAAGGATCAGTTCCGATGAATTTCACCTTGTACACACCGGGCTGGGTAAAAGTATAGCTAAAGGTTGCTATCGTAGGTCTAGAATGGTTTGTCAGAATGATCGGTTTATCCGGTTCTAGCTCTGTCTCCCCAACATGATACGGAACACTTACAAAATACTCCTCTGTATAAGTTGTAGTAGTATAGCTGACCCCATCTACTGTTGCAGTGGCATTGGGCTGTATAACCAAAATATTTGATGATTGGTCAGGATCATAATATCTATTCAGGCTTCGTATCGGATTTTTATGGACACTGACCGCCGCATACCTTGGAAAATCACTAGTGAGATCACCGTTCAGAAAAAAACTGTTGCCATCGTCCGTTACAGCTTCTATCCACACATTCTGAATCTGCGGCCAAGAACCTGTACCAGTCCCTCGGTCCGGATCAAAAACATATTTGAAAGCAACGTACAGGGGCTTGCCTTCTTCCCGTAAGTCCGTTATATTAATCTTCTCCGTATTCGTCTGGGTGGCATCGTTAAACGCGCCTAATCTGTCCGTGATATCCGTCCAGGTAGCTGCATCCACTTGTTCAAAAGAAGATCTGTCGCCATCGAAATCCGTAGACACCAATACTTGAAAAGTCGAAGCTGTCCGGGTATCTTTATATTGATGCCGTATCTTTAACTGCATTAGGATTTCGTCCGGGGCAGGCATAAACCGCCTTTCTCTATATTCATAATCGTTGCCAACCTCTCCCGACCAAAAATCCAACATACCGGCATCCCCGTCAATAGTGAAAGTCACTTTCTCACCTATCTTGTAGGTGTCTTTTGCTGTGCTCACCTCAAACTGTGGCGCCACCTTATCACCCCAGGTCACTTCTTCCAAGATAGCCTCCCTATTACAGGAAACAAAAAGCGTAAGGCCTAAAATGGTATATAAAATCTTTTTCATAATTATAAGTTTAACGTTTAATCATTGCTTTCCACTACCGTAATTTCCAACTCCTTGATAGTTTCCTTCATTTCCTTGATGGAATGATCCATTCCAACAAATCGAACCTTATAGACGCCGGGGCTAGAAAATACATGAACGTAAGAATCCACTCTTGAGTCCGAATGCGATTTTATAGTTATTGGCTTATCGGGACCTACATCCAGAGGTTTGGAAACCTCAAAAGGGGAAGTCACAAAATATTCCTCAGTATATTTCGTATTCGTATAGGTTACGCCATTATGCTCACTGGTGCTCGCATTGGGCCACATAATAAGAGCACTTCCTCTATTCTCGGATTTCACCGGATTTTTGTCAGCATTGCACGCAGGGTTCAGCAAAAAATCATTGGTCAGATCCGTACTAAAAACATAGGGACCTACATCCGTCACAGCCCTGACGAGGACATCATTAATATACATGATCACCCCGGTAGACCCCTTATCCGGATCAAACTCATACTTGAAGGCAAAGTACATCGGCTTACCTTCTTCCCGTAAATCGGTGACATTGACAATACCGGAAGAAACATAGGGATCCGATGTTCTGTCTAAATGGCATCGATCGGTAATTTCGATCCAGGTCGCAGCTTTGACATCTTCAAATGAACTTCTATTTCCGTTAAAATCGGTAGAAACCCATACCGTCATCAATCCGCCTGTGCGGTTTGGGTAATTGTGTCGACACTGAAATGAAAATTCAATTTCTCCGGGACGGATAATCCTACCTTCTTTATGACCATAATCGTTGCCGAGTTCTCCAGACCAAAAATTCAACATCATCGGACTTCCTTTGACATCAAAAATCACCTCCTCCCCTACAGCATAAGTTGTTTTTTTCGTAGTCACCTCAAAATCAGGTGCCGCCCCTACATCCAGAGAGGTTTCACATGAAGTAAAAATCGCAGCACTCAGTACCGCATATATAAACCTTTTCATATTACAAATTTTGGTTTCCATAATTTTACCAGTTAGGATTTTGAACCATAGCACTATTCATCGTAATCTCTACAGACGGAATAGGCCAGATCAAATGCCGCGGGTAAAGGGCATTCACAAATCTATCCCGGCTATAGATATTATCAGCTTTTGGTGGATTAGCGTCCATCATATTCACGACTTTCTTCATTTCTGTGATAAAGATCCCCCAACGGATCAAGTCAGCCTTTCTCATTTGTTCGAATGCAAACTCCCGCATTCTTTCATCACGGATTTCCTGTTCAAACGTTGCTGCATCGGTGGAAGCAGGCAAGTCATACTGGTTTATATTTGTCGCTCCATCGACCAATTTTCCATACGCTCGTCGACGCACCTGATTGACATATTCCAAGGCCGATGTGGTCACCTGCTCGTCCGAGGCGTAAAAATCAGCTTCAGCATACATTAACAAAATATCAGAATAACGCAACAACGGAAAATTCTGTGGGGTTGCACTTGTGGTTTTGGGCAGAAGGGCTTCATATTCCCTTCTCCATTTGGCAGGTTCCCTATCATACAATGAAGATTCAGTCGTAGTCGTTATATTTGTTTTTGCACCGTTTGCACCACTACTTCTATATGTAAAATTGGCTATGGTCCAGTCCCTTCTCACATCCCCCGAACTGTATGTCTTGTACAGCTTTGCCGTCACCTTCAATCCTCCAAAGCCATTACCGGTCTCCGGGTTAGAGCAAAAAGGCCCGTTGTTGAAGCCCACAGTCCCAGTCTCGGTATATGAATCCTGCCTATTTCCCCAAAATTCTACTTCAAAGATACTCTCCTTGATATCATATTCGTCTCTGGCATATTTGATGAAAACATCCGTAAAATCGGGATTCAAAGCATGACCCGCCTCTGCATCCTGAATGACTTTTTCGGCCCAATACCGGGCTTCTTCATATTTAGGTTTTCCTATCTGCAATGGATAGCCTGCCATATACAGGCATACTCTTGCCAGCATACCCCTTACGGCAGATTTACTCACTCGCCCGCCATGACCGATTGCAGTAATGGGTGGAACCATTTCTTCTGCCATCTTAAAATCATCCAATATCTGTTCATACACTTCTGCTACGGTACTTTTGGGTACATTCATATTGGCCGCCCCGTCCTTAGTTGGTTTGAGGAGCAAAGGGACTCCTCCATACATTTGTACGAGTACAAAATAATAATGACCCCGCAGAAATAAGGCCTCTCCTCGTATTCTGTTCCGGCTTATACGAGGTATGTCCGGATTCTTATCAATATTCTCTAACAAAAAATTTGCTCTGTATATACCCTCATAGCAATTTCGCCACACGGTTGCCACATAGCTGTGTGAAGCCGAAAAATTAAAATTCTGGGGCCCTAGCGGACGATTTGCCCTGGCATAATACCCTTCATCTGCCTCATGCCCCATCAGGTACAGCCAAGTGCTTCCATATAAGGCTCCCAATTTGTCGTAGACCCCGATAATGCCTGCCGTGAGCTCTTCTTCTGTATGGTAATAATCAGAAGGCATAATATCGTAAGGGTTTCTTTCTAAAAATTTTTCGCAAGATGTCAGACACAAGACACACAAGCTTACTATCGTGTATTTAAAATATCTTTTCATAGCTTTTACGTATTAAAAGGTTGTATTCAATTTAAATACTACTGTCCTCGCCAAAGGATAGGCTATATAATCAAATCCAGGCATCAAATTTCTGCTACGGGTCGAAACCTCCGGATCCATTCCCGAATAATTTGTCCAAGTGAGCAGATTCTGTGCAGCAACACCGACAGTGACTTTTTTCATATATGCTCTCCTGATCAAGTTGAGTGGCAGATTGTAATTAAGTGCGACGGTTTTCAGCCGCAGGTACGACCCATCCTCAATGACACGTGAAGAATGCCAACCGATCACGCCTTGTCCTTTCGTTCTGAAGATATCCGAGTCGGGATTTTCGGGAGTCCATCTGTTTGCATAGGAAGCGTATTGGTTAAAGTTTGCACGGGTATTCCCATTTCCTTCGAAGCTCAGCCTGTTCGCATTATAGATATTATTTCCATAATTCCATTGCAAGAATACATTGAGCGAGAAATTTTTGTATGTAAAATTATTATTGAAACCTCCCGTATGTATGGGCAGTCCCCGGCCTATAATGGTGAGATCTTTCTCGTCAATGGTCAGATCACCATTCAGATCACGATATTTGATGTCACCAGGCTGTACAAGATCTGAGCCATTGCCTGTCACGTTATTCTTCAAGACATACACACCTTCTGCCGGATTGTCAAAGTCCGCATATTTATAAGTCCCCTCCCATACATACCCGTAAAACAAACCTACGGGCTTGCCAACCTCCGCTATATAAAGCGGATTGGTACTGTATTGGCTGATGAAAGATGGATAACTGAACAGTTTATCCTCCTCTCCGTTTAATGCCAATATTTTTCCTCTGTTGAAACTGATGTTAAAATCTGAATTCCAGGAGAAATTCTTCTTCTTAATATTTTTGGTATTCAAGGTGATCTCTATACCTTCATTTCTAACGGAACCTATATTTTTCATAGCTGTCGCAAATCCTTGACTCGTCGGGATCCGGGCATTCATTAATAAGTCCCGCGTATTTTTTCTATAAAAATCGATCTCTAGGTTTACCTTCTTTTTTAGAAAGCCCAACTCTAAACCCAAATCCATATTTTCGGTGGTTTCCCATTTGATATCCGGTGTAGGCAGGTCGACCACTGCTCCCCACTCCGGAGTACTGTTGCCCCAGGAATATGCTGCAGCATTCGGAAGCGTAACAAGTGGGAAACGGGTATATTCACCGATTCTATTGTTGCCATTCAGACCATAACTAAATCTCATTTTTGAAGAAGTCACGAATTGCTGTTTCTTAAACCATTTTTCCCGATCCATATTCCAACCCAAGGCCATCGCCGGAAAATATCCCCACCTGTTTGCCACTGAAAATTTTGAAGACGCGTCTGCCCGCATCGTTGCAGTAAAGATATATTTGGACTTATAGCTATAATCTGCCCTTCCAAAAACTGAAAACAGCGCATAGTCCCTCCAGGTAGATCTGATGGTCAAAGGTATGCCTTGATTCATACCGGCCATCCCCAAAGATTCGTTGGGTATTTTCTGCGCAGCGTAGCCATACGTTTTATACATAGATTCCTGTACCTCCAAACCTCCCAAAGCCGTTATTTTATGGGACCGCTTATACGTTTTGTTAAAGTTCAACGTCGTATTGTTGGACCAGGTGATCCGCTCCCCATTATTGACCGAAGCATTGATACCTCTGATATTTAGAATACTTCTTAAATTCCCCTGTGGTGTCTTTGAATTATAGAATGCCTCTGTCCGGGACATACTGGTAAATAAAGTACCTGTACTTCGTAAGGTCAAACTAGGAATAATCTTGTAAGACACGGAACCATTTGCCGAAATATCCGTTGTATATTTAGGATTATATATATTGGATTGGGTAACAACTGGGTTGAGCCTTGAATCGTATTGGGTGATCATATCCTCATCGGCTTCCTCTTCCCATACATCTTCATCTTCATCAAATGCCTTTCCTGTCGTCGGTCTGTATGCCCAGGCTCTCGCCAATAATGCCGAAGTAACCGTACCCCCGTCACCTTCTCGTATGGTCCCTCCCCAGGCTTTACGTTTGCTGATCGAGACATTGATACTGGCATCTATTTTTTTACTGATATTCTGATTTAAAGATACCCTGCCGGCATACCTGTTATAACCCGTGTTGAGTATGATACCTTCCTGATTGTATATATTCCCAGAGATAGCGTATCGTGTCGATGAATTCCCTCCCCGTACGGCGATGTTGTGCCTCCTATTTAATGAAACTCTGAAAATTGCGCTCTGCCAATCCATCCCTTTGACATTCTTATAGTCCTCAACCGTCCTGTTGTTGCTCAGGTACCTGGTGGTTGCATTGGATGGATTCCATTCATATTGATACTTTACAAATTCATAAGGACTCATCAGTTCTACAAGATTTTGCACCTGCTGCACACCCAGTGTATTATTGAAAGTCACGACTGGAGCACCTATCTGCCCCTTTTTGGTTTCGATCACAATAACCCCATTGGCACCTCTGGCTCCATAAATGCTCGTCGCGGAAGCATCCTTTAGTATATTAATGGACTCGATATCGTCCGGATTCAAGCTTGAACTTGAATACTCTTCCACCGGAAAGCCATCAATGACATAGAGCGGAGAGTTATCCTGTGTCAGCGAATTTCCTCCACGGATCACGATACTCAGCTCATCTCCGGGTTGGCCATCGTCAGCAGATATATTCACACCGGCTATACGCCCTTGCAAGGCTTCGGCTATATTGCCAACCGGTGCCTTTTCTACGTCCTCCATATTGACTTGTGAGACAGCTCCCGTAAGGTCGATCTTATTGATTTCCTGCCCATACCCTACGACGACCACATCCAGATTCTGCTCGTTGAGGCGCATGTTGATATCTATGTTTTTTCTATTGCCGACTCTAACTTCTTGACTTTCATAACCTACATAAGAGAAAACCAGTATGGAATTTTCGCTTTTTACAGTGATACTGTAGCTACCGTTTGCACTAGCGGCTACTCGACGGTTCTCCCCTTTGGCATAGACCGAGGCCCCGGGCAAAGGTTCTCCATTTTCATTGACGATCTTACCGCTGATCCTAACCGTTTGGCTTTCTATCGTCTTAGGGAGCTTCTCTTTGACAACCACTGTTTTTTCTTCAATGTGGAAATAAAGGGCTTGGTTTTCAAAACACGTGTTGAGCACGTCCACCATTTCCTTATTTTCTACGTCAATACTGACAGGGTTTGACTTTTTGAGCATTTCTTTGGTGTACAAAAAGTTATACCCTGTTTGCTCTTTTATCTTGAACAATACATCGGCCAAAGAGGCATTCTTCAAAGACAACGTAATTTTTTGTGCGTACCCTAAAGCACTGACTTGCATTAATCCGGCAATTAGAAATACAATGGTTAGTTTCATGACCAGCAAGGGTTTAATTATGGCACGAGGGATGACATGCCATACATGATTACAAAATTTCATACATTTGAAAAGTTTGGATATAAGTTTAAGTTTATAATGTAACTACATAATCTAAAGGCCTATCCAAATACTCTACCGGAAGTGGTTCCAAGCACTTCCGGTTATTTCTGACAAACCTTGGATTGATTGGACAAATCAAGGCATAACGATAATCCTCCTTCCTTTTATTTCAAAATGAACAGTTCCTGTCAATTCCAACATTCGAAGTACCTTAGATACATTTTCGAATCTGGAAATCGTACCGACATAACCTTGATCGACAAAATCCTTGTGATAATCAATCTCCACATCATACCAGCGACTAATCTTATTCATAATTGTTGTTATATTTTCGCCGCTGAAATTAAAATAACCATTTTTCCAAGCAATTACGTCATCTTCAAGGCCTATCTTCAAGACTTTCAGTTGTCCCTGGGACAATATGCTCTGTTGGCCAGGCTTGAGGACGACCTGCTGGCCAAAGGCAGATATGCTAACCGAGCCTTCCAACAGGGAAGTCCGTACAGTGGATTCCTCTGGATAGGCATTGACATTAAAATGTGTACCCAATACCTCTATAGCCTGATCGATAGTTTTCACTGTGAAAGGCTTGTTTTTATATTTGGCAACTTCAAAATAAACCTCTCCGGTGACCTCTACCAAACGCTCCTTAGCACCGAATAACGCCGGGAATTTCAAAGAGGACGCCGCATTCAGCCACACTTTAGTTCCATCAGGCAAGTTGATTTGGTATTGTCCTCCTTTTGGGGTTTCTATGGTATTATAGGACTCCAGCTCAATCGTCGAAGCCCCCGGGATAAGATCGTACACCAACTGCCCATCTTCGGTTTTTCGGATGTACACACCAGCTTGTTCCGCCAGTAGTCCGTAGTTTGAGTTATCCAGATCTATCTTGGATCCATCCGAAAGGGTCAGCACCGCTTTATTACTGCCGGGTATGATGTCACTTTTATAAACAGTGACTTGATCTTTGGTTTCGAGCTTGGTATAAGAAAGATAAAAAAGAAAGGTAAAGCCAGCAACCACTGCTGCCGCAGCTGCTCCATACCATACGATTTTCGATTTTCTACGTTTGACCGTTCTCAACTCATGCCAAATCTGATCTTCTGTTTCAAAAAAATCTATAGGACTGCTTTCTACAGTATCTCTTTCTATACTTTCTTTCAGATACCAACTTTCTATGACTGCCTTTTCTTCGGCGGTACATGTCCCGTTCAGGTATTTTTTTATGAGTTGTCTGGCCTTTTTATATTCCATTTATAATCGATCTCTTATCGTGGGTTTATATATACGTAGGTTTGCTCCATCAAAAGTGGTAGATAGAAAATATTTTTTTTGAATAAATTGTTAATGGGACTCCTTAAAAACGGAAGAGATCATAAAGCATAAGCAGGTATAACCCAAACTTCGGGCGAAGTATCTTCATAGCGTTATATATCTGCTTTTTGACCGTTTGATTCGAAATATTGAGTTGTTCAGCTATTTCTTTATACGAGAGGTCCTGCTCTCTGCTCAAGACGAATATTTCACGCATTTTGGCAGGCAGGGCATTGGTTTCTCTTTCGATTTGCAGCGCCAGTTCCTTTTGTAGCCAGATATTATCTGTCGTGTACTCACCCTGATCTATAAACTTTTCAAGAGATTGCAGGTAGTTACCCTGCACCTTCCCTCTATCTATAAAATCGAATATCTTGTACCTTACTACACCATATAGATACGAAGACAGCTTGGTATGGATATCGAGATTATCTCTTTTCGTCCATAAAGCCGCAAATACATCTTGTACGATATCCTTTGCCGCTTCATCATCCTGGAGCATTTTGCGGGCATGTTGAAATAAGATACCCCAATACCTTTTGTAGATTTCGGAATATGCAGACTCATCTCCTTGTTTGGTGAGTTGAATCAATTCATTATCGCTAGGCGCCTTGCGGATCATCGTTTATTTCTGGTATAAAATTAGGTTCGTTTTCAAAAACGGTTACGTAACCGTAAACGTACGAAAGTTATTATAGAATGACAAAAAAATAAATAAATAAATTTTAAGCTAATTCAAGTTTCATCATGACATCGGTCTGCTCGTCATCGCCTAACTTGAAAATATGCTTGTCGAACGCTACAAAACCGTTCTTTTGGTAAAAACGAATGGCTCGCTGATTCTCTTCCCAAACGCCTAGCCAGACATAAGGAGTTTTTTTCTGTTTGGCGATTTCAAGCGCTTTTTCGTAGAGCATTTGTCCGACTTTCTTACCATGAAACGCTCTCAACACGTAAATCCGTTCGATTTCAAGAGCTTCTTCATCTTTGAGCTCAGTTTGGGATGCTCCAAAGTTGATTTTCAAATAACCAATCACCTTGTTTTTGAAGAGGGCGAAGTAAAACTCAGAACCTACATTGCTCAACTCATCCATTAGTTTTTCATGGGAAAACCCTTCATCCAAATATTTTGACATATTTTCTTCCGTGTTGCTTGAAGAAAATGTTTCCGAAAACGTCTCTCTACCTATGTATTGCAATTGATCTATGTCGTTTAGGGTTGCTTTTTTTATGTTTATACTTTCCACTTCCATGCTGTTTTCTCTGTATCGCCAATTTACAAATTTTTCAGTTAAACAATTAACACTTAATCCCAAAACCCGCATCCAAACATTAAATCTCGAAAACCCCACAAAATGCTATATTTGTCTTATCATAGTATCATTGACCCATGCGTATACTTCACACTGCAGACTGGCATCTTGGTAAGCGATTGGACAACTTCTCACGCTTGGACGAACAGGTATTGGTTATGGACGAAATTGTCGAAAAAGCCGATCTCTATCAAACAGACCTTGTCATCGTCGCCGGAGACCTCTTTGATACCTTCCACCCGGGTACAGAAGCGATAGATCTGTTTTACAAGACATTGAAAAGGTTGGCAAAAGGAGGTGCACGTCCCGTCATTGCCATCTCTGGCAATCATGATTCTCCGGCTCTTATCGATGCACCCGACCCTTTGGCCAGGGAATGCGGCATTATATTGATTGGGCACCCACAAGCCGTGGTAAATCCAATAAAGTTACCGGATTTTGAAATCACGCAATCCGCACCGGGCGTCATCGAGATCAAACTGAACCGTTTTTCGTACCCTATACGCATTATACATACGGCCTACGCGAACGAATTGAGATTAAAACAATACCTAGGTGAGGACAAAAGCGAAGCCTTAAACACAGTATTGGCCAAGCACTGGAAAGATATCGCCGATACATACTGCGACGCTAATGGCGTCAACATACTAGCAGCCCATCTGTACATGAACAAAAGAGGCACTCCGCTATTGGAAGAGCCCGAGGGTGAGAAACCTATCAAAATTGGAAACGCAGACCTGATCTATACCGATTGTATCCCTCCCCAAATACAGTACACTGCATTGGGCCATATCCATAGGTATTTTCCGGTCGAATCTACTGAAAAACCGGTCATCTATAGCTCTTCGCCATTAAGCTACAGCTTCAGTGAAGCCGGACAGACCAAATACATCGTACTCGTAGACGCTGTACCCAACCAACCTGTACATCACGAAAAGATAGCTCTGGAACGAGGAAGGACACTTCATCGTAAAACTTTCCACGACACCGAACAGGCACTGACTTGGCTACAAGAAAACCCATATACATTGGTCGAACTGACGTTGGTATCGGACACCTTTCTCAAAGCCGAAGAACGTAATCTACTCTATAAGGCCCACGACGGCATTATCCACCTTATCCCCGTGATCACGAACAAAGAGGAAAAACAAGACAGTAGCACGGTGATCAATCTGGATCAAGACATCAAAAGCCTGTTCAAGGATTACTTCAAGAGCAAGAACAACCAACTGGAACCCAACAATGAAATAATGGATATATTCAACGAAATAGTACATAAGGTATAATCAATACAATCGTAAATCCACAATCGTAAATCGTAAATGATCCCCATTCGCCTGACCATAGAAGGACTTTACTCGTACCAAGAGAGACAGACCATAGACTTTGCTCATCTGGTCGATGCAGGACTGTTTGGCATATTCGGTGCCGTAGGCTCTGGCAAATCTTCCATATTGGAAGCCGTGACCTTTGCCCTATATGGAGAGACTGAAAGACTCAATCTGCGGGAAAAACGATATTACAACATGATGAACCTCAAGTCCAACCGTGCCTATATCGAATTTGATTTTATCAATTTTGAAAATAGATTGTTTCGGGCGACAAGAGAATTCAAACGAAATTCCAAGAATTTTGAAGATGTCAAAAGTTCCGTTGTACAATTCTATGAGTCGAGAGGTGGACATTGGATACCCATCGAACATACCCAGGCCTCGGACATCATTGGATTGAGTTACGACAACTTCAAACGTACCATTATCATTCCACAAGGACAATTCAAGGAGTTTATTGAATTGGGACCTACCGACAGGACCAAAATGATGAAAGAGATCTTTCATCTCCAAAAATACGACCTGCAGGACAATGCCAGCAAACTGATCGCAAGCAACAAATCCGAATTGGATCAGTTGGAGGGAAAACTATCCGGCTTTGAGGAAGTTTCCGAAGAGGCCATTGTGGACATACAGCAAAAACTATCGATCGAGAAGGAAAATCAACAAAAGATCACCGAAAATTTCAATCGTATCAATGAAGAATTCCAACAGATAAGAACCCTCAAAGAAGAAGCCGATATACTGGCACAGAATTTAACAGCATTCAAGACCCTAGAGCAAAAGAAGCCCGATATTGAGCAAAAAAAACGAGAATTTGACAAATACGAAAGAGTATTTCAGCTTTTCAATGCCTCAATGGCAGAAAAAAGTATAATTGAAAAGGGGATTGCCCAAAAATCTTTCGAGAGTGAGCAACAGCAAACGGAATTTGACGAAACAAACCGAACGATAAAAGAACTGGAAGATAAGGTCAACGCCCTAAAACCCGAATATGACACCCTTGATCAACAAAAGCAGCAAGTGGCGGATCTAGCCATTATCATCAAGCTCAAAGAACTCGAAGAAAAGATAAAAGAAGCACAAAACAGAACCGCAAAAGGCAGAAATGCCGTCGAAGATTACCAAAATAGAGCATCAGAAGCCGACACGGTACTGAAATCCAAAATACAGGAATTGGAAGAACTGAAAAAGCGGCGCACGGATGCCGAACTATTGATGACCGTCTCCTCTTGGTATCAGACATATAGATCGCTATCAGATTCCCTTTCCAAGTTGCAGATCGACCTCTCCAAAAACAAGGATGAGATCAAGGCACTGGATACCCAATTGCAGGAATTGGGTGTACCCCCCAGTAATTTGGGCACATTCTTTGACGAAAGAGCCAAACTCTTGGCCAGCAACATCAAAGAAGCCGAAAAAACAGAAAGACAGCTTTTGGTAGAGGATCGTCTGGCACAATATGCCCATACCCTGCACGACGGCGAACCCTGTCCACTGTGTGGCGCTTTAGAGCACCCCCACATTGCTTCGGGCGAAGATGCCTCCGCCAAAATCCAGGAAGTCAAAGCGCAATTGACCGCACTGAACAGGCAAAAGGACGAACAGATCCAGCTCAAGGCCAAGGCCGAAAACATCGTTCATACCCAAATACGTTATCAAAATCAGATCAACCTACTGCAATCCGAAGCTGATCAGATCAACCAACAGATTAGCCTGCACAAAGAAAAATTCATCTGGCCCGAATTTGACATGGAAAATACGGCTAGCTTTGAGAAAAGAGCAAAAGAAGCAAAAGAGGTAAACAACGCTATTTCGGTTTTGGAAGAAATCATCCACGCAAAACGCCAAGAACTGGATAATATTCGAAAAGATCTGGAGAAATTCGACAAAGCTTTACAAGACATAGAACTGATAGAAGCAAGGAGTACAGCCGAATTTGACACGACCATAGGTCATCTGAAAACATTGGTCTATGATGACTTTGCGACAACGACAAAGGAAGAAATCAATATGCGCCATGCGCAACTCATACAAAGTACAGAAAGACTAGAACGTATCTATAAAGAAACAGAACGGGCTCTAAACACGCAAAACATACGTTTTGCGGCCCTTAAAGCAGCTCTTGATTCGACAAAAAAGGCTTTAAACGATTACCGTAGTAAGCTGCAAGACATCAACGACCGCATTGCACATGATATGCATCAGAATGGTTTCCAGCAATTCGATGAGATTGTAGCCATTCTACATAAAAAAATCGATGCCAAACAAGTCCGCCAGGAATTTGAACAATTCACTGTCGCGTACGAAACATTGAAGAACAAGATTAACGAGCAACGTGCGAAGTTCGAGAAAACACCTTTCAATCAAGAAATATTTGAACAGAAACAAACTACTTTGAACAATGCCCGGCAAGAATGGGACAGCATCAACAGCACGGTGACCAAACTGACTGTAGAGCACAGCCGTCTCCAACAAGCCTACCTCAGCAAAAAAGAATTGTTGCAACGACAGGGGGTATTACAAAAACGTGCGGAAAACCTAAAGACTATTTTCAACATGCTCAAAGGCAATGGCTTCGTACAGTATGTTTCCTCCATATTTCTCCGTCAGCTCTGCGACAACGCCAACACGCGTTTCCACCGCATGACCCGCAATCAGCTCAGCCTAACCTTGAACGAGAACAACGATTTCGAAATCATCGATTACCTCAATGAAGGCAAAAGTCGAAGTGTCAAGACATTGTCCGGCGGACAAGCCTTCCAAGTATCACTAAGCCTGGCACTGGCATTAGCAGAGAGTGTGCAATCCAACGCCAAGGCAGATAAAAACTTTTTCTTTATCGACGAAGGCTTTGGCACGCAGGATAATGAATCCATCAACATCGTCTTCGAAACCTTGCTATCCCTGCAACGCGAAAATCGTATTGTCGGCATCATATCGCATGTGGAAGAATTGAAAGAACGCATACCGGCATCCATCACCGTGACAAAGGACGAAGAAAAGGGAAGTATTATTGCAACGAATGAGAATTGACGATTGTAGATTGCAGATTCAACAATCGTAAATCATAAATCGCAAATCGTCAATAAAAAAGCCAAAATCAAGCTTATCATACTCAATCTTGGCCTTTGTACTTTTTTACTTCTACTTTTTTACTTTATTTAATATGTATAGTCTTCATGTTCTTGGTCGAAGGTGAAGAACTGCTTCCTGTGTTACCAGTATAATATTTCATTGCCTCAGGAATATACTTCTGCAATTCCGTTATACGTCTGGCATCGCTAGGGTGAGTACTCAAAAATTCCGGAGGTGTGCTTCCATTATCTGCTTTAGCACCAGCCATTCTTTCCCAAAATGTAATTGCTGCGTTCGGATCATATCCTGCCATTGCCATGATGATCAAACCCGCCCGATCTGCTGCAAGTTCATCCTTACGAGAGAAGGATAGCATACCTACAGGAGCTCCGATACCATAAGCCTGGTTGAAAATAGATACCCATTGACTATTCGACATTTGGCTTGCCGCTCCCAACATCTGAGCACCCATTTGCAAGGCCATCTGATTGGAAATCTGTGCCACAGAATGTTCCTCAATAGCATGGGCAATCTCGTGTCCCATGACCGTAGCCAACCCCGCATCCGTACCTGTCAAAGGCAATATCCCTGTATAAACTGCCACCTTACCACCTGGCATACACCAAGCATTCACATCACTACTTTGCACTAGATTAAATTCCCAATTGAAATTATACTGATCCGCGACCCCCTTTTGTTGCAGATATTTCATGGTCGCAGCTGCGATATTATTGCCCACACGCTTGACAGCGGTAGCTTCAGCAGTACCTGTGATAACCTTTGTATTGGCGTCACTTAGAAATTCTTTATAAGCCAAAGAGGCCTGATCGTTGATCGTTTGGCTATCCACAAGTTTCAAATACTTCCGCCCTGTGATAGCAGAGGTAGCACAGCCTGCCAACACAGCAGCTACGAGTGCAAAAACTGTATATTTAAAATACTTTTTCATAATTATTAAATCTCTTATTTCTATTTTATTTACCAGAATCCAAAATCGTAAATCACAATCGTAAATCACAATCGTAAATCGTAAATCCCCGATCTACATTACTTGTACAATTCTAATGCCTAAAGGTTTAATCCTTACTCTTTTTTTTGAATAAATAAATTTTGGATTCATGCCCCTTGAGCAATCGCTCTATATTCTTTTGATGCGTGATCAATATCAATGTACATATAGCAATTGCATAAAGCATGATGGACGGCACGGAAGTTTTGAATACTAAGGCTAGACTAAGTGGAAATGTAAAACCAGCAGAGATAGAGCTCAATGAAACATAGTGTGTAATCAACAGGCACAAAAGGAATACAGATACACAGCACAAAGCCGCAGGCCAATGTATGGCCAGCACCATACCAAACAGAGTAGCTACCCCTTTTCCTCCTCTAAATCCGGCAAAAACAGGAAATAAATGCCCCAATACGGCAATAACACCCAGAGCCAGCTGAAAGTTTACAAAATGAGGTGAACGCGGATCTCCCACAATGGACGAATCCAGCAAAAAAGGCAGATTGGTCGCTGTCCAACCTTTCAATATATCTATTGTCATCACCACAGATCCTGCTTTCTTCCCCAGTACGCGAAAGGTATTGGTCGCACCCGCATTTCCACTTCCATATTCCCGTACATCCACACCATAAAATGCTTGCCCAAACCATACCGCTGTCGGAATGGAGCCAAACAGGTATGCCAATATCACTATGCCTACTAAATAAATAGATATCATCAAACTATATGCTTACACCAACTTTGCTTTCAAACTCAGATCCATGTTGTACACAGAATGCGTCAATGCACCGACCGAAACATAATCTACACCGGCCAATGCATAATCGCGAACCGTTTCCAAATTAATTCCTCCTGATGCTTCCGTCACCATTTTTCCATCAACCAAGGCAACAGCTTTGCGCACATCCTCAGGCGTAAAGTTATCAAACATCACCCGATCCACCCCATCACAGGACAGCAATTCCTTCAATTCTTCGAAATTACGAACCTCTACCTCAATGGGAATAGCCATTCCTTTTTCTTTTTTATAGTGCAGTGCGTTTTGTACAGCTTGAGCTATACCACCGGCATAATCCACATGGTTATCCTTGATCAGTATCATATCGTACAAGCCAAAGCGATGATTTACCCCTCCTCCTATAGAAACTGCCTTTTTCTCCAGAAAACGCAATAGAGGAGTCGTCTTGCGGGTATCCAATACCTGGGTGGACGTTCCGGACAAAGCCTTTACATACAAGGAAGTTTTTGTGGCAATGGCCGACATGCGCTGCATGACATTCAACACCAAACGCTCCGCTTTGAGTATACTATGGATATTTCCTTTCACAAACAGTACAATATCTCCCACAGTAACCTTATTTCCATCGGAAATAAAAACTTGCACATCTAGGTCGGCATCTACAATTTTAAAAATTTCTGCCCCAACATCTACCCCCGCAATGACACCATCCTCTTTGACCAACAACTTTGCTTCACCCAGTTTATCGATTGGCAATGAAGACAACGAGGTATGATCTCCATCTCCAACATCTTCTTTTAGAGACAATTGAACAAAATCTACTAATTTTGTTTTAAAAGCTTCATCCATATTAACCCTCAAAATATTAAGCTAAGATGAAGAAAATTATATTATTCTAAAAGTAGAATATGAAAAAAACATCACTCCGATCCCCAATCGTAAATCTAAAATCACAAATCCAAAATCGTAAATCTCTACAATCTACAACAAAAATATACACCCCGTACCCTACCTTGCATATAAGTAGAAAAACACGTAATTTTGTGTGTGGATAATCTCAATCAAAATAAAGTCGCCCTACTGATCCTGGATGGACTAGGGTATGGTAAAAATGACGAATCAAATGCGGTAATGGCCGCCAAAACGCCTTTCTTGGATCATTTACTCGCCACATATCCAAATTCGAAACTGGAAGCTTCGGGCGAAGCCGTAGGCCTACCCGAAGGGCAAATGGGCAATTCGGAAGTAGGGCACATGAACCTAGGAGCCGGCAGAGTGGTGTACCAAGAATTAGGGCGTATTCATAAAGCCGCACGTGAAGGGCTGTTCGAAACACACCAAGTCATTCAGGATGCATTCAAGTATGCATTGGACCACAATAAAAAGATACATTTTATAGGTCTGCTATCCGACGGTGGAGTGCATGCCCATATCGATCACCTCAAAGCATTATGCGACGCCGCAAAAGTTGCCGGATTGGGAAGTGGGCAAGTGTTTGTCCACGCTTTTTTGGATGGCCGCGACACCGACCCGAATGGCGGCAAACAATATGTCCAGTCTTTGGCCAATCATTTAACCCACTCGGTGGGCACAATAGCATCTGCCGTAGGAAGATATTATGCGATGGACCGGGACAATCGTTGGGAAAGAGTCAAGGTAGCCTATGATCTGCTGACCAAAGGTGTAGGAACACCTTCTGTCGATCTGGTCGAATCCATTCAGCAGTCTTACGACAGCGGTATCACTGACGAATTTCTAAAACCGATCGTAATGGTCGATACCGATGGACAGCCTTTGGCTACCATAGAAGAAGGAGACGTCGTGTTCTGTTTCAATTTCCGTACCGACAGAGGTCGGGAAATTACCATTGCATTGACCCAACAGGATTTCCCCGAGTACGACATGAAAGCACTCGACCTCTACTATGTCACCATGACCTCATACGATGACACATTCAAGAATGTGAAAGTTGTTTTCCAAAAAGACAATCTTTCCAATACATTGGGTGAAGTCCTGGCAGCTCAAGGAAAAAGCCAGACACGTATAGCCGAAACCGAAAAATATCCACATGTCACATTTTTCTTTTCCGGAGGTCGGGAGACTGAATTTGAAAAGGAAGGTCGTATACTGATCCCTTCGCCCAAAGTGGCTACCTACGATCTGCAACCCGAAATGAGCGCACAAGGTATAACTGAAGCCATCTGTAGCGATATGGAGACAAACAAACCGGACTTTATCTGCCTCAATTTTGCCAACCCTGATATGGTCGGACATACCGGCGTATTTGAAGCCGTTGTAAAGGCCGTAGAAACCGTGGATCGGTGCACACAAAAAGTTGTGGAAACAGGTTTGGCAAATGGGTATTCCTTTATCATATTGGCCGATCACGGCAATTCGGAATACATGATCAATGAGGATGGCAGTATCAATACGGCCCACACCACCAACTTGGTTCCTTGTATTTTGATCGACAAAAAATTCAAACACATAAAGGATGGAAAATTGGGCGATGTGGCTCCTACCGTATTGAGCCTACTAGGCTTGAATATTCCTGCCGAAATGACCGGAAATGTATTGGTGGATTAAAAAAATATCTAGACTACAGAGGATAGCAGTAGGAATATTTGTTTCTACTGCATCTTTTTTTGCCTGTACGGCAACAAACCCTATCAAACAGGCACATACCGAAGAAAAGCAATTTGACATACCTGCATTTTTCCAGCAGGAGATCCAACATCTCTCCGAAACTAAAAAAGAAATCAGCAAAACGGTAGCGAAGGATTCTTCTGCGGAAACAAAAAAGATACTTATCCAAGATTGGGAGAAAGAATTATCTGCGTTTTCTTCCATCGATCTCAACAAAACCGCTTACATAGGCCATATCAACAAGGATTCTTCAGATCATCTCGTCAAACTCACGTTAGACGATCCCACAGCCGATATATCGGCTGTTCATATCCGTTACGATGAACACAACAATCCTTCCGGGATCCTTATCTTCAAAAAAATCAACAATCTGCTTTATCAAACGACAGAAAGCCTATCCTACCAAAAGGACAAAGGGTACAAAATCGAGAAACAGCAGGATGTGTGGTTGTTGGGATCCAATCATTACACCATCGAAGGGAAGTTTTAATAAAATCAAACCCATAGGGCTTTTTGCAAACAAGACTGCCTAAAAATCATAGACAGCCTTGTTCTATAGCAATAATCTTTACCTTACTAGGCTTGATTGCGACGAATGATATTCAATGCGCCACCGGCCTTGAACCACTCGATCTGTTGTGCATTGTATGTATGGTTTACCAAGATTTGCTCTTGCGAACCATCGGCATGGTGTAACACCAATGTCAACGGTTTTCCAGGAGCAAACTCAGTCAAACCGATAATATCGATGGTGTCGTCTTCTTGAATCTTATCATAATCATCCTTATCTTCAAACGTCAACGCCAACATACCTTGTTTTTTCAAATTCGTTTCGTGGATACGGGCAAAGGATTTGACCAATACAGCACGTACGCCCAAGTGACGGGGCTCCATTGCCGCATGTTCGCGGGAAGAACCTTCACCATAGTTTTCATCACCGACAACGATAGAGCCAATACCCGCTGCTTTGTAAGCACGTTGCGTAGCCGGTACCGGTCCGTATTCTCCAGTCAATTGATTTTTGACCGAATCCGTTTTGTCGTTGAAAAAATTGACCGCACCGATCAATAGGTTATTGGAAATATTGTCCAAGTGTCCACGGTATTTTAACCAAGGTCCTGCCATCGAAATGTGGTCTGTGGTACATTTACCTTTGGCTTTGATCAATAGTTTCAAACCTGTCAAGTCCGTACCTTCCCAAGCAGCAAAAGGTGCCAACAATTGGAGACGATCCGAAGTAGGTGATACATCTACCGTTACCGAAGAACCGTCTGCGGCCGGAGCTTGGTATCCCGGATCCTCTACATCAAATCCTTTTGCCGGTAATTCGTCACCGGTAGGTGGATCCAATTTTACCTGTTCACCATTCTTGTTGGTCAACGTATCTGTAACGGGGTTGAAGCCCAAATCTCCGGAGATCGCAATAGCGGCTACCATTTCTGGAGAAGTAACAAATGCATACGTATTAGGGTTACCATCAGCACGTTTCGCAAAGTTACGGTTGAACGAGTGTACAATGGTATTTTTCTCTTGTTTGTCCGCTCCGGCACGATCCCACATACCGATACATGGACCACATGCATTGGTAAAGATCGTCGCGTTGAGATCCTCGAAAGTTTTCAGCAAACCGTCACGATCAGCGGTATAGCGTACTTGCTCCGAACCTGGGTTGATACCAAATTCTGCTTTGGTCTCCAATCCCTTCTCTACAGCTTGACGAGCGATAGAAGCCGCACGGGACAAATCTTCATAAGAAGAGTTTGTACACGACCCGATCAATCCCCACTCTACTCGTGTAGGCCAACCGTTTTTCACCGCTTCTTCACGCATACGTGAAATAGGTGTGTACAGATCCGGGGTGAAAGGCCCGTTCAATGACGGCTCCAATTCGGACAGGTTGATCTCAATGACTTGATCAAAATATCTTTCCGGATCAGCATATACTTCTGGATCTGCTGTCAAGTGTGATTTGATCGCATTCGCGGCATCAGCCACTGCTGCACGTCCGGTAGCGCGTAGATAACGTTCCATCGATTCATCGTAGCCAAATGTAGAAGTTGTCGCTCCGATTTCTGCTCCCATGTTACAGATCGTACCTTTACCGGTACAAGACAAAGATTCAGCACCTTCACCAAAATATTCGACAATAGCGCCCGTACCACCTTTTACGGTAAGAATACCCGCTACTTTAAGAATTACATCTTTTGGTGCGGCCCATCCCGACAATCTACCGGTCAATTTAATACCGATCAGTTTGGGGAATTTAAGTTCCCAAGGAAGACCTGCCATCACATCACAGGCATCTGCACCACCGACACCGATAGCCACCATACCCAAGCCTCCCGCATTGACCGTATGTGAGTCCGTACCGATCATCATCCCTCCGGGGAAAGCATAATTTTCCAATACAACCTGGTGGATAATACCCGCACCTGGTCTCCAGAAACCTATACCGTACTTATTTGAAACCGAGCTCAAAAAATTGAACACTTCTGAACTTTCCTGCTTCGCACGGGACAAATCCTGTTCGGCACCATCACGGGCCTGGATCAAGTGGTCACAGTGTACCGTGGAAGGTACAGCAACCTTGGGACGTCCGGCTTGCATGAATTGCAATAAAGCCATTTGTGCCGTTGCGTCCTGCATAGCTACACGGTCTGGTGCAAAATCCACGTAAGATTTACCACGCTCGTAGGCCTCAGTCGCGTTTCCGTCCCAAAGGTGAGCATATAAAATTTTCTCTGAAAGTGTCAGTGGTTTATGCACAACCCGACGAGCAGCAGTTATACGCTCCTCGTATTGCGAATAAACTTTCTTAATCATGTCTAAATCAAATGCCATATCTCTCTAAATAATTCATTTATAAATAAATCAACTTAGCGAAAGTTACGAAAAAATGTGGTAAATATCAAATTGCTTTACAAGAGTACTTAGTATGTTAAGCAACAAAAAAACACCCGAAATTCGTATGAATTTCGGGTGCAGGCATAATGAAGACCGAAACTATTTACAACTAATGAACCAATTGCTTGTTTGACGGTGTAAATTTAGTCAGGTCAATATCGGCTACTGCCGCTTTATATTCTTCGATGGTTGGGATTCTTCCCAAAATTGCGGACAAGACGACAACCGGAGTAGAAGCTAACAAAGATTCACCTTTTTTGCGTTCGGAATCTTCTACTACACGGCCTTGGAAAAGACGGGTTGAAGTAGCCATGACCGTATCCCCTTTCTCCGCTTTTTCCTGATTACCCATACACAGGTTACAGCCCGGACGTTCCAGATACATCATATTTTCGTATTCGGTACGAGCCACAGCTTTCGGAACAGCATCGTTAAACTCAAATCCGGAATATTTTTCCAACAATTCCCAGTCACCTTCTTCCTTTAGTTCGTCGATGATATTGTAAGTCGGCGCAGCCACCACAAGTGGCGCATTAAATTTCACTTCACCTTTCAATGCCTCTAAATTACGGAGCATTTTGGAAACGATTTTCAAATCGCCTTTGTGCACCATGCAAGAACCAACGAAACCAAGGTCTACTTTTTTATCACCACCGTAGTAGGTCAGATCACGAATCGTATCGTGCGTATAGCGTTTAGAAACATCTTCGTTGTTGACATCCGGATCCGCAATCATCGGCTCGTCGATGATATCCAGATCAATGACTACTTCTGCATAGTATTTTGCATTGGCATCTGGTTTCAATGCCGGTATCTCACCAGATTTGATTTCTTCAATACGTTTATTCGCCTTATTAATCAGACCTTGGAGTACCGCATTTTTGTTGTCCATTCCTTTGTTGATCATGATCTGGATTCTGCTTTTCGCGATTTCCAATGATTCGATCAGGGTATCATCTTCCGAAATACAGATAGAAGCTTTTGCTTTCATTTCTGCGGTCCAATCGGTAAACGTAAAGGCCTGATCAGCTGGAAGCGTTCCGATGTGAACTTCGATAACCCTGCCTTGGAATACGTTTTCACCACCAAATTGTTGAAGCATCTGAGCTTGGGTCGCGTGAACCACATCACGGAAATCCATATAGTCTTTCATTTTTCCTTTGAAAGTTACTTTCACGGATTCCGGGATCGGCATAGATGCCTCGCCTGTTGCCAAAGCAAGTGCAACCGTACCTGAATCCGCTCCGAAAGCTACCCCTTTGGACATACGTGTATGTGAGTCACCACCGATGATGATGGCCCATTCGTCCACAGTAATATCATTCAATACCTTGTGGATAACGTCCGTCATCGCATGGTATTCGCCTTTCGGGTCACGAGCCGTAATCAAACCGAAATCGTTCATAAACTTCATCAGCTTAGGGATGTTAGCCTGTGCTTTTTTGTCCCAAACCGAAGCCGTGTGACAACCTGATTGGTATGCTCCGTCAACGATGGGTGAAATGACAGTCGCCGCCATGGATTCCAATTCCTGAGCAGTCATCAGACCTGTTGTATCTTGCGAACCAACGATGTTGACTTGTACACGAACATCTGAACCAGCATGCAAGATCTTGCCCATTGGTACACCAACGGCATTTTTGTTGAATATTTTTTCAACGGCTGTCAACCCTTGTCCCTCGATGCTGATTTCCTTTGAAGGAGCAAAAACAGTCGGAGCTTCTATGCCCAAAGTTTTTGCTGCAAATGTCTGGATTTTTTTACCAAACACGATTGCATACGAACCTCCGGCTCTGATAAATTCCATTTTCTGTGGAGTCAAAGACTTGGAAAGATCTATCAGCTCTTGATCGCCATTGTATAATTTTTTGGTTTTCGTATTAATAGTCAATATCGTTCCTGTAGCTACCGAATAAGCTTCTTCCAAGATAGGCTCACCTTTTTCGTTCAAGACGGGTTTGCCATCTGCATCGAGTTTTTTAACCCAGTTTTTCAGGTCTATACCGATACCTCCGGTCACATCCACTGTTGTCTGGAAAATAGGCGAAATACCATTTGTTCCGGCTACAATCGGGGCGATATTCACAAACGGCACATAAGGGCTCGCTTGTTTACCTGTCCAAAGTGCCACATTATTGACACCGGACATCCGCGACGAACCTACACCCATCGTTCCTTTTTCGGCAATCAACATCACGCTTGCATCTGGATATTTGGCCTGTAAAGCTTTGATTTCTACTTGCGCATGAAGCGACATCATACATTTACCATGCAATTCACGGTCAGAACGCGAGTGTGCCTGATTTCCCGGAGAAAGCAAATCCGTAGAGATGTCTCCCTCAGCCGCGATATAAGTCACTACGTTGATTTCTTCCGGCACTTCGGGCAATTCTGTGAAAAATTCTGCTTTTGCGTAGCTTACCAAAATTTCCTTGGCAACAGCATTCCCACTTTCGTAAGCAACTTTCAAACGATCGGTATCGGCATCATAAAGAAAAACTTGTGTTTTCAATACCCTTGCTGCTTCTTCGGCGATAACTGCGTCTTCGCCTAATGCCAGATCAAGCAGCACTTCGATGGAAGGCCCGCCCTTCATGTGTGACAACAGCTCAAATGCAAAAACAGGTGTAATTTCTGGTACAACAAACTGACCAAGAATAATTTCCTTCAAAAATTTAGCCTTCGCGCCTGCAGCAGGAGTCGTTCCCGGCAAGGTGTTGTACACAAAAAATCGAATCGAATCTTCTCGATGTGGATGATTCGAATCTTTAATCTGTTCAATGATTTCACTTAACAATTCTGCTCCATCAATAGGTTTAGGATGAAGACCTTGTCCTTCTCTTTCTTCGATTTCCTGAATGTAATCGTTGTATATACTCATAATGATGTCTTATCAAAGCGAGAGCCGTTTTCCAATACAAATGTCGACAGCTCTATTTGTTAGTATTTTCTCTTGTGTTGATGTCTGTAGAAAAGCAATATTTTTTTCGGCACAAAAGTAAGAAAAAACAACCTTTATATAGAATAGAAACAATCGATTACATAATTTGGAATTGTTCTAAACTAAAACTTAAACAATCTATTGTCAAACGGGAACTTTTCTATGCGCTTAATGCTAATCTTGGCAAAGTCCGGATGATTGGGATTGAGAAGAAGATTATAATCCCCTTGTGTCACAACTGAAGGGATCTTCAAAACACAGAATTTATTCTCAGTGACAAATATATCACCAAAACGTTGGGTGGCTATAGGATGCGGGAATATATTCCAATTGGGGGGCAAATCTTTAACTTCTACTTCTTTTAGAGAAACCCCATTAGGAATCTCAATGGTAATCATCATATAATCTTCGGGAAGTGTCGCCAGCGTAAAATGAACAGCTACTTCTGCCATGGCAAGAGATCGGTTAGCTGCTGTGTAGATCAGTTCAACCCCTATTGAATTCCACCTCGCCCCCTTTAACGCCGCACCCTTACCCGAAAGCGAATTCGCAAACCTCTCTCTTGCTAGCCTAAATACCTCCATGAACTAAACAAGAATACCGTGATTAATTCTTGTCAACTCACCGATAACCAGCTCCTTGCCATAAGAATCTCTTAAAAGCTCTATCGGCAGGAGGTTTCCTAAAGCATAATTCGGGGTATTCAGCCACAGCTTGAACTTGTCCATATCACCAAATACATCGAGCCCTTCTCGGGTCACCTCCGCCATCTCGATTATTTTCTCTGACTGTAACGGCCTAAAATAATGCTTTGGCGCCTGTTTATAGCGCTGTAGGGATTTGGTGGAAATATCAAGAATATTTGCCCAATCATTTTCGGTAAAAGGGGTGTAATCTTGAATCAGATTAAATAGTGAATAAGGAATACCCATACGTATAGCTCTGATGATCAACATTTTGTCGGAAAGAAAATCTTCGTATGTTACTTTCTTTTTGGGGGACTCATAAAGAACCTCCGGCTCCCGAGCCTCGTGAATGAATGAGGAAATCTCTTCATTCAGTTTCTCTTCCAGTTTAAATTTTGACCTTACCATAACCTCAGACATTTGTCCTCTAATTTACGACTTTTTTCCTTGAAAATCATTTTTTTTTAAAACTTTCTTTCACAGACAATAAAAAAGTCCGGTTTTTCAGACCGGACCAATTCGTAATCTTCATGTTTTTATGCTTACAAAAAAAATCAAGCTTTCTGCAAGAAAGGATCGACTTCCTTCAAGGCTTTCACGGTTTCTAAAGGGGTATATGAATTGAAAACAAAAGAACCGGCGACTAACACATCAGCACCTGCTTTTAACAGCTGTCCGGCATTATCCAACGACACCCCTCCATCTATTTCGATCAATAGGCTATCATTGATTCCTGCAGCCAAGCCCCTCAATTCTTCGATCTTACGATATGTTTGTCGTATGAATTTCTGCCCTCCAAAACCGGGATTCACGGACATAAGGCATACCAGATCGATATCTTGGATAATATCTTTGAGCAAGTGTACAGGAGTATGTGGATTTAAGGCCACCCCTGCTTTACAACCGAGTTCTTTGATCGCAGCCAATGTACGATGCAGGTGTGTACAGGCTTCGTAATGCACGGTGATGATTGCTGCGCCATTGTCCTTACAAGTCTGCAGATATCGATCCGGATCGACGATCATCAAATGTACGTCCAACGGTTTTTGCGCATGCTTGGCGATCGCCTGCATCACAGGAAAACCAAAGGAAATGTTAGGCACGAACACACCATCCATAATGTCAATATGAAACCAATCTGCCTGACTTTCATTGACCATACGGATGTCCTTGCCCAAATCGGCAAAATCGGCTGCAAGTATAGACGGAGCTATTAAATGTTTTGAATGCGACATCGCTATATTTATTTTTACATATTATCAATATGCAAAGATAAATATTACTTGGTAGACTTCTGAAGTTTTTGAAACTTCAGAAGTCTACCTCCTACTTTGTAGTTTCTTTGCCCAAAGATCTATAAATCAAAAAAGCTGCCAATCCGATCAGCAATCCTATGACCAATGTAATCCATAATCCCTTTTGGGCCAGTAAAGCCAAGACAATAAAGATAAGCGAGGTAATGGCCATCGTACGAGCCAATACCTTCAAGCCATAGCGATTTTGTACCTCACTACTCTCTTCCTCTGCATTATCTTCTTCCGTTTGGGCCGCTATACGCTGTTGCCCTTCTTTATAGCTCACGTAATCCTGCGCAACCTTTCCTTTGCTTCTGGCCCAGATTTCATAACCTGCCAATAGTACAAAAGGAATAATGGCACCTGCCAACATTTCCTCTGCCCGGCTCAGTGAAATTCCAGTCAACAAAGGATGGAAAAATTTAAAATACACATTGATACCTAATCCCAAAATCGTACACCAAAGTATAGATCTCCCCGTATGAAACTTTGAAAATAAAGCCCATATCGGCGGTCCATACAGCGAACATCCAGTCACAGCACCCACACTCAGTACAATCTCGACTATCCCTCCTGCCGATGGCACCCACAACGCGACCAGGATCGTTATTAGACCAAAGACCACGACCGACGTCTTGGCGATCAGCATCAATTGCTTCGGCTTGGTATTGGGTCGTACAGATTTGTACAAATCATTGGTAAATACAGCTGCCGCAAGATTTAAAGTCGTATTGACTGAACTTGCCGTCGCAAATACCATCCCCCCAAGCATGAGGCCTATCAATCCTTTGGGAAGCACCTCCTTACACATCATCAGATAGGCTCCCTCATTTTCCAAGCCGGAAAGCTCAGGATTGACCAACCGATAGATCATCGGCGGCAACATCCAGATAAAAGGACTGACCAGATAGAGGCCAGCAAATAGATACCCTACCTTGCTCGCTGATCTAGGGCTGTCCACTGTGGTGTAACGCTGCACATAGGCCCAGTTTCCACCGATAAATATACCGTTGTAGATAGCAAACGCCAATAGGAAGAGCCAGGAATATTCTTCATTTACGACATTAAAAAAATCGGGTGGTGCTTTGGCAAACAACTCACCTACACCACCTATCCGGTCGAAGGCCAAAGGTACAACAATAATAACCGCAGCCGTAAGTACAATAAACTGAATGACATCGGTGATCATCACCCCCCACAATCCACCAACTACAGTATAAAGGATAATAAGTACCCCTAAGACCAAGATACAAGCCTCAATGGAAAAACCGGTCGATACGTTGATGATCTTGGCTACAGGGTAAAGAAAAGCTCCTGTGTACATCAATGATATCAACAAAATAAGGTAGCTGTAAAATTTCTGTACCGAAATCCCCAAGCGTTTGGACACAAATTCCGCCGCCGTCAACGAATGGGACTTTTGCCAGGCCGGTGCTATAAACATCCCAACCAAAAGCCCTCCCACACACATGGTCATCTGAATAGCAATAGCTACAAAACCGTGTTGATACGCAATAGATCCCCAAACAACGAATGTACCTGCCGAAAAGAAACTCATAAACAGGGACAGACCACTGATCCGCCAAGGCACCGCACCTCCGGCCGCAAAGTACGACTTCATCGAATTACCTGTTTTCCCAAAGGACAGGCCAGCTGCGATTACGATTCCCGTAAAAGCAAGCATTATAATATAATCTAAAACACCCATTTTTTTGCTTAGCTATAACAACGAACAGAAAATAAAGAGGCTGGCACATGGACCGATGGGCGCTCAACCTTAATAGTCAATGCACTGGTTAAAATGGGCTGCTCCAATACGATTTGATTCAAACTTTGATAATTACCTTTTCGTTCAAATACAATATTCCCTTTATCATCCGATATTGTATAATTTCGGACACAGAAAGGCATGGCATCTTCGGGGTGCCCCATGAGTACACTCTCCATTGGATGGTCATAATCTGTATCAAAAAATAAATCTATTTTTTGAATCTGCTTATTTTCATTCCAACTGATCTTGAGTTGAGGAGCCTGATCTTCCAATGAGGCTACCCAAGCATTCGGCTGGGTTGTAGGACGATAGACACCTGTTTTGACCTGCTCAGCACCAAAAGGCTGCAATGCCGGATCAAGACGTAAGGCTAGGTTATGCCCTTCCGGACGGCGTTGCGGACACCAAAACTCAAATGCTTCCATTCCGATATCTTCGGGAGGAGTTTGCTTTCCATAATTGGACACGGCTTTATTGACCAAATTGAAAACGGTAAGAACACCTGTGACACGGGTGTGCGTACGGTATAGCGATACGGCAGGATTTTTATGGAAAACTACAAAAGCATATGCACGTTCGGGCATCGTCGCCGAAAAGGATATGGCTATCGTGGCCTTCCCCTTTTGGAGTGCAATGGACTTGGTCTCCAACGTGACATCGGGGGTATAGTTGCCCGTCTTGTCGCTAATGCGCAATTCTACCTGCAATTCGGCATCTTCTGCGGCATCTACCTCCACAGTTATATTCGGTACTTTTCCTTCTTTCAAAGGCAACATCTGTGCTACGGCAGTTTCTATCGGAAGTGGAAAATCCGCATTAAACTTATCCAACTCAAAACTGCTGGATGCATGGACTTCGGCATATTGCACCAAATCGGCCTCATCACGCAGTTCCAAACCTGGAATATGTTGTCCGCTTTTCAGCAATTCCTGTTGCAAATCTGTGATAAATCCATCCGTTAATATCTCACGTGGAGTTAAGTAGTACGTAGTGGGTATTGTGTATTGCGTATTGCGTATTGCGTACTGCGTATCGCGTACTGCGGATTGCGAGCCAATCTGTCCACTATCGGTTTCGACGAGTTCCGCTAGACTTGCTCCTTTTTCTTTCGCAATATATGCCGCCATACCGATAGCTTGCCCGATATGTGCAGCAGTCGCCATCACACGTGTGGAGGCGAAAGCAACGTGAGTCGCACTGATAAGTCGCCCACCGATAAATAAATTCTTGATATTCCGACTGTACAAACAGCGATACGGAATCTGATAAACACCTTTGGCATGCCATTGGTTACAGCCAGGCTTCTCGCTGAAGACACCGTCTGCAGGATGCAGGTCTATAGACCAACCTCCGTAGGCTACCGCATCTTCATGTGGGCGTTGCTCGACGATATCTTGCTGACGCAACATGTAATCTCCTTCAAAACGGCGACTTTCCCGTTTTCCGGGAATAGTGCCCACCCACTCCAACGTTAGGTTTTCCGCTTCGGGAAAATTGCCTGAATTCTTGACATAATCCCAAGCACCATAGATCACTTTCCACAGATCCCATTTGATCTGCTCCGTATCATGTATGGTATCCATACGTCCGCCATGCTCCAGCCACCACAGTTGACAACCATGTTCTTTGGCATTGAACTTTTTGAACTTCGGTACCTCTTTGGTGACATCCATCGCAAAGGAAGGTGCGGTATATTTGACCGGCCGGCCGGTATCTTTTGTATAAAAATACATGCTATGTCCGAGCAATTCGCCGTATTCCTCGGTAGGCGCAAATTTTTCCCCGAATTCTTCTTGCTTTTCGGCTCCCATTCGGAATGCTGCTCCAGAGAGAAAACCTACGATACCGTCTCCCGACGCATCACAAAACAAGGGCGCATGCACGAAATATTCTGTTGAATTTTGGCTACAGAAACCTTTTACCGAGCCAATCGTATCTTCATCTGTTTTCTGTACCTCATACACAGCTGTATTCAAAAGCAGTTTGATATTCGGTTCTGCTGTCACCTTGTCCAGCAGGATACTATCGAATATCAACGGATTCCCTTCTTTATTCTTATACGTATTTTCGACCAATATCTCGTCCACTACCCCGCCTTCCCGACTCCAACGGTTGTTGTTCCCCATATGCGAAGTGGCACCTAATATCCATAGTCGTACCTCGCTGGAAGAGTTTCCTCCCAGCACAGGTCTGTCCTGCACCAACACCACTTTCACACCCTTGCGTGCCGCCGTAATAGCAGTACACACTCCCGACAGTCCACCACCGATGATGGCCAGTTCTGCGTGATAGGTCTCTGTCTTTAATGTTCTGTTCGCTTCGTATTCTCTTTTTATCATCACATAAGATTTTATATTCTGCTATTGTATATTTTAATTTCTTTCTATCGCCCCAAAACAACCGTAGTACCTTTGACTTTTTCACCACTCCTATGGATTCCTTCCAACGTAAAATTCAGATAAGGCGTCTCCGACGGAAGTTCTATCGTAAACTCAAAGGGGTATTCTTTTTTTGTCACCACTTGCTGTTTACCATTAGCCACCTGATACCGGATACTCACCTCCGAAAACTTGGTATCATCGTCCTTCAAATAGATAAATGCTCTCGTCGCATAACTCCCCATACGGATGATCATCGCTTCAGCTCTCCCAAAGTCCTCCATCGTGTAGTCTGTCCCCGTAACTTTTGCTTTACCCAAAAGGCTCTCCTGTATACTTACAGTCGGAATTACGCCCTGTAATTTTACGACTGTCATCCCGTCCGGCGCCACGTCTACATGTAATTTCTCCGATGTCATTTTCTCCCACTTCCCATTCCTGTAAATGAATTTTTGCGCCATATTAACCCCTTTCAATAGATTTGAATCAACATCAACCTTACTGTTTACCGTGTCTTTGGATTGGTTCATAAAGGCAATAAATACTTCATCCCCTCTCCGTCCGGCTATATAATTGAGCTCTACACTACTGGTCGTCAACAGCTTATTAGGCATCCACAGATTAATACCTTTCTCATTATAAAATTTCCCTTTCCCTGCACCATAAAATTTGTTCTGCAGATAAGCATAACCTTCTATATATTCAGAAGGGAACTCGATCTGACTGTCTGAACGCACATAGGCATCGGTGACCAAATAATCCAACAACATACTCGCCATCGGCATGATATGGTTATAATGAAATGAATTTACACTCTGTTCTTTATGGGGATGCATCGGAAAACCATACTTTTCGTATGCTGTTGTTCTCGCTGTATTGATATGATATCCCGGGAAATTCCTATATCTGCCAATAATAGCTGCTTTAGCTACTTCTTTCAAAAAAACATCACCCGTATAATAACCTAACCGCAGCATCCAGGGAGCATAGTTTGCCATGAATATCGCACGGTGCCCCGTACTTGTTCCCGAGGATTCGGGCGTAAGCCCGATCTCAGAAAGACGCCAGGACGGAGCCTGTTCTTCTGGAAAATACATCTGCTTATGCCCTTTTGACTTTAAATAACCATAATGCGGTGCTTTTCCACCTTTATTGACCGTGATCATCGAGTCTTGCAGAATAGCGGGAGCCATCCAGGTAAACATCGTATAATGTCTCGCCCCTTCACGGGCCGCTTCCAGATATTTTTTATCTTTTGTAAATTCATACAATTCCATGAGATCTATCCACCTGTTGGTATAAGCCGGCCAAAAGAAAAAATTTCCGGCATACTCATCGTCAAAAGTCGGTTGCTTTTTCTTTACACTGGTCATAAGGTAGGTGTCAGCTCCTTCTATTGACTTTCTCAAGTATTTTTCATCCTTCGTAGATCGATACATATTTAAGGATGTGATCCAGGTATCACCTTTCTCTTCTACATCCAGATTACGTACCCGTGAGGTATCGTATTCTTTTTTGGCAAGTAGTTTGTAAAAAGGATTTGCTGCCCCAAATATATTGTACAATGCCGATAATTCCGATATGGGCGCTATTGGACCTCGGAGTTTTCGGGATGGGCTTTGGATACGCTGTGTAGAATCAAGTGCAAACAAGAATTTCTCTCTCGAAAGCATGTATTCGATATGGGGATAGGCTCTCTTTTCGAAAATGTCTTTATTATCCGTGACAAGGGCCAATTCGATAGGATGTAGACTAGATACATTCTTGACGGCCTCCGGCACATCGGTAGAATAAGCAAACCCTTTCAGTGAGTCTACAAACCAGGCGTAGTCTGTCATCGAATAGTTCACAATATTGTCAAATGCCTGATTCAAGGTCGATATGTCATTTTTTCGGTAATCTTTAAACCCAAAATATCCCCTTGCTATCTTCTCGTAGGCATACGTAATAGTTTGTGGTTCTACGACCATATATGCACTGAATATAAAATGTGTCCCCTCGTCCATTAATGAGAGTTTACTTCCAAAGATGGGGGCAAATATCTGCGGCTGTGCATTTCCATCCCGATTTCTGACGCTTATTCCAAACTGGCTGTTCGCAAACACAGGCAAAGGGTCAAATGGCAGGTACTCCGGCGAAGCCAAAATCCCGATACTATTTGTTCCGTCATGGGTCAACGTGGTGGGTAGTGTTGCCATATAAGACGGCGTGAGATAGGCATTATCGGGAAATCTCTTCTCTTGCCAGATCAAGGGTTGCCATATTTCGGTAACCGCTTCTGGTTTCATAACCGGTGCTCCCGTATACCCAATAGAAAAGTATCCTCTCTTCTTGGGTGTAAGCGCATACCTGATCTGGGGATAGGCCTTATCTCTGATAAACACAACAGCGGTTAAATTAAACAATTCGTTATCGGAATATTTGAACACCACCGAATCTCCCCTATCCTGCATCTTTACCGGATTCATTACTATCATCTTGCCAGGATTGTAAAGGTTGGCGGTTCTATTCCGTTGATTGCCCTGCAGTATTTTGTCATCAAAACCATCTCCTGTCATATCATCCCCTCTTACCGAAAGCGTCAGATCGGCTTGTTCACTTGTCGAAGCCTTCCATGTGGGCACATTATACAATACTCCCTTTATACCCGCAGGACGTAATGCTAAATCCGGATCAGTCACTGAATAAAGGATAGTAAACTCCCCTTTGAAATGGTAGTGATCAGTCCCAGATGTAATAACGATAGATTTATCATTAACCGAAGCAACTGAACACTGTGCTATGACCGCCAAAGGCACACTGAACAGGACAATAACCTCGTAAATTACAATATATGCTATCTTCTTCATGGTTTATCTTTACGTTTGGCTTAACGTGGGCCAAGCTTTACCTTTTTGGATTGTATGACACCACCCTCCTTTGATATTAGTTTCAACGAAAATTCCACGTCTGCACCCGTCGAAACAGGAAGTGTAAATTCAAAAGGATACGCCTTTTTTACAATGCTTTTGGCATTGCCATCAACGTCTACATATTGCAGCTCCGCTTTTTTCCACTTATTATCATCTTCTTGAAGATAAACATACAAGCTATTGGCATATTGTCCCATTCCAATTAACATGGCCTTGGTGTTTCCCTCAGGTATTTCCACGTAGTCGTGTGTAATGATATTTCCTTTTGCCAACACCTTATCCTGAAACGTGGAGTTAATATGTACTTGGTCGATTAAGACGGAAGCTATGCCATTGGCCGGAACTGTGATGTCAAAAATGTTTTTCTGTAGTTTTTGATCTTTTGCCGCAAAATCCAGTGCCTTTACCGCGCTATGGGACGACAACGATACTTTTTTAGGATCAATACGCACTTTGGTTGTCACGCTTTCGGCGGATTGGTTCATGAATGCAATAAAAAGTTTTCCATCTTTTCTTGCCGCGATATAGTTCAATTCCACATGATCTATATCAAGCAAACGTGATGGCATCCATAGGCGAACACCTTCTTCATCATAAAAATGTCCCCTTCCTGCGCCATAAATCTTGTTCTGTAAATATGCGTAGCCCTCTACATAATCTGCCGGAAAGTCGATCTTTCCAGCTGAACGTACATAAGCATCCGTGACAAGATAATCGATCAGCATTGTAGCCTTCGGCATGATGTGATTATAGTGGAAGGAATTTACACTTTGCTCTTTGTGGTCATGCAGCGGAAAATCTACTTTCTCATAAGCCGTCGTCCGCGCTGTATTGATATGATATCCCGGAAAGTTTCGATAACGCCCAATGATGGCTGCCTTAGCGACTTCCCTGAGATAAGGGTCATCGGCATAATATCCCAATCTCAGCATCCATGGTGCATAATTGGCCATAAATATGGCCCTATGTCCGGAGCTTGTTCCAGAAGACTCCGGGGTCAACCCTATTTCAGACAAGCGCCACGCCGGTGCCTTTTCTTCCGGATAGCTCATTTGTTTATGTCCTTTTGATTTAAGATACCAATAATAAGGTGCTTTCCCTCCTTTGTTAACAGTGACCATAGAGTCGGGCACCAAAGGTGTCATGTAGGTAAACATAGTGTAATGACGCGCTCCTTCATGAGCCGCATCCAGGTACACCTTGTCTCCCGTAATCTCGTACAGTTGCAGAAGATCGATCCAGTTGTTCGTAAATCTTGTCCAAAAGAACATACCGCGGTTAAACTCGTCCTGCCTGCCGTTGGCTCCGGTTTTGAGGTAGATATTGGCTCCTTCAATAGCTCGATCCAAAAATCCTTTATCACCGGTAGCTTTATAAAGGTACATCGCTTCATTCCATTTCCCCCTAAATCGACTGCCTTCGAGATGAGCTGTTTTTATTCCTGCTTTTCGTCTAGCCATATCCAGCAAGAAAGGATTGCTTTTCCCAAACATATTGTAGATAGCCACCAGTTCTGAAACCGAAGCCACTTTTCCGTTTAGTTTACGAGATGGTGATTGTATTTTCTGTGTAGAATCCAATGCAAAGAGTGTACGTTCCCTGGACAACATAAACTCCATCAACGGATATCCACGCGATTTAAAAATCTTCTCGTCATCTGTCACCATGGCCAAATCCAATGGATTCAAGCTGGATACGTTCTTAACCGCACCTGGCACATCCGTGGCATAAGAAAATCCTTTGAGCGAATCGATATACCAGGCATAATCTGTCTGTACATAATCGATCAGATTATCTATCACACTGTTGGTATTGCTGATATCATTTCTTCTGAAATCCCTAAATCCAAAATATGTCCTAGCTATATGCTCATAGGTAAACGTAATTGGTCGGGACTCGACTACCAAATAAAGATCAAAATTAAACTTCTGATTTACATCCATCCTGGAATTGTATCCTCCCATCAAAGGTGCAAACACCTTGCTTTTGGCTTTCCCGTTTTCGTCTCTTAAGCTAACACCAAACTGGCTATTTTCCAATAAAGGAAGCGGGTCAAAGGGAAGGTATTGGGGCGCTGCAATGATCCCCACGCTGTTTCTACCATCATAAGACAATGTTGCGGGCAAGGTACTCATATGGGCACTTGTCACATACGGATAAGTAGGGAAGCGCTTTTCCTGCCAAATCAATGGTTGCCACAGTTCATTGAGTGCATCGGGGTCAAACTCGGGAGCTCCTATATAACCAACCGAGAAAAATCCCGATTTCTTAGGAATCAATGAAAAGCTGAGTTTAGGGTATCTATCCTTCGTCAAATGTATGCTCGCCTGCAGTCTAAAAAGAGGGTGCTCTTCAAACTGGAATGTAACAAGATCCCCGGAAACGTTTGCACTTACCGGACTGAGCTGGTACGATTCTCCAGAATTGATGATGCCGGCAGACCGACCTCTTTGATTTCCTTTCAAGATGCGATCGTCCAACCCATCACCACCTGTGGCCTCGCTCTTTTGTGTTTGTCGCAGATCGGCAGGCTTGCCGTCATGTGCTGTCCAGGTAGGCACATTATAACTCACGTTTTTTATCCCTCCTGGACGCATCGCCAAATCAGGATCAGTGGCACTATATATAACGATAAAATCACCGTTAAAACGATAGGTATTCCCTCTGGATATAATATCTATAGCTTTATCGTTCTTTTGAATAGTATATTTTGATTGGGCAACGGAAATCACTGGAAACAAACAAAACCAAAGCAACCCGTATCTTATTAAACATTCCATTTTCATTAGCATCTATTCGTATATTATATCAAATTATCTCCGACTTAGCCTGCAGACACAGTAAAAAAACCGCATACAACAAAGTAATAATGACTTGTGATCAACATCACACCACGATTTATTTAACAAGTTCACCTCTGATCAAAATTTTACCGATATACACAGCAGTTCTGTCATATTTTTCCGGATGTGATGTTATATCATCGGATTGTCTTGGGCCCAATATTTTTTTCTTGTCAGCTTTATCTTCTGAGACAGTTATTTTCACGGTATGCTCACCATACGGCAGCTCGATTAAGTCGTGCTGACCACGATATCGATTATTACAAAATACATTGAAGCGATCGATTGTCTGAGTTCCTGTTGTTTCACTCACCGTATAATAGATAAGTTCCGACGAACTCTGACGTTGCAGAAAAACCTTTTTGCCGTCTATTTCAAATTCCAATTGGCCTACTTCGGGGCCTCCTATGTCAAACAATCCAAACATATCTCCTTTGAAACTAAACGTCAATCCTGCACCAGGATGTTCGGCAACAGCTACATGGTCAAACCAATTGGAAAACTTTTTCAGATAAGATAAACTATTCGTCTGTATCTGTTTCCAATTTTTATCAAAGGTGGCTACATCCGATGGATCTATCATGATAGCGTGTTCCCACTTGTCAGAGAGCAAAGGTTGTTTTAGCGTATGCGAGAATGTTTCTGTCTGTGATTTCATCTTTTCAAAACCTCGCGCAATGGCTGCGGCATACAAATCACCTCCTGCTTGTAAGGGATGGATGCCATCTTTGGAGAATAAAATCTTTCCTTCCTCCGGTTTCTCAGCTTTCCAGACCAAGGCTCCTTCTTTCTCAAGGGCGGCTGCTTCCATACCCAAATGAATAGAGGGCAATTCATAATAATCGGCCAGTTTTTCCAATCGTTGGATATTTTCAGGGGTATTACCTTGCTGATAATGCTGTGTCTGTCCATGCAGTATAGTATAAATCATGCAAACAGTCGTCTTTGGATTGTGTTTTATGATCTGACGGATCATACCCTCCATACCTTCTGCATAAGCTTTGTTCACAGCAAACTCTATAAAGATCAGATCAGGTTGATAATCCAGGACCTGCTCCTTCAATCTAAAAGCGCCCAAATCTGTACCTGTTCCGGAAACACCTGCATTTATCCATTTAAACTGAGTTTCTGGAAAAACGGTCTGTAAATATTTGGCCGTCTGCAACCGATAGCAATAATTACCCTGCGTAATGCTTCCTCCAATAAATGCAACTGTTGCCTGTTTTTGCTGCTGCATTTTATTCAAAAAATTGGCCATTCCACTCCTTACCGTACATTCTTTCTCATCGTAAAATGTGCCTGGCCCGATCGAGGGAATCTTTGATGCATTAAGCTTAAAAAACAAGGGCGATGCGCCATCTTGAGAAGCGGCTATCTTCTGCAAGTCATCTACTCCCTGTGCCATAGCCTGACCATTAAAATTTGTTATAAAGACAATAAGAAGTAATTTTTCGAAAAGTCGTATCATAGTTTTATTTTCCATGCATTGTTATTTTTTTACTTATCGTGCGACCCGTCGCATCTTTCAGTTGCAGGGTTATTTCAGCCGTCTCATCCATTTTGAGCTTATAAAAACTCCATTCGAAGGGATATTGGTTTATTTGCTGAGATTTGCCATTACACGTGACAGTCACGGACACATCTTTTAGAGGACTAGTCTGTGCAAAACCATACATAGAATCCCAACCGAATGGCGACCGTATACGAAAGAAGTATACTTTGCCCCAAGGTTTACCTGCATCGATCATTTGCAGACCGTCAGCCAGCGGTTTATACGCAGGTGATTTATGTGTATGGATGAGTGGAATGGCAAGGGCCCTAAAACCTTTTGCCGGTATATTGATTTTGGTAGAAGATCCACGAACCGACAAAGTAGAGGGCGATCCATTGTCGTCCATAACCTTTATCTCACCATCTGTTATCGCATTGGTTTCAGCAGACCATTGTATATCTACAGTTTCCTCTTTCGAGGACTCACTGGAACATAAAATCCAGAATTTATCTTCAGATACAGCCGTCACATAATTAATATTCGTACTTGGAATATGAACCAGTCCTTTTTTTAACCAGATGGATACATGCTCATCATCAAATATCTTTCCGCCCTCACTTCCGTAGATACGATTGGCAAACCAGACAAAGCCTTCCTGATTACTATACGGAAATTCAACATTTCCTTTTGAACGCTGTACAGCTTCTGAAATCAAATAATCCAATGAGAATCCCAGGTGTGGTGGAATGTGGTGATAGTAAATAGAGCTTACATCGGGACCTTTATAAGGAAAATCAGGCTGTAAGGTGATATCCGTATATCCAGTGGCATAATAACCAGGGTAGTTCGTAAAACGGCCGATGACCGCATTACGCGCATAGGTTTCGAAGATCTTGTTGTTAGAATACCGGAACAAGCGTAAAAGATGGGGGGCCCAGCTACTCATAAACACAGGCCGTACATTCTTGTTTTTGGATGTTAGGAAATAAGTAGAAGGCTGTTCAAATCCTAATCCCACCGGAGAGACCAGCCATGCGGGGACCTTCCGTTCGGGAGCATCCCCTTCTTTTCGCGGAAACCCGAGACGGTATTGCTCCTTCCCTTTCCACCATATCTTTGTGTTGCCTTCAAACGTATTTCCGGGATGTATAGTCATCAGACTATCGTTTACCAAAGGAAAAGAGCGGACACCTGCAATAGTGAAATAGCTTCCATATATCGCAGCATCCAGGTACTTTCTATCTTTTGTCAATTCGTACAGATCAACCAAATGCCACCAGGGTGCATAAAAACTTGAATTGTAAAAAGGCGTATGCCTCAAAGGGCTTTTGGTATTCGTATAGATTTGATGGGCAATATATCTATCCGCATTTTCCTTTGCCAATGCCAGCCATTTTAAATCGGTGGTCATTTTATAGGCAGCCATGGCCTGTACCCACGGAATAAACCCCGTAGAATAGCCTATTGCTCTCCTTAATGTATCACCAGGCAACGCAATACTTTTCAGCCATGGGTTCAGACCATTCATCAACTGGTGAAGCCCTTGATAATACGAAGTCGTAAACTGCGAGGTATATGGATCAAACTCTAGTTTTTCGGGTTTGTTGTTGTATCCTGTCGGTACTACATCTACTGCCCATCGGTACCCACTCCTCGAAAGGGTATATTCAATAGTCGGCAATGCCCTGGAAACATACAACTCTTCACTTTTAGAAAGCAACGCCAAAGAGATATTGGCCAATGGTGTCGCATTTACCACGGTGGGTGCCGTTTCAGGATCACCTTCTATATCGTAAAACCCTTTCAACTGCTTGTCCCATCCACCAAAGTTCTCATCTTTTACCAGATCAACCATATTAAAGATCGCATCCGTAAGGGATAACTGGGGTTGGGATCGGTAATCATTTACCTTATAAAGCGAATCAGATATATAGGTCAATGTTTTTTCCCACCCTGCCGGAAGTATACCCAAATTAAATTGTCGATCGATCAGCTCTCCTTCCTTATACTTGGAATCCGGCATGCCCAATATAGGTGCAAAAGCTGTAGGTTGCACCTGATTTTGTGCATTCTTTATAGAAAAGCCAATAGGAGAATAGTCCGAATTGCCCCAGTCATTTTTGAAAGCGTCTATATCTGCCGTGACAAAAGACGACCATTTGGCCCCTGCATTCGTAGTTTCGGCAATAGCCAACGGTTGCTGTGTCATGGCCGACGGGAGCAATTGGGGTTTGGCCGATACCCGTTTATATTGATACATAGGCGGCAAAAGCACATTGGACATTTTATCTTCACGCAAAGGATTGAATGCTGCTACCACCATGCTGTAGTACCCCGGTTGTGCAGTTTTACAAATCAACCGAAGACGTATATGCTGCGCATAATCATCCAAATGCCACATTCCGGTGATCGTTGAGTTATTACGGGTGATGTATTGTACAGAGACGGTATGCTTATCCAACTGCTCTACTGCAAACGGTATGGCTTCACTTAAAGAAGCTGCTCGAAAAGGGTTCTGGTCATCCCCCTCTGCAGTCACTTTATAGCGCTTTCCTTCAAACTCAAAATAGCTTTCACTCTTCATTCCCGGTGACCAGGATGGAAAATAGTGAGAAAATTCTATATGGGTACTATCTGTGTACAGCAAGAATATTTTATGATTTTCAAGACTTTCGGACTGAACTTGTTGCCATTGATTATTGTGTCTGACAGATGTTCTGCAAACAATCGCATTCCTACGATCAGTCAACTGCAAAAACTCTGTACGAACAAGACCATTTTCAATGGAAGCAACCACCTTGTTTTTGTCGTTCACTGACAAGTATGTAACATCATTTGCCTCGTCCTGATCATGTCGTACCATAGCAGCAGGATTTTTACGCCATTTGCCAATATCGATCAATGCCATTTCATTGGGATTGATCTGTTCGTCTTTTATCAACAGAATAGCATCACACCTACCATAATTAAAGTTGTGCAGACGGAGCAGGATATCCTTTTTTTCCAATGGAATTTGTGCGACTTTTTCCCAATAAAACCCGACTTTACCATGTTTTCCGGCACGTTCGCAAGTATGATCATCTATACGCAATTGAAATTGTCTTGTAGAAGGCTTTTCGGCAAAGTCACGTGTTCTTATCCAAACGGTGTAATTGCCCGCTTCACGGATATTGACGACAGTCAATGCGTCCGATAAAGAATCGGCTTTCCCTGCCCCATAACGTAACAACGTGCCCCCCAATGCCTCCCTATCCTTCTCGGCAAACCATTTTCCTTTAAACTGAAAACTCTCCCCTTCTATCAGGTAAGCATTGTTTTGAGCATGTGCAATATGGGTATAGCCCAGAAACAACAAGCCCAACATAACGAAAAAGATATAGTGTATTCTTTCAATGAAGAAAATAGTCGAATGATGGATGTAATGCGCGTTATTCATTTTATTCTACTACTATATTTTGTGTATATGCATTGGATACATATAATTTTGTTTGTAATGAGATATCATTTCCATTCAACTTTTACAGTCTTAATACCTGTTGCCGGGACTTGAACATGTTTTTTTGTCCGCCCAGACCAGACATCGTCTACCTGTCCTTTTTCATTTATAATCTCTACCCGATGGAAAGACCGACCTGCATAGTATGGAGTTGTTGTGAATATCGACTGTACATCGATTTCCTGTCCGACAACACTATTATTCAACAAGACAATATAATCCTGTCCATTCGTCGAATCTACCGCAACTATATAGTCGATAGAGGGATTATCTATATGTATCTTTTCTTTCAGAAAAGCAAGATCTACCGATCTTCCAAATAGCTGTCCCCTGGCAAATCCATAGGTTTTATGAGGTCCTACCTTCGGCGCCATAAAACCGGAAGGGAACGTAATCTGTCCGTCTGACCTAAGATGGGCTTCGGCAAGCAAGTAATCCGTAATCCAACCTATCTGCCACCATGCGTGATGTGGGAATGGTCCGGCACCGTTATTCATTGCATTCCAATAATAGGAAGCTACACCGGTTTTGGGATCGACAAAAGCATCTCTCCCCCAAGCGGCTGCTCTCGCCATATCGAGATATAAAGAATCTGCTGTGACCTGAAACAAACGAACAAACATACCTGCGTGACTCGCAAGTAAAATCGGACCATGGCTATTGGCCGATCCAATAGTTCCTCCATGTTCAAAACTTAGCCCCACCTGACTAATTTGCCAATCGAATACCTGTGCCCCTTTCACGTTTTTTTTGGTCGTACCGGGAACGGGATGGGTATAAATGGAGGTTGTATAAAATTGAGCTATTCGGATCACTGCGTCTTTATACTTTTGATCATTTGTCAGTTCATACAGATCCATAAAAGCCTCTGCCGCTTGTATCGTAGCAAAATCCGGTGCAAATCTGGTGTCGCCACACACGCCCAGGAAATAACCTTTATTTACGGCATTATTGAGCAGCCAATCTGCCCCTTGAATAGCGGCATCCAGATACTTTCTGTCGTTCAGTATACGGTAAGCAACCAACAAACCATAAAATGTAGGTCGATAATCCTGTAGGTCCTGAAATATAGGTCGATTAGAATGGTTATCATACGCCACTTCCCATCGACCATCTTTATTTATTTTGTCCAATAGCCAATCTGCTGCCTTACGCAACTCTGATTTTAGCTCTCCGTGTCCCGGCTCAAACAACAAAATATTACCTATATCGATCATCAGATAATAGGTTGTCGCTATAGGTTCTGAATAAGCTCCCCATTCTTCGGTAAACCGTCTGGACTTATGTAAATAATACTGGCCTGCAGCGGCTCCATAAAAAAAGGGATCTTTCAGATTTTGTTGCGCTTTCTTGAAATTCAAGGCATAAGGCAACCTCTGAGCATTGAGCACAGTATCCTTTGTCATATTGGCCAGCATCCACATGGCACCATAATCTGCATTTTTTATGGCATCCTTATCCGAATCATGAACACCTCCCAGATATTCCTGTGCCCCTATTGTCATACCGCTATAATCAAAAGTCCGCCATCTGGATGTACTATCGTTCCTTACATAATTTAATAACCTTAGCAATCGATTGGACAGGGATTCCTTGCTGCTTTTTAAGGACAAAAAATCCGAAAATGAATAGATGTCATTGATAACATGTTTGTTTACTTCGTACCAATTATCGTTTTTTATCGTGTACCGGAAAGAGAAAGAAATACTTTCGCCTTTGCGTAAATACGATTTTTTTTCACCCAGGACAGGATGGTAAAGTGTCGGCATCAAATCCCCTTGTCTGTTTAAAGAAGATAAACCCAATAGCCAATCTCCCTGAGTAGATCTGCTGTCTAACCAGGGATCCCTCCCTGTACCAGGATCTGCTGTCACAGCCAAACTGATCCCTTTTTTATTGGTTAAAATCGATGTTAATGATGAGGCTGTTCGCTCACGCACAACCACAGGTAGGTGTGGAATACCATGCCCATAAGCATATGCATCGACAAAGTCGGGATTGATCTCTTGTCCCTGAAAAATCCCCGGTATGACTGCCCATGTAAATTGATGAAGATCCTCTTTGACCAATGTGGGCGTGGCAATCGAAAAATAGCCTGATTGCAGTGCAGTAACAGTTATTTCAATTTGAATATCGTTTTGATATACAGGGTCAAACTGCCACCGGGACTTGATGGTAGAGACTTCATTCTTACCTGCAAACTCTAAAGCGCCATTTTTTTTGTGAAACGATGATGGGTAAAAATTAAATGCCTCTCCTGCCCTATTTAAAGAAACTGAAGAAGTAGCATTCTTCCATTTGCCCGTAACGTATCGGTATTCAGGTTCAGGAAAATGTATGGGCACCCCACCAACATCTGAAATAGTTTGTGTAGACGTATCTGGTTTCTCAGCGCTGTAAAGAACGGTATAAGCACCCAGAGGCTCTGAAAAACTATACCATGTATTACCTATCGCGGTACGCAGCTTGGTGAGCTCGTAGCCTCTGTTGGTCTGAGACCAGGCTAATTGCAAAACAGGATTTTCAAGAATAGGCTTCTCTTTATACCGACCATATACACCGATATTCAGTACCATAAACAAAATAAATAGCAACCAATCAATATGTAGGTTCTTTTTCATTACCTTTTCACAATTATAAATTATATGTCTGCTTTAGTTAATCCGTAATAGTGATTTCCATCTCTTTCAGGATAGTATCTTCATGCTTTACATTGGCATTGGTCGCCACAAATACCACTTTATAAGTGCCCGCCTTGGTATATATATGTGTATATTCAGCTATCTTGTTGGAAATATTTTTTATAGCCTTTCCTTGGTCAGGAGTGGCTGCATTCGGATTAAACTGTTTTGTAACGACCCAATCATCATCCAATTCCGTAAAATTTCTCGCTGTGATCAGTTGAGCCGATGTCACACTCCAAAAAGTATCGGTACCACTGAAATTAAAAGCTGTCCAGCCTGCGGTCGCCATGGTTGCCAGTATATTCTCACTTCCCTGTTCGTTTACACTTTTCAGATTAAATGTTCTTATGATCCAACGGTTTTGGGTGTTTGATGTTTTCAGTTCAGTGGTTTTATAACGAAATGCAATCACCATATTCTTATTTTGGGAAGCAAAGTCATTTAGATTAATCGTACCGGAAGGTGTCTGGTCCTGACCGGAAGATAAGGTAACTCTATCCGAGATGTCTGTCCATGTTGCTGCCGTGATAGCATCCTTATCATAGGTGCCCGAAAAATCTGTAGAGACCAAAAGTTTCAACGTACTTGGGTCAGGTTGCCCATATTGCGAATAGCTGTTAAAGTCCAATAGGATGGTATTGCCTTCTATAGAAGTCCTGTTTCGATAAGCGTAATTGTGACCATCTTCACCCGACCAAAAAACGATATTGTCCGGATTCCCCTGGATCGAAAACTTTACTGTATCCCCTATGGAATAACTGCTTTTTTCTGACTGAACATCAAAAGAGTCTAAGCTGGCCAATTCGTATCTTTTTTGACAAGACGACAAAATCGCTACTGATACTATAAATGAATAGATTTTGTTCATTTTTCTACTATTTTTAAACAGGTATACAATTAAAACCGTTTTTATTTATTCTACTACCACCCTTCATTCTGTTTGACATGGGGATTGGTTGCCCGTTCACTATTCGGTATAGGGAACACGACCGATCTACTAGTCACCCGTTGCGCTTGGCTGACTGCAGGCCCCTTGAGATCATTAGGCATCTCGGCTTGGTATTTCCTCACCTGATCTTCCATGGTGGATACATATATACCCCACCTGATAAGGTCATGCTTGCGCAATCCCTCAAAAGCGAATTCACGTAGACGCTCATCTCTGATGAAGAGCTGAAAATCGTATTGGCTCATTCCTGCCGGAGCATCTACCGTTGTATCTTCGTCTTCCAGATTCTTTCCATACGCTCTCCTTCTGACCATATTCAGCATTTTATAAGCTTCATCAGAAGGTCCTCCATTCGCATAGTTGTCTGCTTCGGCATACATGAGCAGCACATCCGAATAGCGAATCAACGGCCAGTTAGTTCCGGTATAAAATTGAGTGCGTGGGAGTGTCTTCTCATATTCTCTTCTCCATTTCCCAGGATGTCGCTCATAAATTTGTGTGGCAGTCCAGGGCTTACGTATGAGCTTGTCATTCTCCGTAACAAAGCGGAACGGAGCTATTGTCCAATCTCTCCTCTGGTCTCCGTTTTGATAGGCCTCGTAAAGCTTCAATGTCGCATGTACATAATCATACGCCCAACCTGTATCGATATTTGAACACGATATCCCATTGTACGATCCGATCATCCCCCCTTCTTCAATTTCTCCTTGATTGGTGCCATGAAACTCAACTTCCCATAGACATTCCTGCGTATCAAATACCTCTTGCGAATGATTGATAAAAATTTGTTTGAAATCCGGATTGAGTGCATGCTGATTAGACTCTATAACTTTTTGGGCATATATCATGGCATCCGTATATTTAGCCACATCGTTTAGCGGGCTTCCGGCCATCGTCAGGTATACACGCGCCAAGATACCCTGAACCGTAGTCTTGGTAATTCGGGTATTATAACCATAATCCGACACAGACTTGACCAAACCTTCCGCCTCCGTCATATCCTTCACGATTTGTTCGTAAATCTCTTTTATGGGGCTACCGGGAAGAGGGGGTTCTTCCGGTGATTTGGAAGAGGCCAATTTTAAAGGCACCTCACCAAATTCATCCACCAACATAAAATAATAATAGCCACGCAGGAAAAGCGCCTGACCTTTCACCTCATTGTACTTTTCGTCACTCACTTCCGCATTGTCTATGTTTTCCAGCAACATATTTGCACGTTCTATGCCCGTATATATCGATTCCCAATGCCTGTTGATCTCCAACGTAGAGGCATCTATGATATTGGCGAGTATTCCGGAGGTACGTCCTTTCATAAAAAACTCATCACTGAAAACGAGATAACTGGTCATCGCCTGCGCATACATCCGTACATCTCCCAATCGATCATATATCCCTGCCAATGCAGATTCCAGATCTCGCTCTGTTTTGTAGTATTGGGTAGGCGTAACAAAGTCCTGTGGTGTGGTATCCAAAATCTTATTACAGGAGAATATGCTCAAAATACAGACTATAAAAAGTGAAATTCTTATTTTTTTCATGACACTAAGTTTTATCATTAAAAGGTTACATTTAATCCCATTATAACTGTTCTTGCCCTGGGATAAGGACTCCAATCAAAACCGGGCGTAAGTGCTGTATGACGTACAGATACTTCCGGATCCAATCCTGAATAGTTGGCCCAGGTAAACAGGTTTTGAGCCGAAGCGTGAATACGTATAGACTCTGTCTTCCATTTTTGTAATAAGTTTTTAGGCAATGTATACCCTAGCGAGACCGTCTTCAATCTCAGGAAAGAGCCATCCTCTATAGTCCGACTAGAATATACATTGGGGCCATAACCTCCTGCAACAGGCAACAAACTGGACTGATTCTCAAGTGACCATCTGTCTGCGTAGGTTGCAAACATATTTAGGTTGGTTCGACCTTCAGCACCTTCAAACACTATCCTGTTTGCATTCAACACATCGTTTCCATAAGACCATTGAAGGAATACATTCAGATCAAATTGCTTATAACGGAAATTATTATTAAAACCACCTATGTGCAGAGGCAACGGGTTACCGATGATGGTTTGGTCATTGTCATCCACAATACCATCCCCATTGATATCTTTATATTTCATATATCCGGGTTTGATGACAGCACGATCACTACCGTTGTTTGGTATCTCCGCCTTCAATTGATAGCCCCCGCCAGGTAATTGATCAAAATCACTCAACTGATAGAGTCCATCAAATACAAAGCCATAAAACAAAGCTACATTCTGTCCTTCCAAAGCGATATAAGGCATAGAATTATTAAATTGGGCATTCCAGCTTGTGATTCGGGTCGTCAAGCTAGATTCGTCACCATTCAGTTCCAATATCTTGTTTTTGTTGAAAGCAATATTAAAACTTGAATTCCATATGAAATCTTTTTTATTGATATTTACGGTGTTCAACGTAAATTCAACACCTTGATTGGACACGACACCAATATTTTTGAATGCGTTCAGATATCCTGTCGAAGTAGGCAAGGAGGCGTCTAACAGCAGGTCGTTCGTTTTCTTGTAGTAATAATCCGTTGTAAGGCTTATCCTGTCTTTGAGGATCCCTACATCCAAACCCACATCTACATTCTCCGTACGTTCCCACTTCAGTTTATCATTGCCTACGACGGTCGGTACAGTCCCCGGGATGTAATTCCCATTAAAATAATATCCACTCTTGGTATTGGTGCTGTTGTGAGAAACTTCCTGTTGCATCACACTTAGATACGCAAAGTCTGAAACTCGGTTATTGCCCGTCACACCGTAAGAAGTCCGCAATTTGGCAGCGGAAATAAAATCAAGATTCTTTATAAACTTTTCATTTCCCAGATTCCATGCGAAAGCTCCGGAAGGAAAATATCCCCATCTATTTTCCGGCGCAAACTTAGAGGAACCATCACTTCTAAAGGACACTGTAAACAAATATTTTGAAGACAAGCTATAATTCACACGCCCCAAAAACGAAACCAGTGTAGAATAGGTCCCCGTATATCTTTTCTGCAATATGGTCCCCTGAGCCAATCCTTTTACACCCAAGGATTCATTGGGCAGCAAAATAGACGTATAACCATTGCTTTCTGCAGAATTCCTTTGCATGGTAAAACCGGCTACGGCATCGATTTTATGTTTTTTATCGAACGTTTTGTTATAGGAGAGGATATTCTCATTCACCATGCTCCTCACGTTTGAATTCACGATAGAGCCATTTATTCCATAAGTCGCACCGTACACTGTTGCAGGGTTACCTGCAGCAGTTTTCGAGTTATTGAATCTTTCATACTGTATATCGGCATTCGTAACTCCTCCCCTTGCGCGAAATTTCAGAGATTTAGATATCGTATATTCCAAAAAAGCATTGACCATAAGCGAGTTATTAAATGCTGCATTATATACGTTATTAGAATTAATGACCGGATTGACCCGCAAATCTACCGACGACTCCAGATCTTCGTCAAATGCATCCGTCAGAAAATCTTCCAGATTACCTCTCCCTGTTACAGGACGGTACCCCCAGGCACTGTACATCAAATAGGACGAGGCATTGCCCGCCGAACTGGAATTCAGGTCATCGGAAGTCAGGTTGGCAATCTGTCCCTGTTTGATACCACGGGTATAATTTGTGTTGAGTCCCACCCTAAACTTGCTCCCCAGGCGTTGGTCGATCTGAAAACGCCCCTGATAACGTTTATATCCTCCATTTATCACGACACCGTCTTGATCCAAAAAAGAACCACTAAGAGAATATTTGGTCGTATTCGTACCTCCCCGTACTGCCAGGCTATGATTCTGCATAAAGGCATTGTGCAATACCTGATCCTGCCAATTGACCCCCGCAATATCTTTATAGGAGTCCAGGGTCTTGCCATCAACAAAATACAAACCTTCCGCAGTACCTGGTATCAACTCTGTTTGATATTTCACAAAGTCGTATGCGCTCATTACGGGTATGGTTTTCAAAGGTTGTTGCACACCTAACCAATTATTATAAGTCACAACGGGAGCACCCATCTTGCCCTGCTTGGTCGTGATGATTACGACACCATTGGCTCCACGAGCACCGTATATAGCGGTAGAAGAGGCATCTTTCAGAATCTCGATAGATTCAATATCATCAGGATTGATCGTATTATTATCCGGATCTTCAAGCGGAAAACCATCCACTACATATAAGGGTGAATTAGATTGGGTAATAGAATTCCCTCCTCTTATTACAATATTGCTCATACTACCCGGTTGGCCATCATTTGTTGTAGCCTGTACCCCTGCTACCCGTCCTGCCAAAGCATCTTCAAACGATACAACAGGGGCCTTACGCATGTCTTCCATACTGACTGTACCCACGGATCCGGTCAGATCCTTACGATCGACTTGCCCATAGCCTATCACGACCACATCCTCAATAGCCTGAACATTTGCTTCCAATTGTACTTTAACATTCGACTCTGGCCCCACTACTATCGTCTTTGACTGATAACCAATTACAGATATTGTAATAGATTCTCCGACAATCACATTTGTGATATGGAAGTAGCCGTTTTTGTTCGCAAGGATTGACTTCTTACTTTGAGAAGTAATAATCGTGGCATTCGGTAATGGCTTGCCTCCTGCATCAATTACAGTCCCTGCAATATTTTTTGTTTCCTGACTAAAGCCAACCATTGCACAGTGAAGAGCAAAAAACAATAAAATAATTCTTTTCATAAATAACATTTCCCTAAATTAAACAAAGAATAAACTTTAATATCCCTGAGGAACTTCTGCTACAAATTATATCACACCAATGATCATGTACTGAAAGACCAATTGTATAGATCTACCTACGAAATCGGTCTATTGACAATATTTGATATTGTTTCATTTCTAAAATTAAACTTCCTATAGAAATCAAAAACACAGTATATTTCAAGATTGACAACAGTAGAGAATTAAAATTAACAGCAAACATCTTAGTCTTTCTTTGATTTACAACACAGTTTATAACACTTGACCAAAATTAGTCTGGTCTGGTGTGGTCTATAATTATAAAACAAACATAAGGCAATAAAAATGAAATACCAAATTTTTTTTGAAAAAAGTTTGGCTACTCCAAAAATCTCCTATGTGGTCTGGTCTGTACTTTTTCCTTGTTTTAACCAACCAAACCTGTTAGTTTTGTAACTGTTTCACCATTAATCCGTAATCAAATTGAAAGAGGTTTCCGATTCTATATCAAATGGCACAAGCACCATGCATCGCTTGAAATACATGCAATTGGTAGATTATATCATGTCTCAGATAGAACAAAGCGAATTAGCCATTAACGATAGGTTACCTTCGCTCAACCAATTGACGGCCAATCTTCGCATCAGTAAGGAAACTGCATTAAAAGGCCTGCAATACCTCTCCGAAAAAGGTATTATCGAGTCCGAATACCGCAAAGGCTATTATGTCAAGAGCTTGAAACTACATCAAACATACCGCGTATGTTTGATATTGGATAAAATGAACGTGCTGCGAGACCGGGTATACCAAACCTTTCTGGAGACGATCAAAGACATGGCCGAGGTAGATGTTTTCTTTCACCACCACAACTTCAAGGTCTTCGAAAAACTTATTGAAGAGAACATCAATAATTATACGCATTTCGTCATTGTCACCTTTTTCAAGGAAAATCCTGTAGAAATCATCAACAAAATCCCTCCGCACAAAAGATTGATCATCGACCGTCGCGAAAACGGACTTCATGGCGAATATACCTGCATTTATCAGGATCACAAATCGGATATCGTAGATTCATTGACTACCCTGCTTCCACAGCTGAAAAAATACAAACGTCTGACATTGGTCGCTCCATTGGAAGCTTTCCATGCCAAAGAGCTGATCGAAGGGTTTGAAACCTTTGCCAAAGAATACAAAAAGCCATACCGGATTATCCATGCCCCGGACGATACGACCGTTAAAAAGGGAGATGCGTATATTACATTCAGCCGTTATGACCAGGATGACGTAGATATCATCAAGATAGCCAGGAAGAGAAACTGGAAATTGGGAAAAGACATAGGTTTGATATCTTACAACGATACAGCAGTAAAAGAAATACTGGAAGACGGCATTACCGTCATCAGTACGGATTTTCACAAAATGGGGGAAGAAGCGGCCAAAGCCATCCTAAACCGCGAACCGATACAACTCCGCGACCCGGCGACAGTTATTATCCGTAAGTCACTGTAACCTACATCATATACCCTTCGTCGCGCATGCTATAATAGCCTTCATCGGTGAAGATCACATGATCAATGATACGTATATCCATGACCCGTGCGGCCTCCCAGATCTTTCGGGTGATATCCTGATCCGCTTCGCTCGCTGCCAAAGTTCCTGACGGATGGTTGTGGACCAATACGATAGAACTGGCATTGTTTTGCAACGCATACCGCAGGATGATACGCACGTCTACCGGGGTAGAATCATTGCCTCCCCTACCGATCAGCTTACTCTCCAGCAACTTGCAGTTCCTACTGAGATAAATTGCCCAAAACTCTTCATATGGCAGATCTTTCAAACGGGCTCCAAAATACTTGTAGACACGACTACTGGTATTTAGGATAGGCTTTTCCACAGGTTTCTCATCCTTACGCCTTCTTCCCAATTCCAATGCCGCTACGATGGAGATCGCCTTAGCCTCACCTATGCCTTTGTACCTGCAAAAATCCGAGACATCCAATTGGGAGAGATTATGCAGATCATTGTTTTGATCCTTCAGTATTCGCTTGCACAGTTCCACGGCAGTCTCTTCACGAGAGCCCGAACCTATCAGGATCGCCAGCAACTCGGCATCCGTCAAGGCACGCCTGCCATGCTCCATAAGTTTTTCCCGCGGTCTATCCGCTTCTGCCCATTCGCGTATGATCAGTTTGTTCATCGGCAAAATACAATTGGTCAATATCTAACCGAAGATATAAAATAAATCTTTGGTTAACAACCCCTCTCCCCATAACAAAAAAAGGTTCCGGCCTCTACGACCGGAACCTCAACAACCAAACTTAACCACCTCACTATATTATTTTACTTCAATCAGTCTCTTTGCCACAATAGCATCTTCCTTCTTACCGATCCTGACATCCAATACGCCATCTACATACGTAGCCTCTATATTGCTGTAATCCACCGTATCAGGCAATGTGAATGAGCGGGTAAAGGAAGTATAGCTGTACTCTTTCTTGCTGTACAATTTTTCCTTGACTTCCGATTCCTCTTTCTTGTCTACCGAAATCGAAACAATATTTTTGTCCACATTGATCTTGAAATCAGACTTCTGCAATCCCGGAGCAGCCAATTCGATATTGTAGGCATCCTCCGTTTCGGTAATATTGACCGCTGGAACTCGGGTTACTAACCTATCGGTAATGAACGAATCATTGAATAGATTGTCAAAGACCGAATTAACAAAGGGATTTACAGAATCTGTATTTACTGTACGATTGGGAAATTTAATTAATGCCATTTTTATGTCCTCCTATAGTTTTTTTATTTGTTATACACTTGCTATTACTCAAGTTGTGTTCCAAAACCAAAAACAGGACATTTTGTCTTAATAAAAGAATTTATTAAGACATTTTGACACTACCCGCTTAACAAAGAACAGTGGAAAGTGGACAATTCATAATTTGCAATTCGTAATTCATAATTATGTCCTCTCCACTATTTTTCAAAAATCAACGCCACTTCCGAATTGGCCAGATCTCCCCCGAAAGCCGGATTAACCTTACGTATATTGACCACCACCTTCGTCACAAAATCATATTTATTCAATACTCTGTCCAATATTTCCTGTGCCGCAGACTCCAGAAGCTTGCGCTTACATCCCATGACCTCCACCAATATTTGATAGATATCTTCGTAATTGATCGTATTGCCCAGATGTTCCGTATCTTCATTTTGGAAAGGAAAATAAGCCTCCACAGCAACAAAAAACTCATTCCCCACGATCTGTTCCTCTTCATAATAGCCAATGGGTGAAAAGAAACGCACCTCGGACAAAGCCACCTTTTGTGTTATCATACCTTAAAAATAACAATTTACCTCAAAAAATGAAAGATAAAAAGTCTTCCGAAGTTTCGAAACGGCGAAGCCCTCAACTTTGCCTTTGAAAAATATAACACAGCAAAGTTAAACTTCGGAAGTCTAGTCATAAATTCCTAACTTCGTCCAATAATCCCCAGCGCTGGCGCGCGACTCCCGTCGCGTGTCCCCCTCATAATCGGGCACACGAAAGGGTTTGTGCTAGCGTGTGAACGCGTACACTCAATAAATAATTATGTTAATGAAAAAACTAGTATTCCTTTTTCTATTAGGCTCATCATGTGCGTATGCGCAGCGCAATTTTACCATTGATGAAACCGTTTATGGCCCTGGAAAATTCGCTCCGAAAAACTATTATGCCCTACAATGGCAAACATCTTCCGATATCATTAGCCATGTGGACGAAAACTATCAAAATCTCGTTTTGAGACAATCCAAAGACAATTGGGCAGTCCAAAATACAGTCTCCGCCGCCGAACTGCAAAAAGCCGTCGAAGAAATTCTACCCGCTGAAAAAATAACTTTTCGCATGTTCCCCATGCCATACAATTGGAAATCAGACCATGTATTGTCATTTTCGACAGCATCAGAAAAATCGACCTATATGATCGATTACGACATCTCGACGAAAAAAGCAACCGTCACCTCTACCGTTCCCCATACCGCGGCCAACGTGGAATACAGTTCGGACAACAGTACAGTGGCCTATCTGATCGGAAACAATATTGAAATTTTGACCCCATCCGGACAAACCATACAGGTCACCAAAGATACGGTAGACGGCATTGTCAATGGCTCGGACTATACCCACAGACAGGAGTTTGGCATCAAAAAGGGGATGTGGTGGTCTCCAGACAACAAGAAACTGCTCTACTATCGTAAAGATGAAACGATGGTGACAAAATACCCCTTACCGCAATGGGACCCCCGCATTGCTATGGTCAAAAACATCCGATATCCGATGGCCGGTATGAAAAGCGAAGAAGTAACCCTGGTCGTCTACGATACCCAAACGAGACAATACACCTCCCTACAGACAGGCGAGCCCAAAGAGCAATACCTCACCATTGTCACCTGGGATCCTTCGGGCAGATATATTTATGTCGGCGTACTCAATCGGGGTCAGGATCATCTCAAGCTCAACCAATACGATGCACAAACGGGCACTCTGGTCAAAACACTGTTTGAAGAACGATCGACTACCTGGGTAGAACCGCAGGAACCGTTGATTTTCCTCCCCAATACTCCCGACCAATTCCTCTATCAAACCGACAAGGATGGTTACAATCAACTTTATCTCTATGATACGTCAGGCAAGCTTATCAAACATCTTGGATACAATGATGTGATCGTTGTAGACTTCAAAGGCTTTGACAGCAAGGGACGAAAAGCCTACTATATCGGTGCAAGCAACAAAGGGTTGGAAAGACACCTGTTCGAAGTAGATCTAAAGTCCGGAAAAACCCAGCAATTGACCTCCACAGGCGGAGTGCACAATGCCACTATCAGTCCTAGCGGTAATTTTGTTCTGGATCAATACAGCAACTTAAGTACACCAAACAAAATCCAGGTTTTATCCAAAAACAACAAAAAGAGCCAAATTCTATTGGAAGCGGACAATCCGTTTATAGGACAGATCAACCTCCCCCATATAGAAATCCGGGAATTTACCTCGGCAGATGGAAGTACACCGCTAAACGCACGCATTACCTATCCAACAGACTTTGACAGCAACAAGAAATATCCCGTCATGGTATATCTGTACGGAGGTTCACATGCCCAGTTGGTTACGGACAAATGGTTGGGAGGAATAGGTTATTTCGACCTATACATGGCACAAAACGGGTATATCGTCTTCACTTTGGACAATAGAGGCTCGGATGCGCGAGGACGGGATTTTACTCGTATCACACATCGTCGGCTCGGCGAAGCTGAAATGGCCGATCAGCTGGTGGGTGTGGATTTCCTGCGGTCATTGCCCTACGTAGACAAGGACAGAATGGGCATATTTGGATGGAGTTATGGCGGCTTTATGACCACTTCGCTGATGACCAAACACAACGATATCTTCCACACAGCTGTAGCCGGAGGACCGGTCATGGATTGGAAGTATTACGAAATCATGTACGGCGAACGCTATATGGATACGCCACAGGAAAATAAGGATGGCTATGAAAAAACTTCCCTGCTCAATAAAACCGACCGCTTGAAAGGCAACCTCTTGATCATACACGGCGCACAGGATCCTGTCGTCGTACAGCAGCATAGTATGCAATTCGTCGAACAATGTATCAAACAGGGAAAGCAAGTAGATTATTTTTTATACCCCACCCATGAGCACAATGTAGGTGGCAAGGACCGTATCCATATGTACGAAAAGATTGCACGGTATTTTGATTTGCATCTGAAAATATAGGGGCAAATAATCATTTGCCCAAATATTGTAGAGACGCAATGCATTGCGTCTCTACCAGAACCCCATCATAAAAAAAACAAACCTTCCGTATCTTTGTTGTAATGCTAACAATCGAAGATCGGCTACATCATTTGTTTTAGAAAAGACGATTATTCTGAATTATAAAAATATTTTGAAATAAAATTTTATCTATTTGTAGCGTACCCGAAGAAAAAACCGTTTATCCTATTGTACAAAATAAAATATGATATGAAAAATGCATTACTAATTGCAACTACATTATTCCTCACATTGAACAGCTGTGGAATCAAAAAAGTAAAAAACACAGAAGAAGTGGCTATAACCGAAAATCTTTATAACACCAAATGGAAGCTCATCGAATTGGACGGCAAACCTGTAGCGGATAAAGTCAATGGCAAAGAACCTTATCTTTCATTTGACGAGACCACGAAAAGGTATTCTGCATCGGGTGGATGCAACGGTCTTGGCGGAACCTTCGAAGTGAAAGGAAAAGAAATCATATTCTCCCAAGGCATATCGACCATGATGGCCTGTATGGACATGACTGTAGAAAACGGATTCCGATCGATCTTCGGCAATACGATACAGTTCTCCCTGTCCGAAGACAACGTTTCCAAGACCAAAACGCTCTCTCTAAGTAAAGACAAAAAAGTTATTGCCCGGTTTGCCGTTGCAAACAACGAATCCGTTGCCAAGCTCGACGGTATCTGGGAATTGGATTACATATCCGGTCCACGCATTGCCTTTGAGGGCCTCTATCCCGACAAAAAACCGACCATACAATTCGACGTAGAAAAAGGCCGGATCACCGGCAACGGAAGCTGCAACAGCTACAATGGATCTGTAAAAATCGACGGTTACCACATCTCGTTCGGAGCCATTGCTTCGACCAAGATGATGTGTCCACATATCCAAGGCGAAGACGTGTATTTTCAGACCTTGAAAAAAATAAATAGGTTCGACGTACAGGACGACCAACTTACCTTCATCATGGACGACATCGCCATGATGCGGTTTAAAAAGAAATAATAAGTATTGGGGCTGTCTAAAAAGCCCATCATGCCGTCATTTCGACGAGGCACGAGGAGAAATCTATGGCTAAGAAATTTTTCAAACTTTTGAAAATAAGCAAATTATAATTCATCCATAGATTTCTCTCTTCGTTCGAAATGACGATTAGATTAATTGTCAGACCTTTTTAGACACCCATCTCTACCTAAACAAATCAAAACTTAATACCAACCTTCTCAGTCGCAGGCGACATACCCTTGGAATCCTGCTGTGTGGAACGTGATTTGCCTTTGCTCTTATACCTCCTCACGGGCCCGCCATCCACCACACGGACAATGCCCCTGCGTTCGCGGTTCGACTGTCTTACGGCTTGTGTCATTTGTGTCCGCCTTCTGCAGAACAGATCTCTCTGCAAGCTTCGTATATACTTCAGCACTCATTTTTTCTTCTTGCTTCGCCGAAACAGATTTCGTAAATTTTGCATACATGCCAATACGCATCTGCTCTTCCAACTCCGTCTGATAGTATTGTTTGGCAGTCTCTATAAACTTAGGATCCTCCTCAATTTTTGCCATACGATCGGGAACAAGACTATCGCTGAACTTTTTATTGCAGGAACCGATCAATAGGCAAACTGCGAACAAAAAAACAAGAAATAGATTTCTTTTCATAATCATAGATTTAACCATATAACCTAAACCAAAGAAGAATTTGGTCAAGCTTTTTCTCTTAAAGTCATCATAAAGATATTAAAAATATGGCGATTATATACTTTAGCAACCAGCCCGTCATTTCGACGAAGAATGAGGAGAAATCTATGGATGAATTGGATTAATGTCCTATCTGGCCATAGATTTCTCTTCGTCGTACCTCCTCATCGAAATGACGACAAAGT
>Ga0182746_1000235_pt1 | contig 93255 bp, 83 predicted proteins | sample eDN3rd30CBELigOP_FD_128881 | JGI IMG/M metagenome (GOLD analysis project Ga0182746, IMG submission 128881) | Enriched Organic Plus compost microbial communities from Emeryville, California, USA - eDNA 3rd pass 30_C BE-Lig OP (version 2) (version 2) ...
ACCGTGAGACACGAGAACCTCCTGGGTCCAGAGCGCGGGAACTAAGCAGCTCCACTCTGGCCCGGAGGTTCTCGCCACGTCACGGCAACCAGATCAAACAACGTCCCTGGGCACTACAACTAGGCGGCCTGGGCGGCCGGCGCGGCCGAGAGATCCTTCGTCGTGAACAGGTAGTTGCGCACCTCGTCGGTGACCTCCGTCGCCGGCGTCCACTCCCGCCCCGACCAGGTGTACATCCGGTAGTCCGGCCAGCGGGTGAGGATGTCGGACTGGAACTGCGCCGCCGTCATCCGGCCGTAGCGCACGAGACGCCGGTCCTCGATCTCGAGCATGAGCGACGGCCGGTCGCGCCCGATGACGCCGTGTGCGCCCTCGAGCACCGACGGCTCGAATCCTTCGACGTCGACCTTGATGAACGACAGCTTCTCGATGCCGTCGCGCTCCACCCACTCGTCGATCGTGTCGACCGGCGTGGGAGTGTGCACGATGCGGTGCTTGCTCTTCTCGACGACGCCGTCGGAGATGTGGCCGTGGCCGAAGATCGGCAGGCCCAGGATGACCGGCACGGCGATCTTGCTCTCGCCCTGCTGCGGGCCGAACGCGATCCGGCGGATGGTGCTGCGCTTGACGCCGGTGACGGCGCGGAGGAAGCGCACGACGTGGAAGTTGCGCGGCTGCGGGTCGACCGAGAACACCCGCCCCTCGGGGCCGGTGAGGTAGGCGAGCGGCACGGTGTACATGCCGAGCGCGGCGCCGACGTCGAGCACCGTGTCGCCGGGGGAGACCACCTGCGCGAGTCCGCTGATCTCGGGCTCCGCCCATCCGATCTTCCCGGCGCCGCGGTACAGCGCGTATCCGATGTGCTGCCGCCAGTTGCCTCGGGGCACCGGCAGGGGCGACGTCGTTGTGGCGTCCTTCACGAAATCCTCGTCGGGCTGGTGCGCGGGTCGCGGGCTCGCGTTTCGCGCGTCGCGACAACTCTAGGGGCGCGTCGGCGGGGACGCGCATCCGTTACGGGGGACATCAGGGTCACGTCAGGGCTCTCCCCGGGGGAAAGAGAGGGGGGCCGGGTCGATGCGACCCGGCCCCTCCAAGAATCGAGTCAGGGCGACAACCCGAATATCGCCCTGACTCGCCCCCACAAGATCGGCACGCTTACCCTTGACGCCGATCCATGGTGGTGAATCCTCGATGAGTGATTCACCTGCGTACCTCGACCGTACTCCGGGGTGCAAACCCGCCCAAGTCGTCATTTCGGGGGACAGCCCTCCCCGAAATCGGGGCACATCAGGCCTGAACCGCTCGCCGATCGGGGGACAACGCATCTGCTCCGCCCTGCGTGCGCGAGCGCTTTCGACGGAATCCGTTCCGAAGACGACGGATTCCGCAGTCGCGGGGGACGAGCGGGGGCGGCTCAGGACGGCGGGAGGCGCCAGGTGCCGTGCGGGAGCGGGCCGCGGAAGGCGCGCTGACTGCGCTGCCAGGCGGACGGGCCGGAATCCCGGCGCCGCCGGTCCTCGCCCGCGAGCTCGTCGAGCGCCGCCGTGAGCACCGCCGTCACCGCGGCGACCTCGTCGGCCGTCGGGTTGCCGCCGAGGACGCGGATGTCCGGCGCCGGCGCCTGCTCGTCGGGCGCGGTCACAGCGGGATGTTCCCGTGCTTCTTCGGCGGAAGCTGGGCGCGCTTGGTGCGCAACGCCCGCAGCGCCTTCACGATCGCGACGCGCGTCGCCGCGGGCTCGATGATCCCGTCGATCTCGCCGCGCTCGGCCGCGAGGAACGGCGACGCGACGTTGTACGTGTACTCGTTGGCGAGGCGCGTGCGCACCGCGTTGACATCCTCGCCCGCCTCCTCGGCCTTCTTGAGGTCGCCGCGGTAGAGGATGTTGACCGCGCCCTGGCCGCCCATGACGGCGATCTCGGCGGTCGGCCAGGCGAAGTTGAGGTCGGCGCCCAACTGCTTGGACCCCATGACGATGTAGGCCCCGCCGTACGCCTTGCGGGTGATGACGGTCACGAGCGGCACCGTCGCCTCGGCGTACGCGTAGAGCAGCTTCGCGCCGCGGCGGATGACGCCCGTCCACTCCTGGTCGGTGCCGGGCAGGTAGCCGGGCACGTCGACGAGCGTCAGGATCGGGATCGAGAACGCGTCGCAGAACCGCACGAAGCGCGCGGCCTTCTCGCCCGCGTCGATGTTGAGCGTGCCCGCCATCTGCGACGGCTGGTTCGCGATGATGCCGACGCTGCGGCCCTCGACGCGGCCGAACCCGATGAGGATGTTCGGCGCGAAGAGCGGCTGCACCTCGAGGAAGTCGTTGTTGTCGACGAGCAGCTCGATGATCGAGCGCATGTCGTACGGCTGGTTCGGGGAGTCCGGGATCACGGTGTTGAGCCGGCGGTCGTCGTCGGTGATCTCGAGCTCGGTCTCCGACTCGTAGACCGGGGCGTCGACGAGGTTGTTGTCCGGGAGGAACGACACGAGAGCGCGGGCGTAGTCGAGCGCGTCGTCCTCGTCCTCGGCGAGGTAGTGCGAGACGCCGGTGCGCTGGCTGTGCGTGCGCGCGCCGCCGAGTTCGTCCATCCCGACGTCCTCGCCGGTGACGGTCTTGATGACGTCGGGGCCGGTGACGAACATCTGGCTGGTCTTGTCGACCATGATCACGAAGTCGGTGAGGGCGGGGCCGTAGACGGCGCCGCCCGCGGCCGGGCCCATGATGATCGAGATCTGCGGGATGACGCCCGACGACGCCGTGTTGAGGCGGAAGATCTCGCCGTACTTGCCGAGCGCGACGACGCCCTCCTGGATGCGCGCGCCGCCGGAGTCGAGCATCCCGATGATGGGCACGCCGGTCTTGAGCGCGAGCTCCATGACCTTGATGATCTTCTCGCCCGCGACCTCGCCGAGGGAGCCGCCGAAGATCGTGAAGTCCTGCGAGTAGACGGCGACCTGGCGGCCGTGGATGGTGCCGGTCCCGGTGACGACGGCGTCGCCGTAGGGGCGCTTCGCCTCCATCCCGAAGGCGTGGGTGCGGTGGCGGACGAACTCGTCGAGCTCGACGAACGACCCCTTGTCGAGGAGCATCTCGATGCGCTCGCGGGCGGTCTTCTTGCCCTTGGCGTGCTGCTTCTCGATCGCGGCCTCGCCGCTCGCCGTGACGGCCTCGTGGTAGCGCGCCTTGAGGTCCGCGAGCTTCCCGGCGGTCGTCGAAAGGTCGGCGGGCGTGGATGCGGCGTCGGTCACGGCCCTCAGCCTACCGAGCGGGACTCCCGGGGCTTTGGGGGGAACCTCCAACAGCTCGCCGCGAATCCGTGCGGAACGCTCGCGCCAGGCCCCACGCGGTGACGCGCAGCATCGCCTCGGCGACGATGCCGCCGCTCATCTTCGACCGGCCCGCGGTGCGCTCCCGGAACGCGATCGGCCGCTCCACGATGCGCCAGCCGGCGTCGACGGTGCGCAGCGTCATGTCGATCTGGAAGCAGTAGCCGCGGGAGTCGATCTCGTCCAGCGGCAGCCCGCGCAGCACCTCGGCGCGGTAGGCGCGGTAGCCGGCGGTGACATCCTTCACCCCGAGGCGCAGCAGCACGCGCGCGTAGGCGTTGCCCGCGCGGCTCAGCAGGCGGCGGGGCGCGGGCCAGTCGACGACGCTGCCGCCGGGCACCCAGCGCGAGCCGATCGCCAGGCCGACGCCCGGCTCGGCGACGGCGGCGACGAGCCCGGGGAGCGCGTCCGCCGGGTGGGAGCCGTCGGCGTCCATCTCGACGACGACGTCGTAGCCGCGCTCGAGGGCGAGGCGGAATCCGGCGACGTACGCGCGGCCGAGGCCGTCCTTCGCGTCGCGGTGCAGCACGCTCACCTGCGGGTCTTCCGCCGCGATCGTTTCCGCGAGGGCGCCCGTGCCGTCGGGGCTCGCGTCGTCGACGACCAGGATGTCGGCATCCGGGGCCGCCGCACGGGTCGCGGCGATCGTCGCGGGAAGCGTCTCCGCCTCGTCGTAGGTGGGGGTGATGACGAGCACGCGCGGGCGGGCGTCGTCTCGCGGCATGCGGTCATCCTAGGCTCGCCACGTGGACTTCCCGTTGAGCCGCTCGGTCGCCCCCGGCCTGCGGGTTCTAGACTCGTCGCCGTCGACCAACAGCGAGCTGCTGGCGCTCGCGGCGGACGCCGGCATCCCCTCGTTCACCGCCGTGCTGACCCTCGATCAGACCGCCGGGCGCGGGCGGCTCGACCGCTCCTGGGTGGCGCCGCGCGGCACGGCGCTCGCCCTCTCGGTGCTCGTGCGCGACGCGCTCGCGTCGCCGATCGCGACGTGGCTGCCGCTGCTCGCCGGGCTCGCGCTCGCCGAGGCCGTCGACGAGGTGCTGCCCGGGCGCATCGCGGTGAAGTGGCCCAACGACCTGCTCATCGACGGGCTCAAGGTCTGCGGCATCCTCGTCGAGGTCGCGCCGGGGACCCGGGATGCCGTCATCGGCTCGGGCCTCAACCTCGCGCAGTCGGCGGAGCAGCTCCCCGTCCCCACGGCGACGTCGCTCGCGCTCGCCGGGGCGGACGTCGACGACGCGGCGGTCGACCGCATCGTCGCGGGCTACCTCGTGCGGCTGCGCGGCGAGCTGGAGCGCCCCGGGCCGGTGTCGCGGCTGCGCGAGCGGGTGGCGGCGCGACTGGACACCCTGGGCCGCCGGGTGCGGGTCGCGCTCGCCGACGGCTCCGACCTCGCCGGGGTCGCGACGGGGCTGGATGCCGCGGGGCGGCTCGAGGTGACGACGGACGCCGACGCGGTCGTCGCGGTCGCCGTGGGCGACGTCACCCACGTGCGCCCGGAATCCCCCGCCGCGGGGTGAGACGCGCCGGCGGCGCCGCTCACCCCTCGGACTGGGCGACGGGCTCGTCGGCGGGCTCGGGGCCGGCGTCGGGGAAGACGGCGGGGCCGCGGTCGCCGCGGTGCGGGGCGAACACCCACGTCTTGTAGAGCGCGAAGCGGAACGCCGTGCCGAGCGCGAGGCCGACGACGTTGCCCGCGATGTTGTCGGCGAGCAGGCTGTCGAAGCCGAGCACGTAGCGCGAGACGAACAGGCAGGCCAGGCCGATGAGCAGCCCGCCGACGCTCACGATCGCGAACTCGACGCCCTCGCGCACGAGCTGGCGGCCGCGGTGCTCGCGGAACGTCCAGTACCGGTTGCCGATCCAGTTGCACACGATCGCGATCGTCGTCGAGACGAGCTTCGCCAGGAGCGGGCCCTCGTGGATCAGCTCGGGGGCGAACACCGTCGCGCGCAGCAGGTTGAAGACGCCGAAGTCGATGACGAATCCGACCGCCCCGACGACGCCGAAGCGCGCGAACTGGGAGATCAACGCGCGCATGGGTCCGTTTCGGTCGGCGGTGGGCGGTGTGCGGGCACGACTCTAGCCGCGATTGCTCCGAGCACCCCTCGACACCGCGCTCGGTAGGCTGGAGGCGTGGGATCGGTGGTCGGCGTGATCGGGGGCGGCCAGCTCGCCCGCATGATGATCCCTCCCGCGGTGGCGCTCGGCGTCGACCTGTGGGTGCTCGCCGAGACCGAGGGCTCGTCGGCCGCGCTCGCCGCGACCGCGGTCGGCGACTACCGGGATGCCGACACGGTCCTCGCGTTCGCCGGCGACGTCGACGTCGTGACCTTCGACCACGAGCACGTGCCGCAGGACGTGCTCGCCCGGCTCGTCGCCTCGGGCGTCGCCGTGCACCCCGGACCCTCCGCGCTCGAACTCGCGCAGGACAAGATCGTGATGCGCGAGCGGCTGAGCGCGCTCGGCGCACCCGTGCCCGACTGGGCCGTCATCCCGGATGCGGCGGCGCTCGCCGCGTTCCTCGACGCCCACAGCGGTGCCGCCGTCGTGAAGACCCCGCGCGGCGGCTACGACGGCAAGGGCGTGCGCGTCGTGCGCGACGCCGCGGACGCCGCCGACTGGCTCGCCGACGGCACCCTCCTCGCCGAGGAGCTCGTGCCCTTCCGCCGCGAACTCGCGCAGCTCGTCGCCCGCCGTCCGTCGGGCGAGGTGGCCGCGTGGCCGCTCGTCGAGACGGTGCAGCGCGACGGGGTGTGCGCCGAGGTCACGGCTCCCGCGCCGGACTCCGGGGCGCTCCAGGAGGTCGCCCGCGACCTCGCCGTCGCGATCGCCGAGGGGCTCGGCGTCACGGGCGTGCTCGCCGTCGAGCTGTTCGAGACCGAGGACGGGCGCCTGCTCGTCAACGAGCTCGCGATGCGCCCGCACAACAGCGGCCACTGGACGATCGACGGGTCGGTGACGAGCCAGTTCGAGCAGCACGTGCGCGCCGTGCTCGACCTGCCGCTCGGCGACCCGTCGCCGCGCGCGCCGTGGAGCGTCATGGTCAACGTGCTCGGCGGGCCCTCGGGGGCCACCCTGCCCGACCGCTACCCGGCGGCCTTCGCCGCCGAGCCGGGCGTCAAGTTCCACTCCTACGGCAAGGCGTCGCGCCCCGGTCGCAAGGTCGGGCACGTCACGGCGACGGGCGACGACCTGGATGCCGTCCTCCGGCACGCCCGTGCGGCGGCGGAGTTCTTCGCGTCCTGACCCGTAGCATGGCGGACGTGTCCGGGAGCCCGCTCGTCGCCGTCGTCATGGGGTCGGATTCCGACTGGCCCGTCATGAGTGAGGCCGTGAAGGCCCTCGACGAGTTCGGCGTCCCGTCCGAGGTCGAGATCGTCTCCGCCCACCGCACGCCCCGCCGGATGATCGAGTTCGGCGCCGAGGCGGCCGGGCGCGGCATCCGCGTCATCATCGCGGGCGCCGGCGGCGCCGCGCACCTGCCCGGCATGATCGCGTCGGTCACGACCCTCCCGGTCGTCGGCGTGCCCGTGCCGCTCAAGAACCTCGACGGCCTGGACTCGCTGCTGTCGATCGTGCAGATGCCGGCCGGCATCCCCGTGGCCACCGTCGCCATCGGCAACGCCCGCAATGCGGGCCTCCTCGCCGTGCGGATGCTCGCCGCGGGCGACCCGGCGCTCACCGCGAAGCTCGAGGAGTTCGCCGCCGGGCTCGAGCGGATGGTCGCCGAGAAGAACGCGAACCTCCCGCGCCCGTGAGCGGCGTCGCGACGGTCCGGAATCCGGACACCCGCTCGCCGCGCTTCATGACGAAGCGGGCCTGGTGGCTCGTCGTGCTCAACGTCCTCGTGCCGGGATCCGCGCAGGTGCTCGCCGGCAACCGCCGGCTCGGGCGCTTCGGGCTCGGGGCGACCCTCGTGCTCTGGCTGCTCGTCGTCGTGGTCGTCGCGCTCGCGATCCTCGCCCGCGGGGTGCTGCTCACGGTGTTCACCAACGTGTTCGCGCTCGGTGCGCTCATCGCCGTCGCCGTCTTCTACGGCGTGCTCTGGCTCGTGCTCACTCTCGACACCCTGCGGCTCGTGCGGTTCGTCAAGGTCGCGCCGCGCGCCCGCGGCTGGGTCGCCGCGATCTCGGTCGCCGCCCTCGTCGCCGGGATCGGCGGGGCGGGCTACGTCGCGTCGTCGTCGGTCGCCGCGATCGGCCTGCTCGGCACCTTCGAGGGCACCGTCGTCGCCCCGCCGATCGACGGTCGCTACAACATCCTGCTGCTCGGCGGCGACGCCGGTCCCGACCGCGACGGGCTGCGACCGGACAGCATCTCGGTGGTGAGCGTCGAGGCCTCGACCGGCGCGGCCGTCATCTTCGGCGTGCCGCGCAACATGGAGAAGGTGCCGTTCGCCGAGGACTCGCCGCTCTGGGGGCCGTACCCGAACGGCTACGACTGCGGCACCGAGTGCCTCATCTCCTACCTGTACACGTACGGCGAGGAGAACCCCGGGCTCTATCCCGACGCGGAGGCGGCGGGCAGCAGCCCCGGACTCGAGGCGATGCGCGACGCCGTCGAGGGCGTGCTCGGGCTCGAGCTGCAGTACTACGTGCTCATCGACATGCGCGGCTTCAAGCAGCTCATCGACGCGCTCGGCGGCATCGACATCGACGTGCCCGAGCGGCTGCCGTACGGCTCCAACACCCACGCCGACGGGTCGCCCGCCGAGCCGATCGGCTACATCGAGGCGGGCCCGCAGCACCTGAGCGGCTCGGCGGCGCTCTGGTACGCCCGGTCGCGCTACGGCTCGAACGACTACGAGCGGATGCAGCGCCAGCGCCAGGTGCAGGAGGCGATCCTGCGCCAGTTCGAGCCCGCCAACGTGCTGCTGCGCTTCCAGGCGATCGCCGCCGCGGGGGAGCAGGTGGTGTCGACCGACATCCCGTCGTCGATGCTGTCGTACTTCGTCGAACTCGCGGCGAAGACGAAGGAGCTGCCGCTCGAGAAGATCGAGTTCACGCCGCCGCTCATCCCGGAGGAGTCGGACCCCGACTTCGCGTTCATCCGCGCGACCGTCGACGAGGCGCTGCTGCCCACCACCCCGACGCCCACCCCGTAACGCGGCGTCACCCCCGCGGTGGGGCGGGTCAGAGGTCGGCGTGGAGCTGCCAGACCTTCTCGGCGGAGTCGCGCCACGAGAAGGCCCCCGCGCGGTCGCCGCCGAGGACGCGCAGCCGGTCCGCGGTGTCCGCGTCGTCGAGCACCGAGCGGATGGCGTCGGCGAGCCGGTCGGCGTAGCCCTCGGGCTCCGCGAGCGGCACCTCGAGTCCCGCGCCGCCCGCGACCTCGTGGAGCGCGGGCGCGTCGGAGTGCACGACGGGCGCGCCGAAGCGGAACGCCTCGATGATCGGCAGCCCGAAACCCTCGGCGAGGCTCGGCATGACGAACACCGACGCCCGCGAGTAGAGGGTCGCGAGGTCGCCGTCGTCGATGTGGCCGAGCATCCGCACCCGGCCCTCGGCGAGCCCGGCTTCGGCCGCGAGCGTCGCGACGTCGACGCCGCCCCAGCCGTCCTGGCCGACGACGAGGAGCGGGACCTCCGGGATGCCCGCCATCGCCTGCACGAGCGTCGCGATGCCCTTGCGCGGCTCGAGCGTGCCGACGCTCAGCACGAAGCCCTCCGGCAGCGCGAGGCGCTCGGCGCGGCGGTCGGCGTCGGCGGGGAGCGTCCAGCCGTCGGCGACGGCGCCGCCGATGACGCGCACCCGGTCGCCGACGTCGAGGATCCCGGCGAGTTCCGTCGCGACCGCGTGGGTCGGCACGACGATCGCGTCGGCGTAGCGCTCGGCCCGGCGGGCCATCGCCTTGTGCCAGGACACGCCACGAGGCGTGAGGGTCTCGGGGTGCGTCCACGGCACGACGTCGTGCACGGTGACGACGATCTGGCTGTTCGGGTCGGCGAACCGGTCGTGCCGGCGCAGCGGCGCGAGCAGCGACGGCGCGTGGATCATCCCGGTGCCCGGCAGGGGCGTGAAGCCGTGCTGCCAGGCGAGGGCGAGCTCGCGCCGGCCGAGGGCGCTCTGGTGCACGGGCCCGAGCTGCGGGAAGCGGGAGAGCACGCGCGCGAGCTCGTCCGGCGGGGTCGCCGAGACGACGGCCGCGACCTCGGAGCCGCGCGGCGCGGTCTGGATGAGACCGGTGAGAAGGCCCTCGGTGTAGCGCCCGATGCCGCCCGGGACGGGCGCGACCAGCTGGTCGGCGATGACGCGCAGTGTGCTCATGCGATCTCCAGGGCTCCGTGACCGGCGGATTCGCGCAAGGCGGAGAGCCAGTCCCGCGGGGGCGCGAGTCCGGCCCGCTCCCAGGCGGCGTGGCCGAGCACCGAGTAGGCGGGGCGTCGCGCGACATGACCGAACGAGGCGCCGTCGGTCGGCACGACCCTAGCAGGGTCGAGTCCGGCGACCTCGAAGATCGCGCGGGCGAACTCGAAGCGCGAGACGGCTCCGGAGTTGGTCGCGTGATAGGTGCCCGCGGGCGCCTGCGCGGCGACGAGTCGCAGGATGGCGTCGGCGACATCCGCGGTCCAGGTCGGCTGGCCGGTCTGGTCGGTCACCACGGCGACGGTGTCGCGGTCGCGGGCGAGGCGCAGCATCGTGCGCGGGAACGACGTGCCGTCGCCGTAGAGCCACGCGGTGCGCACGATCCAGGCGTCCGGGTGCGCCGCGCGCACGAGTCGCTCGCCCTCGGCCTTGGAGGCGCCGTACACGCTGAGCGGCGCGACGGGGGCGTCCTCGGGGTAGGGGGAGGTCGCGGTGCCGTCGAAGACGTAGTCGGTGGAGACCTGCACGAACCCGGCTCCCGCGGCGGCGGCCGCGGCCGCGGCGTCCCCCGCCCCCGTCGCGTTGACGGCGAACGCCTCGTCGCGCTGCGACTCGGCGCCGTCGACGTTCGTGAACGCGGCGCAGTTGACGACGACATCCATCCCGGTCGCGGCGGCCGCGAGGGCCGCGGGGTCGGTGAGGTCGAGTTCGGCCCGGGCCGGCGCGACGACCTCCGCGCCGGGGAGCGCGCGCAGGCGGGGGAGCAGGTCGCGGCCGAGCATCCCGTGCCCGCCGAGCACGAGCCAGCGCATCAGGCCTGGGCCCGCTCGAGGATCGGCTCCCACCAGTCGCGGCGGTCGCGGTACCACTGCACGACGTCGGCGAGGCCCTGCTCGAACGGCACGAGCGGCGCGTACCCGAGCTCGGCCCGGATCTTCGAGTCGTCGACCGAGTAGCGCAGGTCGTGGCCCTTGCGGTCCTCGACCCGGCGGATCGCCGATCCATCACGCCCGGTCAGCTCGAGCAGCCGGTGGGTGAGCTCGAGGTTCGAGAGCTCGGTGCCGCCGCCGATGTTGTAGATCTCGCCCGGGCGCCCGTCGGCGAGCACGAGGGCGATGCCGCGCGCGTGGTCGTCGACGTGCAGCCAGTCGCGCACGTTCTCGCCCGTGCCGTAGAGCGGCACCTCGCCGCCGTCGATGAGCCGGGTGACGAAGAGCGGGATCACCTTCTCGGGGTACTGGTAGGGCCCGTAGTTGTTGGAGCAGCGGGTGATCGACGCGTCGAGCCCGTGGGTGCGGTGGAACGCCCGCACGAGCAGGTCGCTGCCCGCCTTGCTCGCCGAGTAGGGCGAGTTGGGCTCGAGGAGGTGGTCCTCGCTCCACGAACCCTCCCCGATCGAGCCGTACACCTCGTCGGTGCTGACGTGCACGAAGCGGGCGACGCCGGCGCGCAGCACCGCGTCGAGCAGGCGCTGGGTGCCGAGCACGTTGGTCTCGACGAACGGGGCGGCATCCTGCACCGACCGGTCGACGTGCGACTCGGCGGCGAAGTGGACGACCGCGTCGACGCCCGGCAGCACCTCGTCGAGGAGGGCGGCATCCCGGATGTCGCCGTGCACGAACGAGTAGCGCGGGGAGTCGGCGACGGGCTCGAGGTTGGCGACGTTGCCCGAGTAGGTGAGTGCGTCGTACACGACGACGTCGGCTCCCTCGAGGCCCGGGTAGTCGTCGGCGAGCGCGTGCCGCACGAAGTTCGAACCGATGAATCCGGCCCCGCCGGTCACCAGGATGCGCACGGACGGCCTCGCTCTCTCCAGGGGAAGTCCGGGCCGAGTCTATCGGCGGGCGCTGCGCCGCTCCCTGGGCGGATCCCGGGGATCCTCCCCGGTTCTCTTCCGGTACGGCCGGGAGGCGTGGGGCATGATGGTGCATCGTGATGCTTTCAGTCGTCGGGTGCGGGTACCTCGGAGCCGTCCATGCCGCGAGCATGGCCTCGCTCGGTCACACCGTCGTCGGCATCGACGTCGACGAGGCGAAGATCGCCGCGCTCGCCGAGGGTCGCGCGCCGTTCTTCGAACCCGGGTTCGACGAGCTGCTGCTCGAGCAGGTGCGCTCGGGCCGGCTCACCTTCTCCACCGACTTCGCCGCGGCGGCCGGGGCGCGCGTGCACTTCCTCGCCGTCGGCACGCCGCAGCGCGCGGACGGCCACGGCGCCGACCTGCGCTTCGTCGACGCCGCGTTCGAGGCGCTCCTGCCGCACCTCGGCGAGGGGTCGCTCGTCGTCGGCAAGTCGACCGTGCCGGTCGGCACGGCGGCCCGCCTCGACGGCATCCTGCGCGAGCGCGCCCCGCACGCCGCGCTGGCCTGGAACCCCGAGTTCCTCCGCGAGGGCTTCGCGGTGCAGGACACGCTGCGCCCGGATCGCCTCGTCTACGGCACGCGCACGGGCGGCGACGACCCCGCGGTGGCCCTCCTCGACGAGGTGTACGCCGACATCCTCGCCCTCGACACCCCGCGCCTCGTCATGGACTTCGCGACCGCCGAGCTGGTCAAGGTGAGCGCCAACGCGTTCCTCGCCACCAAGATCTCGTTCATCAACGCGATGGCCGAGATCGCCGAGGCGACGGGCGCCGACGTCACCCAGCTCGCGGACGCCATCGGCCACGACGCGCGCATCGGCCGCCGCTTCCTCAACGCCGGCCTCGGCTTCGGCGGGGGATGCCTGCCCAAGGACATCCGCGCGTTCGCCGCGCGCGCCGAGGAGCTCGGCGTCGGCCAGTCGCTCGCCTTCCTGCACGAGGTCGACAAGATCAACCTGCGCCGCCGCGACCGCGTCGCCGATCTCGCGATCGCCGAGTTCGGCGGCGACATCGCCGGCCGCCGCATCACGCTGCTCGGCCTCGCCTTCAAGCCCGACTCCGACGACGTGCGCGACGCGCCCGCGCTCGACATCGCGCGGCGCCTCGCCGCCTCGGGCGCCGTCGTCACGGCGACCGACCCGGAGGCGATCGAGACCGCCCGCCGCGTGCTGCCCGACATCGCGTACGTCGCCGAAACCGAGGCGGCGCTCGACGGCGCCGAGCTCGTCATCCTCGCGACCGAGTGGCGTCAGTTCCGCGACCTCGACCCCGCCGCGACGGCGACCCGGGTGGCGCGGGCGACGATCATCGACGCGCGCAACGTCCTCGACCCGTCCGACTGGCGCGCCGCCGGGTGGGAGTACCGCGGCCTCGGCCGCCCGTAAGGCCCCCGACTCCGGGAACCCTCGGAGGCAGGTCCCAGCCGGGCGCCCCGCCCGGGTCCCTAGACTGGCGCTCGTGGGTATGGACGTCCGGGAGCTGCGCATCGCCCACTGCGTGGAGTTCACCCCGAAGGTGTTCCCCGACGACCGGGGCGCGTTCCTCGAGTGGTTCCGCCAGGACGAGCTCGCCGCCGCGACCGGCCGCCGCCTCGACCTGAAGCAGGCCAACCTGTCGCTGAGCCGGCGGGGAGTGCTCCGGGGCATCCACTTCACGGACGTCCCGCCCGGCCAGGCCAAGTACGTCACGGCGGTCGCGGGCGCGGTGCTCGACTTCGCCGTCGACCTGCGCGTCGGCTCGCCCACCTTCGGCGAGTGGGACGTCGTGCGCCTCGACGCCGAGACCCGCCGCGCCGTGTTCCTGCCGGAGGGGATCGGGCACGCCTTCCTCGCCCTCGCCGACGGTTCCACCGTGTCGTACCTGACGACCGACAGCTACCACCCCGAGCGCGAGCGGTCGCTGCGTCCCACCGACGCGCGCGTCGCGCTCGACCTCGCGGGCGTCGACCCCGCCGACCTCGTGCTCTCCGAGAAGGACGCCGCGGCGCCCACCCTCGACGAGCTCGCCGACCAGGGGCTGCTCCCCACGTGGGAGGACTGCCTCGCGACCTACCGGGAGGCCGCGTGAAGGGCATCGTCCTCGCCGGGGGATCGGGCACCCGCCTGCACCCGATCACCCTCGCGATCTCGAAGCAGCTCATGCCCATCTACGACAAGCCGATGGTGTACTACCCGCTGTCGACGCTCATGTCGGCGGGCATCCGCGACGTTCTCGTCATCACCACTCCGGGCGACGCGGCCGCGTTCCAGCACCTGCTCGGCGACGGCTCGCGCCTCGGGATGAACATCGAGTACGCGCAGCAGCCGGAGCCGAAGGGCCTCGCCCAGGCGTTCACGATCGGCGCGGACTTCGTCGGCGACGACAAGGCCGCCCTCGTGCTCGGCGACAACATCTTCCACGGCGCCGCCCTCGGCGACGACCTCGCGGCGCACACCGACGTCGACGGCGCGCTCATCTTCGCCTACGCCGTCGCCGACCCGACCGCCTACGGCGTGGTCGAGTTCGCCCCCGACGGCCGCGTGCTGAGCATCGAGGAGAAGCCCGCGAAGCCCCGCTCGCGCTACGTGGTGCCCGGCCTGTACTTCTACGACAACGGCGTGCTCGACATCGCGCGGAACATCACGCCGTCGGCCCGCGGCGAATACGAGATCACGGATGTCAACGGCGCCTACCTCGCCGAGGGGCGCCTGCGGGTGCAGGTGCTCGACCGCGGCACCGCGTGGCTCGACACCGGGACCGTGGATGCGATGGTCGCCGCGACCGAGTTCGTGCGCGTCATCGAGGCGCGGCAGGGCTTCAAGATCGGCTGCGTCGAGGAGGTCGCCTGGCGCAACGGCTGGATCGGCGACGACGATCTACGCCGCCTCGGCGAAGGCCTCGCGAAGAGCGGGTACGGCGAGTACTTGCTGCGCCTGCTCGACTGAGCCGGGCCGGGCGGAGCGGCTGCTCAGCCGGCGAGCACGGCGTCGAGTTCGGCGCCGAGGAACGGGGCGAGCGAGCGCGAGTACGTGCCGCCGAGGTGCGCCTCGTCGCGGTAGACGATCACCGAGCCGATGACGGACGGGCACTCGCCGTCGCGGCAGAAGTACTCCGTCAGGTCGAGGAACGGCACATCCGCCGCCTTCGCGCCCGCAGCCTGAGGGTCCTCGAGCAGCGCCTCCGCGTCGCGCGCCGTGCACTCGCCCAGCTCGGTCGCGGGGGCGTCGAGGCCGGACACGCACTCCGGGACGTTGAACGGCATCGCGGGAGTGTCCCGGATGGCGACCACCGTCGCCCCCGTGCTCTCGCGCGCCTGGCGCCAGCGTTCCGCGAAGCCGCGGGCCGCGGCCTCCGCGCTCGACTCGCCCGGCGCTCCGGCGTACTCGCGGCCGGTCGCCTGCGAGGTCACGATGAGGTCGTAGCCGCCGTCGGCGAGCCGGGCGACGACGTCGTCGTTCCACGTCGCGCACGTGCCCTCCGACACCTCGGCATCGTCGGCCCGCAGTACCGTCGAGAAGGCGCAGCCGCCCTTGAGATAGGTGTCGAGCGTCCAGCCGTTCTCCTCCGCGAGGACGGTGAGGGCGGGCGCCCAGTGCTCGGCGTGCGAGTCCCCGACGAGTGCCACCCGCATCCCCTCGCCCTCCGCGAGGGTGCAGACCGGCACCTCGGTGTCGCCGGAGTTCGCGCGGCACCCGAGTTCGCTGTCGATCGCCGCGTCCCCGACCCCGACGGTTCGATCCGGCACGATGTCGGCGACCGAGTCCGGCTCATCGCACGTGCCCGGGTCCTGGGTCATCGCGGCCGCGCCGAAGCAGTCCGGGTCCTCGGCCGCGAGGATCGTCGCCTGCGTCGCCGAGTCGTCCGTGCGCTTCTCGATGTACAGCCAGGTGCCGCCCGCGACGCCGGCGACGAGCGACATCGAGGCGACGACGGCGGCGAACGTGACGAGGGGGCGGCGGCGCACGAGCGCCGGGGCGCGGCGCACCGGGTCTTCGACGAGCACCTTGGTCGCCCAGGCCAGGGCGAGCGTGGCGACCAGGACGAGCAGCAGGTGCGGCGTCGACAACCCGTCGACGCCGAGCGCGAACGGGGCGAGCACGATGAGCGGCCAGTGCCACAGGTACACCGAGTAGGAGATGTCGCCGAGCCACTGCACGGGACGCAGGCGCAGGAGGGGATCCGGCATCCCGCGGAGCACCGGGCCGGAGCCGGCCCAGATCACGAGGGCGCACGCCAGGACGGGCACGAGCGCGAGCCAGCCCGGGAACGGCGTCGCGTCGTCGAACGTCCACAGCACGGCGAGCAAGGCGAGATGACCGGCCCATGCGGCGACCGGGCGCAGGATCGGCAGGCGAGCGTCGCGCAGGCGGGGAGCTGCGGCGAGCGCCGCGGCGACGAGCCCGCCGATCCCGAACTCCCACGCCCGCGTCGTCGTCACGAAGTAGGCGGGCGCCGGATCGGTCGCGGTGAGGACGACGGAGGTCGCGAGCGAGGCGATGGTGAGGACGACGAGCACAGCGGCGATGACGGCCCAGCGGTTCGCCCGGCGCACGGCGCGCGCGATGAGGAGACCGCCGAGGATGAGCAGGGGCCAGACGAGGTAGAACTGCTCCTCCGCCGAGAGCGACCAGTAGTGCTGCACCGGCGAGGCGCGATTCTCGGCCGCGAAGTAGTCGACCGAGTCGGCGGCGAGCGCCCAGTTGAGCACGTAGAAGGTGCTCGCCCCGAAGTCGCGGAAGAACTGCTGCCACAGGCTCTGCGGCACCCAGAGGTAGGTCGCGATCGCGCTCGCCGCGATGACGAGCAGGCTCGCCGGGAGCAGGCGCCGGGCACGCCGAGCCCAGAACCCGGCGAGCGCGATCCGGCCCGTCCTGTCGACCTCGCGCACCAGGTGGCTCGTGATGAGGAACCCGGAGATGACGAAGAAGATGTCGACGCCCGTGTAGCCGCCGGGCACGAGGTCGGGGCGCAGGTGGTTGGCGACGACGGCGCCGACGGCGAGGGCGCGGAGGGCCTGGATGTCCGCCCGTACCGCCCCGGTCGGATCCGCGGGCCGTACGGCGAGACCACGCACGACGGTGGAACTCAAGTCGCGGTACTCCCCCAGCTGCGAACGTCCACCCGCGCGCGGGTGCGTCGCGGAGCGGGCAGAGCGATCCAAGCGCTCACGACTGCGAGATCCCTGCGAGTGGCCTGCGGGCCGCGCGGATGTCGGCTGTGTGTTCGCGGGATGCCGGCGACCCCGGCGGACGGGGGACGGTACGGCCCATGACCTAGACTCGTCGGGGCCCTGACCTGGAGATGGTGTGAGCGACTACACGGAGTACGACTTCTACGGCTACCTCAGCGTGCGGCTCGACAGCCGCCACCGCGGGTACCGCCGGTACTTCGACAACGAGTACCTGCGCATCGCCGGCCGCGGCGCCGCGACCCCCGGCGCCCCGCAGATCCGCGTCGAGATCCCGCGCCGGCTCCCCGAGGCTCAACCCGGCGACCTCGTGCGCACGGTGCGGTTCAAGAAGCTCTTCACGTTCCGCTACCTCGTGCGCGGGCTCGGCGGCGACGTCGTCACCATCTACTTCCAGCGGCACTGGCTCGACTCGGTGTACATGAACGCGATCGGCGTGTTCCTCCAGGCGCAGGTGCTCGAGCCGATCATGTACATGAAGTTCCTCGACGTCGGGATCGTGTTCCTGCACGCGGCCGGCGTCGTCCGCGACGGCGAGGGCATCCTCATGCCGGCCTACGGCGGCACCGGGAAGACGACGCTCAGCATGGCCCTCATGGCCGACGGCTATCAGCTGCTCGGCGACGACCTGCTCATCGTCGACGTCGCCGCGGAGAAGGTGTACCCCTACCCGCGGCCGCTGCACATCTTCACCTACAACGTGAAGAACCTCCGGGGCGCCCGCATCCCGTTCAAGTACCGCGCCGCGGTCTACCTGAAGAACGTCATCCGCTGGCCGCTCGAACGCATCCTGCGCACCGAGTTCCTCATCTCCACCCGCATCCACGCCGACGAGATCTTCTCGGGCGACCTGTTCGGCGAGCCCGGCCGGGTCGCGGCGATCGGCTTCCTCCGCAAGGAGGGCGAGGTCGTCGAACTCGTCACGATCACCCCGGAGAACGTGGAGCGGATCGCCGACGAGATCGCCCGCTCGGCGGACCTCAACGACAGCCTGCGCGACCTCCTCGGCGCCGACAACCCGCTCTGGGCCTCCGTCCACGAGCGCGAGCTCGAGGTCCTCGCCGAGCTGCTCCGCCGCCGCGGCCTCATCGCCTACGTCAACACCCGGCGCCTGGACCTCGACCACCTGGAAGGGTTCCGTGAGCGGATCCTCGGGCGTGACGCCTGACGCCACGGCGGCCACCGCCGGCGGCCGGCGTCGCGTGCTCGTCCTCGCGTCGACCTTTCCGGCCGGTCCCGACGACCCGGTGCCGGCGTTCGTGCGCGACCAGGTCGTCGCCCTCGCGGAGGCCCACCCGGACCTCGAGTTCCACGTGCTCGCGCCGCACGACCGGCGCTCGGACACCGTCGACCGCTCCGAGCACGGCTCCTACACCGAGCACCGATTCCACTACGCGTGGCCGCGCCGGTTCGAGCGCCTCGCGGGCCGCGGGATCATGCCCGCGCTGCGTGAGTCGCCGATCCTCTACGCGGTCGTCCCCGCCCTGTTCCTCGGCGAGTGGCGGGCCGCCCGCCGGCTCGCGCGCGAGCTGCGCCCGGCCGTGTTCTACGCCCACTGGTTCACCCCCCAGGCCGTCGTGGCCTCGTGGGTGGCGCGGGCGGCCCGCATCCCGTTCGTCCTGACGACGCACGCGAGCGACGTCGCCGTCTGGCGCAAGATCCCGCTGATCGGGCCGCGCATCGTGCGCTCGGTCGCGCGACGCGCGAGTGCGATGACGGCCGTCTCGTCGCGCACCCGGGCCAAGCTGACCGCCTTCCTCCCCGAGTCCGACGCGGAGCGTGTGGAGATCATCCCGATGGGGGTCCCCGTCGGACCCGTCGCAGACATCGCCCGCCGGACCGCGGCCCGGGAGCGCTGGGGGCTCGGTGCCGCCCCGACGGCGTTGTTCATCGGCCGGCTCGTGGAGAAGAAGGGCGTCGAGTACCTGCTCGACGCGCTCGCCGCCCCCGGCCCCGCAGCGGGATGGCGACTGCTCCTCGCCGGCGACGGCCCGTTGCGCGCCGCCCTCGAGGCCCGCGCGGCCGAGATCGGGCTCGCCGACCGGGTGACCTTCCTCGGTTTCGCCTCCGGCGAGGACAAGGCCGACGCGTTCGCCGCGGCCGACGCGATGGTCGTGCCGTCGGTCGTCTCGAGCGACGGGGATGCCGAGGGGCTGCCCGTCGCGCTCTTGGAGGGGCTCGCCGCCGGGCTGCCCTGCATCGCGACCCGGGAGAGCGGCGCCGACGACATCCTCACCGACGGCGTCGACGGCTACCTGTGCGGGGAGCGCGACTCCGCGGCCCTCGCCGCCGCGCTCGCCGGCGTCGCCGCCCTGAGCCCGGTCGACGAGGCGGGGCTGCGTGCGCGCGCCCGAGCCCTCGCCGACTCGTTCGCCTGGCCGGTCATCGCCGCCCGGCACGCCGACGCTCTCTTCCGCCCGCTCGGCATCACCGGGGAGCGGGCGGCGCGATGAAGTCCCGCCTGAGCCGCGTCATCCAGATCGCGTTCACGGTCCTGGTGACGGCGGTCATCGTCGTCTACCTCATCCAGATCGACTGGTCGAGCCTCGAGGGCCTGCAGCTCACGGTCGTCCCGTTCGTCGCGGCGACGCTCATCGCCCTGCTCTACCGCTACTGGGGTGCGCTCATCTGGCTCGTCCTGCTGCGCAGGCTCGGCGCGACGGGTCTGCGCCCGCAAGGCCACGAGCTCGTCTACGTCTACGCGAAGTCGTGGCTCGGGCGGTACCTGCTCGGGGCGGGCACGTGGATCCTCGGGAAGATCTACTTCGCCTCCCAGCACGGCATCGGGCGCGCGAAACTGGCGGTGAGCGGACTCCTCGAGGCGGCGCTGCAGCTCGCCGCGACCCTGCTCGTCGGGCTCGCCTTCCTGCTCGTCGACCCGCGCCTGGCCTCCGTCGGCAACGGCGCCACCATCGCCGCGGCGATCGCCCTGGTCCTCGTCGTCGTCGCCATGATCCCGCCCGTGTTCCGCTGGGGGATCACCCTCGCCCTGCGCATCCTGCGCCGTCCGCCGCTCGACCCCGCCGACCTGCCCGACTCGAAGTCGATCCTCGTCGGCGGCGGGATGTACGTGGTGGCGACCTTCATCACGGGCATCTCGTACTTCTTCATCGCCCAGTCGGTCTACGCCGACATCGCCTGGACCGACATGCCCTACGTCGTCGGCGCCGCCAGCATCGCCTCGGCGATCAGCCTGTTGGCGGTGTTCGCGCCCGGCGGGATCGGGGTACGGGAAGGCGTCCAGGTCGCGTTCTTCGTGCTCATCATGCCCGTCGAACTCGCGGTCATCGTGACCGTGCTGATGCGCCTGTGGAGCGTCGGGGTCGATGTGCTGTTCTTCGGCGTCGCCGCGGTGACGAGGCGCCTCGCGCGCGGCGGGGGGCCCGCGGACGCCCAGGCCGCGCCGTGACCGCGGTGACCGGTCCCCGGCCAGCCGCCGGGTCCACCCAGCGAGCATCCGTTACGATCACTGCTTCGAGTCCGCGGGCGTTCCGCTCGCGGGTGCCGGGGGCCCCGGGCCCCGCCGCCGCCCCGACCTCCACCCGCGAGGGGGAGGGGAGCCGGGTCGGCGCCGTGCCGGTGACTGTGATCGGAGAGAGCGCGTCGTGACTTCTGAAGCGAGCAACCCGCCGGCGCGGCCCGCGTCGCTCCGCCCGTCGCGGTGGTCGTGGCGCGAGTACATCCTCGTCGCCGGGCTCGCCGTGCACACGGCCCTGCTCTTCTACGGCGCGACCAACGTCCGATACATGCTGACGAACATCGACGGCATCTCCTACGTCTCGATCGCGCGTCACTACGCGGAGGGTCACCTCGACGCGGCCGTCAACGCCTACTGGTCGCCGCTGTTCAGCTGGCTCACGGTCCCGTTCCTCGCCGCGGGCGTCCCCGACGCCGTCGCGATGGGACTCGTCTCCGCGTTCGCCGCGGCGACCGTCGTCATCGTCGGCACCGTCACCGCGTGGCGCTGGACCGGGGGCCGCTTCCTGCCCGCCGCGCTCTACCTCGCGGTCGCGGGGGCGTTCGCGCTCGGCAACCTGCCGATGCAGACCCCGGACATGCTCGTCGCGGCGTGGATCGTGGTGTTCGCGGCGGCGCTCATCGAGCTCACCCCGCGCGTGCTGCGTGGCGGCCGCCGGGATCTCATCGTCGCCGCCGCCGTGCTCGGCGTGCTCGGGGCGCTGGGCTACGTCACCAAGCTCTTCCTCATCCCCGTCTTCGTCGTGAGCCTCGTGTTCTGGCTCGTGCTCGTCGCCGTCGTCCGCGGCGAGGGCACCGGCCGGCAGCGGCTGCGCCGGGCCGCGGTCGCGCTCGGCGGCGCGGCGCTGGTCGCGGTGGTCCTCTCCGCCCCGTGGGTGACGGCGCTGAGCATCAAGTACGAGGGCTTCACCATCGGCACCTCCCTCGCGGTGAACGTCGAGCACAAGTTCGAGCCACCGGAGGACGAGGACGCCCCGCGCGACTACATCCTCTGGGCGCCGCCGAACGAGTACGCGGTGTCCTTCGGCGAGGACCGCTCTCCGCAGGCCGGCGGATCGTCCGGCTCGAGCGACGTGAGCCTCGTCGACCGGCTCGTCTACTACGGGACCGAGCGGCTGACCGCGTTCCCGTACTACGTGACGAAGATCGGTTCGATCGCCCCGTTCGCCGTCGCGACGGTCGTGCTGTTCCTCGTGGCCGTCCTCGTGCGCGGGATGACGGCGTTCCGCCGGATCCCCGAGCTCACGCTGGCGATCATCTGGGTCGTCTACTTCCTCGGCTACGCGATGATCACCTCGGCGTCGAGCGGCGGGGGCAACGCCCGCTACTACTGGCCGCTGCTCGTCGTCGCGACGCTGCTGCTCTCCCTGCTGCTCCCGGCGATCTGGGACCGGGTCGCGCAGTGGCCGCGGCGCAAGGCCGCGCTCGCGATCCTCGTCGTGCTGCTCGCGTTCGTCCCCGTCGCGGCCGTGTGGCAGCACGGGCTCGGCCGCGCCGCGCCGTTCAGCACGTTGCCGGCGAACGCGAGCATCGGATACCTGCTGCGCGCGCCCGGCCCGAGCGGGATGGAGCGCCTCGCCCACGACGACCTCGCCGCGCACATCGCCCCGGGCAGCAAGCTCGTCTCGAGCAACTACCGCGTCGGCGTGCGGCTCTCGTACTACCTGGGAGCCCACGTCTACGGGCGGGCCGACCAGGGCTACGACCCGACCGATCCGATCTTCCAGCAGCTCCTGCGCGACACCGGAATCGACTACTACCTGCTGTTCACCCCCGTCGGCGAGGTGCCGCTCGACCTGTCCGGAGTGGGTCCGCTCGTCTCCACCATCGAGACCAGGAGCACGTGCGACGACACCAAGACGGCGCCCGTCGTCGACTGCCGGATCGACATCATCCGGGTCGCCGGCTGACGCGACGCGGTCCCGGCCGGCCGGCGTCTACTGATCCGTCGGGCCGCGACGGCCGAGGCGCGCCCGCACGGCGAGGGCCGCGGTGAGTGCCCAGCGCACCGGGAGCAGCCACGGGGCGGCGTAGCGGCGGTTGAGGTAGAGGCGCGCGCTGTCGTGATGTGCGCGCCGCATCCGCGAGGCGACCTGCCGAGTCGAGTGCGCGCCGCTGTGGACCACGTGCGCGGTGGGGACCCACGTCGACGACCAGCCCACCTTGTTGAGCCGCCAGGCGAGGTCGACGTCTTCGAAGTACATGAAGAACGCCTCGTCGAATCCGTCGATCGCGGCGAACGCGTCGGGGCGCACCAGCAGGCACGCGCCGGACAACCAGTCGACGGTCGTGCGGACCCGGGTCGCGGCCGTGTCGTGCTGGCGGTAGCGCCGGGTCCACGGGTTGTCGGGCCAGAGGTTGCCGAAGAGCGCGTGCCCGACGCCGGTCCGCAGCGACGGGAAGGCGCGGGCCGACGGGTAGATCCGGCCGTCGTCGTCCTCGATGAGGGGGCCGAAGAGCGCGGAGCCGGGGTTCTCCTCGGCGGCCGCGAGCAGTTCGGTGATCGAGCCCGGCCCGTAACGCACGTCGGGGTTGCTGACCAGGTACCAGTCGGCCGGCTCGGGCAGCGCCGCCACGAGACGGTTGACGCCTCCGCCGTATCCGGAGTTCGCGGGGTTCTCGACGACGGCGTCGAGCCCGGCGACGGCGCGCAGCTCCGCCGCAGCGCCCGGATCGGGGTGGTTCTCGATCGCGTAGGCGCGGAGGTTGACGTCCGGCCCGGCGGCGCCGTCGAGCGACGCGACGAGACCGGCGACCTCGTCGGCCGACCGGTAGGAGACGATCAGCACCGCGACGCGCGTCATCGGGCCCTCCCGGAGGAAGGTCCGGCCGCGGCCTCGAACGCGGCGACGTGCGCGTCGGCGCTCGCCGTCCACGTGAACAGGGCCGCGCGCGCAGGCCCCCGGCGTGCCCGCTCCGCGCGGGCGTCGTCGTCGAGCAGGAGCCGCTCGAGCGCGGCGCGGAGCGCGTCGGAGTCGGGCTCGGCGTAGGCCGCGACCTCGCCGCCGACCTCGGGCAACGACAGGCGTGGCGTGGTCAGCACGGCGGCTCCGCAGGCCATGGCTTCGGCCACCGGGAGGCCGAAGCCCTCGCCGAGCGACGGGTAGGCGACGAGGAGGGCGCCCCCGAGCAACCCGGGCAGGACGTCGTCCGGGACGTAGCCGAGGACGCCGACGCGGCCGGCGGGCGCCTCGGCGAGGGCCTCGTCGATCGCCGGGTCCCAGCCGGACGCCCCCGCGATCGCCAGCCGGATGCCGGGGTGGGCGGCGTCGAGCGCGGGGAGGGCGGCGACGAAGGCGCGGATGAGCGCGGGGAGGTTCTTGCGCGGCTCGCGCGTGCCGAGGAACGCGATCCAGCGCTCGGCGCCCACCAGCTCGCGCGCGGCGGCGAGGTCCGCCGCGGCCGGCGGGTGGAAGACGGCGCCGTCGATGCCGTGGTACGCGACGTGGAAGCGCGCCGCCTCGCCGCCCGCCGCGGCGAAGATCTCGTCCCGCGCCGACGCGCTCGGCACGACCACCGCGCGGGCGCGGCGCACGGCGATGCGGGTCCAGACGCGGAAGAAGCGCGCCTTCACCGGTTCGTGCAGTTCCGGCGTGGTGAAGAACGTGGCGTCGTGGCAGCACACCACCACGGGGGCGGGGGAGAGCACCGGCACCGTGTAGTGCGGGGAGAACACGACGTGCGCGCGATGGCGCCGCGCGAGGAACGGCAGCGCCAACTGCTCCCAGATCAGGCGCAGCGGGCGGCTCGCGGTGGCGCGTCCCGCACGGACGACCCGCGCTCCGGGCGCCCGCTCGGTGAGCCAGGCGACGTCGGAGGCCTTGGCGACCACGGTGAGTCCGACCCGCTCGTCGATGGCGAGGGCGGGGATGATCTGGCTCAGATAGCGGCCGACGCCGGCCCGGTCCCGCGGGATCGAGGTGGCGTCCACGAGAACTCTCAGTGCGGGTGTCATGGGCCTCGGTGAGCGACGTGCGGGCGCATCCCGCGGATGTCCCCCCAGGATAGTCGGAGCGCCCGCCGCCCGTGCGGCGCCCGCCGATCCGCGCGAGGCCGTGCTTATGCTGGAGGCGCCGATGCGCGTCAAGGGGGTGCACCGATGGAGTACCGGACCGAGACCGGCAGATCAGTGCTGTCACGGCTGGCCGGATTCGTCGCCGCGATCGCGGTGGCGGCCGCGTCGATGTGGGCGCTGACCCCGCCGCAGCAGGCCGACGCCGCCGACCTGCGTGCCTTCGACCCCGGCCTCATCATCACCGATGAGATCTTCTACTCCTCCGGGGCCATGACGGCGACGCAGATCCAGTCGTTCCTCGAGTCCAGCCGCTTCAGCTGCTCGTCGTACACGAAGGACGGCGTGCGCTACACGTGCCTCAAGGAGTACCGCGCGGACTACGGGGCGCGGGAGGCGAACGCGAACTGCTCGGCGGTGTCCTCGGGCAAGGACAAGCGCGCCTCGGACATCATCGCCACCGTCGCGCGCGCCTGCGGGATCAACCCGCAGGTCCTCCTCGTGCTCCTCCAGAAGGAGCAAGGCCTGGTGTCCAACGCGAAGAGCGCGGCGGTGTACCGGATCGCCACCGGCTACGCGTGCCCCGACACCGCCCCTTGCGACACGAAGTACTACGGGTTCTTCAACCAGGTGTACTCCGCCGCCTGGCAGTTCAAGCAGTACCAGGCGAAGCCGACGTCGTGGAACTATCAGGCGGGGCGCACCAACACCATCAAGTACCACCCCAACAGCAAGTGCGGCACCACCCAGGTGTACATCCGCAACCAGGCGACCGCGGGTCTGTACATCTACACGCCTTACGTGCCCAACCAGGCGGCGCTCAACGCCGGGTACGGCACCGGCGACACCTGCTCGAGCTACGGCAACCGCAACTTCTTCAACTACTTCTCCGACTGGTTCGGCAACCCGGCGAACCTCCTGAAGAACGCGAGCTTCTCCGACAAGACCTCCTCCTGGAAGTCGGGCTCCGAGGGCTCGGTGACGATCACGTCGAAGACGAACGCCTCGCTGGCGCACTCCGGCAGCCGGTACGTCACCGTCACCACCCCCAAGGCGGGGCGCCACATCCAGCAGTCGCTCACCCGCAAGCTCAAGGTCGGCCAGATCTACGAGGCCGAGATCTGGGTGCGCGCGGAGGCCGACACCGGCACGGTCGAGGGCGACCTGCACGTGTGGACGGGCGGCGGCAAGACGGAGACCGTCTCGGTGCCCTTCGCGGCGGGACAGACCTGGACGCGCGTCGTCGCGTATCTCCCGATCGAGCAGTCCGGCCACACCCACATCAGGTTCGGCGTGAGGCTGAAGACGCCCGGGGCGGCCTACCGCTTCGACTCGGCGGCGCTGTTCGTGGCTGCGACCGAGGAGCCGCGCTCCCCACTCAAGGTCGAGGAGACCGCCGTCGAGTCCGGCACGAACGGCGGCTGGGTGCGCCAGTCGAAGTCGGCGACCACGGTCAAGAAGGCGTACGTGCGCGGTCCGGTCAGCGGCAAGTACTACCTGAAGATGCGCACGTCCTCGGCGGGCAGCCACGTGTACCAGCGGATCCCGCGGGTGACCGAGGTGGGCGAGAGCTACACCGCGGGCGCGTGGGTGCGGGCCGGCAACCCGGGCGAGACCTACACGGGCCGGCTGCGGCTGCTGGGCATGGGCGGCAGTTCCGAGTCGGTGGACACCGCCTTCACCGTGGGCGGTGACGAGTGGACGTTCGTGCCGGTGACCCTCGACATCCGCAATCCCTCGCACCAGTCGCTGCGGATCTACGTGATGCTCGACACGCCGGGGCAGGACCTGCTCTTCGACTTCCCGCAGCTCGCCCCCAACCTGTACGTGCGCGATGCGTCGTTCGAGCGCGGCACGAGCGGGCTCAACGCGCTGCCCTCGGGCACCACCGTGGAGGTGCTGCCGACCGCCGACTTCGCGGGCCGCGGTCTCAGCGGCGGGGCCGCCGACGGCGCCAACGCGCTGCTCGTGTCGCCCGGGTCGGGGGGCTACATCCGTCTCGACCGCTCGCGCAGCCTCGGCCCGGGGGGCACCTACACCGTGTGGGTCTGGGTGCGCAGCGGCGTCGAGGGGACGCCGGCGACGGGAACCCTCACGCTGAGCGGCATCCAGCACGGCTCGGAACTCTCCGAGTCCTCGTCGGCGACGTTCGAGGCCACCGACGAGTGGCAGCGGGTCTCGGTGGCGCACACCGTCACGACGGCGGGGCTCGACCGGCTCCGGTTCACGGTGTCGTTCGACTCCGCGACCCCGGTGCTCGTCGACGGCGTCACGATGCGCTGACCCCCGCCTCGGGAGGTCGGCCGGGGGTCACTCCGCTCCGGCGGTGACCTTCCAGATCAGCACGTGGATGCGCGCCGAATACCAGTCGTCGAGCACGGGGCGCTGCCAGAGCAGGCGGATGTCGCTCGTCTCGTCGCCGATCAGTTCGACCGTGAAACGCGGGTCGTCGGCGAGGCGCTCGTCGAGCGGGATGCCGCGGTCGGTCTGCGTCTCGTAGACGACGACCTCGCCCGCATCCGCGATCGCGTCGAGCAGGTCGGCCGTGGCGACGACGTCGTCGCGGCCGAAGTTGTCCTCGCCCTGGTCGACGTTGAGGAACTGGTAGCCGAAGCTGCGCTTCATCGGGATGGCGAACGCCATCCAGGTGTTCGGGAAGAAGAACCCGGGCGCCCAGCGGCCGGCCGTCGCCGCCCAGAACTTCGCGTCCTCGGGCTCGGTGTAGGTCATGAGGCGCTCGGTGAATTCGTAGGCACCGCGCATGTAGGTGTCTTCCGCCTCGCGCTGGAGCGTCGGGATGCTCGGCAGCGCGGTCGCGGCGATCGCGACGACGGCGACCGCGGGCACGAGCGCCGCCTTCGCCTTCGCCCCGAGTTCGGGCAGTCGCGGCGCGACGCGGGCGACGACGAACCCGGCGCCGAGGGCGGCGAGCACGAGGAGCGCCGGCAGCACCTCGCTCACCAGGTAGCGGTCCCAGTAGAGGAAGAACGCGTGGGTGCGGTTGTTGCCCAGGCGCGGCGTGTGGAACGCGAGCAGCACCATCGCGGTGACGGCGAGCAGGGCGACGACGGGCACGCTCTCGGTCGTCTTCTTCCGGTACGCGATCGCGGCGATCCCGATCGCGGCGGCGGCGACGAGCCAGATGCCGGAGCGGAACAGGATGAACCAGATGTTGGCGCCGACGAGGCCCTCGAGCGCGACGCCGAGGACGAGGCCGCCCGCGGCGAGCCACGCCAGCACGGTGGTCGCGCGCTCCCCGCCGTCGCCCGTGATCTCGCGGCGCTGCACGCGGCCGGCCAGGTACAGGCCGGCGAGGCCGATCGCGACGAGAAGCAGGAGGGTGCCGATCAGCAGCGGACCGGGGTCGAAGATGCCCGTCGCCTCGAAGCGCTCGAACCACCCTCCCTTGAGCAGGTGCCCCAGCTGCATGTCGACGAAGTAGCGCGGGATGACGGTGACGCCGTACCAGACGCTCAACTCGGCGCCGACGAGCGCGGCGACGAACAGCAGCCACCAGCGCGTCGCCCAGGCGCGCCAGACCGGGATGACGAGGGCGAGCACCGCGACGACGAAGAGCGGCGCGAGCAGGAAGCTGCCGCTGCCGCGCAGGAGGCCGAGGTGCAGCATGACGAGCCCGAAGAGTGCGAGCAGCGGCGGAAGGTCGCGCTTCTCCGCGCGCAGCACTGAGATGACGAGCGACACCCAGAACAGGAACACGGGGGCGTTGAGCGACTCGCTGCTGGGGAAGTAGGAGTACCAGATCGCGTGGACGTTGAGCGCGAGGGCACCGACGGCGGCGGCGATGATCCAGCGGTTCACGGCGAGCTGCCCGAGCACGCGGGCGGTGACGCCGAGCAGGAGGAACCCGCACCAGGCGATGCCGGAGGTGGTGCCCGCGGTGCCGAAGAAGAAGGTGCTGATCGCGAGGAACGCCGGGTAGATCGGCGGCCACGAGGCGCGCAGCTCGCCCGTGCGCTCGAACTCGTTCGCCCAGTTGACGTAGGCGCCCATGTCGCCGACCCAGGGCAGGAAGTTGGAGTCGTGCAGCCGGAAAAAGACGGCGACCGCGATGATGACGACCCAGAGCAGCAGAAGGGCGACCGGCGGGCGCGCGGGCCGCAGCGGGATGCCGGGGCGGCGCACCGCGATCCAGGCCACGGCGGCGACCAGGAGGGCGGCCGAGACGACGACTCCGGCCACGCCGAGCCAGCTCCACAGCGTCACCGCGAGGGTGAGGAACACCGTGCCGAGCACGGCGGCGTCGACGGCGAGGGCGATCCACCCTTCGTCGCGCCGGCGGATGGCCCACGCGAAGGGCACCCCGAGCACGAGGAAGAGGGATCCGGTGGTCAGGACTGAGAGGGCGACGTCGGCCACGGGACTCCTTCAGGTCCCCGTCATGGTACCGGAGCGCGTCCGGACGCTCGCCGGGCGGGGCACCGCGAACCGGCCCCGCGACCCTGCCCTCCGGGCCGCGCTCCGTAGACTGACCCGGTGACCATGAACCGCCCGGCGACGGGGGGCGACGCCGACCTGGCCGCCCGCCTCGAAGCGCTCCAGAACGAGCGCGTGGCGGACTGGGTCGCCCTCATCCGCGGATCCGAGATCGTGCCGGTCGCGGTCGAGCGCTCGCTCTCCTGGCGGCTCACCCGCCCGGTGCGCCTGGCCCAGACCGCGGTGCGCGTGCTGCGCCGCGACGGGTTCGGCCGCTTCCTGGCGACGGTCGTCTACCGCCTGCGCCGGCTGGTCTCGAGGTCGTGACGGCCGCCGAGGCGGCGGTCGCCGCGCTCGGGCGGCGGCTGCGCACCGTCGCCCCGTACCTTCTCGGCGACGCCCGCGAGCTCCCGCCGACGCCCGGTCCGCTCCTCGCGCTCCTCGCCGAGTCGGTCGCCGCCGACCCCGCTCCCGACCGCCTCTGGCTGCTCGGCACCGCCGTCGCGGGCGGCTATCCGACGCGCGACGAGATGGATGCCGTGCGCCGCGGACTCGACCTCGCCGCGCCCGGCGCGGAGCTCGCCGCCGTGCTCGCCGGCGTCGCCCGCACCGCCGCGGAGCAGCGCCTCGACGAGCTCGACCTCGAGATCGTCGAGGGCGTCGTCGTCGACGTCGAGTTCTGCGCGAAGAGCCCGCACAACACCGGCATCCAGCGCGTCGTGCGCACGACGATGCCGCATTGGCGCGACCGGCCCGGCGTCGTGTTCGTCGCCTGGTCGGACGACCTCACCGGTTACCGCCGGCTCACCCCGTCGCAGGAGCGCATGGTGCTCGACTGGACCTCGGGTGCCCAGCCCGGGTCGGAGCCGCCCGCGCCGGTGCTCGTCGTGCCGTGGCGCAGCCCCGTCGTGATCCCCGAGGTGCCGGCGGCGAACCTCCTGCCGCGTCAGGCGGTGCTCGCGCGCGACTCCGGCAACCGGGTCGTGCTCGTCGGGCACGACACCATCCCGATCGTGAGCGCCGACTCGATGGTCGACGAGGAGTCCGACCGGTTCGCGCACTATCTCGAGGTCGTCAAGCACGCGGCCGTCGTCGCGGCGAACAGCCACACGACGGCGGAGGAGTTCCGCGGCTTCGGCGAGGCGCTCGGCGCGCAGGGGCTCGCCGGTCCGCGCGTCGTCCCCGTGCCGCTGCCCGTCGACCTGCCGCCCGTGCCGGCGGGCGAGCCGACGCCGCGCGAGCGCCCGCTCGTGCTCACCGTCGGCAGCGTCGAGCCGCGCAAGAACCAGCGCGCCGTGCTCGGCGCCGCGCAACTGCTGTGGAACCGCGGGCTCGACTTCGAGCTGCTCGTCATCGGCGGTGGCCACTCCTGGTACCTCTCCCGCTTCGACCGCGACGTCCGTCGCCTCGCGCGCGCCGGGCGCCACGTGGGCGTCGGCCGCGGCGTCGGCGACGACGTCGTCGCGCAGGCCTACCGTGACGCGCGGGTCGTCGTCTTCCCCTCGCTTCAGGAGGGGTTCGGGCTCCCCGTCGCGGAGGCGCTCGCGACCGGCACCCCGGTCGTCACGACGCGTTACGGCGCGACGGCGGAGATCGCGGCGGCCGGCGGATGCCTGCTCGTCGACCCGCGCGACGACGCCGACATCGCCGCCGCGGTGGAGCGGCTGCTCACCGACGACGCCCTGCACGCGGAACTCGTGGCGCAGGCGCGCTCGCGCGTGGATGCCACCTGGCCCGACTACGCCGAGGCCCTCTGGCGCGAGGCGGTGAGCGCGTGAGCGCCCCGGTGAGCGGCTCGCTCGGCCGCGGGAGCGCGGGCGTCGTCGCCGCGCTCCTGCCCGGCACGACCCCCGCGCGCACCGTCGCGGGACGCCGCCGTCAGCTCGAGGCGCTCGGCGAGCTGCGCCCCGACGCCGCGTGGCTCGTGCTCGCCGCGATGGGCCCGGGTCTGCCGACCGCCCCCGAGGTCGAGGAACTGGTGCGCCGCGCGCGCGTCGACGGCATCCGCGCCGCCCTCGCCGGGGTGCGCCGCCGCCCGGGCCGCGCACCCGAGGTCGTCACCGGCGTCGTGCTCGTCGACGTGCAGGACACCGCGACGACGCGCATCGCGACGGGCGTGCAGCGCGTCGCGCGCGAGGTCGCCGTGCGCTGGAGCGCTCGCGCCGGGGTGGAGCTCGTCGGCTGGACGGCATCCCGCCGCCGGCTCGTGCGCCTCGACGCGGCCGGCGTCCGCGCCGGGCGCCGCACCCGGCTCGCCCGCGGCGCCGTCGTGCCGTGGCGCGCCACCTACCTGCTGCCCGAGACCCTCAACGAGAACGCGCGGTCGCTGCGCATCCACGCCCTCGCCGCCTCCGGCGCGAACCGCACCGGCATGGTGGGCCACGACACCGTGCCGCTCACCACCGCCGAGACGGCGGGACCCGGGATGCCGGGGGCGTTCGCGAAGTACCTCGCCGCCGCCGGGCGGATGGACGTCGTCGCCGCGACGTCGACGGCGTCGGCGACCGAGTTCTCCGGCTGGAAGCGGATGCTCCCCTCCGCCGGGATCGCCGGGCCCGAGATCGTCACGGTGCCGCTGCCCGTCACCCCGCTCGCCGCCCCCGCGGAGGCGGAGGCCGCGGCCCGCGCCCTGCTCGGGATCCGGGACGACCGGGACGGCATCCCGATCGTGCTGTGCGTCGGCAGCCACGAGCCGCGCAAGAACCACCGCGCCGTGCTGCACGCCGCCGAGCTGTGCCGCCGTCGCGGGGACGTGTTCCGCCTCGTCTTCGTCGGCGGGGCCGGGTGGGGTGCCGACGGGTCGGTCGCCGCGATCGAGGCCGCCCGCGCCGCCGGGCACGACGTGCTGCAGCTCTCCGGCGTGCCGGACGCCGAACTCGCCTGGGCCTACCGGCTCGCGCGCGTGACCGCCTTCCCCTCGCTCAACGAGGGCTTCGGGCTCCCGGTCGCCGAGTCGCTCGCCGCGGGCACGCCCGTCATCACGTCGGCCTTCGGCAGCACCGCGGAGCTCGGCGCGCGCGGCGGGATCCTCGTCGACCCGCGCGACGAGCGCGCGCTCGCCGACGCCCTCCACCTGGTGCTCACCGACGACGCGACGCTCGCGCGGCTGCGCGTCGAGGCGGGCGTCGACACGGCGCGCGGCTGGGACGAGTACGCCGCCGAGCTGTTCGCCGCCCTCGCCCCCGCCGCGACGGGCTCCGCCCTGGACGCCCCCTCAGGGCACGCGGCAGAGCAGTCCCCTAGGATGAACCCTCGTGACTGACGCGGCGAGGACCCGGGCCGAACGGCTCGCGGCGACCCCGATGATCACCGTCACCAGCCGCGCGGGGCGCTTCTTCTCGGGCACCTTCACCGACCTGAAGGAACTCTGGCGGCGCCGCGAGCTGCAGGGCATCCTCATCCGCCGCGAGATGCGCAACCGGTACAAGGACTCGACCCTCGGGTTCCTCTGGACGCTCATCAAGCCGCTCACGATGCTCGCGATCTACTACTTCGCGATCGGCACCTTCCTCGGCGGCGCCAAGAACATCCCGAACTTCGCGATCTTCGTGTTCGCCGGCCTCACCCTGTGGGGGCTCTACAGCGACATCCTTCAGACCTCGACGATGTCGATCCTCGGCAACGCCGCGCTCATCAAGAAGGTGTTCCTGCCGCGCGAGCTGTTCCCGCTCGCCTCCGTGGGATCCGCCGTCCTCAACTTCGGCGTCCAGCTGTCGGTGCTGCTGTTCGCGATGATCGTCTTCGCGCAGTTCCCGCTCACGCCCGACCTGCTCTACGCGCTGCCGGCGATCACGCTCGTGTTCATCTTCGGCACAACGCTCGCCCTCCTGCTCTCGGCGCTCAACGTCTACTTCCGCGACGTGCAGTACCTCGTCGAGGTGCTCGTCACGATGCTGTTCTGGGCCTCGCCGATCGTCTACTCGTTCGGCAACGTGCACGACGCGCTCGAGGGTTCGTGGATCGAGCAGATCTACCTCGCCAACCCGATGACGCTCGCCGTCATCGCGTTCCAGCGCGCCGCCTGGCTCGGCGCCCCCGCGGTGCAGGAGAACCTCGCCGAGCGCGGCCTCGACTCGACCTGGGCCTACCCGGCCGACCTCGACCTGCGCCTGCTCATCGCGGGCCTCGTCGGGCTCGTGCTGCTCTGGCTCGCCCACCGGCTGTTCGCCCGCCTCCAGGGCAACTTCGCGCAGGAGATCTGATGGCGGCCGCCAAGAAGACCCCCGCGACGGCGACCGGCGAAGCGCCCGTCGTCGTCGAACTCGAGAACGTGTCGAAGCGGTTCATCATCCGCAAGGACAAGAACCTCAAGGACCGCGTCGTCAACTTCGCGCGCTCCAACCGCCACAAGGACGACTTCTACGCCCTCAAGGACGTCTCGCTCACCATCCGCAGCGGCGAGACCGTGGGGCTCGTCGGCCACAACGGGTCGGGCAAGTCGACGCTGCTCAAGATGGTCGGCGGCATCATCGCGCCGTCGTCGGGCGTCACCCGCCGGCGCGGCCAGATCGCGGCGCTCATCGAGCTCGGCGCCGGGTTCCACCCCGACCTCACCGGCCGCGAGAACATCTACATGAACGGCTCCATCTTCGGCCTCACGAAGAAGCAGGTGCAGGAGCGGTTCGAGGACATCGTCGAGTTCAGCGGCATCCGGGAGTTCATCGACACCCAGGTGAAGTTCTACTCGTCCGGGATGTACGTGCGCCTCGCGTTCTCGATCGCCGTGCACGTCGACCCCGACATCCTGCTCGTCGACGAGGTTCTCGCCGTCGGCGACGAGGCCTTCCAGGAGAAGTGCATGGAACGCATCCTGCAGTTCCAGAAGGAAGGCTGCACAATCGTCCTGGTGAGCCACTCGTCCCAGCAGATCCGCGAGATCTGCGACCGGGTCGTCGTGCTCGACCACGGGCAGACGATCTACGACGGGCCGCCCGATCAGGGGCTCGCGGCGCTCAGCGCCACCTACGAGGAGTGACATGAAGGTCTTCATCCAGGTTCCGTGCCTCAACGAGGAGCAGACCCTGCCGCTCGTGCTCGAGTCGATCCCGAAGTCGATCCCGGGCGTCGACGAGCTCGAGGTGCTCATCATCGACGACGGCTCGAGCGACAAGACCGTCGAGGTCGCCAAGTCGTACGGGGTGAAGCACTTCGTGCGCCACACGCGCAACATGGGCCTCGCGCGCTCGTTCCGCGACGGGGTGCACTACGCGCTCGCCAACGGCGCCGACATCGTCGTCAACACCGACGGCGACAACCAGTACCCGCAGGACCGCATCCCGGACCTCATCGCCCCGATCGTCGAGGGCCGCGCCGACATCGTCATCGGCGACCGCCAGACGAGCAAGATCGCGCACTTCTCCCCGATCAAGAAGATGTTCCAGCGCCTCGGCAGCTGGGTCGTGAACCTCGCGGCCGACACCAAGCTGCCGGATGCGGCGAGCGGCTTCCGCGCCTACTCGCGCGACTCGCTCCTGCGCCTCAACATCGTCACGCAGTTCAGCTACTGCATGGAGACGATCATCCAGGCGGGCAACAAGCGCCTGAAGATCGAGAGCGTCGCGGTCACCACGAACCCGAAGACGCGCGAGTCGCGCCTGTTCAACAACATGTTCGAGCACATGGTGAAGTCGGCGCAGGCGATCCTGCGCAGCTACATCATGTTCAAGCCGTTCGGCTTCTTCGCCGCGATCGGCCTGCTCATGCTCGTCGGCGCGCTCATCCCGTTCGTGCGCTACCTGATCCTCATCTGGTTCTTCGCCGACAACGCGGGATCGCACCTGCAGTCCCTCATCCTCGGCGTCGCCCTGCTCATCGGGTCCCTGTTGTCGTTCGCGCTCGGCGTGCTCGCCGACCTCCAGCGCACCAACCGCATCCTCGCGGAGGAGCAGCTCGAGCGGCTCAAGGAGATGCAGTACGGGCTCACCCCGAGCGCGCACCTCGCGGGCGAGGGGCCCGACGGCGAGCCGCTCGTGAAGTCCGCGCCGGCGCGCAAGCCCGCCCGGCGTCGCCCCGCCGCGTAACCGGGCTCAGCCGCCCGCGCCTCAGCGCCGGGCGTCGCGCCTCAGCGCCGCGCGTCGGGCGGGAGCGTGATGACGCCCGTCTCCGGCTCCTCCGGCGGCGGCGACAGGAGCGAGCGCCAGCTCAGCTCGCCCGACGCCTTCACGCAGCAGATCACGAGCAGCAGCCATCCGAACTCGGTGAGCACCGTGCTCTCCGCCACCGACACGACGATGAGTGCGACGAGCACGAGCGCGGGCCAGGTGTGGACGACGCTGCGCCGGCGGCCGGCGAGCAGCCACGATCGGGTGAACGCGAGGCCGACGACGCCGAGGAAGAGCACGATCCCGATGAGCCCGACCTGGAGCCACAGGTCGACGAGCGCGTTGAGCGCGGTGTCGTGCGGCCGGTCCGCCGCGGTGAGGGCGGTGTAGGGCGGGATGTCGGGGTTCCAGATGCCGAGCCAGCCCCAGCCCTCGAGGTTGTGGAAGGGCACGAAGGCGAGGGTGCGCTGCCAGAGTTCGAGCCGCACCTGCAGTTCGCCCGTCGCGTTGAACAAGGCGATGATCGGCGAGCGGAGGATCCAGGCGAGCGCGGCGACGACGACGAGGAGCCCGAGTACGACGTACTGGGCGACCTGGCGGCGCTCGGCGGGAAGCCGCCGGATGCCGTAGAGCACCGCCGCGGCGGCGAACAGCACGACGGCGACCATCGCGACGACCGGGGACTGGGTGAAGACGATGGTGCCCACCGCGAGCGCGATCGACGGCAGGGCGACGGTGCGCGTCACCGAGCGCGTGCGCCACTCGATGGTGAAGGTCGCGACGCCGATCGCGGCGAGCAGGCCCAGGTCGTTGCGGGTCTCGAGAAGACCCGAGATCGGCCCGCCGTGGGCCAGTTCGCCGGTGATGTTCAGCGCCGTGATCGGCCCGTCGAAGATGATGCCCGAGCACACCTCGAGGAAGAGCGACACGAGCAGCACCGCGCGCAGCACGTCGCCGACGCCGCGGATGACCTGGATGGTGTCGCGCGAGAGCCCGACGAAGACGCCGACCAGGGTGACGAGCAGCAGGTAGAGCACCGAGCCGAGGGTCGCGCGGGTGTACTCGCTCCAGATCACCGAGAGGCAGATCCAGCCGAGGTAGGCGACGAGCGAGATCGGCAGCATCGCCCAGTGCCAGTCGAACTCGTCGCGCCGGGCGACGAGCGAGGCGACGAGCAGCACGTCGAGCAGCACGAGGGCCGCGATGAAGCCCGGCCAGCCGACGAGCTGCTGCATCGTGTACGAGATCGCGACGAGCCCGATGCCCGCCGCGGTGAGCGCGGCCGTCGCGCGCGGGCTGCGCAGGAGGTCGACGACCGCGGAGATCACCGCCGCTCCCAGCGGTTGTACGCGGTCGTGATCGCGACGAGGACGAAGATCGCCCAGCCGCTCTCGATGAGCAGGCGGCTCTCGGCGAGGCTCTGCACGAACACCGCGGTGAGCAGCGCGACCGGCACGAGGGCGCTGTCGCGCGGGCCGTCGAGGGCGAACGACCACGAGCGGATGGCGGTGGTGAGCGCGAACAGACCGAGCACGACGAGGCCGATCACCCCGAGCTGCAGGAAGATGTCGATCCACGCGTTGTGCGCCTGGAGGTAGGTGACGCCGTTGATGACGACGAGGTCGTCGAACGGCTCCACCCACGGCGCCCAGTAGCTGATCCAGCCCCAGCCGGCGACGGGCCGCTCGTTCGCGAGGTCGAGGACCGTCGTCCAGATGCCGATCCGGTTGGTGAGGTCCTCGCTGCGGCCGAGCAGCGCGAGCAGCGGGCCGCGGAAGACGATCGCTCCGGCGACGGCGGCGCCCGCGGCGACGAGCATCCCGAGCACGGTCGCGACGCGGCGGCGGCCGGAGCCGCGGCGGGCGAACCACGCGGCGAGCACGACGACGCCGACGACGACGGTCGCGATGAGGATCGTCGAGGAGCGGGTGAGGGCGAGCACGAGGACGGCGAGGACGATCGCCGCGATCCCGCGCGCCCGGTTGCCGCACCCGGCGACCGCGCGGGCGACCTCGGCGATGATCGACAGCAGGGCCGCCATCGCGAGCAGGTTGGCGTTGCCGACGATGCCCTGGATGCGGCCGCCCTCGAACAGCACGTCGCGCGACCAGTAGAACGCGCGGGGGATCTCGTCGAGCGCGGAGTAGTCCACCCAGAGCGGCAGCACGGGCTGGCGGATGACGACCGCGACGAACAGCTCGAACAGCAGCGACGCCACGATCACGACGCGCATCGACAGGGCGAGCGCCTCGATGCGCTCCGGCCAGGTGAAGCACGTCGCGAGGAACACCGCGAACACGGTCGTCGCGAGGGTCGCCACGACGGCGAGCGCCGTCGCGCCCGGGTACGCCGACCAGGTGACCGACAGCGCCATGAGGGCGAGGCTCGCGAGGAGCAGCAGCGGGACGCGGCGCACGTCGACGCGCGAGCGCACCAGCTCGACGATCGCGAGCGTGAGGAACACCGCGACGATCGCGCCCCAGCCCCACCAGGAGAGCAGGTAGCGCCAGACGTCGCCCGCGACGAGCGTGAAGAAGCCGAACGCCGCCAGGAACCGCCGGTAGCCGCTCGCAGGTTCCATGCGACTCAGGCTAGCGGCGCGGGGGCCCGGGGACACCGGGAGCCCCCGCGCTGCGCCGCATCCGTCGGATCAGACGAACGCGGCCTTGCCGGTGATCGCGCGGCCGACGATGAGGGTGTTCATCTCGCGCGTCCCCTCGTAGGAGTAGAGCGCCTCGGCATCCGCGAAGTGACGCGCGGCGCCGTAGTCGAGGACGATGCCGTTGCCGCCCATCGCCTCGCGCGCCCACGCGACGCTCTCGCGCATCTTCGACGTCGCGTACGCCTTCGCGAGCGCCGCGTGCTCGTCCTTCTGGGTCCCGTCGTCCTGCATCTGCGAGACGCGCGTGCACATCGCGATCGAGGCGGTGATGTTGCCGAGGATGTTCGACAGGTGGTTCTGGATGAGCTGGTGCTCGGCGATCTTCTTGCCGAACTGCTCGCGTTCCGTCGCGTAGCGCACCGCGGCCTCGTACGCTCCGACCGCGACGCCGACGGCCGCCCACGCGACGTCGGCGCGGGTGAGGCGCAGCACCGCCGCGGTGTCGCGGAACGAGTTCGCGTTCTGAAGGCGCAGCGACTCGGGCACGCGCACGCCCTCGAGCTTGATGTCGGCGTTCTGCACGACGCGGAGGGCGATCTTGCCCTCGATCTTCGTCGCCGAGTAGCCGGGCGTGGAGGTCGGGACGATGAAGCCCTTCACCTGGCCGTCGTCGGCGTCCTTCGCCCAGATGACGGTGATGTCGCTCCAGGTGGCGTTGCCGATCCAGCGCTTGGCGCCGTCGATGACCCACTCGTCGCCCTCACGGCGGGCGACGGTGCGCAGGCCCTGCGCCGAGTCCGAGCCGGAGAGCGGCTCGGTGAGGCCGAAGGCGCCGATCAGCTCGCCCGAGGCGAGCTTGGGCAGCCACTCGGCGCGCTGCTCGGGCGACCCGCAGACGCCGATCGCGCCCATCGCGAGGCCGTTCTGCACGCCGACGTAGGTGCCGATGTTGGCGTCGACGCGCCCGAGCTCGAGCGAGACCCAGCCGCGGTAGAGCGCCGAGTTCTCGAACGTGCGGGTCTCCTCCCAGAGGCATCCGAAGATCTCCTGCCGGTGGAGCCCGGGGAGCACCTCGCGCGGGAACTCCGCGCGCTCCCAGTAGCCGTCGATGACCGGGGCGACCTCGGCCTCGAGGAACGCGCGCAGGTTCGCGAGGGCCTCCTGCTCACGCGGGGCGAGCAGCGCCTCGAATCCGTAGAAGTCGGCGGAGAGCGGAGTGAGCGTCATGGCGGGAGCCTAGGATCGCTCCGGACGGCGACCAAGCGGATTGTGCGTGGACGCGAGGCAGAGGGGCAGGACAGCGGGCCGTGTTCGTGGAGATCACCAACTCGCCGCGCGACTACGCGTGGGGGTCGACCACGCTCATCCCCGAGCTGTTCGGCACGGCCCCCGACGGCGAGCCGCAGGCGGAGGTCTGGTACGGCACGCATCCGGGGAATCCGGCGCGCGTCGTCGGGCGCGCGGGCGATCTGCGGGATGTCGCCGGCGAGCTGCCGTTCCTGCTGAAGATCCTCGCCGCCGGGTCGCCGCTCTCTCTCCAGGCGCACCCGACGACGGCGCAGGCCCGCGAGGGGTTCGCGCGCGAGAACGCCGCGAGCATCCCGTTCGACGCGCCCACCCGCACCTACAAGGACCCGTACGCGAAGCCGGAGATGATCCTCGCCCTGAGCGACGAGTTCCGTGCGCTCAGCGGCTTCCGCCCGGTCGCCGAGACGCGCGCGCTGCTCGACGCCGCCGACGAGTCGCTCCTGCCCGACCTGCGCGACGACGGGGATCTGCGCTCCGTCGTGCGGCGGCTTCTCACCGCCGACGTGCGCGACGAGCTCGCGGCGATCGTCGCGGCCGCCGCGGGACGCCGGAACCCCGCGTGGGCGACCGTGCGGCTGCTGGCGGCGCACTACCCGGGGGATCCGGGCATCGCGGTCTCGCTCCTGCTGCACTCGGTCGTGCTCGCGCGCGGCGAGGCGCTCTTCCTGCCGGCGGGGAACCTGCACGCCTACCTCGCGGGACTCGGCGTCGAGCTCATGGGGCCGTCCGACAACGTGCTGCGCGGCGGGCTCACCCCCAAGCACGTCGACGTGCCGGAGCTGCTCGAGGTGCTCGACTTCACGCCCGTCGCCGACCCGCGCCTGCCCGGCGTCACCGAGGACGGCGTCACCCGCTTCGAGCCGGCGGGCACGGGATGGCGGCTGCTCGTCGCCGGGGACGCCGCCGCGTCGGTGGACCTCGTCGCCGACCGCCCCGCGGTGCTGCTCGTGCTCGAGGGCGAGGTCGCGGGGCTCACCCCGGGACGCGCGGCGTTCGTCGAGGACGAGCGCGTCGAGGTGCCCGCGGGAGCGCGCGCGGCGCTCGCGATCGGTGCCTAGCCGGCGCGGCGCTCGCCGAAGGTGCGCCGGTAGGTCGTCGGCGTCGCCCCCACGACCTTGAGGAAGTGGTGGCGCATGACCGCGGCGCTGCCGAACCCGGCGATCTGGGCGATCTGCTCGAGCCCCTCGTCGGTCTGCTCGAGCAGCTGCTGGGCGCGCAGGATGCGCTGCCGGTTGAGCCACGCCGCGGGCGTCGTGCCGAGGTCGGCGCGGAACCGCCGGGCGAAGGTGCGCGACGACATGAGCGCCTTGCGGGCGAGCTGGTCGACCGTGAGCTCCTGATCCAGGTTCTGCAGCATCCACTCGGTGACCTCGGCGAACGAGTCGACCCGCCGCTCGGGGACCGGGGAGGGGATGTACTGGGCCTGCCCGCCGTCGCGCTGCGGGGGCACGACCATGCGCCGCGCGATGACGTTGGTGGCGGCGGCGCCGTGCTCGGTGCGGACGATGTGCAGGGCCGCGTCGATGCCCGCCGCCGTGCCCGCGCTCGTGACGACGTTGCCGTCCTGCACGAACAGCACGTTCGGGTCGACCTCGACGCGCGGGAAACGGTGCGCGAGGGCGTCGGCGTGCATCCAGTGCGTCGTCGCGCGGCGGCCGTCGAGCACGCCCGCCTGGGCGAGCACGAACGCCCCGCTGCACACGCTCATCACCCACGCGCCGCGGGCGACGGCGTCGCGCACGACCTGGAGGTAGCGCTCGTCGACCGGCTCGCCCGCCTGGAGGTGCGCGGGCACGGCGACGAGGTCGGCGTCGGCGGCGATCGACAGGTCGTCGTCGATGACGATCGGGAAGCCGAGGCTCATCCGCACCGGCCCCGGGTCGGCGGTCGCGACGTGGAAGTCGAACTCGGGTCCGCCGGTGGCGGAGCGGTCGACCCCGAAGACCTCGCACACGACGCCGAACTCGAACGGCGCGGTGTCGGGGAGGGCGAGGCAGACGACCTTGCGGAGCATGGGAGACCTCCGGAGGGTGGGCGGCTTCTCGTGGCAGATTCTCTGCCTCGGTCGTGATCCTGCCAGTGGTGGCGGAATCGCGCAATGCGTCTCGATACTGCCAATCGCACCCCCGTGGCCCGCCCTCGCCTCCCGCCGGACTCGCCGGCGACTGCCCTAGCCTGGGGGGCATGACCTGGCTCGTGACCGGCGGCGCCGGCTACATCGGCTCGCACGTCGTGCGGGAGTTCGTCGCCGCGGGCATGCCCGTCGTCGTCCTCGACGACCTCTCGTCGGGCCGCCGCCCGTTCCTGCCGGCCGATGTGCCGTTCGCGCGCGGTAGCATCCTCGACGGCGCCCTGCTCCAGCGCGTCTTCGCCGAGCACGACGTCACGGGCGTCGTGCACCTCGCCGGGTTCAAGTACGCGGGGGTGTCGGTGCAGCGGCCGTTGCACACCTACGAGCAGAACGTCGACGGCACGACCGTGCTGCTCGCCGCGATGCAGGACTCCGGCGTCGGGCTCATGGTGTTCTCCTCGAGCGCCGCTGTCTACGGCACACCCGACGTCGACCTCGTCACCGAGGAGACGCCGAAAGCCCCCGAGTCCCCGTACGGCGAGACGAAGCTCATCGGCGAGTGGCTGCTGCGCGACCAGGAGCGCGCCGCCGGGCTCCGGCACACGTCGCTGCGCTACTTCAACGTCGTCGGATCCGGGCATCCGGAGGTCTTCGACCCGAGCCCGCACAACCTCTTCCCGCTCGTCTTCGACGCCCTCCTCGAGGGTCGCGCGCCGAAGATCTACGGCGACGACTACCCGACGCCGGACGGGACGCCCGTGCGCGACTACGTGCACGTCACCGACATCGCGCTCGCCCACGTCGCCGCGGCGAAGCGGCTCGAGGCGGGGGAGCCGGTCGAGCCGGCCTACAACCTCGGCAGCGGGTCGGGGGTCTCGGTCGCCGAGATCATGGCGGCCGTCGCGCGCGTCACCGGGATCGCGTTCGAGCCCGAGATCGCCCCGCGCCGGGCGGGGGATCCGCCGCGCATCGTCGCCTCGGGCGAGCTCGCGGCGCGCGACCTCGACTGGCGGATGCGCCACGACCTCGACGAGATGGTCGCGAGCGCGTGGAACGCCCGCCGCGCGGCTGCAACCGACTGAGCCGGTTTCGCGCCCGTGGGCGGTCGGCGCGTCGCGCAGAGGCGGAGGATGTCCGCCGACTTATGATCTGCGACTTGACTCACGCGAATCACACGGCTGTAATTATCAGCAAGCGCTTGAGGGGGTCGGGCGCCGTGGCTTCGAAGGGCGGACAGGGATGACCAGGAACGACGGGTCGCGCGCCTATCAGCCATCGGTGCCGGAGGACTGGTTCGTCGACCCGGTCCGGCTCGGCATCCCGGGACTGCGTCCCGCGCCCGCCGACGACGAGGACAACCCGCTCTCCTGGCAGACGGACGCGCTGTGCGCGCAGACCGACCCGGAGGCGTTCTTCCCCGAGAAGGGCGGCTCGACCCGCGACGCGAAGCGCATCTGCGCGTCGTGCGAGGTCAAGGCCCAGTGCCTCGAGTACGCGCTGCTGAACGACGAGCGCTTCGGCATCTGGGGCGGCCTCTCCGAGCGCGAGCGTCGTCGCCTGCGCCGCACCCGCTCCGCCTGACCGCGTCCTGAACTCGCCGGGGCGGCGGGTCACGCCCGCAATCGCGTGAGGCGCGCTTAGCCTCGAAGACGATGCCTGGGGTGACCGCGATCCTCGTCGAGCGCGACGGCGACGAGTCGGCCGCGCGCGCCCTCGCGGCGTCCACCCGGCGCCCCGACGCGGTCGTCCGCGTACCCGCCGGATCCTCGCTCGCGCGCGTCGTCGCCGACCTCCCGCGACCGCCCCGGGCCGCCGACGACCACCCCGCGCTGTTCGGCAGCCCCGGCGACGACGAGTGGCTGTGGATCCTGCCGGGCTCCGCCGCCCCGGAGCCGGATGCCCTCGCCCGCCTGCTCGGCGCCGTCGAGGTCGCGCCCTCCGTCGTCATCGCGGGCCCGAAGCTCGTCGACCACGACGACCGCACGCTCCTGCGCTCCTACGGCGAGAGCGTCACCCGGCACGGCACCACGATCCCGCTCGCCGACGACGAGCTCGACCAGTCGCAGCACGACGCGCAGGACGACGTGCTCGGCGTCGTGCTGCCCGGGATGCTCATCCGCCGCTCGATGTTCGAACTGCTCGGCGGACCCGACCGGGGCCTCTCCAGCTACGACGCCGGACTCGATCTGTCGATGCGCGCGCGCCTCGCCGGCGGGCGCGTCGTCCGCGTCGCGGGTGCGCGCGTCGCCGTCGCCGAGGGCGCCCAGGACTTCCTGCGGCGCCGGCCCCTCTCGCCGGGTGCGCGCGACCGTGTCCGCCGCACCGCCCACCTGCACCGCCGCCTCGTCTACGCACCCCGGGCCGCGGTGCCGTTCCACTGGCTCTCCCTCGTGCCGCTCGCGATCGTCCGCGCGCTGGGGATGCTGCTCGCCAAGCGGCCCGCCGCCATCCCAGGCGAGATCGCGGCCGCCTTCGCCGCCGCGTTCGACGGATCCGTCCCCGCCGCGCGCGCGTCGCTGCGCCGCACCCGCCGCGTCGACTGGTCGGCCCTCGCGCCGCTGCGCATCCCGCCGGATGTCGTGCAGGAGCGCCGCGCCACCGCGCGCGACCGCGAGTACGCCGCCTCCGGCATCCCGGACATCGTGCGCGCGGCGTTCCTGCCCGGCGGACTCGCCGTCACCGTCGTCGGCGCGGCCGTCGGCACCGTGCTGTCGCTGCGCCTCTTCGGCGCCGACGCCCTCACCGGCGGCGCTCTGCTGCCGGTCGGCGACCTCGGCGGGCTGTGGACCAACCTCGACTGGGGTCCGCGCGACGGCCAGGGGCTCGCCGGGCCCGCCGACCCGGCCCACGTCGTGCTCGCCGTGCTCGGCTCGCTCACGCCGTGGAACCCGTCGCTCGCGCTCGTCGTGCTGTGGATCGCGGCGCCCGCGCTCTCGGCGCTCGCCGCCTGGTGGGCCGCCACCCGGTTCAGCGCGCGCGCCTGGCCCCCCGTCGTCGCGGCGCTGCTCTGGATGCTCGCGCCGCCGTTCCTCGCCGCGCTCGCCGAAGGCCGCCCCTACGCCGTCATCGTGCACGTGCTGCTGCCCTGGTTCGTGCTCGCCCTGCTCGAGGCGCCGCGCTCGTGGAGCGCCGCCGGGGCCGCCGCGTTGCTGCTCGCCGCGATCGGCGCGAGCGCGCCCGTGCTCGCGCCCGCGCTCCTCGGCCTCGTCGTCGCGTGGGCCGTCGCCCACCCGCGCGCTCTCGTCCGCGTGCTCGTGACGAGCATCCCGCTGCTCGCCCTCGCCGCGCCGCTCATCGCCGCGCAGTTCGCCCGGGGCACGCCGCTCGGCCTGCTCGCCGACCCCGGCCCCGCCGTGCCGTTCGCGACGCCGAGCGGATGGCACCTGCTGCTCGGTTCGCCGAGCGCCGGGTCGGACGGCTGGTCGGCTCTCGTCGCGCTCGTCGGGCTTCCCGCCGAACTCGGCACCGTCGCGGCCGTCGCCTTCTGGGCGCCGCTCGCCGCGATCGTGCTGCTCGCACTGTTCCTGCCGGGTGCCCGCCGGGCCCTGCCCGCCGCGATCGTCGCGTTCGCCGGGCTCGTCACCGCGGTCGCGTCGGCCCACCTCGCGCCGTCGGCGGCGGGAGCCGAGGCCGTCGCGATCTGGCCCGGTGCCGGACTCAGCCTCTACTGGGGCGGGATGATCGCCGCCGTCGCCGTCGGGCTCACCGCGCTGCGCGCGGCCGGGGCGGGGGTCGGCGCCGCCGTCGTGCTCTCGGCGCTCGTCGCCGTCGCGCCCGCGCTCGCCGGGCTGGTGAGCGCTGGGGCCGTCGGCCCGGGCGGCGTCGTCGGCCCGGGCGACGGACGCACGATGCCCGCGATCGTCGCGGCCGAGGCGGCCGGGGATCCGGGGCTCGGCACGCTCGTGCTGCGCCCGCAGTCGGACGGTTCGCTCTCCGCCTCGATCGAGCGCGGAGCGGGGGCGACCCTCGCCTCCGTCGCGACCTACGCCACGACCCGGCCGGAGGGCGGTGCCGACCAGGCGCTGCTGGCCGAACTCGCGGGCAACCTCGCTTCGCGCGGCGGCTACGACCCCGCCCCCGTGCTCGCCGACCTCGGCCTCGAGTTCGTGGTGCTGACCCCGGTCGACGCGCTGCACGACCGCGGCGCCGCTCTCGTGCGCGACCGCGCGGCCGAGGCGCTCGACGCCCAGCCCGCCCTCTCGCCCGTGGGCGACACCGTGCGCGGATCCCTCTGGCGCTTCGGCGACCACGAGCCGGTGCCGCCGCTCGGCGCGGGCGCCGTGTTCGGCACGCCCACGCTCGTCGCGCAGGCGGCCGTGCTCGTCTTCGCGTTCCTGCTCGGCCTTCCGACCGGCCGCCGTCGCCGCCGCGTCGCCCCGGGCCCGGAGCACGAACTCACCGGCGACGTCGTGACCGCGCCCGGCGACCTGGACGGCGAGGACTTCGACGGGGCCGCCGACGACGCGTTCGACGGGGGCGCGCCGTTCGACGACGGGCTCGGACTGGACGTGTTCGCGCCGCCGACCACCGTGCTCCCGAGCGTGCCCGACAGCCCGGCGCCCGTGCCCGGCGCCGCTCCCGACCCGGGAGGCCCCCGTGGCTGAGCGCCGACTCCTCCTGGGTGCCCGCCTCGCCGGGGGCGCCGTCGCCGCCGGCGTGGCCGCCGTGACCATCGCCGTCGTCGGACTCGTGCCGCTGCCGACCCTCGGTGCCGGCCCGCGGTCGGTGACCGTCGACCCCGCGCCCGCCGGCCAGGTGCGGGTCTGCCCGGGCGCCGTCCTGCGCCTGGGCGACGCGATCGGCTCGGATGCCGCCAGCGCCTTCGTCGTCGGCTCGCCCGCGATCTCCCCGGCGGCGACCGGTGCCGACCTGGAGCGCGAGCGCCTCGCCTCCGCCGAGGAGGGCGCGCCCGCGTCCGCCGCCCCCGAGGTGCTGCGGGTGCCGCCCGCCGCCGACGCGCTGATCGCCGGCGCCCAGCACCAGAACGTCGACGCTCCCGACTACCGCGGGCTGTCGGCCGCGACCTGCGAGGAGCCGAGCGGCTCGATCTGGCTCGTCGGCGGCGCCACCACCGTCGGGCGCACGACCGTGCTGCTGCTGAGCAACCCCACGGAGACCCCGGCGCGCGTCGACCTCGAGATCTTCGGCGAGGGCGGCCCCGTCACGTCGCCCGGCATGACCGGCATCGTCGTCGCCCCGGGCTCCCAGCGCGCGTTGGCGCTCGCCGGATTCGCCCCCGGGCTCGCCTCGCCCGTCGTGCACGTCACCTCGCGCGGCGGTCGCGTCGTCGCCGACCTCCAGCAGTCGATCGTCCGCGGCCTCTCCGCGACCGGCGTCGAGACGACGGGCGGCGCGGCCGACCCGGCGACCGGGCTCGTCATCCCGGGTGTGCGGATCGTCGACTCGGTCGGGGTGAGCCGCGCGAGCGCGCTCGCCGACTGGCAGGACGTCATGCCCGCGATCCGCGTCGGCGTGCCCGGAGCCCAGGACGCGACCGTCACGGTGCGCGTCGTCCCGCAGGATCCCGCCGCCGACGGCAGCACGTTCCGTCTCGACATCGCGGCCGGCACGGTGACCGAGGTGCCCCTCGACGCGGGCGCGAGCGACATCGGATCCGGCGAGGGCGGACCCGGCGAGGACGACCACGACGACCACTCCCACGGCCTCGGCGACGGGATGTACGCCGTCTACGTCGAGTCGGACGTGCCCGTCGTCGCCGCCGTCCGCGCCTCGACCGCCGTCGACCGCGGGTCGGACGCCGAGGGACTCGAATCCATGTTCGCGGCGCCGCGCAGCGACCTCGCCTGGTTCCCGGCGGCGCCCGCCCTCACCGGGGCGACCCTCGTCGTCGTGCCGGGCGCCCCGTCGCCGGTGATCGCCGTCGCCAACCCGGGCGACTCCGACGCCGTCGTCGAGGTGGCGGCGCAGTCGGGGGATGCCCCGCCCGTGGAGCTCGCCGTTCCCGCGGGGTCGGCCGCCTCCGTCGCCGTATCGGCGGGCGCCTACCTGCTCTCCGGCGCCGAGGGGCTCTCGGTGTCGGTGAGTTTCGCCGCGCCGGGACTCCTCGCCGCGACCGTCGTCGCGCCCCCGCGTCCCGTCGCCGGCCCCATCGTCATCCGCCCCGACTGAGCCGCCGTCGCGCCCCCGGCGGGCGGGAGCGCTAGAAGTGGCGGTAGCGCTCGGGGGCGATGTCCCACGGGTCGCGCCCGAGGAGTTCGGCGACGGCACGGAACACGCAGCTCTCGATGAGCGAGCGCCGGTGCCATTCGTCGTCCTTGTGCAGGTGCGCGAGGCGCTCGATGGCGACGCGGTAGAGCACGACGACGCGGCGGCGGGGATCCACGCGCCAGCGGTCGACACCGTGCGTGCCGGGCTGCCCGGGCGGCACGGCGGCGACCTCGAACCGCACGGTCGCCATCTCGTCGGGCCACAGGTCGCGCAGATACTCAACGGCGGAGGCCACGCTCGAGTCGAAGAAGCCGAGCCGCGTGCGCAGCCGGGCGAGGTGCGGCCCCGTCACCGACGACCGCATCCCGCGTCCGTGCCGATCGCGGGAGAGGGCGCGCTCGCCGGGGACGACCGCCCGGTGGGCGTTCCCGCCGGTTCCCCGTCGCCCGATCCGCGCCATGCGCACAGTCTAGGTCCGGCGTCCGGGGCGCTCCGGGGTGCCGCGGGGGTTCCGGCGTGCCTGATCATCCGACGCCGGTGGCCGGGTTTAGCCTGGCGGAGCCGGAGCATGCCGGGCCGCGGGCCGGGCGGGTTCCGGCGGCGTCGGATGCCTGAGTCGATTGCATGAAGGGGGCACAGTGAGGGCTCGCCCGTGCAGCAAGGTCGCGTGCGGTGAGGAAGCCGTCGCCACCCTCACCTACGACTACGCCGACGCGATGGCCGTGCTCGGCCCGCTGAGCTACCGGCCCGAGCCGCATAGCTACGACTTGTGCGCCCGCCACTCGGAGCGACTCTCCGCCCCGCAGGGCTGGCAGGTCGTGCGCCACGTCGTCGCCACGGAGCTCGCCCCCGGCGCCTGAGCCGCGCGCAACCCCAGCCCGGCGCGTAATCTCAGCCGGACCCTGGGATGATGGTCCGCATGACGTCGCCCGTGACCACCGCCCTGCCGTTCAAGGTCGCCGACCTCTCGCTCGCCGAGGCCGGCCGCCACCAGATCCGGCTCGCCGAGCACGAGATGCCCGGCCTCATGGCTCTGCGCGAGGAGTTCGGCCCCGCGCAACCGCTCAAGGGCGCGCGGATCGCCGGGTCGCTGCACATGACGGTGCAGACCGCGGTGCTCATCGAGACCCTCGTCGCGCTGGGCGCGCAGGTGCGCTGGGTGTCGTGCAACATCTTCTCCACCCAGGACGACGCCGCCGCCGCGGTCGCGGTCGGCCCGAACGGCACGGTCGACAACCCGCAGGGCGTCCCGGTGTTCGCCTGGAAGGGCGAGACGCTCGAGGAGTACTGGTGGGCGACCGAGCAGCTCTTCGACTGGTCGGCCGAAGGCTTCGACGGGCCCAACATGATCCTCGACGACGGCGGTGACGCGACCCTGCTCGTGCACAAGGGCCGCGAGTTCGAGCAGGCCGGTGCCGTGCCCGACGCCCAGCCGGGCGACCCGCACGAGTGGACCGTCATCCTCGACGTGCTGCGCCGCTCGCTTCAGAAGAGCAGCGACCGTTGGACGAAGATCGCGGACGGCATCCTCGGCGTGACCGAGGAGACGACGACCGGCGTGCACCGCCTCTACGAGCTGTTCGCCGCGGGCGGCCTGCTCTTCCCGGCGATCAACGTCAACGACTCGGTGACGAAGTCGAAGTTCGACAACAAGTACGGCATCCGCCACTCGCTGCCCGACGGACTCAACCGCGCGACCGACGTGCTCATCGGCGGCAAGGTCGCCTTCGTCGCCGGGTACGGGGATGTCGGCAAGGGCGCCGCGGAGGCGCTCCGCGGCCAGGGCGCGCGCGTCATCGTGAGCGAGATCGACCCGATCAACGCCCTCCAGGCGGCGATGGACGGCTACCAGGTGACGACCCTGGAGAAGGTCGTCGAGACGGCCGACATCTTCATCACGACGACCGGCAACAAGGACGTCATCCGCGTCGAGCACCTCCAGCGGATGAAGCACCAGGCGATCGTCGCCAACGTCGGGCACTTCGACAACGAGATCGACATGGCGGGCCTGGAGTCCCTGCCGGGCGCCGAGAAGGTCGAGATCAAGCCCCAGGTGCACGAGTGGCGCATGCCGTCGGGCCGGAGCATCCTCGTGCTCTCCGAGGGCCGCCTGATGAACCTCGGCAACGCGACCGGGCACCCCTCGTTCGTGATGAGCAACTCGTTCTCCAACCAGGTGCTCGCCCAGATCGAGCTCTTCACCAAGCACGACCAGTACCCGATCGGTGTCTACGTGCTGCCGAAGGTGCTCGACGAGAAGGTCGCGCGCCTCCACCTGCCGTCGCTCGGCGTCGAGCTCACGACCCTCACCCCCGAGCAGGCCGCCTACATCGGCGTGCCCGTCGAGGGCCCGTACAAGGTCGACCACTACCGCTACTGAGCCACCCGCCCGGCCGCCGGGCACTCAGCCACCGGGCCGGTCACCCGGCTCGATCCCGCCGCGCGAGGTGCTCCCGCATCGCGCGTGATCGCGACTCGAGCGGCACGGACGGCTTGCCTGACCCCGGTGGGGCGTCGAGCCGGTAGCGACCGTCGCGCCGGGTGATCTGCCAGGCCTCGTTGTGGAGCCGCAGGTGGTGGTGTCGGCAGAGCAGCACCCCGTCGGCGAGGTCGGTGCGCCCGTCGCGCGCCCAGTGCCGGATGTGGTGCGCCTCCGTCCAGGACGGCGGGCGGTCGCATCCCGGCCACAGGCACCCGCCGTCGCGGACCGCGAGGGCGACGCGCTGGGTGCCGCTGTACCGCCGCTGCTCGCGCCCGAGGTCGAGGATGTCGCCCACGGAGTCCACGAGCACCGCGCGCGTGCCTTGCGCGCACGCCACCGCACGCACCGTGCCGATCGACACCGCCTCCTGGCTGCCCTCGATCACGCCGTGACCGGTGCCCGCCTCGAGGTCGCCCGCCGAGACGAGCACCCGCACGGCGGGGGCTCCCGATCCGAGCAGTACGGAGTCGTCGACCGACGCCGCCTGGCGCAGCAGTTCGGTGAACGCGTCCGACGCGATCTGTTCGGTCGTGCGCTCGTCGCGCTCGAGCTCTGACGCGCGGCGGGCCTCGTCGGGATCGACGAAGCGCGGACCTCCCCGCCGGGGCGACGTCGCCCGGTCGTAGACGTCGTCGATGACGCCCGCCGACAGTGGGTCGTAGTCCCAGAGGATGCGCCGCATCCCATCGCCCAGGGTGATGCGCCGCAACGACCGCCGGGAGCGCAGCAGCGCCTCGCGATCGGCGACGCCCGCCTCGTCCAGCTCGTCGCGCACCTCGCGCGCCCGCGCGAGCAGCCGGTCCGGATCGAGGTCGCGGGCCTCGGCGCACAGCCGCTCCGCCGCGACGGCGACGAGTTCAGCGGGGGCTCCGGCGCCGGAGAGTCCGGCCCGGATCGACTCCGCCGCATCCACCGAGAGCGAGCCTGCGGCGACGCCCGAGCCGACGGCGGCGAGCGGCCCGGGGTCGCGGGAGAGTCGCCCGACGCGCAGGTTCTTCGCTGCGTCGCGCCCGGTCACCCCGGCGGTCGCCGTGAGGAACTGCTCGGGCGTGCGCGCGCCGGTCTCGCGGCCGAGCCTGCCGTCCCGGAAGCGCCGGTCGACCTCCGCGGCGAGGAGCGCCTCGTGGGCCTCGAACAGCCGGCGCCCCTCTGCCGCGAGCCGCACGAGCGCGGTGAGGGCGGCATCCCCGATCGCGCCGTAGCCGTCGCGCGGCACGGCCGCGACAGCCCGCACGGCGTCGGCGAGGGGGTTCGGGGTCATGGGCTCATCCTTCCGAGACCCATGGTCCCGGATCGAACAAACATCCGAAAGTACAAGAAGTCGGCCACCGCGGCCCTGTGGAGGACTCGCGCCCGAAAGCGCACTACCCCCGCGGGAACTCGTGCGGCGTGCCCCGCAGCGCGGGCCCGAGCCGCTCCAGCCGCTGCTTCTCCAGGTGCAGCGCCTGCGCCTCGCGCTCGCGCCGAACGACCGTGATCCCCGCGAGCAACATCTCCGGGTCGACCGGCGGGATCGGCGCGACGTATTCCGCCGCCTCCCGCGCGAGTTCCGCGGCGAGCTCGCGGCGCCGCTCCACCGGGTACTGCGCCGCGTAGGCGAGGAACTGCCCGATCCGCCGCGAGAGCTGGGTGGGCATCCGGGCGACGTCGACGATGCGCCCCCACTCGGCGAGCTGCGGCGGGATGCCGGTGAGCGGCAGGACGTTGCCGCTCACCTTCTCGTACTGGCAGTAGGTGCCGGCGAGCAGGTCGCCGAGGCGCTGGGTGCGCGGGGTGAGCAGGCCGATGAGCGCCGCGGCCCCGCCGAGCGTGAGGTAGAAGTCGAACAGCCCGGCGAATCCGCGGATGAGGGCCTGCCGCAGGCCGATGGCGCCGCCGTCGAGCCGCACGATGCGCCCGCCGATCGCGAGCTTGCCGAGCGACCGGCCGCGGGTGAGGGTCTCGACGGTGACGGGGATGCCGACGAGGCAGAGCACCCAGAGCACGATGCCGATCGCGACCTGCACGGCGGGCTCGGTGGTGAAGGCGGAGGTGGCGATCCCGACGACGATCGTCGCGACGATGAACGTGAACACCGCCACGATGATGTCGATGAGGGCGCCGAGCGCGCGGAGCACGAAGCCGGTGGGGTGCAGGTCGAGGCTCACGGCCTCGCCGGTGAGCGTGCCCTCTTCGCCGGGGGCGTAGTCGTCGATCCAGTCCGAGTCGGGATCGGCGGCCATGTGGGTATTGTCACAGTCGATGGACCTCGACGCCTACTCCGCCGCGCACCGCGCGGAGTGGGACCGACTGGCGGTACTCGCGAACCAGCGGAAGCTCTCCGGCGCCGAGGCCGACGAGCTCATCGAGCTCTACCAGGCGTCGTCGGCGCACCTCGCGGAGATCAAGTCGACGATCGGCGAGACGGTGCAGGGCGACCACATCTCGCTCGCCCTCGCCAAGGCCCGCCTGCGCTTCACCGGGACGCCGACGAATCCGTGGCGCCAGCTCACCCTGTTCTTCGCCAACCAGTTGCCGGCGGCGCTCTACCGGGTGCGCTGGCTGACGCTCGTCGTCGCGGGGGTGTTCTTCGGGATCGCGACGGCCTACGGGTTCTGGATCCTCAACACCCCGGGCGTGCTCGACTCGATCGCGCCGTACGAGTTCCGCAAGGAGTACGCCGAGCAGTCGTTCGTCGAGTACTACTCCGAGAGCACCGAGGGCGGGTTCGCGGCCCAGGTGTGGACGAACAACGCGCGGATCGCGGCGCTCACCATCGCGCTCGGCATCACGGGAGTCGGGCCCGCCGTCATCCTGTTCCAGAACGCGCAGGGCCTCGGGATCAGCGGCGCGGTCATGGCGGAGTTCGACCGGCTCGACCGGTTCTTCCTCTACATCTCACCGCACGGCCAGCTCGAGCTGTACGCGATCTTCCTCGCCGGGGCGGCCGCGTTCCTCATCTTCTGGTCGTGGATCGCGCCCGGCAGCCGCTCGCGGCGGCAGGCGCTCGCCGAGGACGGCCGCGCCTTCTTCACCCTCGTCGTGGGGCTCGGCCTCGCGCTGCTGCTCTCCGGCATCGTCGAGGGCTTCGTGACCCGGCAGGACTGGCCCTGGTCGGTCAAGATCGGGCTCGGCACGCTCGCGCTCTCGGTGTTCCTCGTCTACCAGTGGGTCGTCGGCCGTCGCGCCGCGCGCGCGGGGGAGACGGGGGATGTCGAGGAGTTCGACGCGGGCGCCCGCGAGATCGTCGCCGAGTAGCCACCGGTCCCCGCCGGAGAGCCCCCGGGAACGACGAAGGGGGCCCGGTCGCCCGAGCCCCCTCGCATCCGTCCCGGTGTCAGGACTTCTTGGCGAACAGCGGCTTCCAGAGCAGGCCCGCGATGAGCGCGCCGACGACCGGGGCCACGAAGAACAGCCAGACCTGCGCGAGCGAGTCGACGCCGCCGAACACGGCGGTCGCGAGCGAACGCGCCGGGTTGAGCGACGCGTTGTCGAGCGGGATGGCGATGAAGTGGAACAGGGCGAGCGCGAGACCGATCGCGAGCGGCGCGAAGCCGGCCGTGGTCGAGCCCTCCGCGGTGACGCTCAGGATGACGAGAAGGAACACCGCGGTGATGACGATCTCGAGGATGAGCACGCTCACGAGCGGCGCGAAGGCCCCGTCGTAGCCGTTCGAGACGCCGGCGAAGAGCTCGGCGGTCGAGCCGCCGCCGCTGACGATGATGAGGAAGTGGATGAGGGTCGCGAGCAGACCACCGACGATCTGCGCGGCGACGTAGGGGAGCACGTCCTTCCACGGCATGCGACCGGCCGCGGCGACGCCGACCGTGACGGCCGGGTTGAAGTGGCCGCCCGAGATGTGGCCGACCGAGTAGGCGCCGGCGAGCACCGCGATGCCGACGGCGAGGCCGACGACGAGGGGCTTGGCCTCGCCGCTGTAGAACAGCGCGACGCCGATCACGCCGAAGACGAGGAGGAAGGTTCCGAAGACCTCGGCGGTGAGGCGCCGGACATAGGAGGGAGCAGTTGTTTCAGCCATGCCGTCACGGTACCTCGCACCCAGGTCTTTCCCAGGGAACGGGATCGGCGGGGCTACAGCTTGCCCGCCGCCTTGAGCGCGAGGTAGCGGTCGGCGAGGGCGGGCGGCAGGTCGGCGGGCGGGGCGGCGACGACATCCGCGCCCACCTGGCCGAGCGCGGTGGTGACGCGCGCGACGTCGAGCAGGGCGCGCTCGGCGGAGGCGGCGCGGTAGACGTCGTCGGAGCCGGCGCGGTCCTTCGTCGCGGCGACGACGGCGGGGTCGGTGACGGCGGCGACGACCACCTGGTGCTTGCGGGTGAGCGACGGCAGCATCCCGAGCAGCGGGCGCGAGCCGCCGGGGGTGTCGATGGAGGTGAAGATGACGACGAGCGCGCGCTGGGTGGTGACCGAGCGCACGAGTTCGGGCAGCGCGTCCCAGTCGCCTTCGACGAGCTCCGGCTCGATCGGCGCGAGCACGTCGACCATCCGGGCGAGGAGGTCGGCGCCCTGGGCGCCCTGCACGCGCCCGCGCAGCCGGCGGTCGTGCACGAGCAGGTCGACGTGGTCGCCCGCGCGGGTGGCGAGGGCGGCGAGCAGGAGGGCGCCCTCGAACGCCGTGTCCAGGCGCGGCTCGTCGGCGATGCGGGCTGCGGAGGTGCGCGACGAGTCGACGATGATGACGACGCGGCGGTCGCGCTCGGGGCGCCAGGTGCGCACGACGAGGCGGGCGCCGAGGCCCGCGGGGTCGCGGCGGCGGGCGGTGGCGCGCCAGTCGAGGCTGCGCACGTCGTCGCCGCGCACGTAGTCGCGCAGGGAGTCGAACTCGGTACCCTGGCCGCGCACCATGAGCGACGTGCGCCCGTCGAGTTCGCGCAGGCGGGCGAGGCGCGACGGCAGGTGCTTGCGGGAGTTGAACGGCGGCAGCACGCGCACCGCTCCCGCCACGGGGGTGGAGGCCTGGCGCGCGACGAGCCGCAGCGGACCGAACGCGCGCACGGTGACGTGGGCGGCGCGGCGCTCGCCGCGACGGGTGGGGCGCAGGGTCGTCGTCACGACCGTCCGCTCGCCGGGGTCGATCGCGACCCGGAACCGGTTCGGCCGGGCGCCCGCCGACGGCTCCCACGCGTCGCGCAGCACGCCGCGCACCGGGCGGGTGCCGGTGTTGACGACCGCGAGCCGGGCGCGGCCCTCCTCGCCGAGGCGCAGCCGCCCGGGCACGTCGCGCGCGAACTCGAGCGCCGACGGCGACCCGGCGAGCGCGAGGTCGGCGGCCGCGACGGCGACGACGACCACGGCCCAGCCGAGCAGCCCGGGCAGCCCGCCGGTGAGCACGACGGGGATCGCGCCCACCGCGACGAGCAGCACGAACCAACCGGAGACGGCCATGGGTTACCCGCGGCTCAGATCGGGACCTGCACCTGCTGCAGCACGGAGCGCAGCACGGTGTCGGCGGCGACGCCCTCGAGCTCCGCCTCGGTGCGGAGCTGGATGCGGTGCCGCAGCACCGGGACGGCCATCGTCTGGATGTGGTCGGGCGTCACGCCCGTCGAGCCGGAGAGCCACGCCCACGCGCGCGACGCGTTCAGGAGCGCGACGGCACCGCGCGGCGAGACCCCGAGCTTCACCGAGGGGCTGCGCCGGGTGCCGCGCGCGAGGTCGACGGCGTAGCCGAGCACGTCGGGGCTCACCGTGACCGTGGCGACCTCGGCCTGCGCCGCGGCGAGGGTCGCCGCGTCGAGCACGGGGGTGACGCCGGCGCCCGCGAGGTTGCGGGGGTCGAACCCGGTCGCGTGCCGGTTGAGCACCTCGACCTCGACGTCGCGCTCCGGCAGGTCGAGCACGAGCTTCATGAGGAAGCGGTCGAGCTGGGCTTCGGGCAGCGTGTAGGTGCCCTCGTACTCGATGGGGTTCATCGTCGCCGCGACGAGGAACGGGCTGGGGAGCTTCCGGGTGACGCCGTCGGCCGAGACCTGCCGCTCCTCCATCGCCTCGAGCAGCGCCGACTGGGTCTTCGGGGGCGTGCGGTTGATCTCGTCGGCGAGCAGGATGTTGGTGAACACCGGCCCCTCGCGGAACTCGAACTCGCCCGCCTTCGGGTCGTAGACCGCGGATCCGGTGATGTCGCCCGGCATGAGGTCGGGGGTGAACTGGATGCGCTTGGTGTCGAGTTTCATCGCCTGCGCGAGCGAGCGCACGAGCAGGGTCTTCGCGACGCCCGGCACGCCCTCGAGCAGCACGTGCCCGCCGGCGAGCAGCGCGATGATGAGCCCGGTGACGGCGCCGTCCTGCCCGACGACGGCCTTGCCGACCTCGGTGCGGACGGCGGCGAGCGCCTCCCGGTGCGGGTTCGTCTCGGTCATGTCGTTCATTCTCCAGATCGGTTCGGGATGGATGTCACAGTCCCCGGGTCGCCGTCGCGACGTCGGATTCCAGCAGCAGCAGGTCGTCGGAGAGGCGCACCATCTCGGCGTCGCCCGCCGGCTCGCGCGTGACCAACAGCGCCTCCACCTCGGCGCGCGGGCGGCCGGTCAGGGCGGCGGCGGCATCCACGACCTCGACGACGGTCGCGCGGCGGGGGAGTCCGCACAGCGTCGCGATACGGGCGACGGTGCCGACGCGCAGCGCGTCGAGCGCGTGGCCGCGGGCGCCCGCGCGCTCGTACAGCCGGGCGCGGCCGTCGATCGTCTCGTTGGCCTTCACGATGACCGGCAGCTTCTCGGGCACGAGCGGTCCGAGCCGGCGTCCGCGCCAGACCGCGGCGGCGAGGCCGACGCACGCGGCGAGGGCGAGCAGGGGGGTGAGCCAGGGCGGCGTCCGCGACGTGATCGTCGTCACCTGGTCGCCCTCGGTCGGGTCGGGCAGGTACCAGACGAGGGTCTCGTGCTCGCCGAGCAGGTTGAGGGCGAACGCGGCGTTGCCCGCGGTGAGCACCTGGTCGTTGGTGAGGGCGCCCGGGATGCCGACGAGCGTCACGCGCGTGCCGTCGGTCTCGGTCTGCACGACGGCGTATTCGCCCGGCGTGCCGCCGGCGAGGCATCCCGTCGTCGGGTTGTCGGCCTCGGTCACGTCGTAGAGGTACGCGGTCGTGCGGATGCGCTCCGCCTGCACGACGGGGGCCAGACCGCAGTCGGAGAGGCGCACGACGCTGCCGTCCCAGCCGACGAATTCGACGCCCGGCGCGAGGTCGGCGAGCTCGGTGTCCCACGGGATGAGCACGACGAGGTGCTCGGCGCGGCGCAGCAGTTCGGCGTGCTCGTCGGGGCCGAGCACGAGGTAGGCGTCGAAGAGCACGAGCGTCGTGTCGGCCGGGTCGGCGGCGAGGCGGCGCACGTCGGCGAGCCGGGTCGTCGAGACGACGTCGACGCCCTGGTCGCGCAGGACGTTGGCGACGGCGCGCGTGCCGCCCGGGCCGCCGGAGTCGGGGGAGAAGTCTTCGACGGCGCGCTGCGGGCTGCGCGTGGCGATCACGAGCACGGCGATCGCGATCACGAACACCAGGCCCAGGGCGATCGCGATGAGCACTCGGCGCGCGCGACGGCGGGCGGGGCGCGGCGCGTCGGTCTCGGCGGCCTCGGCGGGGGCCGCGGGCGACTCGGTCGTCATCGCACCTCCTCCGCCTCGTCGAACGCGGCGGCGGCGCGCAGGTCGCGCGGGGCCCGGGCGAGGCGCAGGTCGCGCTCGAGCGCCGACATCGCCGTCCACTGGGCGAGCGTGCCGACCCCGCCGAGGTAGCGCAGGTCGTCGAAGACGACGGCGGCGTCGGCGAGCCGCTCGTCGGCCTCCGGGAAGACCACCGCGGTGCGGCGGGCGAAGTCGCGCGCCGTCGTGCCGGGGAAGGTCTGGATGAGGCGGCGCTCGGCGAGGTCGCGCGCCATCGAACGGAACGCCTCCACCGTCGCCGTCGTGTAGTCGCCGGCATCCGCCGCCCGTTGGGCCGCGCTGCGCAGCTGCCGCGCCGTGCGGTCCTCGTCGACGCCGAACAGGTCGCCGGTGACGCGGCTGCGGCGGCGCAGGCGCGGCACCCCGAACACCCAGAACGCGATCGCGAGCGCCGCGACGATGAGCACGACGGCGAGGATGATGCCGATCGTGCCGCCCGCGTCCGCGACCTGGCCGGGCGGCTCGGGGCCCTGGTCGAACAGGCTCTGGAGCCAGTCGAGGAACGCCTGCCACCAGTCCGGGACCGGGGCCGGTCCGTCGGCGCCCGTGCGGCCGAGCTCCTCCTCGAGCAGGCGGCGGGCCTCCTCGTCGTCCGGCGTGACCGGGATGTCGAGCCTCACCGCGCACCCCCCGACGGGAACGGGTCGGCGGGCGCGGCGCCGCGCTGGCGCTCGTCGGCGTAGCGGGCGAGCGCGAGGTCGAGGCCTTCGGCGCGCATCCGGGTGTCGAGGTACATGAGGGCGCCGGTGACGGTCTGCAGCACGAGCCCGAACGCCCCCGCCACCGCGGTCACCGCCGTCGTGACGACCGTGCGCACGAGCAGGTACGCCTCCCCCTGCGACGACGACATGCCGTTCGGGAAGAGCAGCGTGACGCCGCCGTCGAGCGCCCAGCCGATCGGCTCGGTGAGCACCCACGACGCGACCATGACCATGCTCCACACGGCGAGGTGATACGACCAGAGCCGCCACCCGGCGCCGCGGGTGAGGGCCCAGGAGCGGCGGACGGCGGGGCCGAGGCGCCAGCCCTCGAGCGCGATCGCGTGGGTGGTGAAGCCGAGCCGGGCGGCGAGGTAGCCGCCGACGAGCACGACGGTCGTGAACTCGACCATCGCGACGAGGAACGACAGGAACGGGCCGGCGTAGGGGGTGAGCGCGGCGGCGAGCGCGGGCAGGGTGCAGAGCGCGAGCAGCAGCAGCCCGGTGCCGAGCACGAGCAGCGCCCAGCCGACGAGGCGCGGCAGGCGGCCCCCGCCGAGCCGCCACAGGGCGCCCTTCCAGGACACCCGCTCGGCGACGACGGCGCGCGACACCGCGACCGCGACGAGCCCGCCGAGGAGCGCCGTCGCGGCGAACGCGAGCACGACGGAGACGAACCCGGCGACGCCGCCGAGCACCCCGAGCACCGCCTCCGCGACGAGGTAGTCCTCGTAGTACGCGGCGTCGAGGGCGGCGAGCGGCCCGGCGACGAGCGCCCACCCCGCCACGCCGGAGAGGATCGTCGCGACGAGGCTCACGACGAGCGCGGGCGCGAGCGTCGTGCGCGGCGCGCGGCGCTGGAGCCGGAACGGCGCGCTCAGCACCGTGCCGAACGGCAGGGGGCGCAGCGGCACGAGTCCGCGGCGCGGCGGAGGCGTCCATCCGGTGCGGGCGCGGGGCCGCTCCTCGGCGATCGGCCCCTCGGCCGGGGCCGCGGTCGCGGATGCAGGCGGAAGCCAGGCGCCTGCGCCGTTCCCGGCTCCGCGATCGGTCATCCGGTCCTTCCTGAGAGGACGACTGGGGGCCAGTCTGCCACGCTCGGCTACTCTGGAGCGCACCATGAACGCACGCATCCTGGTGGTCGACGACGACACCGCCATCTCGGAGATGATCGGCATCGTGCTGCGTGCCGAGGGCTTCGAGCCGTCGTTCGCGGCCGACGGCGCCACGGCGCTCGAGACGTTCCGCGCGACCCCTCCCGACCTCGTGCTGCTCGACCTCATGCTCCCCGGCGTCGACGGGATCGAGGTGTGCCGCCGGTTGCGCGCCGAGAGCGGCGTGCCGATCATCATGCTCACCGCGAAGGGCGACACGACGGATGTCGTGGCGGGCCTGGAGAGCGGCGCCGACGACTACGTGGTGAAGCCCTTCAACCCGAAGGAGCTCGTGGCGCGCATCCGCACCCGGCTGCGCCCCGCGCCGACGGGGGAGTCGGAGACCGTCGCGATCGGCGACCTCGTCATCGACGTCGCCGGGCACGAGGTGCGCCGCGGCACGGAGAAGATCAACCTCACGCCGCTCGAGTTCCAGCTGCTGCTCGCGCTCGCGTCGAAGCCGCAGCAGGTGTTCACCCGCGAGATGCTGCTCGAGCAGGTGTGGGGCTACCACTACAAGGCCGACACGCGCCTGGTGAACGTGCACGTGCAGCGCCTGCGCGCGAAGGTCGAGCACGACCCCGACAACCCGCGCATCGTCACGACCGTGCGCGGCGTGGGGTACCGGGCCGGCGCCGTCACCTGACGCGCGGCGCGGTGAACTGATGCGGCGGTCCTGCTGATGCCCCGGTTCGACTGGCGGGGCTGGCTCGACCGCGCGCTGCGGCTGTGGCGCGGGTCGCTGCAGTTGCGCACCGTGCTGCTCACGGTCGTGCTCTCCGGCGTCGCCGTGACCGTCGTCGGGGCGTACATCCTCTCGAGCGTGCAGGCGAACCTGTTCGACCAGAACCGGGAGCAGATCGTCGCCGAGGCGACGCGCGCGATCAGCGCCGCGCAGGCGGAGTTCACCCAGGCCGAGGCGGCGGGCGCGACCGAGCTCGAGGTCGTGCAGGGCGCGGCCTACAGTTCGATCCGCGAGATCATCTCGTCCGAGCCGCTCGTCGCGATGCTGCGCGCGCCGGGGCAGTCGGGTCAGGCACCCGTGCTCGACTTCACGGCGGGCGAGGGCTTCGTCGAGGCGACGATGGTGAGCCCGGCGCTGCGCTCCGCCGTCGTCGAGGCCGACGCCGACATCGCGGCGTGGCAGTCGATCGCCATCCCGACGGCGGCGGGGCAGGACCCGGGCGTCATCGTCGGGTCTCTCCTGCGCCTGCCGCAGGGCGAGCGCTACGAGCTCTACATCGTCTACAACCTGCGTCCCGTGCAGAGCACCCTCGACTTCGTCGGCGGCGCGCTGCTCGCGGCGGGCTTCGCCCTCGTGCTGCTCATCGGCGCGATCGCGTTCCTCGTCGTGCGCCTCGTCATCGGTCCCGTGCGCGTCGCCGCCGAGGCGAGCGAGGAGCTGGCCGCGGGCGAGCTCGAGTCGCGCCTCACCGAGACCGGCGAGGACGAGCTCGCGACGCTCGCCCGCTCGTTCAACCGGATGGCCGACAGCCTCCAGCGCCAGCTCCGCGAGCTCGAGGACCTCTCACGCGTGCAGCAGCGCTTCGTCTCGGATGTGTCGCACGAGCTGCGCACGCCGCTCACCACCATCCGGCTCGCCGGCGACGTGCTCTACGACCAGCGCGACACCTTCCCGCCGGCGACGGCGCGTACCGCCGAGCTGCTGCACGCCCAGACCCAGCGCTTCGAGCTGCTGCTCGCCGACCTGCTCGAGATGAGCCGGTACGACGCGGGCGCGGTGAAGCTCGAGATCGAGCCGACGAACCTCGTGCGCCTCGCCGAGGACGCGATCGAGCAGGTCGAGCCGCTCGCGACCGAGAAGGGCACCCCGATCCGGCTCGTCGCGCCCGGCGGCTACTTCGAGGCGGAGGTGGATGCCCGCCGCATCCGCCGCATCCTGCTCAACCTGCTCGGCAACGCGATCGACCACGGCGAGGCGAAGCCCATCGACGTGTACGTCGACAGCGACGCCGACGCCGTCGCGATCGCCGTGCGCGACCACGGCATCGGGATGTCGGACTCCGAGCTCGAGCACGTCTTCGACCGGTTCTGGCGCGCCGACCCCTCGCGGCAGCGCTCCACCGGGGGCACGGGTCTCGGCCTCGCGATCTCGCTCGAGGACGCCGCGGTGCACGACGGCGTGCTCGAGGTGTGGTCGCGGCCCGGCGAGGGCAGCTGCTTCCGGCTCACCCTGCCGCGCTCCCGCGGGCGGGCGTTCTCCGGGTCCCCGCTCGGCCTGCCGCCGGACCCGCCGGCCGAGGACATCGCGATCGCGGAGGTGGTCTCGTGAGGCGCCGCGGCATCCTCTCCGCCGTCGTCGGCGTCGCCCTGCTCGCCGGCTGCGCGGGCATCCCGACGTCTGGCGACGTGCAGACGGTGCGCATCGACAGCGACCCCGTCGAGGTGCCGTCGATCGCGCTGCCGGAGAGCCCGCAGCCGGGGCAGTCGCCCGAGGAGATCCTCGAGGGCTTCATCCGTGCCGGCCGCGGACCGCAGACCAACTACTCGGTCGCGCGCGAGTTCCTCGCCCCCGGGACCGAGTGGTCGGGCACGGCGCGCGTGCTCGTCAGTTCGAGCCCGATCGAGCCGGTGCGCGTCGACGAGTCCACCTACTCGATCACCCTCAACGTGACGGCGGAGGTCGATGCCACCGGCCGCTACTCGCCGACGTCGCAGCAGCAGACCCTGCTCTACGAGTTCACCGAGGTCGACGGCGAGTACCGGATCAGTTCGGCCGCCCCCGGCACGGTGCTGAGCGCCGCGAACTTCGCCACGGTGTTCGACCCCTATCCGCTCTACTTCTTCGACCCGTCGTTCACCTTCCTCGTGCCCGACCTGCGCTGGTTCCCGATCACGCGCGCCACCGCCGACCGCATCGTCGACGAACTGCTCATCGGGCCGTCGACGGAGCCGGGCGTCCTGTTCTCGGCGTTCCCCGCGGGCACCGTCGGCAGCGCGGCCTCCACCGCCCCGCAGGTCGCCGTCGAACTCTCCCCGGAGGTGCGCGCCGAGTCGGGCCGCACCCAGCGGCGGATGCTCCAGCAGTTGCAGCGCAGCCTCGCCGTGCTCGGCAACGTGAGCGAGGTCGTCGTGACCGCCGACGGGCTCGACCTCTCGCCCGCGGTGGAGGGGAACCCGCCGGAGTGGCGGTACGCCGTCGGCGACCTGTTCGGCGGCGCCGAGGGCCGGGTCGTCGAGTTCGCCCTCGACGGCGGGCTGACGAGCCTCCCCGGGATCGGCGCGCGCGCCGACGACCTGGGGGCGACGGCGGCGACCCTGTCGCGCGACGAGCGGTCCCTCGCCGTGCTCGGCGACGACGGCGTCACCCTCGTCGGCCCGAGCGGCGCGCCGATCGCGATCGACGAGCGGCCGGGGCTCGCGGCGCCGGCGATCGACCCGTTCGGTTTCGTCTGGACCGTCCCCGTGCGCAACCCCGGCGGGCTGCGCGCGACCGACGCGTCGGGCGAGGTGCACGACATCCGCCTCGCCGCGAACGGGCGCATCGTGTCGATCGAGCTCTCCCGCGACGGTGCGCGGCTCCTCGTCGCGCTCGCCACCGACGACGGCCCGAGGCTGTTCGTCGCGGGCGTGCAGCGCGACGCCGACCTCGCGCCCGTCGCGCTGTCGGCGCCGCAGTCGTTCTCGGTCGACGGTCCGATCCGCGACGTCGCGTGGGTCGACGGCATGACGATCGCGGTGCTGCGCGACCCGCCGTCCGGCACCGTCGTCGACCTGCTGCCGCTCGGCGGGCCGCGCGAGTCGCTCGGCCTGGTGGAAGGCGGCGAGCAGATCGTCGGCGGCACGGGCCGCGAGGGCATCCGCGTGCTCACCGGCGACGGCGTCGTGCTGCGGCCGAGCGCCGCGGGCGGGTGGGTCGACACGGGACTCACCGCGTCCTTCCTCGGCACGCGCCAGTAGCGGCATCCCCAGCCCGCTCCGCGGGCGACGGCGGTGGATGCGGGGCACGGCATCCTCGCGGCGTGCTGCTCGACGCGCTCGCCGCCCTGGTCCCCGTGCCGTGCGCCGGCTGCGGGGAGGAGGGGCGCCTGCTCTGCGCGGCGTGCCGGGGCGCCCTCGCGCCGCGGCCGGTCGCCGAGCCCGTGCCCGGTGTCGGCGTCGTGCACGCCGGGCTCGCCTACGACGGCGTCGCCCGCGCCGCGATCCTCGCCCTCAAGGAGCGGGGCGCGAGCGGGCTCGCGGCCCCCCTCGCCGTGCCCTTCGCCGCCGCGGTGACCACCGCACTCGCCGCGTCCCCGCCGGTCGATGCGATCGTCGCCGTGCCCTCCACGTGGGCCGCACGCCGCCGCCGCGGCTTCGAACCGGTGCGTCTGCTGGCCGCGCGCTCCGGCATCCGGCTCTCCCGCGTCTTCGCCCCGGCGCGCCCGCACGGCGCTCAGAAGGCCCTCGGGATCGCCGAGCGCGGCCGCAACCTCGCCGGCGCGTTCGCGCTCGAGCAGTCCGTCGCGGGGCGGCGCGTGCTGCTCGTCGACGACGTGCTCACCACCGGCGCGACCCTCGCGGCCGCCGCCGCGGTGCTCCGCGCCGGGGGTGCCGAGGTGGCCGCAGCCGCCGTCCTGGCCGCCACCGCGCGCCGCGACGGGCGCGTCCGGGGAATGCTCAGCAAGACTCCGTGATCTTTCCGTGACATCCCATCGAACCCGGTCTACGGTGGGGCCACAGGCTCTCTTCGTCGAGGCCTCACCGGGCTTCGGCGGGACGCCACGGTTGAGGAGGTTCGTGTATGGACATCACCATCACCGGTCGGGGAGTGGGGATCCCGGATCGGTTCGAGGACTACGCCCGGGAGAAGGCCGAGAAGGTCGCGCACCTCGCCGACAAGGCGCTGGCCCTCGAGATCCGCGTCATCCGCCATCACGAGACCAACGGCACGAGCGGCGACGACCGCGTCGAACTCACGCTCATCGGCCCCGGGCCGATCGTCCGCGCGGAGGCCTCGGCGGGCGACAAGTACGCCGCCTTCGACATCGCGCTCGACAAGCTGCTCGAGCGCATCCGCCAGGCGAAGGACCGCAAGAAGGTCCACCGCGGCGCGCGCCGGCCCGAGTCGGTGCACCAGGCCACGAGCAACGGCAAGGTCGGCGACGTCGTCCCCGCCCCCGCCGCCGTGCTCGAAGCGGTCGCGACGGGGAGCATCCCGATCGTCGGCGACGACGACGAGAAGGAGTGGAGCCCCGTCGTCATCCGCCAGAAGATGTTCGCGGCGACGCGGATGACGGCCGAGGACGCCGTCGACCACATGGAGCTCGTCGGCCACGACTTCTTCCTGTTCATCGACGCCGCCACCGACAACCCGTCCGTCGTCTACCGGCGCAAGGGATGGGACTACGGCGTCATCGCCCTCGACATGCAGGCCGACGAAGTGGGCAAGCGCCGCCGTCGGTGATGAGCGCTCGCGGGCCGCGAGGAAGCCGTCAGCGGGCTTCCAGCGGCCCGCGAGGCTACTCTTGCTAGAGTCACACGCCGATCACGGCGGGCTCCCCGGTGCCCGCAATCCGAAGGAGACCACGTGGCGAACGTCCTGGAGCGCGTCCTCCGCGTCGGCGAGGGCCGCACCCTCCGCCGGCTCAAGCACTACGCCGAGGCGATCAATCACCTCGAGGAGGCCTTCGTCGACCTGACCGACGAAGAGCTGCGCGACGAGACCCGGCAGTTCCGCGAGCGCTACGCCGAAGGCGAATCGCTCGACGACCTGCTGCCCGAGGCGTTCGCGGCCATCCGCGAGGCCGCGAAGCGCACCCTCGGCCTGCGCCCCTTCGACGTGCAGCTGATGGGCGGCGCCGCCCTGCACCTCGGCAACATCGCCGAGATGAAGACCGGTGAGGGCAAGACCCTGACCGCGACGACGGCGGCATACCTCAACGCGATCGCCGGCAAGGGCGTGCACGTCGTCACCGTCAACGACTACCTCGCGTCGTACCAGTCCGAGCTCATGGGCCGCGTCTTCCGCGCCCTCGGGATGACGACCGGCTGCATCCTCTCCGGCCAGACCCCGGCGCAGCGCCGCGAGCAGTACGCCGCCGACGTCACCTACGGCACCAACAACGAGTTCGGCTTCGACTACCTGCGCGACAACATGGCGTGGCAGGCGTCCGACATGGTGCAGCGCGGCCACCACTTCGCCATCGTCGACGAGGTCGACTCGATCCTCATCGACGAGGCCCGCACGCCGCTCATCATCTCCGGCCCCGCGTCGGGCGAGGCGAACCGCTGGTTCACCGAGTTCGCCAACGTCGCCAAGCGCCTCGTCGAGGGCGTGGACTACGAGGTCGACGAGAAGAAGCGCACCGTCGGCGTGCTCGAGCCCGGCATCGAGAAGGTCGAGGACTACCTCGGCATCGACAACCTCTACGAGTCGGCGAACACCCCGCTCATCTCGTTCCTCAACAACTCGATCAAGGCGAAGGCCCTGTTCAAGCGCGACAAGGACTACGTCGTGATGAACGGCGAGGTGCTCATCGTCGACGAGCACACCGGTCGCATCCTCGTCGGCCGCCGCTACTCCGAGGGCATCCACCAGGCGATCGAGGCGAAGGAGGGCGTGCAGGTCAAGGCCGAGAACCAGACCCTCGCGACCGTCACGCTGCAGAACTACTTCCGCCTCTACACGAAGCTCTCCGGCATGACCGGTACCGCCGAGACCGAGGCGGCGGAGTTCATGTCGACCTACAAGCTCGGGGTCATCCCGATCCCGACCAACAAGCCGATGGTCCGCGTCGACCAGACCGACCTCGTGTTCAAGAACGAGGCGATCAAGTTCCAGATGGTCGTCGAGGACATCGTGGAGCGCCACCGCACCGGCCAGCCGATCCTCGTCGGCACCACGAGCGTCGAGAAGAGCGACCACCTGTCGCGCCTGCTCGCCAAGCGCGGCATCAAGCACGAGGTGCTCAACGCGAAGAACCACGCGCGGGAGGCCGCGATCGTCGCGCAGGCCGGTCGCCTCGGCGCCGTCACCGTCGCCACCAATATGGCCGGCCGCGGTACCGACGTCATGCTCGGCGGCAACGCCGAGTTCATCGCCACCCAGCGCATGCACGAGCGCGGGCTCTCGCCGGTCGAGACGCCCGACGAGTACGAGGCGCAGTGGGACGAGGTCTTCGCGCAGGTCAAGCGCGAGGTCGACGCCGAGGCGGCGAAGGTCGTCGAGGCCGGCGGGCTCTACGTGCTCGGCACCGAGCGGCACGAGTCGCGCCGCATCGACAACCAGCTGCGCGGTCGTTCCGGCCGCCAGGGCGACCCGGGCGAGAGCCGCTTCTACCTGTCGCTCACCGACGACCTCATGCGCCTGTTCAACGCCGGCGCCGTGGAGACCCTCCTCGGCCGCGGCGGGCTGCCCGACGACGTCGCGATCGAGAACAAGATGGTCGCCCGCGCGATCCGCTCGGCGCAGTCGCAGGTGGAGAGCCGCAACGCGGAGATCCGCAAGAACGTCCTCAAGTACGACGACGTCCTCAACCGCCAGCGCGAGGCCATCTACGCCGACCGCCGCCGCATCCTCGAGGGCGACGACCTGCAGGACCGCGTGCAGGAGTTCCTCACCCGCGTGCTCACCGAGATCGTCGAGGAGCACACGGCCGAGGGCACGAGCGACGACTGGGACCTCGAGGCGCTCTGGACCGAGCTGAAGACCATCTACCCCGTGTCGATCACGATCGACGAGGTGCTGAGCGAGGTCGGCAGCAAGGGCCGCCTGTCGGCGAAGCGCCTCACCGAGGAGATCATCTCGGACGCCCAGCTCGCCTACCGCCGCCGCGAGGAGCAGCTCGGCGAGGCCGCCATGCGCGAGCTCGAGCGCCGCGTCGTGCTGAGCGTCATCGACCGCAAGTGGCGCGACCACCTCTACGAGATGGACTACCTGAAGGACGGCATCGGCCTGCGCGCGATGGCGCAGCGCGACCCGCTGGTCGAGTACCAGCGCGAGGGCTACGCGCTCTTCCAGAGCATGATGGGCGCCATCCGCGAGGAGGCCGTCGGCTTCCTGTTCAACCTCGAGGTGCAGGTCACCGGTCAGGGGCAGGGTCAGGCGACGATCGCCGCCCGGGGCCTCTCCGGCGAGCAGGCGCCGCAGCAGAACCTGTCCTACTCGGCGCCGAGCGCCGACGCGCAGGGCGAGGTCGAGGTGCGCAACCAGCGCGGACAGATCGAGCAGCGCGCTACGGCGCTCGCGCAGCAGCAGGCGGCGCAGCAGCAGGCGGCGTTCACCCGGCAGCCCCAGGCGCCGCAGCGGCCGGCGGCCGGTGGCGGGCAGGGCGCGGGTCAGCGCGGCGCGTTCGGTCAGCGCGAGGGCGGTGCCCCGCAGCAGGCTCCGATGAACCGGGCGCAGCGCCGGGCGCAGGAGAAGAAGCGCTGATCCCCCTCCCGCCCTCCGGGGCGGGGTGAGGTCGCGGGCGTCAGAGCACGTGGATGGCGGTCGCCCGCCAGCGGCGGTCGAGGCCTTCGAGGCGCAGCGCCACCGAGCGCACGCGCGCGCGGCCGCGGACGATGACGGTCGCCTCGACGACGCCGTCGCGCGGCTCGCAGACCAGCACCGAGCCGATCGTGAACGCGGGGCGCAGCGACGGGGCTCCCGTCGCCTGACGCGCTCGGGCCGAGAGCACGACGCGCTTGAGCAGGTGACGGTAGACGTCGTCGCTCAGCCAGCGGGCGATCTGCTCGAGTTCGCGGGCGCCGGCGAGGATCTCGACGACGCAGCGGGTGAGGTTCTCCAGCAGCGGGCGCGGGTCGGGCAGCGCCGATGTCGGCGTGGGCTGCTGGTCGAAGAAGTCGTCCGCCGGGAACCGCGGGGCGAGCGCGCGCGCCGCGGTGCCGTCGAAGGCGAGTTCGGTCGCCGTGGGGTGAGTCATCCGTAGCCTCCCTGAGTGCGGTTCCGGTGCGTCCCTCCCAGCGGGATGCGCCCATCCGACCACTCGGGCGCGCGCGTGTATATGGGAACTACTTCCCCTGTGGACAACCGCGTGGTGCCGCGACGGGCGGTGGATAGCGTCGCCGCGTGCGCTGGCAGAACCTCTTCGACGACCTCGAGAGCCAGCTCGACGCCGAACTCGGTGCCGAGGAGGTCGACCTGCTCGCCGAGGAGGAGCGGCTGCGCGTCGGGCGCCTCACCCTGCGCGACCGGCTGCGCGCGCTGCCGCGGGATGCCGGGCCGGTCGGGCTGACCCTGCGCGGCGGATTCCGGGTGCGCGTCGCCCTCGCGGCGATCGGGCGCGACTGGCTCGCCGGCGAGGCGGAGGCCGGACTGCGCACCTCCGTCGTCATCCCGCTCGCCGCGATCACCGGGGTCGAGCCGACGGGCGCCCAGCTCGGGATGACCCTGCGCGCCGACCCGGCGCCGGAGGCCCCGGCGTCGCTCTCCGCGCGGCTCGGGCTCGCGTTCGTGCTGCGCGACCTGTGCCGCCGTCGCGTCGCCGTCGAGGTGCTCGTCGGCGGCGAGGCGCTGCACGGCACCCTCGACCGCGTCGGGCGCGACCACCTCGACCTCGCCGAGCACGCGACGGGGGAGCCGCGGCGCACGACGGCGGTGGCGCGCATCCGCCTGCTCGCGTTCGGGGCGATCGACCTCGTGCGCTTCTGATCCCCGGTGCCGGCGCGCGGCTCAGCGGGCGCCGGTCAGCGGTCGAGCGAGAACTCGGCGACGTCGGCGTACTCGGCCTGCTGCCACAGCGCGCGGCGGCGGTTCTCCTCGTACTTGCCGGCGATGTACGCGTCGAGCACGGTGCGCTCGACGCGCCAGTGCCCGTTGCCGCCGATCTTGATCGCCGGCAGCTCCCCGGAGCGGACGAGCGCGTAGGCCTGGCTCAGCGAGATCGCGAGCATGTCCGCGGTGTCGGCGAGCGTGAAGAACCGCGGGAGTCCGGGGCCGGGGGGGCCGTCCGGGTCTCGCGGCTCTGCGGGATCCGTCGCCGTCATGCGTCGATTATCCGCCCGGCCCGGCGCGCGCCACCGGCCTGTGGAGAACTTCTCGCCGCCACCCGGGCACCGGGTCACCATGGGGCGCGTTCCGACCTGACCGAGGGGAGTGCGCCGTGAACGCACCGGTTCCCGCCGCCCGCCGGCGGTTCGCGCTCGACGCGCGGCTGCTGCTCGGGCTCGTGCTCGTCGCGGCCTCCGTCGCCGCCGTGGTCGCCCTCGTCGGGGCCGCCGACCGTCGGGTCGTCGTCTACGCCGCGGCCGAGACGCTCGCGCCCGGCGACCGCGTCTCGGCCGATGACCTGGTGGAGCGCAGCGTCGCCCTCGACGGCGCCGAATCCCTCTACCTGCGTGTCGGCGACGTGCCGGCGGACGGCTTCGTCGTCGCGCAGCCGGTCGCCGCCGGGCAGCTGGTCCCGGTGTCGGCGACCGGGTCGACCGACGGCCTGCGCGCGACCTCGATGGTGCTGCGGCTCGCGTCGCCGGTGAGCGCCGTCGTCGGCACGGGCACGATCGTGGATGTCTGGGGCGTGCCGACCGACGACGACAGCCTGCTCGGCGTCCCGGTCGTCCTCGTCTCGCAGGCGACCGTCGTGCGCGTCGTCGAGAGCGACTCGCTCATCGCGGGCGCCCGCGACGGCTCGACCGTCGAGGTGCTCGTGCCGCGCACGGCCGTCGCGCGGCTGCTGCAGGCGATCGCCGACGCCGACGCGATCTCCGTCGTGCCCGCCGGCCTGCCCCTGGGCTCGCGATGACGGATGTCGGGCTCGCCCTCCCGGTCGCCGACATCGACCGGCTGGGTGCCGAGGCCGCCCGCTACGGCCACCGCGTCGTCGCCGAGCTGCCGGATGCCGACGCCCTCGCCCCGCGCATCGCCGCGGTGAAGCCGGAGGTCGTCATCGCCGCCGCGTCGGCGCCGCACCTCAGCGCGCGACTCGTCGCCGCGTGCGACGCGCACGGGGTGCGGCTCGTCGTGGTCGGGGACTCGGCGCGCGAGCGGCGGTTCGCCGCGCAGCTCGGGGTCGTCGACCCGGTGCCCGGCCCGCCGTCGTGGGCGCTGCTCACGCCGGGCACGGGCATCCCGGTGTCGCTGCCGGGGGCGCCCCCGATCCCGGTGCCCGCGCCGCCGCCCCTCGCCACGGAGCCCGCCGCCGCCTCGCTCGAGGAGACCCGCCGCGCGACCCCGGTCGCCGAGCCCGCGCGGCGCGGGAAGGTGATCGCCGTGTGGGGGCCCGAGGGGGCACCGGGACGGACGAGCCTCGCCATCGCGCTCGCCGGAGAGCTCGCGGCCCTCGGCGCGGGCGTCGCGCTCGCGGATGCCGACACGCACGCCGCCTCCGTCGCGCCCGCCCTCGGGCTGCTGGATGAGGCCCCCGGCTTCGCGGCGGCGTGCCGGCTGGCGGGCACGGCCTCCCTCACCGTCGGCGAGCTGGAGCGCGTCGCCGCCGCCCACCGCGGAGGGTTCCGGGTGCTCACCGGCATCGGGCGTCCGTCGCGCTGGCCGGAGCTGAGCGCCGAGCGCGTCGCGGGCGTGCTGGATGCCGTGCGCGGCTGGGCCGAGGTGACGGTCGTCGACGTCGCGGCGAGCCTCGAACAGGACGAGGAGCTGATGAGCGACCTCGCCGCCCCTCGTCGCAACGCGGCGACGATCGAGGTGCTGCGCCGCGCCGACCGGGTGGTCGCGGTGGGCGCCGCCGACCCGATCGGGCTCGCCCGGTTCCTGCGCGGCCACGCCGACCTGCTCGACCTCACCACCCCCGACCGGGTCACCGTCGTCGCCAACAAGGTGCGCTCCGGCTCGATCGGCCTCGACCCCGAGGGGCAGGTGCGCGCGACCCTCGAGCGCTTCGGCGGCGTCGCGCCCGCGCACCTCGTGCCGTGGGATCCCGGGGCCTTCGACGCCGCTCTGCTGAGCGGACGCAGCCTCGGCGAGGTCGCGCCGCGCTCGGCCGCGCGGGGCGTCATCCGCAAGCTCGCGGCCGACCTGCGCTGACCGGCCGGTGAGCGGAGCCCCGCGCGCCGCGGGGTAGCCTGAATCCGTGTCGACCCTCTCGGAGCTGATGCTCGCGCAAGGACGCTCCGACGCCGACGTGGAGTGGCTCCACCTCCTCGTCGCCGACGGCCAGCTGCTCGCCGACCTCGCGTTCGCCGACATCGTCTTCTGGGTGCCGACCGCCGACGGCGGGTTCGTCGCCGTCGCCCACGCGCGGCCGTCGTCCGCCGCGACCCTCTTCTACCGCGACTTCGTCGGGCAGCAGATCAAGCCGGAGTGGCGCCAGCAGGTGACCGAGGCGTTCGAGACGGTGCAGATCGTCGACACCGCGGCCCCCGACTGGTACGAGGAGACCCCGACGCGCGTGCGCGCCGTGCCGGTCGTCCGCCGGGTGTCGCCGAGCAACGGCGCCGCCGTCACCGAGCACGCGATCGCGGTGCTCACCCGCCACTCCAACCTGAGCGAGGCGCGCACCCCGAGCCGTCAGGAGCTCACCTTCAACCAGTGCGCGAACGACATCTTCGCGATGATCGCGACCGGCGACTTCCCCGACCTGTCGGCCCCGTCGATGCCGCGCCGCGGCGCCCCGCGCGCCTCCGACGGACTCCTCCGGCTCGACGTCGACGGCGTCGTCACGTTCGCGAGCCCGAACGCCCTGTCGGCGTTCAACCGCATGGGGTTCCAGGGCGAGCTCGAGGGCGAGTCGCTCGCGGAGGTCGTCACCGGGCTCATCGGCACCCGCCGCACCGTCGACGAGTCGCTGCCGCTCGTGGTCACCGGCCGCGCCCCGTGGCGCACGGATGTCGAGGCGCGCGGCGTCACCGTCACGCTCCGCGCCATCCCGATCCGCTACCGCGGCGAGCGGGTGGGGGCGGCGCTCTTCGTGCGCGACGTCACCGAGGTGCGCCACCAGGAGCAGGAGCTCATCACCAAGGACGCGACGATCCGCGAGATCCACCACCGGGTGAAGAACAACCTGCAGACCGTCGCGTCGCTGCTGCGCATCCAGGCCCGTCGCGCGCGCAGCGACGACTCGAAGGACGCGCTCAACCAGGCGATGCGCCGCGTCGCCGCGATCGCCGTCGTGCACGACACCCTGAGCGAGGGCCTCGACCAGATCGTCGACTTCGACGACGTCTTCGACCGCGTGCTGCTCCTCGTGGCCGAGGTCGCCTCGAGCGGCAGCACGACCGTGCGGCCCACGAAGTCGGGGAAGTTCGGGATGCTCCCGAGCGCCTACGCGACGCCGCTCGCGCTCGCGCTCACCGAGCTGGTGACGAACGCGGTCGAGCACGGGCTCGCCGGCAAGACCGACGGCAAGGTCGAGATCAAGGTCAAGCGCAAGGACGAGTACCTGACCATCCGCGTGCGCGACAACGGCGTGGGACTGCCCGAGGGCAAGGTCGGTTCAGGCCTCGGCACTCAGATCGTGCGCACCCTCATCCAGGGTGAGCTCGGCGGCACGATCGACTGGCACACGCTCGAGGGCGAGGGCACCGAGGTGACGATCGACGTCCCGCTGCTCTGGCTGACGCGCGCTTAGGACGCGCGGCGCGCGCGGGCGGCGCGACGCTTGAGGGCGCGACGCTCGTCCTCGCTGAGTCCACCCCAGACACCCGAGTCCTGGTTGGTCTCGAGGGCGTACTGAAGGCACTGCTCGGTCACCGAGCAGCGACCGCACACCGACTTCGCCTTGTCGATCTGGTCGACGGCGGGACCCGTGTTCCCCACCGGGAAGAAGAGTTCGGGGTCTGCGGTGAGACAGGCGGCCTTGTCACGCCAATCCATGGGTGGTGCTCCTTTGAGTTGCTGCTGACGCGGTGCGTGGCGGGTTTCCACGCATGGTCGAAGGGAGAACGGAAAGTGGGGAATCGGCCTTCCGGACTCACCTACGGCTCTGTAGGCGTCTCATCAACCGTCGATCAGGGTTTCATACTTGTGTCATCGAATCAATAGGCGAAAACCCAGGTTTCACCCCTCGTCCGGGTGCCGTGAGGCTGCTTCTCGTGCTCCTCGCGGCGGAGGTCGCAGGGGCGCTCGCGCTCGTCGTGCTGCTGCTCGTCGAGCTCCTCGTCGACACCCCGACATCGCTCGGGACGGCGCTCGCGCTGCTCGTGCTCACGGCCATCGTGGCGGTGTGGCTGATCGCCGTCTTCGTCGGCGTGTGGCGCGGTCGCGCGTGGGTGCGGGCCGCCGCGGTGGTGGCCCAGGTGCTCATCGCGGCGATCGGCGTCGGCGCGTTCCAGGGCGCGTTCGCGCAGCCGGCGTGGGGCTGGCCGCTCATCGCCGTCGGGGTGCTCGGCTTCGTGCTGCTGATCTCGAAGCCCGTCGCGGGCTGGCTCGTGCAGCGCTCGGACGACCCGGCTTAGGCGGCGGCGAGCTTCAGGCGCTTCATCAGCATCCGGACGTGCCCGGTGGCCTTGATGTTGTAGAGCGCCTGCTCGATCACGCCGTCCTCGTCGAGCACGAACGTCGCGCGGATGACGCCGGTGACCGTCCGGCCGTAGAGGAGCTTCTCGCCGAAGGTGCCGTAGAGCCCGTGCACCTCGCGGGTCGGGTCGCTCAGGATCACCTGCGGCAGGTTCTCGTCGCGCGCGAACCCGGCGTTGACCTGCGGCTCGTCGCGCGAGATCCCGATGACGCGGTAGCCCGCGTTCTCGAACGCCGCGAAGCTGTCGCGGAAGTCGCACGCCTGCGCCGTGCACGCGGGAGTCCCCGCCTCGCCGTAGAAGTAGACGATCGTCTTCGAGCCGCGCGTGCTCGAGAGGGTGAACGGCCGGCCGTCCTGATCCGTGAGCGTGAAGTCGGGAGCGAGGGTTCCGGGTTCGAGGCGCACTGGATCGGTCACGGCTCATGCTATCGTTGATCCTCGGTTCACTCCGGTGGGCCATGCACCTCTAGCTCAATTGGCAGAGCAACTGACTCTTAATCAGTGGGTTCCGGGTTCAAGTCCCGGGGGGTGTACGGATTACCTCCGCTGACTCTCGCCAGTCACGGAGGTTTTCTCTTTCCCGGGAGGGTTTCCGGCCCCGGGTCAGACGATCGTGGGAGGGACGCTGCCCGTGCGCTTCTCCGCGTCGCCGGTCGCGGCCGCCGCCTGACCCGCCGCCGCAGCGCTCGCGTCGATGAGCATCTGGAAGTGCTTGGGGCGGGCGCGCTGGATGAGGGCGCCGCCGAGCACGAGCAGGACGAAGCCGAGCACTCCCGTGCCGATGCCGCCGAGGTCGGCGAACTCCGCCATCCCGGCCCAGAAGTCGCCCGCGCCCCAGCCGAACCACGGGACGAGGAAGTACCAGAAGCCGCCGAAGAGCATCATCGCGAGGCCGACGAGCACGAGCACGGATCCGCCGATGCGGCGGCCCGCGACGACGACCGGGGCGGCCTCCTCGTCGGGGGCGGCGGGGGTGGGGGCGGCATCCGTCATGTCGGTCTCCGGGCGAGTTCATCCATCTCGGCTTGGGCCTCACGGTAGCGGGGTCCCCATCGTGTGTCGAGGGAAGGTCACGTGAGGCCTGTGGGAGCCGCTACGCTTCCCGAGGACCGCTCCCCAGGCTCGCGCCACCCCGAGGCGCCGCCGATCCCGATCGAGGCCATGATGTCGTCACCTTCCGCAGGCCGCGGACCCGCGCCCAAGGCGCGGCGTCGCGACATCGAGGGGCTGCGCGCCGTCGCCGCCCTCCTCGTCGCCGCGTACCACCTGTGGCTCGGCCGCGTCTCCGGCGGCGTCGACGTGTTCTTCGCGGTGAGCGGATTCCTCATCACGACGACGCTGCTCGGCCAGTGGCGCGACTACGGCCGCTTCCGCGCGGGCCTGTTCTTCGGCAACCTCGCCCGGCGGCTGCTCCCCGCCGCGCTCACGGTGCTGATCGCGGTCGTGCTCGTGCGGGCGCTCATCCTGCCGCCGTTCCTCGACGGCCCCGAGATCGTCGCGTCGGCCCTCTACTTCGAGAACTGGTTCCTCGCCTTCTCGGCGATCGACTACCTCGCCGCCGACGACCCGCACTCGGCGGTGCAGCACTTCTGGGCGATGTCGATCCAGGGCCAGTTCTACGTCATCTGGTTCGTCGTCTTCGCCGCGCTCGCCCGCCGCACCGGAGAGGGGTCGTTCCGCCGCGTCGCCCTCGTCGCGCTCGGCGTGCTGTTCGCCGTCTCGCTCGTGGTCTCGGTCGTGCTCACCGCCGCCGATCAGGCGTTCACCTACTTCAACACCGCGGCGCGGGTGTGGGAGTTCGCGCTCGGCGGCGTGATCGCGCTCGTCATCGGCCGGCTGCGCATCCCGCGCGTCGTGCGGATCGTCCTCGGCTGGGTCGGTCTCGCGATGGTCGTGTCCTGCGGGCTCATCTTCGACGTGTCGACGGTGTTCCCCGGCTTCGCCGCGCTCTGGCCGACGGTGGGCGCCGCCTTCGTGCTCATCGCGGGGGCGCCGGGAGAGCAGTCGGGGCCGAACCCGGTGCTCGCCTGGCGGCCGGTCGCGTGGCTCGGCGGGCTCTCCTACGGCATCTACCTGTGGCACTGGCCGCTGCTGATCTTCGCCCGCGAGGTGCTCGGCCGGCACGACGTCGGCTTCCGCACCGGGCTCGCCATCATCGCCGCGTCGATCGTGCTCTCCTGGCTCACCCGGCTGCTCGTCGAGCGGCCGTTGCAGCGCCTCCGCGAGGCCCGCGGGCGAGTCGTCGCCACCGCGGGACCAGTCCTCGTCGCCCTCGCCGTGGTGTTCTCGTCCTTGACGGCGACCGCCGTCACCGAACGCCAGGACGAGGAGGGTCGTGAACTGCTCGCGGCCGCGGCGGCGCCGCTGACCTCGACCGACCCGCGCCCCTGCCTCGGTGCCGCGGCGCTCGACCCGACCTGCGAGCCGCTGCCGGAGTCGTTCGATCGCGTCATCCCGCTCAACGCGCGCGCCGATCTGCCGGCCATCTTCCGCGACGGATGCCGCACCTCCGGTGACGAGGTCGCGCGGCTCTGCCATTACGGCGACCCGGACGGCGAGGTGAGCATCCTCCTGTACGGCAACTCGCACGCGGCGTCGTGGTTCCCCGCGTTCCGCCTGCTCGCCGAGCGCAACGGCTGGCGGCTCGACGTGTTCTTCCGCAGCGGGTGCGTGTTCAATGCGTATGCCAAACGCGTCGACGCCCCCAAGGTCTCCTGCGTCGAGTTCTACGAGCAGGTGCAGGCCCAGCTCGCCGAGCTCCCGCCGTACGACTACGTCTTCTCCACTTACCGCACGAAGGGCGTCAACTGGTTCGATGCGAACCACGAGCCGGATCCGGAGCGCGCGATGGAGGGGTTCCGTCTCGCCTGGGAGCCGCTCGTCGCGCGCGGGTCGACGATCCTGGTCATCCGCGACGTGCCGCAGGCGGGCCCGTCGCAACTCAGCTGCCGCGATCGATCGCGCAAGTACGGTGCCGACCAGTGTCTGCGCAAGAGGTCGGACAGCGAGGGGAACGACCTGATGTTCCGCGCCGCGATCGACCACCCGAACGCGATCGCCCTCGACATGAACGACTGGTTCTGCACGGTGGAGACCTGCGCCGCCACCGTGGGGCGCGTGAAGGTGCAGCAGGACACGTCGTCGCACATCACGGCGAGCTACATGCTGACCGTGGCGCCGTACCTCGAACGGGAGCTTCTGCGAATCTTCGCCGAACGGGCCGAGGGGTCCGGGGCGGACGCCGCCGGCGCCGAGGGTTGAGCGCGGGGCTCAGTACTCTTCGAGCTCGCGTTCCTTCGCGGCTTCGGCCGCCGTGCCGACCGCGACGGCGACGCTGATCGCCCACGAGATCCACATCAGGATGAGGCGCCAGTCCCGCGGTCCGCGCTGGGTGGTGCGGGCGAGACCCACGGCGCCGAAGAGCGCGCTGATCACGCTGAAGTTGAACAGGTACTTGCGCATCCGTCCTCCCGGGGGTCGGGCTCCAACCTACCGGCACCGCGCGCTCCGGCGAGGGGGTTGACGGGATGCGCCGAGACCGTCCGGTGCCGCGCTCATTCTTTGCCGCGACAACTGGTGTTGCGGAACTGATGTCCACTATGTTGACGTTCGCGGGACCGGCTACCCGAGCCGGCCGTACTGCGCTGGGGACAACTTCATGAATACCTCGACGTCTCGACGTCTGGGTCGTGGTCTCGCCGCTGTCGGCGCGATCGGCATCGGCGGAGTGACCGTGCTCGCCGTGGGGGCGCCCGCGGCCGCAGCCTCCTGTGCCACCACCACGCCCGCGTCCACGCTGCTCTCGGGCGGCAAGGTCTGCCAGATCCGGATCACCGCATCCGGCACCTACAACTTCCCGGAATCGCTGAAGAAGCTCTCCGCCGTGCTCGTCGGCGCCGGTGGCGGCTCGACCTACAACGGGGACGAGTCGTCCATGTACGCCTCCTACGCCGGAGGCGACGGCGAAGTCGTCTACGTCGACGAGGTCGACCTCGGTGCCGACCTCGCGCTCACGGTCGGCGAGTCCCTCGACGACGCGTGGGTGGAGGCCGGGTCCACCACCCTCGGCGCAGCGACCGCCCGCGGCGGAAACCGGGACGACGTTCGCGGCATGAGCGGAGCTCGAATGCGAAGAGCGGTTGGGGCGATTACCCCTTCGACGGCATGGAGCCCGGGGATTACGGCGACTACGACGCGGGCGGTGGCGCCAAGAGCGCCGCAGTCCTGATCCCCGGGGACTACCCGGAGGAGGTCCGTCCGGGCGAGGGCTACCTGCTCTCGGAGATCCCGGGCGTGGACTCGAAGCTGTTCCCGGCGTCGCTCAACGCGGGCGTCGAGTACGGCCGCGGAGGCGTCGACAACGAGATCCCCGCGGCGCACACCGGCCAAGGCGGTCCGGGCCGCAACGACACCTCGAATCTGGGCTCGGCCGGCGTCGTCATCCTGCGCTACGCGGCGACCCCCTCGGCGGCGAAGCCCGAGCTGGCGGCGACCGGATCCGAGGCTCCCGTCGCGGCGTTCGCCGGGTTCGCGGCCCTCATCGCGGCCGGCGCGGCGCTCATCGGCGTGAGCCGTCGCCCGCGCGCGACCACCGCGGACTGACCCTCGGCACGACGCGCTCCGGCGCGGCGCGCGGGCGGATGCTCAGCGCGTCGCGCCGGAGGAGCGCGCGGCCTTGCGCGCCCGGCGCACGGTGCGCCCGGTGATCTTGCCGTCGACCTCGATCGGTTCGCGCGTCTCGTGCTCCTGCCCGAGGTGGCGCTTCGCGAACGCGGCGGTCTCGATGAGCGCGTCGAGCCGCACCTGCGGGTCGCGCACCCGGTGCAGCCCGACCTCGGCGACGACGTGGCCGGTGAAGCCCTGCGCGACGAGCCAGCCGAGCGTCTCGGCGACGGGCTGGGTGCCGCGACCGGGCACGAGGTGCTCGTCGTGGAAGTTGCCCTCGTCGACGCTCCTCCGCCCGTCGCACAGATGGATGTGGCGCAGCCGGTCGCCCATCGCCATCGCGTACTCGAGGGAGTCGCGGCCGGTGAGCGACGCGTGCGAGAAGTCGAGCGTCATGGCATCCACGTCGAGGTCGAGCGGGTCCGAGCTCGGGGCGTAGGCGAGCAGGTTCTTGCGCCCGACCTTCCACGGGAACATGTTCTCGACGCAGATCTCGACCCCCGAGTTCTGCGCGGTCTGCCGCACGATCCGCTCGAAGCCCTTCGCGTAGCCCGCCTCCCAGCGGAAGGGCGGGTGCACGACGACGGCGCTCGCCCCGACCTCGGCCGCGAGCTCGGCGGAGCGCTCGAGCTTGGACTGGGCATCCCGGCCCCACACGAGCTGGGTCCAGAACAGCGACGGGGCGTGGATGCTGAGCACCGGCAGCCCGTAGCGCTCGGTCAGGGTGCGCAGCGCTCCGGCGTCGCGGCTGACCGGGTCGTTGGTGATCATGACCTCGAGGCCGTCGTAGCCGGCCATGCTCGCGAGGCGGAACGAGTGCTCGACGCGCAGGGGGAAGTTGCACGAGGTGCTCATGCCGATCGAGATCATCGCGCCTAACCTAATGCGAGCATGTGTCGAGCGTGTGACGAGTTCCGAACAGCTTGTCAACGCCCGGAGGTCTCTGAGAACCGGCTGATACCGTGACCAGATGACCGACGGGCGTTTCGCTTTCGTCGTCGTCTCCAACCGCTTGCCGGTCGACCGCGTGGTCGCCGCCGACGGCTCCGCCGCATGGAAGCAGTCGCCGGGCGGCCTGGTCACGGCGCTCGAACCGGTCATGCGCGGAGCCGACGGCGCCTGGGTGGGCTGGATCGGCCGACCCGATGAGGACGTCGCGCCGTTCAGCCACGAGGGGATGCGGCTCGTGCCCGTCCCGCTCAGCACGCGCGACGTCGAGGACTACTACGAGGGCTTCAGCAACGACACCATCTGGCCCCTGTACCACGACGTCATCGTGCCGGCGACGTATCACCGCGACTGGTGGGACAGCTACGTCGAGGTGAACCGCCGCTTCGCCGCCGCGACAGCCGAGGTGGCCGCGGAGGGCGCGACGGTGTGGGTGCAGGACTACCAGCTCCAGCTCGTGCCGCGCATGCTGCGCGAGCGCCGCCCCGACCTCGTCATCGGCTTCTTCAACCACATCCCGTTCCCCGCCTACGGGCTGTTCTCGCAACTTCCCTGGCGCACGCAGATCATCGACGGGCTGCTCGGCGCCGACGTGGTCGGCTTCCAGCGGGTCGCGGATGCGGGCAACTTCTCGCGCGCCGTGCGCCGGCTGCTCGGCTACCCGACGCGCAGCCCGCACATCGACGTGCCCGCGAGCGGCCACTCGCCCGCGCGCCGCGTCGTCGCGAAGTCGTTCCCGATCTCGATCGACGCGAAGGGCTTCGAGGAGCTCGCCCGCTCCGAGTCGGTGCAGGCGCGGGCGCAGCAGATCCGCGCCGAACTGGGCAACCCGCGCACCGTGATCCTCGGCGTCGACCGGCTCGACTACACGAAGGGGATCGGGCACCGGCTCAAGGCGTTCGGCGAGCTGCTCGAGGACAAGCGCCTCGCGGTCGAGGACGTCACCCTCGTGCAGGTCGCGAGCCCGAGCCGCGAGCGGGTCGAGACCTACAAGCACCTGCGCGACGAGATCGAGCTCACGGTCGGGCGCATCAACGGCGACTTCGGCACGATCGGCCATCAGGCGGTCAACTACCTGCACCACGGCTTCCCGCGGGACGAGATGGCGGCGCTCTACCTCGCCGCCGACGTCATGCTCGTGACGGCGTTGCGCGACGGGATGAACCTCGTCGCGAAGGAGTACGTCGCGGCGCGCTTCGACGAGGACGGCGTGCTCGTGCTGAGCGAGTTCGCCGGCGCGGCCGACGAGCTCAAGGGCTCGCTGCGCATCAACCCGCACGACATCGACGGCCTGAAGGACGCCATCATGCGCGCGATCGAGATGCCGCGCGGCGAGCGGGGCAAGCGGATGCGCGCCATGCGGAAGCGCGTGCACGAGCACGACGTCGAGCGCTGGTCGCGCGAGTTCCTCGACACCCTGCGGACCGCCGCCTCCGCGGGGGTGGGGGACGACACCGATTCCGACTCTCTGGGCGAGCTCGAATGGACCGTCGACCGCCCGTTCTCCCCGTGACCGAGCCGCGGCATCGCGTGCCGCTGCACCTGCCGGAACCGCTCGTCGGCGCCCTGCGCGAGCTCGCGCGCACCCGCCGGCTGCTCGTCGCCCTCGACTTCGACGGCACCATCGCGCCCGAGGTGGATTCGCCCGAGCGCGCCCGTGCCCTGCCGGAGGCCCGCGAGGCGGTGCTCGCGCTGCTCGCGATGCCGAACACGCGCGTCGCGCTCGTCTCCGGCCGGGCGCTGCGCAGCCTCATCGAGGTCGCCGACCTGCCGGACAACGTGCTCCTCGTCGGGTCGCACGGCATCGAGATCCGCCTCGACGACCCGAACCTGCGGGTGAGCCTCGACACCGCCGAGCTCGAGCAGGTCGAGGTGCTGCAGGAGGTGCTCGGCGAGGTCGCCGACTCGATCGACCAGGTCTGGCTCGAGGCGAAGCCCGCGGGGTTCGCGCTGCACACCCGGCTCGCGACGGAGGAGAACTCCCGGCTCGCGCACCTCGTCGCCCTGTCGGAGGCACAGGCCGAGATCGAGAACCTCACCGTGCGGCACGGCAAGAACGTGCTCGAGTTCTCGGTGCGCTCGACGACGAAGGGCGAGGCGGTCGAGCACCTGCGCCGCTACACCGCCGCCGACGCGGTGTTCTACGCGGGCGACGACGTCACCGACGAGGACGCGTTCGCCGCGCTCCTGCCGCACGACGTCGGGGTGAAGAGCGGATCCGGGCCCACCGAGGCGGCGTTCCGCGTCGCCGGACCGGAGGAGATCGCCCTCGTCCTCACGACGCTCGCGACCTTCCGCGCGGGCGACGTGCACGAGCAGTAAGACTGGGAGTCATGAGCATCCCCGCGATCCCCCTCAACACCGGCGCGACGATCCCGCAGATCGGCGCCGGCACCTGGCCGCTCGACGACGCGCAGGCGGCGGATGTCGTGGTCGCCGCGATCGAGGCCGGGTACCGCCACATCGACACGGCCCACCGCTACGGCAACGAGTCCGGTGTCGGTGAGGGGCTGCGCCGCGCGGGCATCCCGCGCGAGGAGGTCTTCGTCACGACGAAGCTCGACGGCGAGTGGCAGGGCGGCGACAAGGCGATCGACGGGCTGCGCGGATCGCTCGACCGGCTCGGCACCGGCTACGTCGACCTGCTGCTCATCCACTGGCCGCTGCCGGCGCGGGACGAGTACGTGTCGACCTGGCGCACCTTCGAGAAGCTGCACGCCGACGGCCTCGCCCGCGCGATCGGCGTGTCGAACTTCCTGCCCGAGCACCTCGACCGCCTCGCGGCGGAGACCGAGGTCGTGCCGGCGGTCAACCAGATCCAGATCAGCCCCGCCATCCCGCGCGTCGCGCAACGCGAGTACGACGCGGCGCACGGCATCGTCACCCAGTCGTGGAGCCCCCTCGGCGGGCGCAGCGGCGCCGCGAGCCTGCTCGCCGAGCCGGCGGTCGTGCGCGTCGCCGAGCGCACCGGGCGGACTCCGGCGCAGGTCGTCATCCGCTGGCACGTGCAGCAGGGGCTCGTCGTCATCCCGAAGAGCGCCGACCCGGTACGGCTCGCGCAGAACCTCGACGTGTTCTCGTTCGAGCTCTCCGCCGAGGATCTGGCCGACCTCGCGACGCTCGACGGCGGTCCGGATGCCGGGGTGGATTCGCGGGTCGACGGGCACTGACCGTCCGGCGAGCGCCCGAATCCCTCCCGTAGAATAGGGAACGATCCCGGGGACGGATTGACCCTCCGCGTCCCGACGACCACGGCGCCCATCCGGGTGTCCGCGAGCCGCCGCTTGACGAGCAGGGGGAGTGCCGATGACTCTAGCTCTTTCGGCATTCGCGCTCGCCGCCGTGGTGCTCCCGAGCCTCTCCCGCCTCTTCGGCCGCGCGGTGTTCGTCGCCGCCGCCGTCGTGCCCGCCGCGGCGTTCGTGCACGCCCTCGTCGAGCTGCCCGGCATCCTCGACGGTCGCCCGCTCGAGACGGTCGTCCCGTGGGTGCCGGAGCTGGGGCTCGCGATCTCGCTGCGGATGGATGCCCTCTCCGCGCTGCTCGTGCTCATCGTGACGGGCGTCGGCGCGCTCGTGTTCGTCTACTGCGCCGCCTACTTCCGTCCGGGGGATGCCGGCATCCGCCGCTTCGTCGGCGTGCTGACCGCGTTCGCCGGGTCGATGTACGGCCTCGTCCTCGCCGACGACGTCTACCTGCTGTTCATCTTCTGGGAGGCGACGAGCGTCTTCTCCTACCTGCTCATCGGCCACGCGCGCAGCCGCCTGCGTAGCAGGCAGGCGGCGCTCCAGGCCCTCCTCGTGACGACCCTCGGCGGGCTCACCATGCTCGTCGGCCTCGTCATGCTCGCCCAGTTCGCGGGCACCAACTCGCTCTCCGCGATCGTCGCGTCGCCCCCGCAGGACGCGCTCCTGCCGCTCGCGGTCGGCCTCGTGCTCGTGGGCGTGCTCTCGAAGTCGGCGATCGTGCCGTTCCACTTCTGGCTGCCGGGCGCGATGGCGGCGCCGACCCCGGTGAGCGCGTACCTGCACGCCGCCGCGATGGTCAAGGCGGGCATCTACCTCGCCGCGCGCCTCGCCCCCGGCTTCGCCGACGTGCCGGGCTGGCGCGAGATCCTCATCTCGCTCGGTCTCGTCACCCTGCTGCTCGGGGCGGTGCAGGCGCTGCGCCAGACCGACCTCAAGCTGCTGCTCGCCTACGGCACGGTGAGCCAGCTCGGCCTGCTCGTCGTCGTCGCCGGCTGGGGCACCGCGGAGGGCGCGGTCGCCGCCGTGCTGCTTCTGCTGTCGCACGCGCTGTTCAAGTCGGCGCTCTTCCTCATCGTCGGCATCGTCGACCACGGGTGCGGCACGCGCGACCTCCGCCGCATCACCGGGTTCGGGCGCCGTGCCCCGCTGCTCACGGGTGCCTCGATCGCCGCCGTGCTGTCGATGGCCGGTCTGCCGATCGCGTTCGGGTTCGTCGCGAAGGAGGCCGTGCTCGCCACGATGCTGCACGGCGCCGAGGCGGGCGACGTCTGGGCGCTCGCGGCGGTCGTCGCCGTCGTGCTCGGTTCCGCCGCGACCCTCGCCTACGGCGTGCGCTTCGTCTGGGGCGCCTTCGCCGACAAGCCGGGGGTCGAGCCGCTGCCGGCGGAGTCCACCTACCCGCGCGCCGAGACCTGGGCGTTCTTCGCGCCGCCGGTCGTGCTCGCCGCTGCCGGGTTCGTGCTCGGCCCGCTCGCCGCCGTGCTCGACCCGCTCGCGCTCGCCGCCGCGGCCGAGTACCCGGATGCCGCCGACGTCGGGCACGTCGCCTTCTGGCACGGCCTCGAGCCGGCCCTCGGGCTCTCCGCCGCGATCCTCGTGCTCGGCGCCGCCGTCGCGTGGTTCACCGCACGCCGGATGCCGGACGACGTCGGCGACGCCGAGTCGACGCTCGCGAGCCGCGCCTACCGGGCCACCCTCACCGTGACCGACCTCGTCGCCGCGAAGGTGACCGGGGTCACGCAGCGCGGTTCCCTGCCCTTCTACCTCGCCGTCATCCTGATCGTCACGATCGGCGCGGTCTGGCTCACGCTTCCCGGCGTTCCGGTCCCGGCGTCGTTCGCGATGGCGCAGCACCCCGCCCAGCCGGGCATCGCGATCATCATGGCCGTCGCCGCCGTGGCCGCGACCGTCGCCGCGAAGCGCTTCCAGGCGGTCGTGCTCGTCGGCGTCACCGGCATCGGGATGGCCGCGCTCTACGTCGTGCAGGGCGCCCCCGACCTCGCGCTCACCCAGGTGCTCGTCGAGCTGGTGACCCTCGTCGCCGTCGTGCTCGTGCTGCGCCGGCTGCCCGCCCGCCTCGGCGCGAAGCACGGCAGCTCGCACCGCCTGTTCCGCGCGCTCCTCGGCGCGGGCGTCGGCCTCACGATGGCGGTCGTCGCCGTCGTCGCGGCGGGCGCGCGGATCGCCGACCCGGTGTCGCTCGAGTGGCCCGAGCTCGCGGTCGAGATCGGCCACGGCTACAACGTCGTCAACGTCGCGCTCGTCGACCTCCGCGGCTGGGACACGATGGGCGAGCTCACCGTCGTCATCGCCGCCGCGACCGGCGTCGCGAGCCTCATCTTCCTGCGCACCCGCGCCGACGACCTCCCGCGCGTGGGCCGCCGGCAGCAGCGGGACTCGTTCCGCGAGCGCCGCGCCGCGATGACGGCCGCGGCCGCGCCCGACGGCCGCAACTCGTGGCTCCTCGCCGGCCGCACGCTCGCGCCGCACAACCGCTCGATCCTGCTCGAGGTCGTCGTGCGCCTGCTCTTCCACGCGCTCATCGTCGTCTCGGTGTACCTGCTGCTCGTCGGGCACAACTCGGTCGGCGGCGGCTTCGCGGGCGGCCTCGTCGCGGGCCTCGCCCTCGTCGCGCGCTACCTCGCGGGCGGGCGCTTCGAGCTCGGTGCGGCGGCGCCGTTCGACGCCGGGCGCACCCTCGGCGTCGGCCTCGCGCTCGCCGGCGGCGCGGCCATCGTCCCCGTCTTCTTCGGCGCCGCCCCGCTCACCTCCGCGTGGATCACGCTCGACCTCGGCGTGATCGGCAGCGTCGACCTCGTCTCGTCGACGATCTTCGACATCGGCGTCTACCTCGTCGTCATCGGCCTCGTGCTCGACGTGCTGCGCAGCCTCGGCGCCGAACTCGACCGGCAGTACGAGTCGGAGCAGCAGCCCTCCGCGCGTTCCGGGAAGGCGGCGATGCGATGACCGTATCCCTCGTCCTCGTGGGCGTCATGGCGGTGCTCTTCGCCTGCGGGGTCTATCTGCTCCTCGAGCGCAGCATGACGCGCGTCCTCCTCGGCGTGCTGCTGCTCGGCAACGCCGCCAACCTCCTCATCCTCGTGGTCGCGGGCGCCCCCGGTTCGGCCCCGATCGTCGGCGGGGAGTCGGACTCGCGCATGGCCGACCCGCTGCCGCAGGCCCTCGCGCTCACCGCGATCGTCATCACGTTCGCCGTGTCGGCGTTCCTGCTCGCGCTCATCTACCGCTCCTGGCGCCTCGCCCAGCGCGACGACCTCACCGACGACGAGACCGACGTCGCGCTGCGCTCCAGCCGTGAGGACTCCGAGTTCGCCACCCCGGCCACCGAGGTCGACACGAGCGAGTTCGCCGACGACACCGAGGAGGTGAAGCCGTGACCCTGGAGGCCCTCGTCCCCCTCGTCGTGCTCATCCCGCTGCTCGGCTCCGCGGGCGTCCTCGCGCTCGGTGGGCGCCTGCGCGCCCAGCGGGTCGCGACCGTCATCGCCCTCGGGCTCCTGACCGCGGTGAGCGTCCTGCTGCTCGTCGGCGTCGACGCGGCGGGCACCGTCGTCGTCGAGGTCGGTGGATGGCCGGCGCCGTTCGGCATCGTGCTCGTCGTCGACCGGCTGTCGGCGCTCATGCTCGTGGTGTCGAGCGTCGTGCTGCTCGCGGTCCTCGTCTTCTCGGTCGGCCAGGGTCTCGCCTACGGCGACGACGAGACGCCGGTGTCGATCTACAACCCGGCCTACCTCATCCTCGCCGCAGGGGTCTCGACCGCGTTCATCGCGGGCGACCTGTTCAACCTCTACGTGGGCTTCGAGATCCTGCTCGTCGCGAGCTACGTGCTCATCACCCTCGGCGGGACGGAGCCGCGCATCCGCACGGGCACGACCTACGTCGTCGTGAGCCTCGTGTCGTCGACGCTCTTCCTCGTCGCGATCGCGATGATCTACGGCGCCGTCGGCACGGTGAACCTCGCCCACATCGCGGAGCGGCTGGGCGAGATCCCGCCGGAGACCCAGCTGCTGCTGCACGTGCTCCTGCTGCTCGGCTTCGCGATCAAGGCGGCGGTCTTCCCGCTGTCGTTCTGGCTGCCCGACTCCTACCCGACGGCACCCGCGCCGGTCACCGCGGTGTTCGCGGGCCTGCTCACCAAGGTCGGCGTCTACGCGATCATCCGCACCGAGACGCTGCTCTTCCCGAGCCCGGAGCTGAACCCCGTGCTGCTCGTCGGCGCGATCCTCACGATGGTCGTCGGCATCCTCGGCGCGATCGCGCAGTCCGACATCAAGCGACTCCTGTCGTTCACCCTCGTCAGCCACATCGGATTCCTCATCCTCGGCATCGGGCTGGGCACGGTCGACGGGATGTCGGCGACGATCTACTACGTCGTGCACCACATCGTCGTGCAGACGGCCCTCTTCCTCGCGGCGGGCCTCATCGAGCAGATCGGCGGCTCGACGGCCGTGCCGAAGCTCGGCGGCATGGTGGTGCTCGCGCCCGCGGTCGGCGTGCTCTACCTGCTGCCGGCGCTCAACCTCGGCGGCATCCCGCCGTTCTCCGGATTCCTGGGCAAGCTCGGCCTGTTCGAGGCGAGTCTCGCGACCGGCGACCCGCTCGCCGCGGCGAGCGTCGTCGCGGGCGCCCTCGTGTCGCTGCTCACCCTCTACGCGCTCATGCGCGTGTGGAGCCGCGTGTTCTGGGGGACGCCGCGCACCGACACCGAGGCGGGCGAGTCGATGGACGCCCCCGCCCCGTCGACCGGCTCGATCGCCGTGCGCACCCGCATCCCGAGCCTCATGATGGCGGCGACCGTCGGGCTCGTCGCCGTGTCGATCGCGCTCACCGTGTTCGCCGGGCCGATCTACGACTTCGGCCTGCGCGCCGCTCAGGATCTCGGCGCCACCGGGTACGTCGGCTCCGTGATCGGGGGCGCCGATGGGTGAGGTGATGCGCCGCCGCGGGCGGTTCCGCCGGTTCGTCCAGCAGCTCCCGTTGCTCATCGGCCTCGTCGCGCTCTGGATGCTGCTCTGGGGCGAGGTGACGCTGCTCAGTCTCGTCAGCGGCATCCTCGTCGCGATCGTGGTGACGAGCGCGTTCTACCTGCCGCCGGTCATCCTCTCCGGCCGGTTCAACCTGTTCTGGGCGATCGTCTTCGTGCTGCGCTTCCTCTGGCAGATCATCGTCTCGTCGGTGCAGGTCGCCTGGTACTCGTTCCAGCCGAAGGCGCTCGACAAGAGCGCCATCATCGAGGTCGACCTGCACACCCGGTCCGACTTCGTGATGTCGATCACCGCGATCGCGGTGTCGCTCGTGCCCGGCAGCCTCGTGCTCGAGATCGACCGCGAGCGTGCGCTGCTGTTCCTCCACGTGCTCGCGGCGCGGGATGCGGAGGGCGTCGAGAAGGCCCGGCGCTCGGCGCTCTCGCTCGAGGCGGGCATCATCCGCGCGGTGGGTTCGCGCGCCGACCTGGCGAGGGTGCGCTCATGATCCCCGTCCTCTACATCGTCGCGGGGGCGCTGTTCGCGGGCGCCGCCGTCACCGCGCTCCTCCGCATCGTGCGCGGCCCGACGATCCTCGACCGGATGCTCGCCTCCGACGTGCTGCTGACGATCCTCATGCTCGTCATCGGCGCCGAGATGGTGATCAACGGGCACACCCGCACCATCCCGGTGATGATCGTCATCGCGGGCGCCGGCGCGTTCTCGACCGTCGCGGTCGCCCGCTACGTGAGCCAGCAGGACGGCCGGTCGACGGCGGAGACCGACCCCGCCGAAGCCGCCCAGGCCGCCGCCGATCGCGAGCGGGCCCGCCGCGTCGAGAAGATCCGGAAGGGGAGCCGATGATCGACGACTGGATCGACGTGACCGCCGCCGTGCTGCTCGTGCTCGGCGGGGTGCTCTCCCTCGCCGCGGGCGTCGGCGTGCTGCGCTTCCCCGACGCGCTCAGCCGCCTGCACGCGGGCGCCAAGCCGCAGGTGCTCGGGCTCATCTTCGTCGTCGTGGCGATCGCGCTGTCGGCGCGCACCTGGTACGCGCTGCTGCTCGTCATCCCGGTGCTGCTGTTCCAGCTGCTCACCCAGCCGGTCGCCGCGCACATGATCGGCCGCGCCGGGTACCGCACGCGCAACCACCGCGCCGACCTGCTCGTCGTCGACGAGCTCGCCGACGACGTCGAGCGGGCGAGCCGCCGCGCGGGCGACGGCCACTCCGCCTGACGGGTAACCTCGGATTCATGCCCGCAACACCTGATCCCGGCGTCGACCACAAGCCCCGCTCGCGCACCGTCACCGACGGCATCGAAGCGACGACGAGCCGCGGGATGCTGCGCGCCGTCGGCATGGGCGACGCGGACTGGGACAAGGCCCAGATCGGCATCGCGTCGTCGTGGAACGAGATCACGCCGTGCAACCTCTCGCTCGACCGGCTCGCCCGGGCCGCGAAGGAGGGCGTGCACGCCGGCGGCGGCTACCCGCTCCAGTTCGGCACCGTGAGCGTCAGCGACGGCATCTCGATGGGCCACGAGGGCATGCACTTCTCGCTCGTCAGCCGTGAGGTCATCGCCGACTCCGTCGAGACCGTCATGCAGGCGGAGCGCCTCGACGGCTCCGTGCTGCTCGCGGGCTGCGACAAGTCGATCCCCGGCATGCTCATGGCGGCCGCGCGCCTCGACCTGGCCTCCGTCTTCCTCTACGCCGGGTCGATCGCCCCGGGCTGGGTGCGTCTCTCCGACGGCACCGAGAAGGACATCACGATCATCGACTCGTTCGAGGCCGTCGGCGGCGTGCTCGCCGGCACCATGAGCCTCGAGGACGCGCACCGCATCGAGTGCGCCTTCGCCCCGGGCATGGGCGCGTGCGGCGGCATGTACACCGCCAACACGATGGCGTCGGTCGCCGAGGCGCTCGGCCTGTCGCTGCCCGGCTCGGCATCCCCGCCCGCCGCCGACGGCCGCCGCGACATGTTCGCGCACCGCTCCGGCGAGGCCGTCGTCAACCTGCTCAACAAGGGCATCACCGCCCGCCAGATCCTCACCAAGGAGGCGTTCGAGAACGCCATCGCGGTCGGGATGGCGCTCGGCGGCTCGACCAACATCGTGCTGCACCTGCTGGCGATCGCCCGCGAGGCCGAGGTCGACCTCACGCTCGACGACTTCAACCGCATCGGCGCGAAGGTGCCGCACATCGGCGACCTGAAGCCGTTCGGCAAGTACGTCATGAACGACGTCGACCGCCGCGGCGGCGTGCCCGTGCTCATGAAGGCCCTGCTCGACGCGGGCCTGCTGCACGGCGACGTGCTCACCGTGACCGGCAAGACGATGCGCGAGAACCTCGAGGAGATGAACATCCCGCCGCTCGACGGCGAGGTGCTCAAGCCCCTCGAGAAGCCGATCCACGCGACCGGCGGCCTCACCATCCTCAAGGGCTCGATGGCCCCCGAGGGCGCCGTCGTGAAGACCGCCGGCTTCGACGCCGCGGTGTTCGAGGGTCCGGCGCGCGTGTTCGAGCGCGAGCGCGGCGCGATGGACGCCCTCGCCGCCGGCGAGATCCAGCACGGCGACGTCGTCGTCATCCGCTACGAGGGTCCCAAGGGCGGTCCGGGAATGCGCGAGATGCTCGCCATCACCGCCGCCATCAAGGGCGCCGGGCTCGGCAAGGACGTGCTGCTGCTCACCGACGGCCGCTTCTCCGGCGGCACGACGGGACTCTGCATCGGCCACATCGCGCCCGAGGCCGTCGACGGCGGCCCGATCGCGTTCGTGCGCGACGGCGACCGCATCCGCGTCGACATCGCCGCGCGGTCGATCGAACTGCTCGTCGACGAGGCGGAGCTCGCCAAGCGCCGCGAAGGCTGGGCCCCGCTGCCCCCGCGCTACACGCGCGGCGTGCTCGCGAAGTACGCGCGGCTCGTGCACTCGGCGGCCGAGGGCGCCGTCACCAGCTGATGCGTCGGCCGGGCTCGCAACCATGAGGTAAAGTGGGCAACCGACAGACACCCGGGTGGCACAACCAATCCTGGGGGGCCGTTCGCAGCCGAAAGCAGCGGACGCATTCTCATCAGGCCTTTGGCGTCATTTCCGCCCAGCGTCCCTGATGCCCCTCGTCCTCTTGTGCCAGTGCTGCGAAGGAATTCCTCCATGTCCCTCCCGGACCCCACCTCCCCGTCGACCCCGCGTTCCGCTGGAGCCCGCGACGGCGTCACCATGACCGGCTCCGGCGCGATCCTCGCGTCGCTCGAGAAGCTCGGCGTGACCGACGTCTTCGGCATCCCCGGCGGCGCGATCATGCCGTTCTACGACGAGCTGATGGCGTCGACCACGATCCGCCACATCCTCGTGCGCCACGAGCAGGGCGCCGGCCACGCGGCCGAGGGCTACGCCGCCGCCTCCGGGCGCGTCGGCGTCTGCATCGCCACGTCGGGCCCCGGGGCGACCAACCTCGTCACCGCGATCGCCGACGCGCACATGGACTCGGTGCCGATGATCGCGATCACCGGCCAGGTGTTCTCCACCTCGATGGGAACGGACGCCTTCCAGGAGGTCGACATCGTGGGCATCACGATGCCGATCACCAAGCACTCGTTCCTGGTGAAGACGGCCGCCGAGGTGCCCGCGGCCCTCGCCGCGGCCTACGAGATCGCCACGACCGGCCGCCCCGGCCCCGTGCTCGTCGACATCACGAAGGACGCCCAGCAGGGGCAGATGACCTTCTCCTGGCCGCCCAAGGTCGAGCTGCCCGGCTACCGCCCGGTGACGAAGGCGCACGGCAAGCAGATCACCGCCGCGGCCGAGCTCATCTTCGAGTCCAAGCGCCCCGTGCTCTACGTCGGCGGCGGCATCATCCGCGCGGGCGCGTCGGCCGAGCTGCTCAAGCTCGCCGACCGCACCGGCCTCCCCGTCGTCACGACGCTCATGGCCCGCGGCGCCTTCCCCGACACGCACCCGCAGCACCTCGGCATGCCCGGCATGCACGGCTCGGTGCCCGCGGTGCTCGCGCTGCAGGAGGCCGACCTCATCGTCGCCCTCGGCGCGCGCTTCGACGACCGGGTCACCGGCAAGGTCGCCGAGTTCGCGCCGCACGCGAAGGTCGTGCACGTCGACATCGACCCGGCGGAGATCGGCAAGATCAAGAACGCCGACGTGCCGATCGTGGGCGACCTGAAGGACGTGCTGCCCGAGCTCGTCGACGCGTACGAGGCGGCCGCCGGCTCGAACAAGCCCGACACCGTCGAGTGGTGGCAGCGCCTCACGCAGCTGCGCACCAACTACCCGGTGGGCTACACCGACGACCCCGACGACGGCCTCCTCGCGCCGCAGACGGTCATCGAGCGCATCGGCCAGCTCTCCGGCCCCGAGGCGATCTACGCCGCGGGCGTCGGCCAGCACCAGATGTGGGCCGCGCAGCTCATCAAGTACGAGCGTCCGCACCAGTGGCTCAACTCCGGCGGCGCCGGGACGATGGGCTACGCCGTGCCCGCCGCGATGGGCGCGAAGGTCGCCCAGCCCGACCGCCTCGTCTGGGCGATCGACGGCGACGGATGCTTCCAGATGACCAATCAGGAGCTCGCGACCTGCACGATCAACGACATCCCGATCAAGGTGGCGGTGATCAACAACAGCTCGCTCGGCATGGTGCGCCAGTGGCAGACCCTGTTCTACGACGGGCGCCACTCGTTCACCGACCTCAACACCGGGCACAAGGCGCCCACCGAGCCGACCCGCATGGTGCCCGACTTCGTGAAGCTCGCGGAGGCGTACGGCGCCCTCGGCATCCGCGTCACGCAGCCGGAAGAGGTCGACCCGGCGATCAAGCTCGCCATGGAGACCAACGACCGCCCCGTCGTCATCGACTTCATCGTCAGTCGCGACGCGATGGTGTGGCCGATGGTGCCGCAGGGCGTCGGGAACTCGCAGGTTCAGTACGCGCGCGACCTCGCGCCGACCTGGGACGAGGAGTAAGCCATGTCGCGTCACGTTCTGTCGCTCCTCGTCGAGGACAAGCCGGGTCTGCTCACCCGCGTCGCCGGCCTGTTCGCCCGCCGCGGCTTCAACATCGAGTCGCTCGCCGTCGGCCACAGCGAGATCGAGGGCCTGTCCCGCATCACCGTCGTGGTGGATGTCGAGGACCTGCCGCTCGAGCAGGTGACGAAGCAGCTCAACAAGCTCATCAACGTCATCAAGATCGTCGAGCTCGACCCCGAGAACTCGGTGCAGCGAGAGCACCTGCTCATCAAGGTCAAGGTCGAGCCGACCACCCGCTCCCAGATCCTCGAGGCGGTGACGCTGTTCCGCGCGCGCGTGGTCGACGTCGCCCCCGACGCCCTCGTCATCGAGGTGACCGGAGACCACGGCAAGGTGCAAGCCCTGCTGCGGATGCTCGAGCCCTACGGCATCAAGGAGATCGCCCAGTCGGGTCTTCTCGCGATCGGCCGCGGCAGCAAGAGCATCACCGAGCGCGTCTTCAAGAACTGAACCCCAACACCGAAGGAAGCAACGAATTGGCTGAGATCTTCTACGACAACGACGCGGACCTCGCGCTCATCCAGAGCAAGAAGGTCGCGATCGTCGGCTACGGCTCGCAGGGCCACGCCCACGCGCAGAACCTGCGCGACTCGGGCGTCGAGGTCGCGATCGCCCTGAAGGAGGGCTCGAAGTCGACCCAGAAGGCGCACGACGACGGCTTCACGGTGATGACGGTCGCCGAGGCGACCAAGTGGGCCGACCTGATCATGATCCTCGCGCCCGACCAGCACCAGCGCTCGATCTACGCCGAGAGCATCAAGGACAACCTGTCGACCGGCAAGACCCTCGCCTTCGCGCACGGGTTCAACATCCGCTTCGGCTACATCGACGCCCCCGAGGGCGTCGACGTCATCCTCGTCGCGCCGAAGGCCCCGGGTCACACCGTGCGTCGCGAGTACGTCGCCGGCCGCGGCATCCCGGACATCATCGCCGTCGAGCGCGACGCCTCGGGTCAGGCCTGGGATGTCGCCCTCGCCTACGCGAAGGCGATCGGCGGCACCCGCGCCGGCGTCATCAAGACGACCTTCACCGAGGAGACCGAGACCGACCTGTTCGGTGAGCAGTCGGTGCTCTGCGGCGGTGTGAGCCACCTCGTGCAGTACGGCTTCGAGACCCTCACCGAGGCGGGCTACCAGCCGGAGATCGCCTACTTCGAGGTGCTCCACGAGCTCAAGCTCATCGTCGACCTCATGTGGGAGGGCGGCATCGCCAAGCAGCGCTGGTCGGTCTCCGACACGGCCGAGTACGGCGACTACGTCTCGG
>Ga0182746_1000244_pt1 | contig 91296 bp, 70 predicted proteins | sample eDN3rd30CBELigOP_FD_128881 | JGI IMG/M metagenome (GOLD analysis project Ga0182746, IMG submission 128881) | Enriched Organic Plus compost microbial communities from Emeryville, California, USA - eDNA 3rd pass 30_C BE-Lig OP (version 2) (version 2) ...
ACAAGCTTATAAAGCAAGCCTTTGCTATTGCAAAGTCAGGGAAACCGTACCAAGTACAGCGTCCCTGATCAGAATATAATTTGGAAAAACTTTAAGTTTTATTTGGATTTAAACACAGTTCATTCTGAGGCTTACCGACTGCGAAGCAGGCATCAGGGACGTGTTGGTGGTCGTGGGGCTGTCGGAATGACAAAAAGAGATTATACCAGACCTTTTGAGACACCTTCTACTAAGCATAAACATAAAAAAAGCCGCTTTGTACAAAGCGGCTCTCCAAATTATCCCAGTATAAAAATCTACGCCAACAAACGGATCGGTGCTTCTAACAAACCTTTCAACGTTTGTAAAAACTGTGCTCCGGTAGCACCATCCACTACACGGTGGTCACAGCCTAATGTCAGCTTCATGATATTTCCGGGCACTACCGCACCATTTTTCACAACCGGCACTTGCTGAATCGCACCTACCGAAAGGATTGCACCATCCGGAGAGTTGATGATAGATGTAAACTCATCGATACCAAACATACCTAAGTTGGAAACCGTAAACGTAGATCCTTCCCAATCCGAAGGTTGTAGTTTCTTCGCTTTAGCTTTGCCTGCAAAGTCTTTGACTTCTGCTGAAATATGGGAAAGGGATTTGCCATCTGCAAAACGTACAACCGGCACCAACAAACCATCTTCCACAGCCATGGCTACACCAATATTCGTATGCTCGTTGAATCTGATCTTGTCTCCTTGCCATGAAGAATTCACGGCAGGATGTTGCTTCAATGCGATAGCTACTGCCTTGACGACGATATCGTTAAAAGAAACCTTGATCGGAGCTACCTCATTGATCTGCGCACGGGCAGCAATTGCATTATCCATATCTATACTAACCGTCAGATAGAAATGCGGCGCTGTAAATAAGGATTCTGCCAATCGACGGGCAATCGTCTTACGCATTTGCGAAACGTTGGCTTCTGTATACTTTTCTTCACCGACAAATTGCGGAAGCGTAACCGCTTTGACCTCTGTCGTAGATGCGGTAGGAACTGCTGTTGCAGCTGTTTTGGCTGATGGCACGTAGTTTTCGACATCTTTTTTGACGATACGCCCACCGTCTGCCGAACCTTGCACTTCATTTAAGTTAATACCTTTTTCTTTCGCAATCTTACGTGCCAAGGGCGATGCTTTGATACGCGAATCATCCTGCGAAGAAGCAACTGATGCAGGGGCTTCTTTCGAGGCTGGCTCAGCTGCTTTTTCTTCGGCCTTCGTTTCTTGTGTCGTAGCTGGAGCCGATGCCGTAGGTTGGTTCAACAATGGTGTAACATCTGTTCCGGCAGGCCCTACGATCGCAATGATATCATTTACTTTGGCGGCCTGTCCCGCTTCTACACCGATATACAACAATGTACCTTCAGCATAAGCAGTGACTTCCATTGTCGCTTTGTCGGTTTCGACATCAGCAATGGCATCATCCGACTTGATGGCATCACCGACCTTAAAATTCCACTGAGCGATGACACCTTCTTTCATCGTATCGCTCAAAAGTGGCATGGTGATCACCGTGCAGTCTAGATCTTCTGCGGAGACACTATTGCCAGAAGATTCTTGACCAGAAGCCTCTGCTTTTTTTTCTTCCTTTGGTTCTTCTGCTTTAGGGGTCTCCGAACTTTCAGCATCCAGTAAGGCTTTGTAATCTTCCCCTTCGTCGCCGAGGATCGCTATGACAGCATCTACTGCTACTGCTTCTCCCTCTTTCGGACCGATATACAATAAGGTTCCTTCTTGATAGGACTCAAAGTCCATGGTCGCCTTATCTGTCTCGACCTCTGCCAGAAGATCCCCGGAATTCACTTTATCTCCTACTTTTTTGTGCCATTTAGCGATCACACCTTCTGTCATGGTATCGCTCATTTTCGGCATTTTTACTACTTCAGCCATGTATTTTAGTAGATTATTCTTGTGTTCTTAAATAATACGTATTACCCATGATTAGTCCATAACAAATGGATAATCTTCCTGCACATAGATGTCTTGATACAATTCGTCTACACTCGGATACGGAGACTCCTCTGCAAACTTAACAGAATCTTCCACAATTTGTTTGGTCTCCGCATCTACTTTTTTGAACCATTCATCATCTGCGTATTTATTTTCCAGAATGGCATGTTTTGTACTCAATAGCGGGTCTCTGTCTTTGTAAGCCTCTAATTCCTCTTTTGTACGGTATTTAGCAGGGTCGGACATGGAGTGCCCTTTATAACGATAGGTGCGGATTTCCAAGAAGGTTGGTCCTTCTCCGGCACGTGCACGTTGTACAGCTTCGTCCATCGCCGTGTGCACAGCTACCGGATCCATACCATCTACGGGTGCACTTGGCATATCAAATGCCAGACCTATTTTGTAGATATCTTCCATATTGGTCGTACGTTTTACCGAAGTTCCCATCGCATATCCGTTGTTTTCACAAACAAAGATGACAGGAAGCTTCCACAACATCGCCATATTGAAGGTCTCGTTTAACGCGCCTTGACGCACAGCACCATCCCCCATAAAACAGACATTGACATTATCCTTGCCCAAATATTTCTCCGCAAAGGCAATGCCTGCACCCAATGGAATCTGGCCACCCACGATACCATGGCCACCCATCATACGGTGTTCTTTGGAGAAGAAGTGCATCGAACCACCTTTACCTTTCGAACAGCCTGTGGCCTTACCATAAAGCTCAGCCATACACGCATTGGCAGAAACACCTTTGGCCAAAGCATGGGCATGATCGCGATAAGAGGTGATGACAGTATCGTCCGGTCTTGTCGCAGAAATCGTACCTGCCATTACTGCCTCTTGCCCAATATATAGATGGCAGAAACCACGAATTTTTTGCTGCCCATAAAGCTGGCCGGCCTTCTCTTCAAATTTACGCATGAGGAGCATGGATCTGTACCACTCCAAGTATGTTTCTTTCGTTATAGGTGTTGAACTCATTTTAAAGTTTATTTCTTACTAAATCGACCACAAAGCTAATAATTTATCTCGATAAAAAGGAGACTTTTCATCGTGGAATTAGGTAATTTTTATCATATTTCTGGAAAGATCATGAAAAGCCTATAAGGCTTTAAAACTCCCAGAACTGTTCTTAGAGTTTCTCAGGGTCTCTAAGAACTTTCAAAATGGATTGGAGTCTGAGACTTCGCTTTATTGTCAATCCGTAGTGGCCACTCCGCTCAATACTACGAAATAGTATACGATCAGCCCCGTCTAAACCAGCTTCTCCACCAATTCCTGCTCACTTACTTTAAACTGCTCTCCACTAGCCATGTCCTTGAGTGTAAACCGGCCTGTCTCCATTTCTTCCTCTCCCACGAGCAACACATACGGGATGCCTTTGCCATCGGCGTAGCTCATCTGTTTTTTGAGCTTGGCAGCCGTTGGATATAACTCTGCCGCGATACCTGCGGCACGCATCCGGAATAGCAACGGGAGCGTCATCTTTTCAGCCGGTTTATCAAAATTCACAATGAGCAACTTCGTATTGGACACACGCGCGTCGGGATAAAGCCCCAACTCTTCCAGCACATCGTAGATACGATCTGCACCAAAGGAGATACCTACTCCGGTAAGCCCTTTCAACCCAAACATACCTGTAAGATCATCATACCTACCGCCACCACCGATACTACCCATAGCGACCTCATGGGTTTTCACCTCAAAGATGCAACCTGTATAATAGTTCAGACCCCGGGCCAAAGTAATATCCACTTCGACAAACTTGTCCAAAAGCTCTTCCGAACCTGTGAACGACCGCACATACATAAATACCTGCTCAATTTCCGCAATACCTTGCAACCCTTTTTCGGACGAGGCCAACACTTGTTTGAGTTGTTCCAATTTTGAAGCACTACTGCCTTCCAATAGAATGATCGGCTTCAAAATATCCAGATCTTCACTCGTAAACCCTCTTTCCAACAACTCTTTGTTCACTCCCTCCAAACCTATCTTATCCAGCTTATCAATGGCCACCGTCATGTCCACAATCAATTCAGGCTTGCCGATAACCTCTGCAATACCGCTCAATATCTTGCGGTTATTGATCTTGATCGTAAAATCTTTCAACCCCAAATCTTGCAGAGCTTCCTGATAGATCAAAATAAATTCGGCTTCATTCAACAGACTTTCTGATCCAACGACATCCACATCACATTGATAAAATTCGCGATAGCGTCCCCGCTGCGGCCTGTCTGCCCGCCATACAGGCTGGATCTGAAAACGTTTGAAAGGCAGATTGATATCATTCTGATGCATGACGACATACCGGGCAAAAGGCACGGTAAGATCATAACGCAATGCTTTTTCTGTAATATGGGGAATAAGTTTGTTAGATTGTTTTTCTTGTAGCAGATCTTCCGGGGCTTTGGACAGATAGTCTCCTGAATTCAATATCTTAAATATTAATTTATCGCCCTCGTCGCCATATTTTCCGGTCAATGTAGAGAGATTTTCAAAAGAAGGGGTCTGGATCTCACTGTATCCAAATTTTTTGAATACAGTCTTTAGGGTATTGAAAATATAATTTCTTTTCTCCATTTCCAACGGAGAAAAATCACGTGTACCTTTCGCTAAAGATGGTTTGATAGTTGCCATAGCGCAAAGGTAAGATAACAAAGCGAATTATGAAATTGTAGAGACGCAACGCATTGCGTCTCTACAAATTTACGGTTACAACTTCTTAACGCGGATATTCCTGTAGAACACCTCGGATCCATGCCCCAAAAAGCCAATATGGCCAGAAGTCCTGTTCAATCCCGGATGATCCTTTTTGTCCATGGTGCCATTTTTGGTAGCTTCCTTGATATCGCCATCTACAATGACCTTCCCATTCAGAGTCACTTTGATCTTGCTCCCTTGGATACGGATTTCTTCTTCGTTCCACTCACCTAAAGGTTTTAAAGCTCCTCTTTTCGCTGGGATAATTCCATACACGGATCCATGGTACTGATAGGGTTTTAGTTTCTTGTACACATCAGCATCATCGTCCAACACCTGGATCTCATATCCCAAATAAGCGGCATCACCTTCTAATGGTGCACGGATACCGATTCCGTTATTGGCACCGGGAGTAAGCTTAAATTCAAAACGGTAAACAAAATCAGCATATTCTTCTTTGGTGTACATATTCTTGCCAAATTTCGCATTTGGATTGGCACGGATAAAGCCCTCTTCGTTGATCTCATACGCTGGTGTAGAAGTCCACTTGTCCAGATTGGTACCATCGAACAACATTTCAAAACCTTCTTTTTTCTCCTGATCACTCAGCGAAAACACCTGTTTTCGGGGCAATTCTTTGACAAAGATATTTCGATACCATACTTTTGAGCCATGCGCCTGCAGTTCTATTTGTTCTACAGGAAAAATCGGCTGCTTACGGTCCCAAAAATTTTCTAGGGTTACACTGTCGACGACCAGCTCTCCATTCAACCATACCCACACCTTTTCACCAACCATTCTGATCTTGAATGTATTCCATTCACCCAAAGGATTATCTGCAACTTTAAGGGGTTTAGATTCATGCTTCTTGTTGTTGTACAATCCTCCCGATCCAACTTGTGCACCGACATTGGTTCGTGAAATATCCCAAATCTGTACTTGCGGAGTACCTCTTAGATAAACGCCCGCATCAGGTTCTTTACCATTTTTGTCCAGTTTCCAATCCACCAACATCTCAAAATCCCCATACTGCTGTACCGTAGCAATGTTTTTGCCTTGTCCACTAAAGACCAGATCGCCATTGATTGCGGACCAGTTTTCGCGCATTTCCTTATCCGCTACAGCCTGTCTTTCTGCCAGTTCTTTGGCAGACATCTTTGCCCTTTTGATCGGATTTTCGACAAGACCTTTCCATCCTGCCAGGTCTTTTCCATTAAAAATCGAGGTATAGCCTTCTCCACCAGGCATCTCGGCCAGGTGGCGCACAATCGCTTCGCGTAGATACGAACTCTCACTGCCCGACAGATTACCACTGGCCGTCTCCAACCATTGACGCACATCCTTGCCAATGTACGACGGATTGTCCATAACAATATTCATCACCACGTCCGTAGCTGTTCCTTTGAGCTTGGCATCGTTCAAGAATCCGGCAGCAAAAGCCAATGCCTGGTAGGTGCCCGTTGCTTTCATGCTGGACAGTGCCGATTTTCTTTGCGCATCGGTCTTTGCCAATTCGAACGCTTCGCGCAGGAGTAAGGTTTTCTGTTCATCCTTGACCGTACTGGCATTGAGCTGCTTAACGAAACCATTGAAGACAACCCCGAAATTCTTTTCATCTTTTTCCGCACGCAATAGTTGTGTCAAAGCAGGGAGAGAAGAAGTATTCGACCAAGAGGCCAAAGCACGAGTAGCATCTGCTTTCAGCGGATTGTCACTACCTACATATTTTTCCACTGTCTTTAAGGATGTGGCGCTTCCCTCTCCGGCAAACACAGGAAAATACCGGGCTCCGGATGCATCGGTAGATTTCTCCGCCTGGGCCGCTAGACGCCCCACCTTCGCCTCTCTATCATTGGCATAACGCAAGGTAGCCACTGTCGCTGCCTGCGCATATTTTATTTGTTCGCCCTCGGCTTTGCTTAATGCCTCCACCACACGGTCATAATCACCGTCAGTAGCTACAGCCGGAAGAGCCTTGTAAGCGGCCAATTTTACTTTTGCATCTGAAGTCTTCCCCAGCAAGTCAAATACGGCTTTGGCCGACTCTGCGTTAGATCGTTGGGCCAATACCTCCAGCAATATCAACTGTGTATTCACATCGGAGCTACCAAGAGCTTGATTGACATGGGAAACGACATCTGCGCCCTTAGAAGTCAGCAAAATAGTTTTGACAGCTGCTTGTTCCTCCTTGCTCGCGGCAGGCAACTGTGCCAAAAGAAAAGCAGTGTTATTGTCTTTGGACAATACGGATAGCGTATGGAGTGCCGCTACTTTTGCTTGTGTATTCTTTAAGGACTTATAGTTTTTCTCAATAACCGGAAGAGCCGTTTCTGCATTTTTATCCGCGAGGAACAACAATACACTCTCCTGTGCTTCCGGACTAAGCTTCTTCAGAGAGGAGGCCAACTTTTTGACATCGGAAGCCGAAGCCTGATCTTCCAGCAGGTCCAATGCCACATTGCGCAACACAGGATTGCTATTGGACGTTAGTTGCAAGAGTTGTTTTTTCTGTTTTTTGGAAGGGTTTAGTTTTGCCAGCACTTCCAAAGCTCCCACCTTGGCACCGATGGCTTCCGGGTCATTGGCTTCGGTAAAGAAACCAGTGGCCAGTTTCACCGCTGTAGCCTTATCCCCTTGTGCTGCAAGATGATTTGCATAATCCAGCGCCAACCCTACTGTATTTGCCTTGTCAAATTTATAATTGACAGCTTTCGCCTTATTATAAAAGGTATCGTAGGATTTTGCCGTACCGACCTTACTCAACGTAGTCAAGGCGACGCGTTGGAAATTTTCAGCATTGTATTTCTGCAACAACGCTAAAATTTGATCCTCCACACCTTGTCCTTTGACCTCTCCTAGCGCACCTACAACAGCAGTAGCCACTTTCTCGTTGCCTGCTTGTTGCAGACCTTGACGAAGTGCTTCCGCGGCTTTCTCCGAATGGATACCACTCAACACCCTGGCAGCTTTTTCAGCCAGATAGTCGTCTGATAGGTAAGAAGACACTTTGGATATAGCCTCATCCTTGGCACAAAATTTCAACAGCTCCAATACATAACCTTTGTTGTTCGGGTCTTTCAGCTGATCCAAAGCCTGCAACAATCCCTGCACATAGGTTTCGCGGAGCTGCTCTTTGCCGGGCTGCATGACATACAAAGCGTACGAATTGCTGGCATATTCGATAGGAGCATTGTTGGAACCCTGTCGTTTAAGACCGGTCAATAAAGTTGTCACATCACTGGAAGTAAAACCTTCGAGCTCCTTCATCGCAGACAAGAACTTGATCATTTCCTCAGCAGGCTGCTGGGCCAATACATCGGCAACTTTTGTGGCCGAAGTCCGATTGGCAGGCTGTTGTGCATATACTGCCGTTTGCAGCAGCAATAAAACAGATATAGTATTAAAAATTCTTTTCATTTTACGATAGATAGATTTAGATAGTCCAGGGACCTCTCATGGGTTGATAAATTAGTCTATTGGCCGCTTCGTCATTGACAAACTCTTGTTTGGCCGAATCAAAATGTAAGGTTCTGTTCAACCGCAACGCTGCCAGCCCCAGGTTGACCAATGTACAGGAGTAATAACCGTTTTCCTCATTCAGTGCAAACTTCTGCCGTGTCCGTATAGCCTCCAAAAAGTCTGTCATTTGAGGAGCCGGATCGGGGTACTGTGCCAATTTCCTTTCCAAATCGGGTATATCGGATACAAAGCCTCGGAATAATTTACCTTTAGGCCCTTCTACGTAGGCTTTGCCAACTTCTGTGCCGGCACCATCCAGGATAATCTGACATCCATCGGCATACGTATACGTGATTTTACGCCATGTACCTACCGCGTCAGAATGCTGCTGAGGAGCGTCTATCTCTATTTTGACAGGACTTTCATTATCCTTGCCCAGAAAGTATTGCACAGGATCGAGATAATGCTGTCCCATATCGCCCAGCCCTCCGCCATCATAATCCCAATATCCACGGAAAGTGGTATGCACACGGTGTGCACTGTAAGGCTTATAAGGGGCCGGCCCCAACCACATATCATAATCCAGCTCCTTAGGAACCTCTTGTACAGGCAGGTTCTCTTTTCCTACCCAATAGAATTTCCAATCAAAACCCGTATGCTTGCTGATGGTCACTTTAAGCGGCCATCCTAACAAACCTGTGTCGACTACTTTCTTGATCTTCTTTACAGGTACATTCATGCCGTAAAAATTGGCATCGAATCTGAACCAGGTATTCAAGCGGAAAATATTGCCGTGTTGTGCCACGGCTTCTTTTACTTTTTTACCTTCGCCTATGGTACGGGTCATCGGCTTCTCACACCAGATGTCCTTGCCTGAGCGCGCCGCTTCGATAGCCATGACGCCATGCCAGTGCGGCGGGGTAGCAATGTGTACGATATCCACTTCGGGATTTTGGATCAGTTCGCGAAAGTCATGGTGCTCCTTGATACCGCCACCAAGGGCTGTCTGTGCGCGTGCCAGATGGCGCGTATCCACATCACAGATAGCGACCGTCTTTGTGCCTGCATATTTAAAGTGTCCACGGCCCATCGAGCCGACACCGATTACCCCTTTGGTCAAATGGTCACTTGGAGCCAAATAGCCTTTTCCAAGGACATGCCTTGGTACGATTGTAAACGCTGCTGCTGCGAGCATTGACTTTTTCAAAAAGTCGCGTCTGGAAGTTAAATCTGGTTTAAACATCTATAAAAAAATTAATGTGTTGAAAATCAATTTACTATATTAAAATTATGCTCAAAATATTTTTCTATGGTATGTCTTACCAATCCCTTTGCATATCCATTCACATCAAGAGACGACAGTTCGACCGAACAGCCTTCGCGTATAGGGTTCATGGTATAAGTATTCAGGCTTTGCTGTATCGGAATGGTAATAAGTGAGCCCGCTTTAGCAAATTTGCCACTCAATACGATCGATTCGGGATTGAGTATCTGTATCAACATCGAAATAGCTTTTCCCAGGTTTTTGCCCAGAGCAGATATCAGATCAATAGCATATTGGTCCCCCTTATTGGCTACTTCTATAATGTGTTGCGGTTGCAAATGCTGTATATCGACCATCCCTTTTAACAAGGTGGGCACACCGGCCTGAATATCTGCCTTGGCCCGATTGACCAGGTACACGCCCGAAGCGATAGTCTCCAAACAGCCTCGTTTGCCACAGTAGCACAGATCTCCATCTTCTACAAAGACCATATGTCCCATTTCGCCCGAAAATCCATCATTACCCATATAGACCCCGCCATTGCTGATGATGCCCAAGCCAATACCCCAGTCCATCAAAATGACCAATACATTCTTTTTTTGGCGAGCTGCTCCATATGCTAATTCGCTGAATGCAGCGGCCTTCACGTCGTTGATGACGACCACGTATTTGTTGAACTTTTCACGCAAAAAATCACCTAAGCTGAAACCGGGAGCCGTATAAAAGGTATGATTGGTCAGTGTATTTGAATTGACCAATCCCGGCATATTGAGACCGATGGCCGAAATGCTATTTAAATCTACGCATAATTCAGCTATATACCTATGGATGGATTGCACGAGATCATCTACCTTGCGGGCCTCTACACTGATTTCAAAAGGGTAGGATTTGGGATGGGAAACCACATTATTATTGTTGTCCAAGACGACAAACCGGATAGAAAAGCGCTCTACCTCTACACATAGCACGTTGAACACGCCGTCATTGACTTGATAGAGAATGGGTTTACGTCCACCGATCGACTCCCCTTTTTCCTTGGCGACCACTAAGCCGCTCTCCTGCAGATCTAAAATAATACCATTTACCGTAGGAAAACTCAGCCCCATACCCTGCGATAGATCGCCCACGGCCATCTGCTCCTGCCTAAAAACTGTTTTCAAAAGGCGCACCTTATTTAATGCAGACTTTCTGTTCTTCGCAGATTCCGAATCCTTTGCTTTTTCCAATAAATCCTCGAGCACGTGCATAATTTAAGTTTGTGTAAAAATAATCATATCAAACACCAAAAACAACACTGTTTTTAAAAAATTACAAAAGTTTACTTATTTTTTTAATAAAGATAAGATTGTTACATTAAAAAACAGCCCTTTCGTAGCCATTGTATTCTGCCATAAAGAACTGACACGGATGAATAATGATATAAACACTTGATTAACAGCACGTTTTTAAATCCCTCCTAGTGTCGGAATGACAAAAAGAGATTATACCAGATCCTTTTAGACATCCTCATTTGTCTTTCTTCTAAATAATACTTACCTTTGCCACTCAATTTTTTATAACATTCATACAAAAAGAAAATGAAATCAATTGCTATTAGCGGTTCTGTAAGACAGAACGTAGGGAAAAGAGATGCAAAAGAATTGCGTTACGAAGGCAAAGTGCCAGCAGTTCTTTACGGAGGCAAAGAGCAAACGCACCTTTCTGTATCCGCAGCTGATTTGAAACCTGTTCTTTATACGCCAGAGGTTGTGTTCGTAGAATTAGACATCGAAGGCAAAAAAACAAGGGCAATCGTTCAAGAAGCACAGTTCCATCCATTGACTGATCAAATCAGACACGTAGACTTTCTGGAGTTGTTTGATGACAAAGAGGTTTCTATGCACATTCCTATCAAATTGACCGGAACTTCTCCAGGTGTCAAAATGGGGGGTAAATTGGTGCAAAAGCTACGCAAACTGCGCGTGAAAGCGTTGCCCGGCAATATGCCACAAGAGGTAGAAGTACCTATGGAATCTCTTGAAGTAGGTAAGTCTTTCCGTGTAGAACAAGTTCAACTGACAAATGCTAAGGTATTGAACAATGCTGACGATACTATTGTATCTGTTGTCATGTCCCGTGCGCTTCGTCAAGCAGAACAAGAAGCTGCAAAAGCTGCCAAAGGCGCTAAAAAATAGTTAAATATACGTATTGCGTATTGAGACATTAAGCGATATAATCAGATGAGAAGGCATTCGTCAATTTTTGGCGGATGCCTTTTTGTAGAGACGCGATTAACCGAGCATAGCGAGCTCATCGAAGATAATCGCGTCTCTATCATTACAATTTCTTATTTTTACACCCATGAACTTTTTGATCGTCGGACTCGGAAATATAGGAAAAGAATACGCAGACACCCGCCACAATATAGGCTTTATGGTAGCTGACGAACTGGCAAACCAAGCAGGCGCAAGCTGGTCTACCCTCAAGCACGCCTATTATACAGAGTACAAACAACGTGGCCACAATGTATATGTCATCAAACCTACTACCTACATGAACCTCAGTGGCAAGGCTGTCAACTATTGGATGCAGCAGCTGAAAGTTCCTATCGAAAATGTATTGGTCATCGTAGACGATCTCGCCATTCCATTTGGTTCCTTACGTGTCAAACCCAAAGGGTCTGCGGCAGGACACAACGGCTTGAAATCCATCGAAGCGCTCTGCGGCGGACAAAACTATCCGCGCCTACGCTTCGGCATAGGAGACAATTATGCTAAGGGTCGTCAAGTAGATTATGTATTGGGACCTTTTGACAAAGAGGAGCTACGCGAACTACCAGCGCTCATCGAACATGCTGTCAAAATGGTCAACAGCTTTATCAATATTGGCATCGAACTGACCATGACCAACCTGAATACAAAATAGTATTTAACCGCCTGTGGCACCTACATTGTCCCCATGCCACCTTCATGGACTATAGGGTATGAACAGGGAATATCCATTGGCCATTTCTATCATAAAAAAATAAAAAATGTCTTTCTTATGTAATATATATTCCGTAGTAATTCGTATATTGAGACACATTTTTATATTTGTTATAAGTATACTAAGAAATTATGTCTGAAAAAGCGTATATTAAATTAAACAATACCGAGCTTGAATTGCCTATCCTAACAGGAACAGAGAACGAGAAGGCAATCGATATTACGAAATTAAGAGATCAGAGTGGTTATATCACGTTAGATGCGGGCTTTAAAAATACCGGTGCTACCAAAAGCGCGATCACATTTTTGGATGGTGAGAGAGGCATCTTAAAATACCGTGGTTATAATATTGAGGATTTAGCCGAGAGGTCAACTTTTCTGGAAGTAGCTTATTTATTAATATACGGAGATCTTCCCTCCAAAGACAGATTAGAAGAGTTCAGAACAGACATCAAATCAAAGATGATGGTACACGAAGACATGAAAATGTTTTTTGCCGGATTCCCCTCCAAGTCCCATCCTATGGGGCAGCTTTCCTGCTTGGTAGGCGCACTTTCGGCTTTCTATCCGGAATCTTTGAACCCTAATATGTCCGAAGAAGAAGAATACAAGACTATCATCAATCTGATCGGCAAAATGCCTACGATTGTTTCTTGGATTCAAAAAAAATCATTGGGTCATCCTGTTGTCTACCCCAAAAAAGATTGGGGTTATATCGACAATTTCATGAACATGATCTTTGGAGAAGTAAACTGTGACAAGGTATTTGACGATGCTGTACTGGACGCTATGCGTGTCTTGTTGATCCTGCATGCAGATCACGAGCAAAACTGTTCGACATCGACAGTGCGTATCGTAGGCTCTTCCAACGCCAACCTGTACGCTTCGGTATCTGCAGGGATCAATGCTCTATGGGGGCCGCTACATGGCGGTGCAAACCAAGCTGTGATCGAAATGCTGGAAGATATCAAAAACGACGGCGGCGATGTCAATAAATATATCACCAAAGCCAAAGACAAAAACGATCCTTTCCGTTTGATGGGATTCGGTCACAGGGTCTACAAAAACTTCGATCCCCGTGCCAGAATCATCAAGAAAGCCTGTGACGATGTGTTGGAAAAATTAGGTGTAAACGATCCGGTACTCGACATCGCCAAACAATTGGAACAAGCCGCCTTGAGCGATCAATATTTTATCGACAGAAAGCTTTATCCAAACGTGGACTTCTATTCCGGAATTATCTACCGTGCATTGGGCTTCAAATCCGATATGTTTACCGTATTATTTGCCTTGGGCCGACTTCCGGGCTGGATTGCGCAATGGAAAGAAATGCGTGACAACAAAGAGCCTATCGGCCGTCCAAGACAATTGTACATTGGAGAAACCGAACGCGAGTATGTTCCTCTGGACAAGAGATAAAAAAGAAGTCCGCCGATCGGCGGACTTCTTTTTTATCTCTTATTTTTCCTCCTCCCACCAATCGCTCTGCTGCAGATCATCGATCTCCCGCCTATCTTTTTTCGTTGGTCGTCCTGTCCCCCTATCACGTTTCAGCACAGGGGCATGAAAGACAGATTTGAAACCGTAGGTCTCTTCTACCGGTGTATGATCTTCATAAAACTGCACCGCCGTCTTGGCATCTACCCTACGTTCCAACAAACCCGTGACCAGGATCTCCTTACGCTCTATCCCCTTTTGGATCGTATATCGCTCACCTACCTTGACCACATACGAAGGCTTGACATTCTGCCCGTTCAATTTTACCCGTCCAGCCTTGCATGCCTCGGTCGCCAGACTTCGTGTCTTGAAGATACGAATAGCCCATAGATATTTGTCTATTCGAAGCTTTTCATTTTCATTTGCCATAATCAAAAATAAAGATATAAAGTCGCATAAGATAGTAGGGGCGAAAAATTTATCTTCGATGAGCTCGCTAAGCTCGGTTTTCGCCCCTACTTATTAATCCAAAGTAAAATAAGACGTCCTTATCCTTTCCCATTTCTCAATAAAAATCAGCATATTTCCTCTGAAAAAACAAATCTTCAAAGGCAGAGGAGAGATCGATAAACCTTTTTTATATGCACCCCAATCATATTGCATATAAAAATGAATTTATCTAAGTTTGTAAGTCACAACAAATAAGTATATAAATAAAAAATGGACTTACAAAAAGTAAAAAAACTTATAGAAGAGGCTTGGGAAGACAGGCAATTATTGGAATACAAAGAATACTATGAAACCATTCAGGCCATCATCATGAAGCTGGATAATGGCGAATTGCGTGTAGCAGAACCTATCGGGGACCGTTGGCACGTAAACGACTGGATCAAAAAAGCCGTTATCCTTTATTTCCCGATCCGCCAGATGAAGGAAATCGACAACAAACCTTTCGTCTACCACGACAAAATGAAGTTGAAGACAAACTACAAAGAACTCGGTGTACGTGTCGTACCAGGTGCTTCGGCTCGTTATGGTGCATATCTGGCCAAAGGTGTCATCATGATGCCTTCCTATGTCAATATAGGCGCTTATGTAGACGAGGGAACGATGGTGGATACCTGGGCTACTGTTGGATCTTGTGCGCAAATCGGCAAAAACGTACATCTTTCCGGAGGTGTGGGTATCGGTGGTGTATTGGAACCTGTACAAGCGGCTCCCGTTATCATTGAGGACAATGTATTCGTAGGTTCCCGTGCCATCGTGGTAGAAGGTATCCGCGTCGAAAAGGAAGCTGTACTAGGCGCCAATGTTGTCTTGACTGCCTCTACCAAGATCATCGATGTATCTGGTGCTGAACCTGTAGAATACAAAGGCTATGTGCCGGCACGTTCGGTTGTCATTCCCGGTTCATATACCAAAAAATTTCCCGCAGGAGAATATCAGGTACCCTGTGCATTGATCATCGGCCAACGTAAGGAATCGACCGATAAAAAAACTTCATTGAACGATGCTTTGCGCGAGCATAATGTAGCAGTGTAATTTAGCTGTAAGCTCTAGGCTCTAGGCTGTAAGCTATAAGACTATCGCCTAAAGCTTACTGCTTAAAGCCTATAGCAAAAAACAAACAAAAATGCATATCGACAGAGCAGATCTGAATCAAGCGTTGGAAACCCTTAAACAAGGAGGGCTTATCCTGTATCCTACCGATACGATATGGGGGATCGGCTGTGATGCGACCAACACGGACGCTGTGGAGAAAGTATTTGCCCTCAAGGGACGGGACAAAAACAAAAGCATGATCGTGCTGTTGCACAGTGACAATCAGCTGGCCAGCTATGTACAGGAAATTCCCGATGTAGCCTACGAACTGATCGAGGTCACGGATCGTCCCTTGACCATTATCTATTCACAGGCCAAAAATCTCGCCCCCAATGCCATTGCCGAAGACGGGTCTATCGGTATCCGCATCGTCAACCATCCCTTCTGCCAACAGCTTCTGCAACGTTTCCGAAAACCCATTATATCCACGTCTGCCAATATCAGTGGCTATGCTACTGCGGCAACCTTTGACGAAATTAGTGAGGATATCAAAAAACGCGTAGATTACGTGGTAAAATTCGGCCAAAATGATCCTACAAAAGGTGTTCCCTCCGTGGTGATGAAATTGGATCCAAGTGGAAAATTTGAATTTTTACGTAAATAAATATTTTTGACGTAAGAAAACAGATATAATACTATTTTAAAAATCAATAAATGCAGATACTTACATTTAATCAAAAAGTCGCCTTAGCGGGTCGGCAATAGCAGGAATGGTGAGACATTGTGCCGAGCCGGTACAGCGACGAGTTTTTTGGTTACTTTTTTGCGGAAAAAAAGTAACTGCCCGCCCGGCATGAGGGCATTTTGAATATATAATAAATAGTTTCCAAACATGAAAAGATTATTCATCTTTCTCTTTTTTTTGATGGCTATCCTCCACACGGGGATCGCACAGGAACGCAAGGCTCCCCAATCCGCAAAAGTAGGCGTCAACTATGGACAAACTATTGAAAACAAGCCGGCTATAACAGTCAAAAAACTGGAAAGCAGTTTGAATACATCGGGTAATTTTTCGGGCAAAGTGACCGGTAAAGTAGCCTCCGTATGTAAAATGAGCGGTTGCTACCTTACCTTACAAAATGAGGCAGGAGATAATCCTGTAATGGTTCGCTTTGCGGATGATTATACCGTTCCGGCAGACCTTATCGGCAAAAATGTTGTCGTACAAGGCACAGCTACAGTCCGTAACAAAGAAAACAAGGAAACCAAACAACTCCAAAAAGCCATCACGATGATTGCCGATGGGGTATTGGTCATTCAATAAGGTATTACATGCCCTATTTCAAGACATATCCAACCCAAAGTATACGTGTCGGAGATAGACTGTTGACCTTCGAAAAGCCTGTTATTATGGGCATTTTGAACGTCACACCCGACTCGTTTTTTGATGGAGGACAGCATGCCACAGTAGATCATGCGATAGCGCATACACGTCAAATGCTAGAAGAAGGAGCAGATATCATTGATATAGGAGCATTTTCTTCCAGACCCGGAGCGACGACCATTTCTACGCAAGAAGAAATAGACCGTTCTGTTCCAGTCGTCGAGGCTCTTGCCAAAGAATTTCCGGACATAATCCTATCGGTCGACACTTTCCGGGCTGAGGTAGCCAAAACCTGTATCGATGCAGGTGCTCATATCATCAATGATATTTCAGGAGGAAATCTGGACGAAAACATGTTTGCCACAGTGGCGAAACTACAGGTCCCCTACGTTCTGATGCATATGCGTGGTACGCCGAAAACCATGCAACAACTGACAGACTATACGGATATAGTGACCGACGTAGCTACCGAGCTAGGGCAACGAATAGCCGCTCTGCGAGCCTTGGGTGTCAAAGATATTATATTGGATCCGGGCTTTGGTTTTGCAAAAACAATAGAACAGAACTACGAATTGCTACTGCGGACAGACGAATTGCATTACTTCGGTTTGCCTATGCTTGGCGGTATCTCCCGCAAATCCATGATTTACAAAAAATTGGACACCACTCCCCAGGAAGCACTAAACGGAACGACAGCATTGAACACCCTCCTCCTCGAAAGAGGTGTACATATCCTGCGCGTACATGACGTGAAGGAGGCTAAGCAGCTTATCAATTTATTTTTCTGAATAACTCTTTAGTTTTTCCAAAAACACAAATGGAAAAACTAAGAGTTATGGTTACTTACTCCCCATAAAAATTAATATCTCCAAAAACAGCGTAAGCTCCATTATTACTTCCACGCACAAAGTCTACACGTACATAACGTGCCGTATGCGTATAAGGCAACTGGTACATCTGCTCCCCATCCACCGTTCTATTAAATTCAACTTTGAATATCGGGTTGGGATCTGTACTCGCATTTTTATACATATACGGCCCCGTATAGGTAACACCATCCTCACTAAAAGAGATATTGATATCCCAGGAAGAATTTTCATCGTTACCTAATCTTCTTGTAAACGTAAGGGCCGAAAATCGATGGATTGTCTTAAAATCTACAATGATATGCTGTCCTGACGGATTATTGTTGACCGTCACTCTTTCACTAGAACGCCAATAGGTAGCCGGATTATTATCCAGTAGATTAATCGCTAGCTGTCCACTTTGTTCGGAAGAAGCCGTAATGGTCCAACCTGCGTTCTTCAATCTCCGGTAAGCCTTTTCCAATGCCGTCGCCGACAACGTCCTGATCAATGTACTATTTTCTCCTTCGTAAACTAAACTCACGGTAAAAGTATATTGCTTATTCAATTCCAACCCTCCCAACGAATATTCCTTACTCAGACTATTGGCATCGATAGTACGAACCTGACCCTCGTATTCCAAAAGGATCATGGCAGGAAGGTTCTGGGTGTTTTCCCAAAACACCCGTACACCATTATCTCCGCCATGGATCTCTATGCTGTTCAATATATCTGCCAGTTCATCGGCTGCTTCCAACGAAACTAATTTTCTACCTTTCACACTTGCCTCCCTAGCGAATCGACCGCTAACTGAAGAAAAGGCTTTGATATAAAACTTATATACCTCTGCATTGGGGATGTTGATACTGACAGCACTGTATCTTTCATTAATAGTTTCCGTAAGCATTTTCTTCTCTCCTTGAAGTGTATAGGAAATTTCCACTTTATCGTAGTCTCTGTCGTCCGGGTTTTCCCACGACAAGACAATGCCCTCCATTTGGGAAATAGCTTTCAGATTCTGGACTCCGGATATAAAATTTTCCTGTACTGCTGGTATCTCATCCTTGCAGGCACCTAACGCAAATAAGACGCACCAAAAAGCCACTAAATATCTATACTTCATGATTAATCGATTTTAATAAATTGAACTTTCATACTTCTGACATCCAACACGATCGTATACCTACCTGCCTCTCCCGGTTGTACCCGCCACTTCCAATCCGGGGCAGAACTAGCCTGCACATGAAGATCTGATAGGATCGAAGCTTCCGGCCGCCATGGTCTTAATTGCAATGTTCCAGATGAAAAATTAGGTTGTGTCGAAAACTTCAGTTCCCCCCCACTTCCATCCGGATTCTTTCCGACAAGCTGTGTGGTTATCGTACAGATATTTGGTTTAAATACATCCCATACCATAACCGGTGGCGTACTCCATGCAGTCGGCGTGGCCGAACCACCAAAATAAATGTTCAGATAGGGGACTTCCTGTATAGCAATCTTTTGATTGATACGATCCAATATAATCGCATAAACCCCTTCCTCGTTCACGATAAAGTCTTCACCGGGTTGCCCTTCGGATTCCATCAAGACGATCTCATCCCCTTCTCCCTTGCCATACGCCGGATAGGGTTGATCCATGACCTCCGCTATCTTAAAAGAACCTGGATTGAATTTACCCCGCCAGGAATAGATTTCTCCAGGCACAACTTCCTGCATCTCGACCATATTTGCCCCAACCGTTGCAGTCCCGTAAATAAACAAAGAACTGGATTCGATCTGATAAGGTGTCACCAATATGGAAAGCGTAGAATACAGAGGTTTGACAAACTTCTCTCCGGAGGCCACCTGTGCAATGACCCGGATACTGATAGACACGGCATCGGATTCGACCCGTTGCCAATGGTTGCGTAACAGTTTTTCCAGATCTTCGTGCGTATATGTCTTGAAATATATACCTTCGGGCATTTCGATGGTCGGGATAGATGTTGTAAAATCATTTGCAGTCACATCCATTTTAAACAGATATTTGACCGGATAATGTGCTTCTACTTCTTTAAGCGGTTCCCATGTGACCAATAGAGCTTGTTCCCGCCGTTTGGTCGGATCCAGTACGATCTGATGATCCGAAACTTCCAAACGTATGGCATCGTCTTCTCTGTATTCGGCTATTAGGTCGTCCAATACAGGTATAACGACCGATTCCTGTTTACACCCCACCAGCAGTATAGACATACCGATAAACAACAATAATCTTTTCATATGTAAATAATTTGTTTTTTAATGGCCATATGGAATGTCCAGATTATTTTTATTCGTGTTTGTGTTTTGCAATCATGGACATTTCATATTCCTTTTTATCATTAGAATTGTACCTTGATACGTACTGGCAAATGATCCGAAGCGATATTCCCGGTCGTAAAATCATCCTCTATAACTTTGTATTCCAACACATGGACTTTTCTGGACACAAATACATAATCAATACGCGAATTAGGACTTGTCGACAGATTGTAACCATAGTACGTTCCCTCCGGACCTGTTGCAGGTGATTTTGTAATAGGTTTCGAATCCCACAAAAATTTAGTTCCTATCAATGTCGTCACCGGCTCACTCGATGGTTCCGAATTCAAGTCACCCGTCATCATGACCGGAAAATCTGTCGCTATTTCTTGAATCTTTTCTAACATCAGCTTAGAAGATTCGACACGTGCGATATTCCCCTGGTGGTCATAGTGTGCATTGAATACAAAAAAGATCTTACCGGATTCTATCTCCCTAAATTTTATCCAAGTACAGATACGTCTTATTGTTGCATCCCATCCACTGGAAGGTATGTCGGGAGTCTGAGAGAACCAAAAAGTGCCTTGCGCTTCCACTGCAAATTTATCTTTCTTATAGAGTATAGCACACGTTTCACCTGCCGATACCCCGTCGTCTCTACCTACAGCGACATAAGCATAGTCTTTATCTTCCACGACATCTCTGATCTGGGTCATATACCCCTCTTGTGTACCTAGAATATCAAAATCATGGTCATCGACGATCTTCCTTACCCATTGTCTGCGACTCTCCCAATGCAGTTCGCCTACGTCGGCAGTAGTCTGTAACCGGAGATTATAGGTTCCTACGACAACCTGTATTTTATCGGTATCGTCTCCTCCATTCTTCGCCATATCATCATCAAAATCCCGCATCAATCCCTCTTTGCCCGAGCAACCGGACAGTAGGAGTAATAGCGATAAAAACGGCATATATATCTTCATATCTCTCATCTTACCAATATTTGTTTTGCACTAAATTTTCGTTATTGTCTCTGTAGTTTTGATAAATTGGCCAGAAATAGTTCCGTTTCGTCCACGATCGGGTCATATAGGCCGTACGTTGGTAAAAACTATTGTTGCTCGCCGACCGATTCATACCATAGATAGGGGCCCGAAAAATATCCTCGGCAATCTTCCAACGACGGATATCGTTGTAGCGGACATCACCCTCCATCGCAAATTCTACCCGTCTTTCCCGACGGATGATCTCGCGCATAGTCCCTTGGTCAGTAGATATATCGATCTGTCCGGCACCACTACCATAGGTTGGAATGCCTGCTCTTTCACGGATCAGGTTGACATATTTCAAAATATCGGCATGGCCCGGCGTAACCTCATTCAAAGCTTCAGCATAGTTAAGATAAAACTCACCTAATCGCAAGATGATAGCGGGCTGATAAGGCACATTGTTGTTCCTTGGATCAGCTTCTGGATTGACACCCTTTCTATTCAGATACCCGCTCTGTGGTGAGTCATGCGTAGGCCCTCCATCTTGCCCACCATTTTTAAATTGTGTCGTTCTATTGGCTCTAGGTATCCATTGGTTATCGTGCCACAGCGTGATATAAAAACGAGGTTCTCTATTCACATACATATTATATGTACCTGTCTCGGACACCAATCCCTCAGTTCGCGCACTTCCTCCTAAATCATATTTAGTGTTTGGATAAATGGTTTGCGAGGTGCTGAATCCTGTTTCTACATAACCCGAGGTAGGGTCATTTATTGGCAACCCATTCTTCATAAAGAAAGCATCCACCAGATTTTGGGTCGAACCATAATAGCCCGAACCACCTGCATACCCTCTGGGATTGCTCACACCATTGTACCAGTTGCGGGAATTTGTTGCCCGACCGAAGATAATCTCTTTGTTGACGTTAGCTGTTTTGAGGAACAGATTCTGAAAAGAAAGGAATGGATCGATCCGTCCATTTGGATAATATTCCCTATACAGGTCGTAATTACCCTCTTCGGCTAGATCCAGAAAATCACGCGTAGCTTCTACGGCTTTTGTCCACTTCGAGGGATCATACGTTTGCGAAAACAACAATGTACCATCCGGGTTCTTTAGATCTGCATATTCCGTATTGCCATTGTACAAAGGACTGGCCGCATACAACCAAAGCCGGGCCCGAAGTGCCTTACAAATTCCCTTGTTGGGCCGCCCAAACATCTGATCTGCATTACTGTAAGATGCAGGAAAGAAATTAGCTAGAACTTTGTATTCATTGTCCAGCCAGTTCACGATCTCATCGACCGGAGTACGCGGTACGATGACCTGCTCCAACGGTGTATCTGCTCCGACCAATTCTGTTATCAGCGGAAAAGGTCCGTACACCTCCAACAGCTTATGGTAGTAGAAAGCAATCAAAAAACGGGCCTCCATCTTCATCTGCTGCACCATGACAGCCGTCTGTCCTTGTGCCTCCAAAGGTTTGACATTGTCTATAAACAACAGAGCCGAACGCACATCCTTATAAGCATTGCCCCAGATATCTACAGGTGGCTTATGCGTTGCACTGACCGATCCCTGATTGTTGGCCACGACCCATTTCCAGTAATCATTGAACTGACTCATCGCGATAGCGATCTGCGCATCGTCCGAGAAAAACGTACTGCCCCACTGCCGGGTATAATCCATCAACGGATCGGGTACCTTATTGTATATTGCTGCTAGCCACTCTTCAGTACGTACTCGGTCATTGAACACCATTTCCATCGTAATAGCATCATCAGGCATCTTATCCAAAAATTTGTCACAGGACATCATACCCCAAAACACCGTGACGGTCAAAATCTTATATATTATTTTCTTCATTGCTATCCTTTAAAATGTTATTTCTATCCCTCCAGACACGATCCGTTGCAACGGATATTTCAATCCGTTTTGCGAGCCAATCTCGGGGTCCCACATCTTGAAATACGAGAAAGTCAACAAATTACTTCCCCGCAAAAATACCCTCGCGTTTTTCATCAAGAGTTTATCCCTGGCTGTCTGGGGAAGTGTATAGCCTACCTCCATATTTTTCAGCCGCAGATAGGACGCATCTACCAACCACCAGGTCGAATAACGCATATTATTTGAACTTTGGGAGCTCGAAAGACGTGGCCATATCACATTGCTCGATGGATTTTCCGGTGTCCAACGGTCATCTACATTCGCATAGATATTGCCCGTACCTCCACCACCGCTACCCGGCACCAAAGTCGCTCCCTGCATCATATTGGTAAAGTCGGTTGCACCCTGAAACAAAAATCCCAAATCAAACTGCTTATACCTCGTATTGATACCAAAACCGAAGATCTTCTGCGGAACATAAGGTTTACCAATTGCTGTCTCGTCGTCACTATTGATGATTCCATCGTTATTCAGATCCTTATATTTGATATCTCCTGCACGCACAGGGCCGTATGAAGGCTCAGGAACATCCTCCCGCAGGAGATTCTTGGATTCGTCATCAAAATCCGAATAAGAATACAGACGTTCGGCAACCAATCCAAAATGCTGGTTCAGCGGACGCCCTGTCCTCGCCCGGAAAGATTGCTTGAGATTTTCCGACTCATCGTATTCGATGACTGTATTCTTGGCGTATGTAAAATTACCTCTTGCCGAAATAAACCAATCGGGCGAAAAGCTGTGGTTGACCAGCAACTCTACTTCAAAACCACGATTGTCTACACGACCATAATTGGCAAAAGGCAATAGGTTATAACCTGCTGTCTCTGGAATGGTCTTCCGGCGCATAAAGATATCCCGACGCTTTTCGTTGAACCAATCCACCTGTACATGCAAGGCATTGTTCCACAAGCCCAATTCCATACCGACATCCAGCTTTTCGGCCGTTTCCCAAGTCATGTTTTCTATACCAAATTCTCCTTCGCGCCATCCTCCATAACCGAAGTTGTTGGTATAACCGAAAGAATATCCACTATCACTTTCAATCGTAGAAAGATAGGCAAACCTACGGGTATCTGCCGTACCATCTCCCTGTATACGATCATTGCCCACCAACCCCCATGATCCACGAAATTTCAACTTAGAAACCGTACCTCGCAAAGGCTCAAAAAATCGCTCACTGGAAGGCATCCAACCCACGGCAAAAGAGGGAAAAAAGCCAAAACGATAACCACGCTTGAAGTTTTCAGAACCATTATAGCCAAAATTGAATTCGGCAAAATAACGATCTGCATACGAATAGGCAGTCCTTCCGGCGATACCTGTATTGCGGTAGGGAAGTGCTCCTATAGCCTCGCTGACACTCTGGTCAACATAATCCCGTAGATTAAACAAAAACAGTCCGTCCAGATGATGTACGTTGTTCAAGGTCTTGTTATAGTTCAGACGGCTTTCAAAATAAATGGTACGATTGCCGCCCGAAGTCCGGCTATAACCCAAAAACTCCTGACCATCTTTCCCCACTTCCGAAGTAATCAATTCACCTATATCGTTTCGGCCAATGGCAATAAAATTACGTGGAGTCTTTGTCCGGCGTTGGTCATGTCGGTTGAATGCATCAAAAGAAGCCAGTACACTACCTTTTAATCCATCCAATACAGGCATCAATAGACCAAAGTCCTGCACCACGTTGAGCTGTGTCTCCAGATTGCTGTCATATCGCAACTGGTATCCGGTCTGCGTGGCATCAGACCAGGGGTTGTACCGAGCTTCTATACGGGGAATTTCTCCATTGGAATAGATGATCGGATGTACATAAGGCGGTGTATCCATGGCATGGCTGAAGATCGTACTAATACCTACACCAGGCGCCTGTCGTTCCGTGATATACCCACCAATACCTACAGCTAGTTTGGTCGAAGAGGTCAGATCCAAATCCACATTGCTCCGTAAATTGTATTTTTTCAATCCCAGTCGGGAATCATAATTCTGTCGATCATCAACGGCAATCATACCCGACTCGTTGAAATATGCCGCCACCAAACTGTATCTAAGTCGTTCACTTCCTCCGTTGACATCCATACTCAGACGGCCATTGCCCGAAAAAGGTGTAGTCACAGCATCCATCCAATCAACATCGGCATACAGATCCGGATCATAACCTATACGCGTACGATGAATTTGCTCATCCAAAAACAGGGGAGCCAATCCTGAATAGGAATAAGCTGTATTGATGGTTTCCATGTATTTGGCCGCACCTACAAACTCGGGTAGCTTGGTAGGTTGAGACAATCCATAATCCGTCTTGACCGTAACGCGGGGCTTACCCTGTTTACCACGTTTGGTCTGTACTAAAATAACTCCGTTAGCACCACGCACCCCATATACTGCCGTAGCTGTAGCATCTTTCAAAACAGAAAACGATTCAATCTCTTCGGGCGAAATATTACTCAAGCTTCTCTCTATACCATCGACCAATACAAGAGGAGTCGTATTGGCACCAAAACTGTTCATACCCCGAATCCAAAAATCAGAATTGTCATACCCCGGCTCGCCACTGCGCTGTACCGCTATCACGCCCGCAACCTGTCCGGCTAGGCTATTGGTGATCGAACGGGTCTGGTTCGACTGCAATACCTCAGGTTTGACGGTCGATATCGCACCGATGACGCTGGCCTTACGTTGGGTACCATATCCGACGACCACAACCTCACTCAACGTCTCATCTGTTTTGGTAAGTACCAGGTTTTGTGATCCCGTATTGAACACAGTATGTTCCATATCCTCAAAACCCACAAAACGGATGAGCAACACATCTCCTACTTTGGCATTGATGACAAAATTTCCATTGTCGTCTGTACTCGTATTCACACCGGTGCCTTTGATCTGTACGCTAGCCCCCATAAGCGGCTGGCCTTGTGGATCCTTTACTGTTCCGGTCAATAGCCTTTGCCCTTGTGATTGCCCACTTGCACTTTGTGGTTTACGTGAAATGACAAAGCTGCCTGATTTTTCGGACAGTCGATAACCTTTCTCGTCCAGTACCTCCGACAGGGACATCTTATCGTAGCGCTGCTGTACCTGGATTCTGGACAGTTCTTCCGGATTGTAGGCAAATTTTACCTTATGCTCACTTTCGAGCCGGCTAAGAATGTTCGTCAAACTTTCGCTACTCTTTGTCACCTGCACCCTGAGTAGTCTGCTGTCCTGAGCAAAGGTTGCAAATGACCACAGTACCAAACATACGCTTAGCATAAACGAATTTCTAATCGTTCTGAATCTCATTTAAATAGATTTGATTTTAGTATTGAATTATTATTCTATGGTCACTGATCGAATACGTATATCCGTACATTTCGCACAATATATCTACGATCTCGATGATACTTAGATCTTTGTCAAATGCTGCTGTACACTTTACTGCACCATCTAAATCTGCTGCCAGCCGAACTTCTGTATCGTACGCCTGATTGACCGTGTGCAGTACATATTCTAAATTTACATTGTCGAATACCAATGGGCTGACTCCTGCACCGTACAGATGTACTTCATCATCTACGACCAATGAGTCTCCCCTAGAAAGGATACCCAATATTTCTTCGCCTCTACCTACCGTCACACGGCCTTTTTCTACGGCTACGCTATATTTCCCCCTAACATCCCTAACGGTAAACCGTGTTCCGAGGACTTTGGTAAAATAACCGGATTCAGTCTGTACAAAAAATGGTGTTTTGCCCGGCACAACAGAAAAATCGGCCTCACCATGCAATACAACGGTACGTGACTTGTCGGTATACTCCAACACTTCGAAACGGCTGGAACCATAGAGTATGATCTCGGAACTATCCGGAAGCAAATGTCTGGAAACAGCCCTTCCTTGTTCTATAGCCGAAGTCAGGACAGTATTATCTGAGGAAGGTTGCGTCCATTGATAAACAACATATGCCCCGCACACCATCAATAGTATAGCAGCGTATTTGAAGAGCGGTTTCATCCTATAGACTATACCTGTCGTTTTCTTCTCTTTTTCCAAAAGTTCGTGCAACAAGTCTACTTCTTCTTCCGAAAGGTTTTCGATCTGCTCAAATATATTTTGATAAATGTTTTCCAGTTCTTCACTGTCCGCATTACGCTGTATCAGATTAAGGAAAGCTTTTCTTTGCCTAGCGGTCAATTTTCCATCCAGAAAGTCCCTGACAATGCGGTTTATAGGATTTATTCTCTTCATACTGACCTATAAACGAATCAGCAGAAGAAATCCCTCATATTTTTTAAAAAAAAATAAAAGACCTATAAGATTTTAAAAACTAAACATGAATTAGATATTTTGGCTACGGCGAGCACAAGACTTTTCAAAGGTTTAGAACAAATAAAATGTGATCACCGCAATAGAAATATGAGGATAATATTTCCTTAAATAAGATTTTACAGACTTGGACATCTGCGTCATATAGCGTTCCAATGTCTTAATATTGACATTAAATTTTTCCGCAACTTCCTTATAGGGTGTACCATACAGTTTTATCTCGTAGAACATGTCACGTTTTGCTTCGTCATAACTGCATAAAGCTTTTTTGGTAACCTCCAGTAAGTCCCGGTAATCGATCATTTCCTGCAACGATCTATCCTCTTCCAACTGATCGGCAAAAGAAGCCTCTCGCTGTATCTTCCGGTACTTGTCAATCCATAAATTTCGGGATACCACTTTCAGAAATTTCATTCTAGACGCATCGTGCTCAAAATTGTCCCACGACAACCATAGCTTGGTAAAGGCTTCCTGCGCCAAATCTCCGGCAGTTTCGTCGTCTACCCCCACAAACACTAATGTCAACCTTACCTTTGAAAAGTTCTTCTTATAAAAGCCTTCGAATTCCGTTTTTGGCTTTAAAGACACGACTTTATTTTCCCTGGTATTTTCCATTAGATTCTCAACTTTACGGCTTTTCAACACAAAATAATCTTTGTCAAATGAATATACCGTAAACAATTGGTTAACTTATCGGCACAATGATACTATTTTATGCCGATATTTCAAAAAAGAAGAAAAAAAGCAAAGGAGCAAAGAGTAAAGACGAGTTATAAGCCCTTATTCCTTTTTCCTATATCGTATATCTCTTAATCCCTTATACTACTGAAACTACCTCACCGTACTTCTCGACTTGATGGCTGAAGTAGAATTGACAAAAGTATAATATCAGCCTTTGTGTACTTTCACCAACAAAAGCTCCGGTCGTAACCCTTTTTGTCTCTCTCCTTTTTTGTATAAGACAGACACATTTAGTAAGTTTGCTTCACACGATAATTTACGACCATGAAGATAATAGCCGTAGGCCGCAACTATATCAATCACGCAAAAGAACTCCATAATCCTGTCCCCGAAAAGCCCGTCATCTTTCTCAAACCCGATACAGCCGTATTGAAGGACAACAAGGATTTTTACTATCCTGATTTTTCCAAAGACGTCCACTACGAAGTGGAGGTCGTACTGCGTATCGCCAACGAAGGGAAGCATGTGTCCAAGAAATTTGCACATAGATATTATGATGCTATTGGATTGGGCATAGATTTTACTGCCCGCGATATCCAAAACCAACATAAAGAAAAAAGGCTACCTTGGGAGCTTGCCAAGGCCTTTGACCACTCAGCTGTCATCAGTCCACTTATTGCCAAAGAAGAATTTGAAGATATACAAAACCTGTCCTTCTCCTTGCAAAAGAATGGGGAAACCGTACAGAAAGGTAATACGAAAGATGTCATTTTCAGCTTTGACGATCTCATCGTATTTATCTCACAGTACATCACCCTGCGCAAAGGCGATTTGATCTATACCGGAACACCCGAAGGGGTAGGGCCTGTACAGATCGGTGATAAATTGGAAGGTTTTTTGCAAGAAAAACAAATGTTCACATGTTATGTTAAGTGATGAATATTTTTTAGTACAATGAAAAAACAACTTTTAGCTTTCTGTTTGGGACTATCTACCCTAATTACTCACGCCCAAAACAAGGCTATCATCACATCACGTGACTATCCACAAGGCTATTTCCGCAATCCGTTGAACATCGCTCCTGATGCTTCCGGCACTTTCGGCGAACTGAGGAGCACTCATTTTCATGCTGGAGACGATTACCGCACGCAACAGAAAGTCGGACTGCCGCTACATGCTGCCGCAGAGGGATTTGTTTCACGTGTGCGTGTACAGATCGGTGGAGGAGGCAATTCGGTATATATCGATCATCCCAATGGCTATACGACAGTATATCTACATATGGACAAATTCAACGATGCCTTAACGAATATCGTACGTGCGGAGCAATACAAACTCAAACGCTTCGATGTAGACATCACGCTTCCTACAGGTCAGGTCAAACTGACCAAAGGGCAATACATCGGCAATGCCGGAAATACGGGAGGTTCGGCAGGTCCGCATCTACACTTCGAGATACGGGACACCAAGACACAACGTCCGCTCAATCCACAGCTTTTTGGCCTACGCTTTACAGACAATTTTGCGCCGACGATCAATGGTATCACTGTTTATGATCTCAACGACAGGATCTTCAACGAGCATACACCTCGTCGCCATCCGCAGGTCAAGGCCATTCGCACCGGCCATTACGCACTCGCGAGCAGTGCCCCCATACCTGTCAATGGTAAATTCGGCCTCGGTATCAACACCATAGACCGGCACCGCGCAGGTGGTTTTCGAAATGGCGTATATTCCATCGAATTGTTTCTCGATGGCCATGTCATATCCACTGTAGTATTTGAGGAACTGGACTTCAACACCAGCCGTGCTATCCATTCCTATATAGACTATGCCTATTGGAAACAGTCAAAAGCCAAAGTGCAAAAAAGCTTCAAAGATCCGGGTAATCCCATAGAGATATTCAAGCACTTGGAGCATGAGGGTATTATCGAATTGAAAGACAATGCCGTGCACGAGATCAAATATGTGGTTAAGGATGTAAAGGGAAATTGCAGTGAATTGAATTTCAAGGTACAGAACAGCAATGGTTACCAACCAAAAAGCAACCCTATCAGAGGTGAACAGTTTGCTTACGACAGAGCCAACTCTTTTTCCGCATCACATGTGAAGGTGGATATGCCTGCCGGAGTACTGTACAGCGATCTGGATTTCGTCTACCAGCCGAGTGCTCCCATTGCCATGGGCTTTTCGCACGTACACCACATTGGCAACAACCTTACCCCCTTGTTTACCACATATAACCTCCGTATCAAACCAACACACCTCCCCGCACATCTTGAAAGCAAGGCGCTGATTGCTTCGGTAGAATCCGGATCGGAAGGTGGGAAGTTTGAAAATGGGTGGGTGACGGTCAATACACGCAACCTGGGTTCATTCTATGTGGCCGTAGATACCATACCTCCAACCATCACCGCACGGAACCTGACCAACGGCAAGAATGTAGCCGCTCAGTCTAAGATAGATTTTACCATTTCGGACAATTTTTCGGGCATACAGTCTTTCAATGGATATATTGATGACAAATGGGTACTGATGGAATACGATTCCAAAAATCGTCATCTGTGGCATAGATTTGATAAAGATCTCGCCAAGGGATCCCACAAATTCCGTTTGGTAGTCAAGGATTGGAAAGACAACGAACGGGTTTACGAAACATCTTTTGTTAGATGAGTGGTAAGTGATAAGTAGTAAGTGGTAAGTTTTTATGCATATATAAAATTTTAGTAGATTAGTAACTTAACTAAAGCTAACGAGTTATGAAAATACTGAAATTTGAAGACCTTATTGCTTGGCAAAAAGCCCAAGATATAGCTGTGGATGTATATATGTCATTCACAGAATTAAAAGATTGGAGTTTTAAAGATCAAATATACCGTGCCGTGGTCTCTATTTCCAACAACATAGCTGAAGGATTTGACAGACAAAGTAAAAAAGAATTTGTTAGGTTTCTGTATATTTCGCTAGGTTCTAATAGTGAAGTGAAATCAATGATTTATTTAGCGCAAAGATTAAATTATCTAAACAAAATCAATGCAGATATGCTTATTGAACAAAGTAGAGAAGTATCTAAAATCATTCGGGGTCTGATTAAATCATTGCAACCGCCTAACAACGATTAACCTGATACTTACAACTGATAACTTACCACTTAATGCTATGACACTACAAACAGGCGACAAAGCGCCAGCAATCACCGCAAAGAACCAACATGGAGAAACCATAAAATTATCGGATTTCAAAGGCAAAAAAGTCATCCTATATTTCTACCCTAAAGACAATACACCGGGATGTACTACTGAGGCCTGCAATTTTCGGGACAATTACCAAAGCCTGCTGAAAGATGGTTTCGAAGTGATCGGCGTGAGCATCGATAGCGAACAATCCCACCAAAAATTTATCGCCAAATTCGAGCTTCCCTTTACACTATTGGCCGACGATGATCAAAAGATCGTCAACGACTATGGAGTTTGGGTCGAAAAAAATATGTACGGCAGAAAGTATATGGGCACGGCACGAACTACTTTTGTCATTGATGAAAATGGTACTATCCAGCATATCATCAAGAAAGTGGACAACAAAAATGCGGCACAGCAGATCAGGGAGCTGTACACGTAATTTGAAAAACCTACCGGAGCGATGATAATCCCGGTATGTGCCTATGGATACACGACAGATTACCCATGGTGAGCTCACTTTGTGTTTTTTGTCGTGTCTCCCTGTATACTCATTTCCCGCAGTCTCCTCTTTTATGTTTACTTCGTTTCCTTTGAATGTCACTTGTCCTTTATCGGGTCACTATTTATTTAAGGAGTAAGCTACCAAATAACACTCTCCGTATTCGAAATATATGTTAAAAAGTATTTTTTTTAAAACAAAAAATACTATGTCAGCATTATATATTCAAGCACTAACTAACAATGCTATGAAAAGAATTCTATTCTCCATTTTATTGGCGGGCCCCTCACTTCTTTTTGGTCAAGGCTCGCAAGTCAATACACAAGGTATAAAAGCGTTGGGGATGTCTGGTGCAGGCTCAGCTTTATTCGTGGATGAGAGCAGTATATTTTACAATCCAGGTGCTCTATCCAAGATGGAAGGCAATGCTGTTTCCGTAGGAGGGTCTGCTGTAATGTATCGTTCCGCTTTTCGGGAAACGGGCAGCGCGGACACTTACCATACCAAATTCCAGATCTCCCCTCCTTTTTCCCTATTTACTACTTTTGGCCCTAAAGAATCTTGGTGGAAAGCAGGATTAGGCGTATACACGCCCTTTGGCGGTGCGGTAGATTGGGGAACCGAATGGCCGGGAAGGTACGAGCTCAATAGCCTTCAGCTACGTGCGATTTATATCCAACCTACTTTAAGTTTCAAGCTGACCGACCAGTTTAGTGTCGGTGGTGGATTTGTATATAACATTGGGTTGGTGGATTTGTCGAGATCCCTGCCTGTATTCTTTGCCGACGGATCACCGGGACAGGCACAGCTATCCGGTACAGGTACGGGCATGGGGTTCAATCTGGGGGCTCACTACCATCTGGATAATGAAGTTGCTATCTCGCTGAGCTATCGATCCAAAGTCGTCACCAAACTGAAAGACGGCGACGCTAAATTTACCGTACCGACATCCGTTGCGGCCTCATTCCCAAATACGACATTTGACGCAGAACTTCCTTTGCCCGCATCTTTTAATCTTGGTATAAGCTTCCCATTAAGTCCAAAAGTAGATATAGCCGTGGATGGTACTTTTATCGGATACGATGTGTACAAAAGTCTTGACTTCGACTACAAGGACAATACACCGGTCCTGCAAGATACTCATCAACCAAAAAAATATGAAAATGCTTTTTCCGGAAAAATAGGGATAAATTACAAAACAGGTGATCATCTCGCCTTAAGAGCAGGTGGAGGCTATGTGTACACACCTGTGAACGGCCCTTACGTTTCGCCCGAAACACCGGACAATAACCGGATAATGGGCTCAGCAGGTTTCACATACAATATTTCGGACAAATGGGACATTACCGGTGCGTATGTTTTTCAAAGAATACAGGCTCGCACCGTCACAAGTGCTACTTCCGGTCTCAGAGGGGCTTATAAGACAAACATCCATGCTCCAGGTCTATCATTAACTTATAAATGGTAACTATCATGAAAAAATCAAATACAGAAATCAGCTTTTTCTTAAGTTTATTCGTATCTATATTATCCGTATCCTCTTGTGCGCCAGATTTTGACGACTTTGATCAAAATTCATCAGGTCAATCGCAAGTAGATTTTTCCAAATATATAGCCGTAGGTAATTCGTTGACGGCAGGTTTTGCAGATGGGGGCCTCTATCTCGAAGGACAGCAGGCAGCTTTTCCCAATATCATTGCGGCACAGTTGAAGTCTGTCGGAGGAGGAGAGTTCATGAGTCCTTTTTTCGCAGAGGAACAGTCCAACGGTTCCGGATATATCCGGCTGAAAGGCTTCGTAAATGATCTTCCGGTTACCGAGAATGTTACGGACAAGCTGGCAATAAGAGGAATGTCCCCTACTCAACGTCCACTCTACACAAAATATACAAATGAGATACAAAATCTCGGTGTACCCGGCATGCGGCTGGACATGGCCTTTGTCGCCGGTGTAGGTAGTGTGTACGGCAATTCTTATTTTGAGCGCCTGCTTACGGATGATAAAACAGAGACAGAGACATATTTTAATTTTGCCACAACCAAGGGGCACACATTTTTTAGCTTTTGGCTAGGAAACAACGATGTACTCGGATATGCGACCAATGGAGCCTATCATGATCCCAATGACCCTACCACTGCATTGACAGAAGCAGGATTATTTGCCAATTTATACACCAATTTTATCGAGGCATTGACTGCCGGAGAACGAAAAGGAGTCGTGGCCACCATTCCCGATGTCACGGTAGTACCTTACTTTAATACGGTAACTACTGCCCGCCTGGAGGCAGGGGTAAGTGCTGCTACGCAAGGCCAGTTTTCTAAAATATACATCACGACCAGCAATGGCGTACGGATGGCAACTGATGAAGACTTGTTTCCTCTGACCTTTCCTGCGGACACATTGGGCAAGGCCGTAATCTTTGGCAATCCGGCCACGGCGGGCTATGGTCTGATCGAACAAAATCCGCTACATGACAAGTTTGTATTGGACAGAGATGAAGTCATGGAAATCACCACACATATCGAGACCTTGAACAATACAATCAAATCCGTCGCCGAAAACAAAGAGCTTGCACTTGCAGATGCACATGACTACCTGCATCTGGTCAAAAATGGGCTTACTTTGAGTGGAATAGACATCAGTGCTTCCTACATCACGGGGAATGTATTTTCACTGGATGGTATACACCTTACACCCATGGGAAATGCCATTATGGCCAATCTGTTCATCGATGCCATCAACTTAAAATATAGCACCAATATACCACGCGTGGATATCACCAAGTACAGGGCGGTGATTTTGCCGTAGCCTATAGGAAATATGTTGTAAAACGTATATCACCTTTGTAAAAGTCGTTTCTCAGCGGCAGAGGAGAAGCGAGCTCGTGAGTTCACGAGCAGGCAAATCGATATAATTGCTTTTTTGATGAACTTGATTATAATTGCATATAAAAACAACTTTATCTAAGTTTGTACTTAATAAAAAAACCAAACATGAAAATAGCACTGAACAGAGTGAATCAAGCTGTACATTTTGAAGCTTCTAGCGAGCTCTCGAATGTCAAGGTAAACATCGATGGATCGGAATCCATTGGCGGTGAAGGCAAAGGGGTACGCCCTATGGAGCTGGTATTGATGGCACTTGGCTCATGCAGTGTATTTGATTTGACAACGATCCTGCAAAAGCAACGGCAGGAGATCGAAGATATCCATGTGGAGGTCGAAGGACAAAGACGGGAAGAAATACCCAACATCTTTACCAAGATCCATATCACCTTTTCTCTCAAAGGAAAGATCGATGAAATAAAAGTACAAAAAGCTGCTGAACTAGCCGTAAAAAAATATTGTTCTGTACACGATATGCTTTCCGCCGGCGGAGTGGATATTACGTATAGCATTAAGGTAAATTAGTTTTTATAACCTCAGCAGGTTAAAAAACTGCTGAGGTTAAGAATTTTCCTATATATCTATCACTGCTTTGTGACCGTCACCTCTTTACTGCTTTGCGCACCTGCATCTACACGTACATCAAGCACAGTGTATTCAGAAGTTTCGATGATTTGATATATAGTCCCTTCGGAGACTTTGTATTTTCCTTTTGCCATTACGAATCGTATATTACAGTTTGGCAAATCAATATCAAAATCATTGGTAATTCGAGCCTCATTGAATGTAGCCTGTCCCGTATTATCCCACTTAAAATCCAATGTTAGATTCATGATCAGCTCATCATAGGCCGCTGTAGGATTTTTACAAAACCTAAGTGGAGGTGAGTATTGAAAAATATCGCTGTCGATCGTGAAAATACGAAAAAACCCTAATGTTTTCTTCCATTTGGCGATCTCTCCACTCCTGCATACAGCTCCGGGCCGAATATTGAGCGTAGGTGTCGATCCAACAAAACTCTGGTGTGGCCGATGATTATGCCCATTGAGCAATATGTGGATCTTATGCCTGTCGACAAAAGCAGTATCTACCCGGTCAGGTCTATGCTGTGCCATGATGCGTATTTTGCCATGTCCAGCCGTATGCAGAAAACTATCCAGCAACCTCCCTTGAAGTCCCGACATAGGTGCATGGTTGGGAATATCGATGACAGGATCACCCAAGTAATCGTCAGCTCCAATGATTCGCGTATCCAAATAAGAAAAACCATACACCCGCTTTCCCATCAGCCGATTCCATTGGGCGGCTTTCGCTGGATAATCATCCGATTTCGGTCCATAAAAATCATGATTGCCTGGGATAGAAAAAACCGGGGCATTAAAACCGTAAACACCGGAAAATCCATTCGCTCCCTCAAAATAGTTGTTGTATTTCTCCTCTGCCAATGGAGGGTTGTCAAAACCAGAATGCACAACTCCTCCCCACCCTAAAGAATCGGCATTAAAACGGGTATAATCATGGATAATATCACCTGTAACAATAATGTACTCTGGATGAATAATATTTGCCACTTCAATAAACCGATCGAGCAGTTCCAATTCTTTAGCATAACCTTGATCAGGGGACCCAACCCATTGCCTAGAAATATGTGGATCGCTTATATGGATAAAACGGTGCGGATTACGATAGGCTTTCAGCACTTTGACAGATCGCTTTGATATGTTTGTTTCATCGCCACTTTTAACAATCAGATCATACAGTTCTTCCGGTGTATCTTCCGGAATAGTGACCTGTATCTGCTGGTTGACTCCTACCTTCGTGAAAGTATCATATTCAAACCATCCCGTACTAACCCTATCGACCGACAAAATCACTCGGTTATAAGGGCCTTCCAAAATAATCGAATCAACAGACATACCAATTGTATTGTCATACAAGATATCTATTGCCTGCCCTATCGAAACGATCGCTGGACATGCCCTCCAAGGGTATACAATCTGGTTGGCGTTCACCAAAGGACACCACCAAATAAAACTTAAGCAAACAAAAATAAAACCTCTCATTTTTGATATGTATGATTACTACTGAATATCCGTCATTTTCTACTCATAAGATCCCCAAAACTGCAATTCACTCCATTGAATATAAGGAACATTATCTGTATTGTTCTTTTTGAGGACAAAGCGAATATAACGAAATGCTTTACCTGTCTTATCAGGATCGATATCAAAGCCAAATCCATCCATAACAAAAGCAATATCTTCGGCACTCTCGACCTGTGGCGCATTACCAGGTGTTCCGGAAGGGAATTTAATCTCGCAATCCGCAAGTTTTTCCCAGTCTTCTTTCCAGGCATCTGTACCGTCTGCTTCTGGCCACGAAGTCCAGTATTTGAGGTTATCTGCCTGGCTTCCATCACCGATCTCATTCGGTTTTTTAGGATTATTTGTACCCCAAACTTCAAATTCATACCATGACCATGCTGAATAAACAGGCGTACGGCCCCTTGTATAATATTTAAAACGACTGTATTTGGCTGGCACTCCTAAATCAAATGTCACATAATTGGGCGATGGATACGCCGATGAGCTTGCTCCCGGCACATATTGATTCATAGTAGGGGGTCTGAAATAAAAATAGGCCGAATTGTCCCAGGTATTTCCATCAAAAAGATTCCGGACACGCCCACGATACACAGATTGACTACCAGCATTTGCCTGAATAGGATCTCCCCTGTATATACTGTTATCATAATCATATAGATCCCACACATATCGGGTTCCTTCCATTCCCTTAATCTGTGTTTCAAACAAAGGAGTCAATACCGTATCCAATGGAGCAGCCACGTGATCCCAGCGGTCACTTAATTCAAAATAAAAAGGTTGTTCAACAGCCTCAAAATTCCGAAACGTATAACCGCCATTTTCAGCACTTGAATAATGTCGTTCGAAGAGTACCTTATCTCCGGATGCATCAAACGTGTACAACGAAACTGCTATCGGTTTTTTCAAAGTATTTTTCCATATAGCTCGTACCCCACTGAAAGTTTCCTGAGCGGTCAACGTCTGACGTATCAGAGATATCGGAGGTGTCAATGGTTGAATAGTCACCGAAACCGGCTGTGATAAATTGTTGCTTTTGTCTATAGCGTACAATTGGACGATATGTTCCTCCGTATTGGCATACCCTTCCAGGACAATCGAGTCTTTGAAAGCAGAAGCATAAACTTCCATAGGTTCCTCATTCTCACTGAAAGTGAAAACGGCTTTTGCACCTAACAAATCATTATCACTAGGCAGTCTATAATGGATTACTGCCCCTCCATTGGTATTTTTTACACGTATATCGGTAATTTCACCAGGAGGGATGTTATCTGCCGGATCACTCCAGTCCTTTATCTCTGAGCATCCCCAAAAGAATACAGACAAAAGCACCCCTATCACTAACCATAACTTTTTCATACTTATATATTTTTAATTTTTTAATTCCATCCTAGATTTTGAACTAATTTTCTGTTAGTAAGCAAAGTACTCTGCTTAATAGGCCACAAATAATCTCTTTTACGATAGGTCAAAGGATATATCTCTGTTTCCTGATAAAAATCTTCGGGTGTTTCTCCACGAATGTTCAAACCTCGTACGGGACGGTTCATATATATTTCTGCAAGTTTCCAACGTTTCAAGTCCCAAAAACGTGCCCCTTCAAAGGCCAGTTCATTCAGGCGTTCGCGTCGAATAATTTCCTGCATACCGACCTTTTGCAACGGTTTATTAGCATCAATCGCATAGTCGCTCCAACTTTCTACCACTCCTTTCAATCCGGTACGGGCCCTTACGATATCTACATAATAGTATACTTCTTCTGTGGGAGACGGAAGTGTTTCGTTCAATGCTTCGGCATACATCAGATAAAGGTCTGCCAAACGGATAATAGGAAAGGCATAGCGATGTGCGCTGAACGAGTTACTATTATCCGGTACCGCTGAACGGAAATGAAGCCATTTCTTACAGATATAACCCGTAGAAGGATACCGTTGCACGGGATTGGCCCCTCCACCGACTCTTCCTGCCATGAGATCAGTCACCCACATATTATCGTCGGAAGTAATCCTGCTATTGCCGTATAAAGTGCCACCATCAAACATAATGGAACCGTAAAAACGGGCTTCCCTATCAAAATGAAGCTGGATAGTACGGTGGTTCTCCCGGATATAATATTTATCATTTGCAGTAGCTGTTTTTATCTGCATCGGATCGACACCGACCCATTCTTTATCCTCTTCAATCGGCACCCCATTTTTGGTATAGAATTGTTCGACCACCTGCAGGGTCGGTGCAAAAGTCCGGTATAAACCTCCTCCATTTTGGTTCACAAAAAAGACCGGATGGCAGGCTCTTTGTAAAGCCAATGTATTGGTCTCGGAATCTCCCCAGATGATTTCTTCGTTCCATAGTTCAGTAGCTGCACCCCTGACCTGCATAGCAAGAATGGTCTTTTCATTTAGAAGTACGGCATTAGAAGGGTTCATTACGCTGAAATCATACAATTTATGCCCGGCTTCATGCGCAATGTCAATAGCCGCTTTGAGTGCTTCAGCTGCTTTTTGCCATTTTTCGGCGCTATAAGTCTGCGGGAAAAGCTCTATGTTGCGTTCGTCCGCAATACCGGCATAGTCCGTATTGCCATTGAACAACGGGCTTGCGGCCAATGTCAGTACCTGAGCCTTGACCGCCAGAGCGATAGCTTTAGTAGGACGTCCTATTTCGTTGGTTTGGTCTTCTATCTGAAGAGGTAAATCTTCTACCGCTTCATCCAGCAACGAAACGATATAACTCACCACTTCATCTACCGGCTCACGGTATCGTTGAGCTTCTTCTCCCTTTGCGCTGATAGGAAAGTTTTCCTTGATCAGAGGAATAGGTCCATACATTCGGAATAACCAAAAGTGATAGTAGGCTTTTAGAAATTTGACCTCTGCAATCCATCGCGCCCGTTCTTCATCATATAGATCATAAGGTATATGTATGTTTTCCAGAAAAATATTACAATCACTCAGTGCGGTAAACAAGGCGTTCCCGCCATTTAAACTATATGTATTTTGCTTGCTTGCCCAATAATTAGCCAACGGAGATTGGGTTCCCTGTGCCCCTCTGGCAATGTACCAGAGTCGCGGATCCATGCCTTCCACAGGATCTATATACCAGGTCTCGTCACCACCCAACAGTGCCGGATTGGAACCCGCATCAGCAAAACTAGGAAGAAAGCTGAAACAACCATACAGAAACCGCTCTGCCTGATAACGAGTCTTAAACGCATGGTCAACCGTAGGAACATTATCGGGAACTACATCCAAAAATTTACTACATGACATGACACCAAAGCACAATACATACAACAGGTACATGATGGCCCTATTCCGGACAGCACTTATTCCTGTATATTTTATATTGGTTGAATTTTTCATATTCTATTAAAATGAAAGATTAACACCTAAATTAAAAACACGCTGAAGAGGATACCCCAATCCATTGCCACCCATCTCAACATCCCACAACTTAAACTTACTGAATACCAGAAGATTGGTTCCGCTTAAATAAAAACGACAGGAAGATAAATTAACCCGATCTATCCATTTTTTTGGTAGTTCGTAACCAATCTCCGCACTTTTGAAGCGTAAAAACGCATTATTTCGCAGAAACCAGGTGCTACGCTGATTGTTGTTATCGATAAGTATGTTTGACAGTCGTGGCCATGCCGCATTGGGATTTTGAGACAATTCTGTCCAATGGTCATCCGCAATAAATTGGGCCAAACCTGTTTCCAATATCTTGCCATCAGAAGAATGCTGACGGAAAGGTGACATGGTGGCGGCATCAATCCAAAACGAAGACCGTGCAGAACCTTGAAAAAAGATGGACACATCTAGATTTTTATATCCTGCGGACAACCCAAAGCCGTAATTTATTTCTGGAATAGTAGGGTAACCGATAGGTACTCTGTCGAGTTCATTGATGATATTGTCACCATTGATATCCTTGTATTTGATATCACCTGCCATATATTCTCCAAATTCTTGACGTGGAGAGTTGGCTACGTCCGCATCGTCGATAAACAGTCTTTCGGCCACATATCCCCACTGTTGTTTCACAGCGTTACCTCTCTTTGAAAGCCAATCCATATTAAGACGAGAGTATTCTGCTTCTTCATAATAGAGATAAGTCGAACGTGCATAAGTGAAGTTTGCTCTTCCGATCAACCAGGCCGTGCTTGAAAGATTGTGCTTGTAATCCAGTGAGGCATCTATACCTCTTCCCTGAGCTTCGCCCACATTGACCTGCGGCGTACTCCACAAGCCCATTTCTACAGGAATATCTGCTCTAGATTGGAGAATATTGCTCCTATATTCGTGAAACAGGTCCGCTATAATGTCTACTTTTCCATTAAACAGCCCCAATTCCAAACCTACATTCGTTTTACGAGCGATTTCCCATCCTATATTCGGGTTAGCATAATTTCTGATAAGTACGCCATTATGGTTAATACCATTGAAATTATAACCTGTAGTGAAATTGCCACCACCGCCAATGGTCACCTCCGAAAGATAAAAGAAGCGTTGTGAACCTATCTCATCATTTCCGACCAGGCCATAGGTACCGCGAAGTTTCAGTTTGGAAACGATCTCTTTCAATTCGCCTTTCCAAAAACTCTCTCTATCGACAGACCATCCTATGCCCACAGAAGGGAAGAAACCCCAGCGGTGACCTTTGTCAAACTTTTCAGACCCGTTGTAACCAAAATTAAATTCAGCAAAATAACGGTTATCGTATCCATAGGTAAGTCTTCCAGATAATCCGAGATTGCGCTGCGGCAGCGAAGCAGAAAGCGTAGCAGCATTTGCAGTAAGTGCGTTGCGGGCTATCCCTACCAACATTCCACTGACTTCATGCTTTGCATTGAAGGTACGGTTGTAGGCCAAAGAAGCCTCTCCATAAAAAGAACTCTCGACGGCCTTGTATCCGGGAGCATAGGTAATAAATTCGCTACCACCGGTAGGATTCAGTTCGGTCAGTCTATATTCATCCGTGAACCTGTTGTACTGACCTGGTAGGATCTGATAGTAAAAAGGGCTATAGGATCTGGTAAGGTCAAATCCGGATATTCGGGTTGTATTGCCCAACAACCTACCTGTAAGTCCTGGAACCAAAGCACCCAGATCTTGTTTGAGCTCCATCTGTGCCATCATCTTAGATCTACTTTCTTGTCGATACCCTCTCAACAATTCAGCATAAGGATTCATGTATGAATCACCCTCAAAGCCCCCAAATAGAATATGTCCAGCTCTACGGAAAAATTCATCTGGTTCGAAATAAGCCGGAAAACGGACAGGACTAACCTGCAGTACTTTTCTGTACATATCGCTACCACCTGCAATAGGACCATTATAATCATCGAATGTCCCGTGTAAACGGACAATGGCTTCTGTAGATGAGGTAAGGTTAATATTGATATTGGAGCGGAGCATGTACTGTTCATAATCGACATTACTGTTAAAATTGTTCCGCTCGTCCACTTTCAATATCCCATTGTCCTTTGCAAAGGAACCTGCAATATAATAGCGCGCCACAGTGCCACCACCCGAAATATTCAAATTCGCACGCTGGTTCATCGCCACATCCTTAGTGATCATATCCATCCAATCTACGGCGGGATACACAAATTGATTCCGATCGGCATTCATGGTAGCATCGATTTTATTATTCGAGTAGGGAGTCGATGCTAATGGATTGCGGGTAGATGCAGCTTCGTTTGCCAAACGCATATACGTAATGGGATCTGCCATTTTAATCGTAGAGGTAGGTTCTGAAAAAGAGTTTTCCATACGAACACTAACCCTGACTTTACCTTCTTTACCCTCTTTGGTCGTAATCAGTATCACTCCGTTTGCACCGCGTGCACCATATAACGAGGTTGCTGTCGCATCTTTCAGGATAGAAAAGTTCTGAATATCATCGGGATGCATCTTTGACAAATCTGTAGGAGTCACTTCCACATTATCTATCAATATGAGCGGATCGACTTTACCTGCCCCAAAAGTCGTCACACCACGAATAAAGAAATCCGCATTATCGCGCCCCGGCTCGCCACTGGTTTGGTAAGAAATCATACCTGCAATGCGTCCTGCCAAAGCAGTTGTCAGGTTACTGCTCGGCACTCTTAAATCTTTCGGAGAAACCGAGGTGATAGCAGAGATTACACTTTCTTTTTTCTGTGTTCCAAAGCCGACTACGACGACTTCCTCGAGACCTTCAAGGTCTTCTTCCATGCTGATCGTGATCTCCTGCTGATCACCTATCAATACTTCTTGTGTGATGTGACCTACCAAAGAGATCACAATGGTTTCTCCCTTACCGACATTGAGGACAAAACGACCGTTGAGATCCGTACCGGTTTTAAGGTGGCTTTTGCCTTTCACTGTGACAGTTACTCCCTGTAAAGGTTGCTTGGAGGCATTGGTCACCAACCCGGTCACCAGATTCTCCTGAACCGTGTTTGGTCTGTCTCTTTTGGGTGGAGCCTTATAAGCATTTGGAGTCTTTTTCTTTATGACAATTGCCTTCCCCTTTATGGTATAAGTTAATTCATTTGGTTCTAAAATCGTTTTTAACGCTCTCTCCAACGACACATTCTTTATATCGATATCGATGGCTGGCGTTTCTTTGATGATTGCAGCATTACAGATCACCGTATAGTTCGTCTGTTTTCTGATTTCTCGGAATATATCTACAATAGGCACACTTTTCTTGGTGAGACTTACCGTTTGGGCCAATACTCCTGCTTGTAGTTGAGATACTGCAACCAAAAGAAATAAAACAATCATCTTCATAATAAGCAGATATCCGTATCTAGGGAACAGCTTACCTGTCCCAATAGATAAAACGTAATTTTTCATTACCTTTGATTGGTTAAGTTTTTAAATGTTATTGCTTTAGTACATTTTCAAGAATGAAACCATCCACCGGGGAAGTGCCACCTTCTCCGGTTTTTCTAACAGTCTTGTATTCATCGAAGGTCTTGTTTATAGCTACTTCATCAGCTTTACCCTCCTTCCTTCAATCTTAAACTGAATATTATCGTCCGTCATTTTGATGACCTGCAACACTTCACTAAAGTTGTCATAACGAGATATAGATCCCCAGATAGATATATCCTGCACATCCGAAGCAATCTCTACCTCAATATCATACCATCTTGCCAATTTACGCATCACACTGCTCAGGCTTTCATTGTTGAACATAAATTCACCATTCTTCCAAGCTATACTTTCTGCTACATCTATGTTCTGGACCTGAATAGCATCTTCTTTTACCAAAGACTGCTGTCCCGGTTGGAGGACTTTAGATGTCCGATCTCCTAGAGACACCTTTACCTTCCCTTCTAGCAGCGCCACCGCAGACGTTGATTCTTCAGTATATGCATTGACGTTGAAATGAGTACCAAGGACCTCTATTTTTTCTTGCTTCGTCTTTACGATAAAAGGTTTTTGCGCATCTTTTGCCACTTCAAAATAAGCTTCTCCCTCCATTTCGACCATACGGATACTATCGGAGAATACCCGGGGATAGTGTAGTTTACTTTCTGCATTTAGCCATACTTTTGTACCATCCGACAAAGACACTTGGTATTGCCCTCCCCGCGGTGTAGCCAGGGTCAAGGTCATATTTTGATCCAATGCCTTCTCTTCCCACACCACTGAACCATCCTCATAAAGCAACCTATCCGCCACGATAATACCTCCGTAAGAAGAGCTTAATTCCAATTGTTTGCCATCCGATGTGGTCAGTATGGCTTTATTTGTCCCTGGAGAAAAACTTGCTGCGCTTTGCAGTGTCGTCTGCCCCAAACCTACAAAGCGATCACCAAGTACATAAAACGCTGCAAAAAACAGTACAGCTACCGAAGCCGCTATGACCGCTACCCGCTTGAAGCTTATGATCTGAGGCTTCCTTTCCTCTTTGATCCGGGATAATATGTCTTGCAACATGTGATCCCCTTTATTATCGATCTTTTCGTCATCGAATGACTTATACTGATCCAAAGCATCCTCAAGGTCATCCGGATTATCAAGGCTCTTCACAAAGTCAAGCAAATCGGGATATTTGGTCAAAAGCTGCTGCAACTTCTCGTTTGAATCGGGATGTATATCACCTTTTAGGTAGCTCTTTAAAAGGTGAACAGCTTGATTGATATGGTGCATGATATAGAGCCTTTATGATAGAAACACGATAGGAAAGGATATCTTTCATACTTTTTGAAGAAAAATCACAAGCAGCTGATTACTAATATGTTTTTTATACGATTTGATAAATAATGGAAAAAACATACAAAATGAAAATTTTATATCGATCGTCAATGTAAAGGTGAAAATTGACCCGGCTTGTCAGGAGGACTCATCAAAAAGAAACCACAAATGTCCAGTGTGATAATTCTTTCGTCAAGTACAGAGGGATTTGTAAGGCAAATGATCATTTGCCCCTATCATCAAACAAAAAACTGGGGTAAAAAAAACAATAGATAGAATGCATCTTTTATCTTGAGGGAACTCCGGAGCAAGGCGATCATTCTGGAACGATGTACGTACACGGCCGCAGGACTTATTTTGAGTTTTTTACCGATTTCCTCTACGGTCATATCCTCCAGATAGGTCATATTAAACACTTCACGTTGCTTTACCGACAGCCGACCAACCTCTTTATAGATCTGTTCCAACAATTCGGTTTGGACTATTTTGACAAACACTTCCGCATCCTCAAACAAATCTTCTTTCCATCTCTCTATTTCTTCGATATTCCACTTTGCCTGTGGTCGTCTCAAATGATTCAAGCAAGCATTCTTGGTAGAGATATATAAAAATGCTTTCAATTTTTGCATGGAGTCAAAATCCGCTCTCAACCGCCATACCTTAACAAAGGTATCAGAGACAATTTCTTCTGCAGTCTCACGATCCACAAATTGTGAAGAAAAATAAAGCAACGAACGCTTATAAAGACGGTAGATTGCTGTTAAGCCCTCCTCTTTTCCTTTTCTTAAATTATCGATCAATTGAGAATGATTCATGGATATATCTCTTCCGTTTTTAGGGATTTGAAACTTTCATAAAGCGAAGCTATTCTTATTATTAAGGTTGCATTTCTCCATTGTCTTCCTAATTTATAACCCACACCCCAAAACTAGAGAATATATTTTGTTCATAGACAATCTCTAATGTCAAAATAAATTTAATAACATCTTGATAACATAAAGATAACCCTTAGCGAAACAATGAAGTGACTCCGATTTACGTTTATAACTATTCGAAGTTAGTCAAGTCTTTTTATAAATACAAATCAGTGCACAAAAACCAGTAAGTCAGACAGGTCTTTAGGTTTTGAAAACCTTATAGGTCTTACCAAAAAGCCGTTTTATTTCCGTAACTTTGCAAGTTGTAAAAAATGTTCGAATGGCTAAGACAAAAGCAGTAGATTTAGTGGATCAAAATGAAGTAGAGGTCTTCGGAGCGAGAGCCCACAATCTAAAAAATATAGATGTATCCTTTCCCAGAAATGAGTTGGTCGTGATCACAGGGTTGAGTGGCTCTGGCAAATCATCTCTTGCTTTTGACACCATCTATGCCGAAGGCCAACGCCGTTATATGGAAACTTTTTCGGCCTATAGCCGTCAATTTTTAGGCGGATTGGAACGACCCGATGTGGACAAGATTTCCGGACTTAGTCCCGTCATCTCCATCGAACAAAAAACAACAAGCAAAAATCCCCGTTCTACTGTCGGCACCATCACCGAAATCTATGATTTTCTTCGCCTGCTCTATGCCCGGGCAAGTGAAGCTTTTTCCTATGTGACGGGCAAGAAGATGGAGCGTATGTCCGAAGACCAGATCGTCGACAGGATACTCGAAGACTTCAAGGAGGAAGCCATCCATATACTGGCGCCCGTGGTCAAGGGAAGAAAAGGACATTACCGCGAACTCTTCGAGCAAATACGCAAACAAGGCTATACCAAAGTGCGTGTGGACGGTGAAATATCGGATATTGTACCTAAAATGCAGGTAGACCGCTACAAGATACACGATATCGAAATCGTCATCGACAGGCTCAAAGTCTCGCAGGAAGACAGAAAACGACTTTACACCTCTGTATTGCAGGCCATGAAAGCGGCCAAGGGCATCATCAAGATCAGCAACAGAGAGAATACACGCGAGCAGTTTTTCAGTCGGTATCTGATGGACGCCGAATCAGGAATTTCCTACGATGAACCCCAACCCAATACATTTTCATTCAACTCACCTTATGGAGCCTGTCCAAAATGTGATGGGTTGGGCTATATTTTTGAAATCGACAAAAATATAGTTATCCCCGACCGTAAAATCAGTATACAAAAAGGAGCGATTGCCCCATTGGGTCCTCTACGGGAGTCCTGGAACTCCGCTATACTGAAAGCTGTAGCCCATAAGTTTGATTTTTCACTAGCCGCACCTATCGAAAAACTCAGCGAAGAGCTGATCGACACTTTGCTGTTCGGTTCCGAAGAGCCAATACCTCTGACTGTATCTTACGGTGCTTATGGTGCTCGGGAATACCGTGTCAATTTTTCGGGGCTCCTCAAAATGCTCGAAGAAATGAGCGGAAAACAAAACGACGATTCTCCAGCTTTGGAAGACTTCCGCACCAAGGTTTGCTGTCCTTCCTGCCAAGGAGCCCGATTAAAGCAGGAATCCTTGCACTTCAAGATCGATGGCAAAAACATCAGCGAACTGGCCGCAATGGACATTTCCACACTCATGGAATGGTTGGTCAATCTCGAAACACGCATGGACGAACGGCAACAGGTCATCGCTACCGAGATACTGAAAGAGATACGTGCGCGTCTCGGTTTTTTATTGGATGTGGGTCTGAACTATCTGACACTCGACCGCTCATCAAAAACGCTGTCAGGAGGAGAAGCCCAACGCATCCGCCTAGCTACACAGATCGGTTCACAGTTGGTGAATGTACTCTATATCTTGGACGAACCCAGTATCGGACTGCACCAAAGAGACAATGAGAGATTGATCAGCTCACTTAAAAATCTAAGAGATATCGGCAATTCAGTATTAGTCGTCGAACACGACAAAGACATGATCCTCAATGCCGACTATGTCATCGATATGGGACCTGCTGCTGGTATCAATGGTGGAAAAGTCGTCGCCAAAGGTACGCCAAAAGATATCGTTGAGGCAGATACCCTCACAGCTGCCTACCTCAATGGAAGAAAAGAAGTAAGCATCCCTCAACAGCGCCGAACAGGAAATGGCAAGACCCTTACACTAAAAGGGGCTACAGGCAACAATCTCAAAAATATTTCCCTGGACTTTCCACTAGGAACGTTGATCCTGGTAACCGGCGTCTCCGGATCGGGAAAATCCAGTCTGATTACCGGCACACTCTATCCAATCCTCAACAAGCATTTTTTCAGAGCCAAGTCTACCCCTATGCCCTACAAGAGCATCGAGGGATTAGAACACATCGATAAAGTCATCGAAATAGACCAAAGCCCGATCGGCCGTACTCCAAGGTCCAATCCTTCTACATATACCGGCGTATTTTCGGATATCCGTACGCTGTTTGTACAGTTGCCGGAAGCAAAGATACGAGGGTACAAGCCCGGACAATTCTCATTCAATGTCAAAGGAGGTCGTTGTGAAACCTGTCAGGGAGCGGGCATGAAGATCATCGAAATGAATTTCTTGCCCGATGTACAGGTTCCTTGTGAAACTTGTCAGGGCAAGCGATACAACCGAGAGACATTGGAAGTACGCTACCGGGGCAAATCCATATCCGATGTGTTGGATATGAGCATAGACGAAGCTGTGGAGTTTTTTGAAAATATCCCATCGATCTATCGCAAGATCAAGACATTGAAGGATGTAGGCTTAGGCTACATCACCTTAGGACAATCATCCACGACACTATCGGGTGGTGAAGCACAACGGGTCAAGCTGGCCACAGAGCTGTCCAAGAAAGATACCGGAAATACGTTCTATATCCTCGACGAGCCGACAACAGGTCTGCATTTCGAAGATGTCAACGTGTTATTGGGGGTTATCAACAGGCTGGTGGACAGGGGCAATACTGTCTTGATCATCGAACACAACCTCGATGTCATCAAGGTGGCGGACTGGATCATTGATATGGGCCCCGAAGGGGGAAGAAATGGCGGAAAACTTATCTTTTCCGGAACGCCAGAAGAGCTTGTCAAGCAAAAGAACAGTGAGACAGGTAGGTTTTTAAGAGAAGAAATGAGGTAATCATGTAGAGACGCCTTTAATGGCGTCTCCTACTATCCGTAGTGTTGGGCGAAGCGGTCACTACGGATCAACAATAGAATGGAGTCTGAGACTCCTTTTCATTTAGCAAGTTCGTAGAGACCCTACGGAACTCTACGAACAGTAAATCCGAAAAATCTACTCTTATTTCCAACTTGAATTTGGTATCCATCAAAGGACCACTCCAAATCCCGGGCGACCAGTACTTGCGTTTAATGATATCAATTATAGCTTGTGCGGAGCCGTAACCAATATCCTTGACGATTTCAAAGTTTTGAGGCTGCATTTTTTTGACCCAAAAATGAAGTTCAATATCGCCAACAGCCTTATTCTTTATAGCATCAAAGCTCCAGGTTATTTCGTTGATAATGCTATGATACAACAAACGAGGTGGAATGGGCAGTCCTTCTGCAGATATAAATATTCCTTGTTGAGCTAAAGAATCTGTCTGTACACGGGTGTATTTATGTGTGCTAACGGTAGCCAAAGGCTCCAAAGATATAGATGTAATCTGTGCCGAAGCAATAGACACATATATACCCAAAAAACAGATAGATATTAGAAACATTTTCATAATTGTCTTATATTCCTCTATTCCTCGCGGCTTAACCGCATTCTATTTTAGTACCAATTGAAAAAAGCCCAATCTTTCATCGTCCGTATTGCCGTAATATGTATTCCGAAAATAGAGCTCCTGATCTGATTTCCAAAAGACATCACCGATCGTACAAAGATCAAATGCTTCTTTGGTGAGATGCATAGGTACACCGGTACAAAACAGATATTCCCCCTCAGCCTGTTTTTGGATAAAATAGGAGGAGCATTCCTGTCCCGGAAACCAGCCGTTCAAACGATAACGCTTATTGGGCGAATGAACGATATAATCCGGATTTCCTACCTGCTCCACATCCATTAACCCATTCTTCAGATTAATGCTAAAATCCGAAGTATGGCCCCCTTCAAATAGCACGATATCCTCCGTCGGATAATATTTGACAAAGTATACATCAGAAAAAATTCCTTTTTGAAGGTTTTGATCAAAAACCTCCCCATTTTCGAACCGCACCATCGAAATCATCTGTCCATCCAACAGCGAATCAATGATACGCTGTCCGTCGTTCCAACCGCCAAAGACCACTTTTCCTTGAAGTATTTTTTTTGCCTGTTCGAAATCGGCAATGTAAGGAATCGTATCCTGTTCGACATAGAATTTTTGCCTTTGCTCAAAATACGAAACCGAATCAATCCGATAGATCGCGATCGTATCGTTATCAAAAAGCAGCTGCCTTTCCATATTTTTTTGTATCTGCAAGGTTTCTGCTTCGTTTCCGAGTGGAACCTGCTTATTGGAGGAGGCATTATGACAGCCCCATATCAGCATACTGCAAAAAACAAGATATTTCATCGTATTGAATAAGTAAAAGTTAATCTATTCCTCATTTGCTTCGACTGTATGTTGTACTTTGTTCAGACTACCATCTTCCCCCGGCTCCACCACCGCCCGAAGAACCACCACCAAAACTTCCACCGCCACCTCCTGATGAAGATCTGCCACCACCAGACGAACCGGAGCTCCCCGAACTTTCGCTTTTACGAGGGATAGTATAATATCCTTTGGACAGAAAGTAATTACAGTTCTGACAAGAATCAAATCGCTCGCCCTGACCGGAAGAAGAGTATGTGGCGGATTGAATGGTTCTCGTCTTGTTTACTTCTAATGTATAATAGTGACATTTCGGACATTCCCTAAACCGGGAACTTTTTTCCCAGGCAACCAGTTTGACCTCATTGGTTTTCCTATTCTTCCAAATCTCATAACGCAAACTCTTGACCGTTTCTTCCTTGATCTGCCCGTTATTGAGGTATTGTTTTGGTTTCGCTCCCCTATCAGCTCTATTTATACGTTCCCAGTCACCACTGTTATCAGGAGGGGTAAATCTTCCTGTATTTTTAGCAAACCTGTTAAAGATCATACCCAGATCGATCCATGCCAACGGTGTCAGCAGCATAGGGATAAAAAGGTAAGTCGTAAATCTTTTTAACGTACGCTGCAAGTCCTCCTCATCTTTAAAACTTTTGGTAATGGCCGATCTTCCATTTGTAATCTTCATGGCCAACACGATTGCACAGAAAATAAAAACGAAATAAGGCAGATTTTTAGCCTGATAAATTTCTTCCAGGTTGCCAAAGACAAAAAGAAAGACAAACAAGCTCACAAACATCAGCAACAACATACAGCCCATACCCCAAAATATCGGTGCAATCAGTTTTGGTTTCTTTTTAGTACCTTTTAATAATCTGGTAGCGACAAAATGGACGTACAAATAAAGACCTGTAAAAAGTATGAAAATAAACAGGGAGTTCATCAGTACCGGATTACGCGTGCTCCAAAAAGACATCGCTTCGGGCATCATGGATTCCAATTCGGCTATACTATCCGGAGATTTAAGAATATGCGAGATGAATTGTGATGCTTCTAACACACCTGTATCGTAGTCTTCCTGTCGAAAATAAGGCACAAGGTATTTTTCGCCCACCCTTTTCAGATAAGCATCGGGAAAGATACGTTCCATACCGTATCCCGAAATAAAGCGGTATTCCCGTCTATCTTTGGCGATAAAGAGCAATAAGCCATTATTTGATTCTTTTTTACCTATACCCCAGCTATTGAACAGTTCCAGCGCAAACTCAAAATCACTGTGCCCAACATAGTCATTTACAATGACGATAGCATATTCGGCACCCGTCAGGCTATCTATCTCTTGGGACATCGCGTCCAATGTCGCGACTGTACCATAACTTAAAATCCCATCCGGATTACTGACGAAATGCTCCTGTCCCCGATCCTTCGGGCTAGGTACATTCTGGACAGTGTATTGCCCCATTGCCGATACCCACATCCATATCCCGACAAGAGCGAATAAATACTTTTTATATAATGTTAGCATGAATCAATCAAATGATCATCATAAATGTAGGCATAAAAAAAGAAAAAAATTACTATTATTTTGTCATTCCGAGGTACGAGGAATCTATCTTTAAACGTATTCAAAACTATTTTCGATTCTTTCTTCGTCAGAATGACAAATTTTTCGCCTCCTTTCCTCTACTCCCTTCCCTCCTTTCATCCGTCTATAACTTTAATTGGCGTATATTGCCTATTGTTTTGATAGAATTATGATAAAGATCAACAGAGAAATAAATCGTTATGGTGTCCGTATGACCTTAGCATGTTTCATCATCCTGCTTGCCGTAAGCTGTAAATCCTCCGATCCGCAGCCGACCGATACAGCTCCGATAGACAAGACCACAGCTACATTTCCAAACGCCCGATGGGAAAAGATCGACAAGGCCGAGGACGCTGGTTTCTTATCGTCCAAACTGGATTTGGTCGCTCACCAGTACAATCAACATCAATCTGCGGCCTTATTGGTGATCTACAAAGGAAAGATTCTGTACGAAAGGGGGGATATCAATCACAAGTACCAGAGCCATTCCTTGCGCAAAAGCTTTCTGAGTGCGCTCTATGGCAATTATGTCAAAAATGGTGATATCAATCTCGATTGGACGATGGCCGATCTATCGATTGACGACAACGAAGGGCTTTCTGCTACTGAAAAACAAGCTACGGTCAGAGATTTATTAAAAGCCCGTTCGGGTATCTACCATCCTGCCCTTTACGAGTCCGAATCTATGGCAAACCAAAAACCCGACCGTCACAGTCACGATCCCGGCACATTCTGGTACTATAACAACTGGGATTTCAACGCTTTAGGCACAATCTTCATGCAGCAGACAGATAAAGATATATACCAAACTATATATAATGAGTTGGCTATACCCTTACAGATGGAATATTTTAAGGTAAGTGATGGGCAATATGTAAGCGGTACAGAATCGAGGCATAAAGCCTACCCTTTTCGGATAACGGCCAGCGATCTGGCACGGTTCGGCCTGCTGATGTTGAACAAAGGCAAATGGAAAAACCAGCAGATCATCCCCGAATCCTGGGTGGCCGAAAGTACACAGTCCTATTCGGATGCTTCCGCTTCCAACTCTTCCGGATACGGCTATATGTGGTGGGTCAACAAGTCCGGCACGACATATAAAATATTGTCCAATGCAGATTTGCCAGAAGGAGCTTACATGGCTGCCGGTGTCGGCGGACAGATCATGCTAGTCATTCCCCAATACGAGATGGTCATCGTACATCGGGTCAATACAGATGCAGGTCATAGCGTATCCAACGCCAATATAGGCAAACTGTTTCAGTTGATTTTGGACGCCCGATCGTAAACATTAGCCCATTTAAATAATTTATTTATCTTCGATAACGAAAAACAATACCACTATTAAACAATTTATATGCCTACAGAATCCATACAAGCTTTAATCACTGACGATACGATCGTATTCGGCATGCTCATGGCAATACTCGGACTGGTATTCTATACATCGAGCTTAAAAAACAAATTCGTCAAAAATTTTTACACGGTTATCCCCCCACTTTTATTGTGCTATTTTTTACCCGGACTGCTCAACTCTTTTGGTATCATATCAGGTCAACATTCCAACATTGGTCATATCAGTTCCAATTATCTATTGCCGGCTTGTTTGGTACTTTTCACCTTGAACCTCAATCTCAAGGAATTGTGGGCCATGCGAAAGAATGCCGGCATCATGTTCTTTGCAGGAACGCTAGGTATTATCTTGGGTGGACCTTTTGCGGTATGGATCATGTCATTGTTTGCACCTGATGTTGTCTCTGGTGATACCTGGAAAGCACTTGCTACCCTCGCCGGTTCGTGGATAGGCGGTGGAGCCAATCAAGCAGCCTTATACACGATACTGCAACCTTCTCCTGAAGAATTTTCGGCAACATTGGCAGTAGATGTATTTGTCGCCTATGGCTGGATGGCCATCCTCATTTATGGGGCAAGCAAAGCCAATGCCCTTAACAGGTATTTCAAGGCGGACAATTCTTCGGTCGAAGCATTGACCCACCGAATGGATGCTATTGCCAAAAGCAACGTCCGCCCTACAGAAGTCAAGGATATTTTTATCATGATGGCTCTGGCATTTGGTGTTGTCGCTATCGGTCATTTTGTAGCCGGACAGATAGCCGGATTTATCGAAATGAAAGCTCCGGAATTGTCCCGATTTAGCCTCACATCCAAATTTTTCTGGTTGATCCTTATCACGACACTGTTAGGAATAGCACTTTCATTTACACGTGCCAGGCAATACGAGGGGGTAGGTGCTTCTAAATTTGCCACTGTATTTCTTTATATCCTGATCGCATCTATTGGTATGCAGATGAATATACTGGCTATTCTGGCCAACCCCTTGTTATTTCTCGTTGGGATTATCTGGATTGCCTTTCACGCCCTATTATTGTTTATCGTTGCCAAGATCATCCGTGCCCCTTTCTTTTTCTACGCTATGGGTAGTATGGGCAATGTCGGAGGCGTTGCTTCGGCATCTGCCACAGCTGCGGCCTTTCATCCATCACTCATATCGGTAGCAGTCATTATATCGGTATTCAGCTACGCTATAGGCACGTATGCGGCATATCTATGTGGCATATTGATGCAGATGGTTGCGCCATAAATAGTAGAGACGCAATGCATTGCGTCTCTACAAAAAAAATCAAATACTATCCCAATCCGGCTGGACCAAACCTATGCCTGGAGAGGAAGATAGGCTTAATATGCCATTCTCTACTTTTACACCTTTGTAGGGATCATTGGTCACATCCAGATTGCCATCCAGATCGATCCAATCTGCCAAAGCTGTCAACTGCGCCGCAGCTGATATGGCACAGGATGTCTCGGTCATACAACCCAGCATCACTTTTAGACCTAAGGCTTTCGCGGTCACGGCCATCTTATATCCTTCACGAAGGCCCGTAGATTTCATCAGCTTGATATTGATACCATGGTAAATCTCCGATACTTCTTTCAAATCTGTAAGACGTTGAAAACCCTCATCGCCTATAATCGGCAAGGGGCTACGTTCTGTCAGCCAAGCATTACCAGCTTTATCCTCTTTCAACATGGGCTGTTCGACAAAAACAGTATTTTGCTCTTTGAGCCAGTGGATAAAGTCCAATGCCTGCTCTCTGTTATTCCATCCTTGGTTGGCATCGATAAAAAAAGGTTGATCACTCACTTGACGGATAGCTTCGATCAATTCTCTGTCCCGATCCGTGCCGAGCTTTATTTTCAAATATTTGAAATCCCTGTATTCCAAGGCTCTCTTTGCCATCACTTCCGGCTCGTCGATACCGATTGTCATCGATGTATGTTGGGATACCGTAGGGAGACCAAATAAGCTATGCACAGGGATATGGAGCAGTTTGCCAATCAGATCGTGCAAGGCGATATCGATAGCTGTCTTGGCTGCCTGATTGCCGGGAGCTACGCTGTTCACATACGCAAGAATAGTTTCCGTATCAAACGGGTTGTCAAACTGTGACAAGTCCACTTTGGCATAAAATGCCTGGGCTGTCTCCAAGGATTCGCCGTACAAAGGTGGCATGGACCCTTCGCCATAACCGTCTACTCCATCGTATGTCAGCTTAGTCAACACAACAGGAGCACTTTTGCGTGCCCCTCTCGATATCCGAAAGACATGCTTCAATTGCACGTCGTAGGGTTTGTATATTAGTTTAATCATTTTTTATATAGTTGTCAGTCGTCAGTGGTCAGTGGTCAGTGATCAATATCTCTTTGCTGATCACCAATGCCTGTCTACTGACCACTATTTTATTCTCGCTTCTAAGATCAATTTCAGCACCGGCGCAAGATCTTTTCCTCTATTGCCGGATATATCTGTGTTTACCCGACGTACCACGATCATATCATAATCCGGAATGATAATCAGATGGTGTCCTCCTGCACCTTGAGCGGCATATGATCCTTCGGGTAAATCCACTCCTTTATACAATTCATACTTATTAAAATCGCGAGCCACCCACCACATATAGCCATACCCCGATGATCCATATAAGGCAGCATCAGAATGGTAACGGGTACTTTCGGCAACCCATGCACTATCAATAACCTGCTTCCCATTCCAATTCCCCATATTGAGCATGAGCAGACCAAATCGTGCTAAGTCTTTTGCTGTTATATTAAAAGGATACGCCCTGTGTCTTGACTCCTTTCCACTAATATAAGTACCATCCGCAGGTACATAGTCTTCCATACCGATAGGCTTAGCTATATCTTCATACAATGCTTCAAAGATACGCTTACCGGTCTTTTGTTCAAAGATAGTACCTAACACATTAAAATCCCAATTGTTATAGTACCAATGTGTACCTGCTCGTACGGAAAAACGAGCAGGCTTCCGTCTCTTCATTCCCGAAGACTCATACAAAGCCGGATGGTACACGCCCGAACGTGCTTTAAGTAAATCGCGAACAGTGGCTTTTTTTTCTTCCTCGGACAATCCCTCGTTGTCATCAATGCCTAAATCAGCCATTGTTGCTTCCAAAGCAATGATTCCCTCTTGTACGTATTTGCCGTACATCGCACTCAAAACACTTTTACGCATAGAATGTGTATTGTATTTTCGGTCGACTTCTCCCCATTGGTAAGCTACCTTGCCGTTGACAACAATCATAAACGCTGAAGTATTGTCATTCTCGATTTGTTTCCTGACCTCCAACAATTTTTCTTTGGACAGCCCGGATTCTTCGGGATTTTTGACAACTTCCCATTTTTTGCCGGGGAATGTAGTTTTTCGTTGTTGCGCCGATGCAAAGTGCGAGAGTGGCAGAATAAATGCTATCAGTAAGTATGTTAGTTGTTTCATATTCTTTTTTTTAAGTAATGAAGTGATGTTGTTAAGTTTGACACCATTAACCTTAATTAACCATTTTCAAATTTCCAAATCACCTCATTTCCAAATTCTACTTCCTTTTCTTCTTCACGTTCTTTGGCGATTTTACCTCCAGCTCAATCAATCCATTATTGCTAAGCACGAGCTTGGTAATCCGAAAAATATGATAAGTGTCCTTATTTTCCGAACGGAATAGCAGCACATCACCTATAGTCATGTTGCGAACCCGTTGTCCCGGCCCATGTTTGCTCGGCTCGTAATTAGGCACCTCCATAATTTTATCGAACCATCTTTCATACAGTATCGCTAAAGAATCCGCAGATTGTAACGTATTAAAGATTTCCTGTGCTTTTTGATCGTTACCCATATTAATAAAATAGCCATTGTTACGATTGTTTCCCCAAGACAACAGCGCATCTTTAAAAGGGTTGCCGAAAGTCAAAAACCCTTGGCTAACAGGTACCATCAAATTGCCGCCTGTGTTGCTCCCGTACATATAGCCAAAGTCTATCCGCTTCGGGTTGTAGCCGGCTTCATCCAATGGATAAGCATGACGTTTGTCCAAGTCCACCATATTACCACCCAGCGGACTCCGTTGGGAATGTACGGTAAGTGTGTATACCCGGAGGTCGCTCTTCTGCGCATATACAGCTCCAAACATCCAAACAACCAAGCCCAACATCAATACACTTTTTATTAATCTCATATATCTGCTCCTTACTTTTCATTTTTTATCTACTATTAAAATTAGTTTGTATGTCCACTACTCAAACATATAAAAAGTCTGATCCGCCCCTAGGAAAAAAGGAAAAGCATTTTCCCCCATCACACGGCCTGCGGGATTGCTGTTCGTAAATACCACTACCCCTTCATCCTGATCGATATTCATGATAAAATAAGCCAAATATCCACTATTACTGCCACTATGATAGAGACTTGTTCCTTTTTCATTCTTATGAATGACCATGCCTAATCCACGGGACAGATGTGGATCATTTATTCCTTCTGGCCAGCTAGCTATCGTCGTCAGAAGAGCATAGGTTTCAGGTCTGAGTCCTTCGCCTTTCATGAGACCTCTCTTCATAAATTTAGTAAAATCCTTTGCGTTAGTAATCATCGTAAACGCACTATTGGGATTCTTTCCCGTCCAACGGGTCATAGGATCATCACTGACGGCTAAGGCTCCATCTATGACTCTATGCCCTCGCGTATTCTTCCCACTAAACACAGATGGCAACCATTCAAACGAAGTATTGACCATTCCAAATGGTTCAAAAACCTCTTCCCAGGCCATTTGTTGCAGACTCTTTCCGGTCAGATGTTTCAACACTTCCTGCAGGTAAGTAAATCCTTCGCCAGAATAACGATAATCTACACCAGGAGTATAATTGTCTCCAGGTTCTAATATAGACGTCCACCACGCAGTAGACTGTACGGTACCTACCCAATTGGGATATCCGGTTAAATGAGCCAAAACATGTCTTGCTGTAATGAGACCGTTCTTCGGATTGTTGGCTCTTGCCACACGATCATAATAATAATACTCATGTAACGGGCGATCCAAGTCATATACACCTTTGTCATACAACCTTAAGAAGACATAGGCTGCCACAGCCTTGCTTACCGAAGCCGCTTGAAAAACATGGTCTTCCGTCAGCGGAGTCATCGAATTGAGATCTGTCACTCCATAGATATATGAGTCCACTTGATCACCCTTGATATAAGCGATCTGCACCCCCGGTATACCGTTGCTCTGTGCTATACTGGCAAGCTCTTCTGGTAAAGGTTTAACCGGATCGGGATTAGGTTCGGGATCGGGATCAGGGTCAGGATTCGATGTCTCATATCGATCGGGGTTCTTTTTGATTGTGAGTTCATCTTCTATACCGCTACTGCAAGCCTGCCACACAACCATTTGTCCAGTCAAGATCAGAAACAGTATTATTTTATTATATTTTTTCATTATCCTATCGATTTAAAGATTGCTTTAATTCTTTTTATTTCTCTTATTGACATCTAAAAACTACGGGGTATCTTCCACGTAATGACTACCTTGCCCTGATGGGACTCTTCCGTTCGCTGCACTAGACCGATGGCGTAAAAGTTTCTGTCTTCAGATCGAAATAGGATCACATCCCCTTTTTCTAAACGGATCAAGTTATCGATCGGACCATTTTTTCGATGCTGGTAGTTCTCAATTTTCTTGACATTCTGTTCTGCTTCCGTATACCATGATGTCAAGTCAGACAACGTCCGGCAAGCAGAAAACTTATCCTTCGTTTCTTTTGCATTCCCCACATTGACGAGTACCCCCCTATTCTGGACATCCCAACCCTCTTGTATATTGACTTTGAAGTGCTCACCAAAAGATGCTATACGGTTGCTGGATGGAAGCATGAGATTGACACGTGTATTGCGACCGAACAGTACAAACATATCTATACGCTCCGGTTCGTAGCTCGCACCGATCAAATCAAACGTCTTTCGGGACTTCAGATCCAGAAAATTACGGGCAGGATCAGCATTTTGAGCTGTTAGCTTGGCCGTGTATGTCCGTAAGGAGACCTCCTGTGCCTGCGCTATACTCAAGGAAAGTAAAAGAATACACAAAATTATTTTTTTCATACTCCAACTATTATTCGTCGTGTGCATATTTTAGCGCCACCTTACACATCCCCGTATTATTATCTACCTCCAATACCTTCAGAAAACCTTGGGTCTCATCGGTAGCATTGCGTATGCGCATCACAAAGCCCGGAACTATACTAGAACCTGTATAACGAGAATTCCAGCCCGTGCCACCAATATAGTCGCCGTATGCTTGAAGCGCTTCATTATTGTTTCGGATATCCTCAAAAGTATATCCGGGCAGGTACTTGGCATGGTTATCTATACGATACAGGTGCATCGCATTTCTTCCCGGAAGTGTGTTGATCCAGTTCCATAGCTCAGGTCTGTAAGTAGAACCTATATAACTGCTGGTCATCGTATAGAAATTTGACGTTATGCCATCAAAAACATGCAACAAGGTAATCTGCGATACATCATCATTTTCCAGATCCTCAGCTTTATACACTTTTCTGCGGAACAGGTCGATATAGTTTTCGTCTGTATTCGGTGCGCTAACCTCCAACACCAAGGTATCTGCCTTTAGTGCCGGATTTTTCAGTGGAAGATCGGGTTTCTGAAAGTATATTTGCTCGCCCATATCCGACTTGACCAACATGTTCATCGTTCCGTTTGCGGATGTCGCTATATTTTCTATATAAATAAGGCTCTTGATCTTGCGGTTAATCCCGTGAAACAATACGATATCTCCTTTTTTGAGATTGCCCAATCTTTTGACCGGTTGTACTTCATTACCTTCCCTGATCGTCAATATGTTGAGCAGGGAATCGTATCCCCGCTGTACATCTGCGGTAGTGGAGAGAGCCTGAAACCAACTGACATCTTCGCTTGACGCATTGCTATACAGATATAGTTCGCCTTTGTTTTTGTAGGGGAAGACATGTTCCACTTCCTCGCCCACCTTACTAAAGGAGACATTTTTGGCATCCATAGCCAACAGGTTGTTGCCAGAAGTAGAGCCATACGTATAGGCTAGATCCACTTCGTGATAATGGTCTTCCATCTGTTCAAACGTGTATATGATACCCGATCGCAGATCCATATAGCCACCGGTGCTGTTGTCGCTCCCTCCCGGCTTGAGATAAATTCTGGAAATATCGTCTCCACTCTTAAAAAACTCTGTAACAATACTGCCCTCGGATATAGCCAATTCCTTTTCACAGGATACTGTCAACAATGCCAAGAAGGCGAAGACAGCGTAATATTTTATTTTGATATGCTTCATAATATTAAGATTAATCCAATGAATTGTAATACTTGACTTCCAAAACTATCTTACAGTCTCCTTGACCTGTCGGTGCTTTATCTATATTTTCAGAAAGCTTAAACACACCATAGGTACCATCTGTAAAATTTCTCGTCATAAAGACATGACTTGCTGTTTGATTATTCCATGAATGACCGCTTTGACCACTCACACCTGCATTCAGTACATTTTCGTAGTATTGCTGTAGTGCTTTGTTGTTACGTCGGATATTTTCAAACATATAATCCCCCGTATATATTGGAAGACTTGAAACTCTGATAAAGGATCTGACATCTGCTAAATCTGGTCTGATTACTCCCCCTGGTCTGAAATGAGCAAACAAAAGGTCATGGTAGGTTTCTACCACAGATGATCTTGGAGTTGTAAATCGATGGTTGCTACCCAAAAGATTGAATATAAGAACTATAGACGAATAGTCATCTACTATTCCCTCAGGATATCCACTTAAGTATTCGTCACGATAGCGGGTATACACCTTTTGGTTCCTGAAGTCATAAAAAATAGCAACATCCCTACCTCTATCAAACGTGACCTCTATTTCATCCGCATAATAGTTTCCATTGGCATTCAACAATCCTCCCATCACCGGATCCACTTCCTGCAATTGCGTGGCATCGCTTTTGATAATCAACCGACACTGCGAACCTGTACCTGTTGACAACTGCTGCTTGACATAAATGATACTGGAAATATTCCTCGTTGTAGATTTGAAGATGAAGATCTCATCTCCTTTTACATCACGGTATCTTTGTTGTCCGTCCTCAGGATCGGCCGATAGTACCGTGATCATGGAATCCACCACAGCGCTGATACGAGCAGCCGACTTAGCTCCGTTGAACCACTCCACATCCCGTGGCTGTACATCTTCCAGACGGTAGAGTACCCCCGCATTTTTATGCCGCCATCCATACTGTATATCCTCACCGTATGCATTGACCGACAGCTCTCTCGATTCGGGCAGGGCGATGTTGCTGTTGGTCGCATTGCCAAAGTCCAGATAGAGCATATCTACCGCATGTGAATAATTGTGTGCATCGGTACCACGGTACACTTCTCCTGTTGCTAGATTAACCCCACTTCCTCCCATATCAATGTCTTCTGCTGTCATGAAAGCCACGGCATGGACATAATCTTTTGGATCGTTCGGATTTTCACCTCCGGTACCTTCATCCCCATCCTCAATAGGTGGTAACACACGCTCCACGGTATCTTCGGGAGGCAATTGTTTGTCTTTATCACAGGACAGCATCATGCTTGCCATCCATGTTGCCCCAAACAAGGCAGTTATATAAAATATTTTCTTCATCATATCATCCATTTAAGTCATTATTTTTGAACCTTGTACTCAAACCTCATTGTTCTTTCTGCCCCGGGGACACTTCCATCCGGTATAGCGTCCAATACCCGTACCACGGCATAGAAATCGTGCGTGGATGAATACACAAATACGAGATCCCCTGTTTTCAATGACCGGACACGCTCACCGGGCCCATAGGTGGCCGCTGCTCCATGCCTGGTACCGACGTTGGCCTGCGCATCCAAAACAGCGGTTTCAATGTCACTTGCAGAAGATATATTGTCGAAGATCGCATTATCGGCAGGTTGGATATCGGTATAACGTACCACTGAACCTGTCGGTGCGACCGACCAATTCCGGATACGGTTGTAGTAACTATTCCATGCGGTAGACATGCTCGACAAGCCCGGAAAAACAAAGTTGGCAAAGTTACTTCCCGAGTGGAAATAAGCGATGGTCGCTCTATCCGAAAATAGTGCAGCAGCTTCCCAATTGTAGATATTGCCGGTCTGCATATCCAAGAAACAGCCCTTATCCGGGTTAGCATCCCCTCCAAGTGTCAAGTCGGTGATATGTAGATAATCTCCTTGATCAACCACTACATTCGGATCCGGTTTCAGTACGGCATCACTCATCGGAATACCAATCATCCTATAATTGGGCGATACCTCTACTTCACTGTTTCCAAGCAACTCGACAACCAACAATTTGCTGCCTGCGATTGTTGGCAACACTTCTACCTGTAAGTAGCCAAAGCTGGAATGGGGCGATACAGTCAGGCTATTGCCGGTCACAAACCTAAAGTCCTGCCCCTCTACGGCCGTACTCTGTTCGTCCACGATGCGATAGGCTATTTGCTGCGGCACGGCAGACTGCTCACCGAACATATTGACACGGTAGGATACTACGCCATGCAACTCAAAAATATGTCCCAATACAGGATAGTTTCTTCCCGTCGCATTGGAATTGACGACCGCATCTTCAAACTCGACGGTTTTCTGCGTGATCAGGAAGTCCTCGTTGTAATCCTTGAAACATGAGGTCAACATGAACACCCCCATTAATATGATAATAATCTTTTTCATCTTATCTAATATCTTTTGTCTTTCATCTAATATCTATCATCTAATACCCTCTGTTCTGTCTGATCATTCCTTCCGATGCATTGACCTCACGAAAAGGAATTCTGGCCAGGATTCGTGGATCCGTAAATGGTAATGTTCTTCCAGACTTGACGACGTTACGGCCCAACCTTTTCAGATCAAACCAACGGTGTCCTTCGAATGCAAATTCCAATCTACGCTGCAACAAGATTTCCTCAAACAAATCTGATCCTGATTTTGTCGTAGCCGCCAATCCGGCCCTCTGCCTGATCGTATTTACATCATCTCGTGCAAGCCCAGGTTCATCCAAACGAAAATAAGCCTCTGCACGGTTCAAGTACAGTTCGGACACCCTTATCACCGGTACATTGTCTAGATCCTTCACACCTCCACGACTCATAAATTTAGTCATCTCGTTACGATTGACATTATTACCCAGCCCCTTGATTATCAAACCCCTCCTTACATCATCATTTGTATACAAGTCCATTAAGTCATCGTGTACTGCAAGACTGCCGTGCGTAGAGGGAATCTGATCCTGTAAAAAGGCACGCGTCGTAAATGTAGCACGTAGGGAGTTATTCGCCCCCACGTTTTCGTTGACATTGAATTTGATTTCGAATATTGACTCCGGATGGGTTTCTGCTCTCCAAGCATTGATATAGGATTCGTTTGTCTGAAAAGAGTTACCCACATTCGCCAAAGCTTCATTTGCTTTGTCCACCACAGTCTCATAATCTCCCCTGAACAGCGCTACCCTGGAATAGAGTGCATTAACCGCATCCAGTGTGACACGGTGCGGTCTCTCTCCTACCGCGTTGCGAGATAACTTGGCATAGGCACTATCCAAATCTTTGTAAATAAAATCATACATATAGGCGATCGGAGCCCGCCCGACGAGTACAAGGTCATTGATATCGATTACTCCTTTTTCGTAAATAGGGACCGTCCCTCGGTCATTGGCTCCTATGATGGCCGTGGGGTCATAGCCATACACCGTCGACATATTGAAGTACAACAATGCCCGTATAAAATGTACCTGACCGGCCCACGCGTCTTTCCAGGACGCCGGAGCATCGATACGATCTATGGCGTCCAGCACCAAATTAGCTCGATTGACACCATAAAAACCCACCTCCCAAGGGTCTAAATGCGCCCCTAGATTATTGTTCCACTCATTACGCAGACCACTGACGTTTGTATGCACCGCATTGTCTGCCAATGCTTCGGCAACAGCTATCAGATCCCTACCATAGAGATTGACATCGCGCAAGGTGGCATATACACCGAATACTCCCGCCTGAATATCTTCCATCGTCTCCAGAGCAGTCCAGGAAGGAATGGATTGTTTGGGGTCGACCTGTATTGCTTTTTTACAGGATACCAATCCTAAAGTGAACCACAGCAATAAGATTAAAAAACTATATATCTTCATTTCTTTTAGAATTTAAATTGGACTCCTAAATTGTATGTTCTCGTTTGTGGTACGATACCGGCATTGGATTCAAAATTGCTTTCATCGATGTAAAACTCCGGGTCGTATCCCGTCCATTTGGTCCAGGTCATCACATTCAATGCCTGAAAAAACACCCGTGCATTAGATATTTTCAGCCTACTGGCAAAACTAGATGGAATATCGTAGGAGAAGTTTATATGCTTCAAACGGATATACGAAGCATCCTCCAAAAAGCGTGTGGAAGATCCATCTGCAGCCAGCGCATTAAGTTCTGTAGCACCGTCTATCGGACGGGGTACCGACGTGATCTGTCCGGGTGCAGTCCAACGGTTGTCATAATACCACACCGCGCCATTGACCAATACATCTCCTTTTCGGGACATGATACGTGCCATATTGTTGTACAGCTCTCTCCCCATATCGTAATGCAAGAGCACATCCAACTGGAAAGATTTATACTTAAAGTTGTTGTTCCAACCGCCATAATAATCGGACAATCTATTGCCTCTGTCGCGCAGCGTATAACTTTCGGATCCCTGTGCACCCGGCCTGTAGCTGTAGCTTCCGTCAGCAGCATACCACATCGGTCGTCCGGTGGCCGAATTGACTCCGGCATACTGATTTAAGAAATTCGTATGTAAGGAATAACCTACCCTAATTGAAGCCCTACCCGGCAATGAGGCCAGATCTCCGTACAGTTTGGTCACACGATTTTTGATAAAGCTGATATTGAATCCGGAGGTCCAGTTAAAACGGGAAGAACGTACCGGATTGACATTGATTTCAAATTCTATCCCCTCGTTTTTCACTTCACCTACGTTGCGGCTGATCTCTGCATAGCCACTGACCCATGGAATAGGCTGTGTCAGCAGCAAATCCTTGCTAATCCTTCGATATACTTCTACGCTACCATAGATTCTCCTGTTCAGCATAGAGTAATCGAGGCCAATATTGGTCGTCGTATTGCGCTCCCATCTCAGGTCATCATTACCCAATCGAGTGGGTACAGTACCTCCCTGCCCATCGTACTGGGTCGTACCGTACAGCGAGCGGGCCGTAAAGTTTCCGATCCGGTCGTTTCCAGTCTCGCCATACCCTACCCGTAGCTTAAGCTGATTGAGCCACTGTACACTTTTCAAGAAATCCTCTTGGGCAGCATCCCACCCACCGGAAATCGCCGGAAACCATCCAAATAGATGATTATCGCCAAAACGTGAAGACCCGTCATAACGTAGAATCCCACTCAACATGTACCTGTTTCGGTAGTTATAGTTGACCTGCCCAAATACCCCCATACGTCGTACAGCCGTATAGGAACCCGTTGCACTATTGATCGTAGAGGCTGACTGCAACGTGCGAAAGCGATAGCTTGGAAAACCATCCCCTTGCACCCTAAAAGTTTCGGTAGAATAGGTTCTATATTCCAATCCTCCTAGCGCCGTAACCTTATGGTACTTCGCAAAAGTCTTGTTATAGGTCAGATGATGTGTGGTTGTAAAAGAAACCGGATAACGTTGATTGATGGTCAATATACCTCGCCTACCTTGCGCCTCATTCGTTCTTGGGTCCTGAAATTGGTTATCGACATTGACGGAGTAATGGACACCTATATACGATCTCAAATTAAGATTTTTCTTAATTTTATAATCAGCTCGTAACCTCGCCAATAGCGTGTTGGTCTTGCCGATGTAGTCATTCATATCAGCAGCGGCAATAGCATGATATCTAAAAGTACCCGGAAATCCTTGAGGATTCAAGTTATACGATCCATCGCTATTATAAATAGAAAGGAAAGGCAACATCAACGGTGCACTATATTGTGGAGAAGACAGATATAGATATGAACCACTCGTACCTATCGCACCTTCTTGTTTTAGCATAGTCAGATCGGCATCGGCACGAAAAGATAATCTACTATTTACCTGATGATTGAGTCGAAGACTGGCGGTTCCGCGTTGAAATTTCGTCCCAACTACGCTTCCTTGGTTATTTTCATAAGATGCTGCGACACGAAAGGTGGTACGCTGTGCTCCTCCCTGTGCCGACAGGTTCAGTACACTAGAAAGGCCGTTCCTGAAGGCAGCACTCTGCCAATCGTAGCTAGGCAACGCCATAATTTCGGCATCTGTCATACCTATAGGCAACTGTAATTCATTCAGCACTTCACTACGAACCTGTTCATAGGAATATTCGGGATAATAATTCCGCTTGGCCTCCATCCTTCCTTGAATAAACTGTTGGGTATTCATGGTTTCGATCAACGGCATGGGGGTCACCAGCCCTTGGTTATACTCTACATTGACTACTGTAGGACCAGCTGCCCCACTTTTGGTCGTGATCAGCACGACTCCATTGGCCGCCTGTGCACCATAGATAGACGCCGCTGCGGCATCCTTCAACACTTCAATAGATTCGATGTCCTTGGGGTTCAAAAAAGACAGGGGGTTGCTGGACGTGACCGTACTTGCATCTTCCGAGTTGACTGGAATCCCATCTACAATATATAGTGGATCATTGCCTGCGGAAATGGAACCTTCGCCACGAATCTGTACACGAACTGCCCCACCCGGAACACCCGTTGCCGAAGAAACATTTACTCCAGCCATACGTCCTTGCATCGCTTGGTCGAAAGTCTGGATCGGCATACTTTCAATATCTTTCGCTTTGATCTGCGATATGGCCCCGGTTATTTCCCGTCGTTCCTGTACCGTATAGCCAGTCACAACGACTTCATCGAGTTTGCTTAGTTCCTCCTGTAGTTCGATGTCAATCTTGTCGACTACACCGATATTGACTTCCCGGGTACTGTACCCTAACATCGTGAAGATCAAAGCAGCATTTTTGCGCACCCTTATCTTAAAATTTCCGTCTTTGTCCGTGATAGCCGAAGAACTACTTCCTCTTTCACGTACGCTGATACCCGCATGGCTTGCATCCGCCTGCTTGCCAGCCAGTCTTACCCTACCTTCGACCGTAATGATCTCTTGCAACGGAGATGCTGCAGCTATAGCAGGCACATCTTCTTTCTTCCGCTTGACAACAATCGTTTCTCCCACGATGTTGTACGTATAGGGTTGTCCATCGAAGATTTTGCTCAACGCATGCTTTAGGGATATATTTTTGGCATTGATGGTCACAGGGACATCCGACACGATTGCTCCACCTTCATACCAGTTGATGTACTTGCTCTGTTTCTTGACCTCGTTCAGCGCGTGCTGCAACGAAACCTTCTCTAATTTTAAATTCAACTGTTGGGCAAACAAAGTATTCGCCGCAGCGTACGAAATTGACGTGACCAATAACCATGTAATGACCCGTAATCGTAACGGAAACCAACGTGAATATGGATTTCCCTTCTTTTCATAATGTGCCAAACGATTTGGCCGATTCACAAAAGTAATCTGCATACTTTATAATTTAGGTGTTATTTACTACTCTATTCCTTTTAGCTTTTCCAAAGTTTTAGCCTATGGAAAAGCTAAACAATCGACACTATTTACCACTCACGATAAGCCGTCTATCTCCCTCCCGCTCTATTTTGACCTGATAAAGGCCCATAATCTTGATAAACTCTTCCAATGTCGTTCGGGAGGAGATACCTCCGGTAAACCTTCTAGTGTGATTGTACGATTCATATTCCACTTCCACATCATACCACCGGGCCGCCTTCTTCATAATGGACTTGAGATCAAGATTCGTAAATGAGATCAGCCCTTCTTTCCATGCCACGATATCTTCCAGATCAACGGTTTGAAGAGAAATCTTATGGTTGTGCTTGTTTATCGCCCATTGCTGGCCAGGTACCAGCGTCCTGCTTGTTGCAGGCCTCTCCTCGCCATCTTCAGTGGGAGCAAACACAGTTACTGACCCTGTGACCAGCGTAGCCGTAGATATGTGTTCATCCGGATAGGCACTCACATTAAAGCTCGTACCAAGCACCTTGACCACTGCATCTTTCGTCTTGACATAAAAAGGTCTGGAAACATCCCTGGTAACCTCAAAATACACTTCGCCACTGACCTCTACATGCCGTTCGTTCCAGGCAAACACTTCTGGAAAAGAAATCGAAGACTCCGAATTGAGCCATACTTTAGTACCATCCGACAGCACCAATTTAGATTGTTTTGCTTTCGGCACATGGATCGTATGCATATGACGGCTTGCGTTCAGCTCATCCCACTTATTGACTTCAGGCTTGTACACGATTGTACCATCCTCCTCTTTACTGAGATTGATCTTATCGTAGGAGAATGCTTTGCCGGACTTTACACTGTCTAGATTGATCATTGCTCCCGAACCAAGCTGCACATAGGCATCATACATCCCTATCCCCTGTTGCTTGGGGTCATTGAGCATAAACAAGGGATATGAAGGCGCAGCGGTCCCTGGTTTTTTTTCTTTAAATAGATTGCTGAAATAGATTGTCGATAAAGTAGAGAGCATCAGGAATACAGCTACAGAAGCCGCTACCGACCATTTGGCCCATTTTATCTTTTGTACAGGAATATCTTCGGCCGCGATATGTTGCCATATCTGTTGCAGGTCTTCTTCCAAAATCCCTTCTTCCGGTAGAGACACGCGCTCAAGACCAGCATGGTAATTATACCATCCTTCTACAAGAGCCTTTTCCTCACCGGAGGCTTTACCTTGCTTATACCGTTTAAGAAGTCTATTAAATTGGTGCTTTTTCATGTCTAGTCATGTCAGTTCTGCCGAACTTCCATATGCAAGACGGACATCAATACGGTAGGGAGTAGATAAAAAGAAAAAAAATGAAAGAATCTCTATTTTTAAACCTCGAACGTAGGATTTTCAAGGCATTATTGACTTGTTTTCGTACGGTAGTTTCGGATATGCCGAGTTTTTCGCTGATTTCTTTGTGGGACAAGTGTTCTTTCCGACTCATCTCAAAAACCAACCGCATCCGCTCAGGAAGGGCATTTACCTCGGCTTCTATGAGCGACCTGAGTTCCTTTTCATAAAGAATACGGTCGGGCACCTGATAGCTATAATGCTCCACATAAAATGCCATGGAGTCTAAATATTTATTTTTGCTCTTCTGTCTAGACATCCTGTCGATGACCCGATTTCGGACAGAAGAATACAAATAGGCCGATATATTTTTAATAAAGAGCGAATCTTTTTTTGACCATAAAGCCACAAATACTTCCTGAATCAGGTCCCTGACTTCTTCCCGATCACCAAGCATTCTATAGGCGTGCGCATACAATACGCCCTTAAAGCGATGGTAAATTTCTTCATAGGCACCCCTGCTCCCCTCTTTGACAAGTTCAAATAATTCTTCATCGGAAAAGGTGTCTAATGCTATCATTTACCTTATAAAAATCTTTCTTTCTAGGATCTGTATTTAGCTCACTTACAAGTACGATCAACGAAATAAGCTATAAATCATGAGTTAGTTTTGTATAGAATTATCGTCTAATATCTGATTTTATTTTTTATTTACCAATTTATTTTTGGGCATTCCCAAAGGATTTAGACAAGAGGAAAGACTGAAAAGACATAAATCAAGACTTCCAAAGTCTTATCGTCGTGGTGACTTACTAGACTTTGGAAATCGCTATTCTGTGATCGCCAACAGCCTGTCTCTTAACAATAGACAAGCGCCTATGGGTGCATATTTTTCGCCATGGGTGGATATAACGATTTTGGTGTCTTTGTTGACAATAGACAGCGAATATTTGTTGATAGAATTCTTCAGGGGCAGACTCAAGTACTCCTCAGACTTAGCCAACACTCCTCCGATGATGATCAGCTCGGGATTGAAAATATTGATAAGGGCTGCTAGCCCACGTCCCAGCTTTTCTCCGATTTCATTAATGGCTTCGATGCACAGGGTATCGTCTCTCTTTGCCGCATGGATGATATCATTCAGACGAATGTCTTCGATGGTGCTGAATTTCTTAGTAAGAATACTGGTTGCACCGGTTTCGATTGCTTCTATTATTCTTTTTCGCAGTGCATGGCCAGAGGCTTCCGTTTCCAGACAGCCCTTCTTGCCACACTTGCAGATAATATCGTTGTCGAATATGGGGATATGGCCAAATTCTCCCGAAAACCCGGATTTGCCATAATACAATTGTCCATTGATCATAATGCCTAGACCTATTCCATTGTCGACATTGATGAATAACGCATCTTTTTCGTTGGTCACGATACCGCTTGAAAACTCGCCATACGAAAGGGCTTTGGTATCGTTCTCAAGAAAGGTGTGTATACCGAGTTCCTGTTCGAAAAAATTGGACAAGGGATCTTCGTAAAAATTGAAATAACTGTACGAATACCCGGTTCTGTAATTTATTCTTCCCGACAGATTGATACCGATCCCTAATATTTTTTCCCGTTTGATATGGAGCTTTGAGATAAAATCTTTTATTTCTTTACAGATGTCGTGCAGGGACTGCTCGCTGTTTTCCAATTGGAAGGGAATTTCATCTTTGCTGGCTACCAGTTCTTTTTTCATATTGATCATGGCGATCGAGATATAGTCGTGACTGACCTGCGCACCGATGAAAAATGCCGAGTTTGCTTCTAAGCCATAGTTATTAGGCTTTCTTCCTACATTTGATGTCTGTTTGCCATAATCCTTTACTAGGCTTTCTTCGATCAATTCATTGATGGATTCGTTAATCTTGGGAATACTGACGTTAAATTCTTTACTTAGCTCAGCAATAGTACCCAGCTCATGGACGGCAAAATAAGCCAATATCTTTTTCTTCAGCCTAATATTTTTATAGGCTACGCCACTGATATTGGCATTGTGCAGATCGGTAAGGAAGTTTGAACTCATTTTGTTAAATAAAAAACTTTATTAATGAAGCGGTTAAATATAGCAAAAAGTTATTTATATGGACTACTCCATGCAAAATAGGCACTTTAAAAGCCCAGCATTATTAAATCTTTTTTAAAACCCCATTCGGCCCAAAGTAATCAACAGATAAAATAATTATTAAATTTTTTTAAAAACTAATTTTGTTTTGATGATTTTATTTAATAAAATTGAACAATATTTCCTGCTATAAGGAATATACGCTCTTGATAAGATGATGATAAATATAACAATAACCAACTTTAGACATATATCGTGAGACAAGATAAATCAACAACACTCCATCCTATTTATTGGATTCCTACGACTTGGTTTGCTATGGGATTACCTTTCGTAGCCTTGTCGGGAGCAAGCTCAATCATGTATAAAAACATGGGGGTATCCGATACACAAATTGCCTTTTGGACATCATTGATTATGCTTCCCTGGACCCTGAAGCCATTATGGGGACCGTTTCTGGAAATGTATAAGACCAAAAAGTTCTTTGTATACATGACTCAGGTGTTTACAGGAGTACTGTTTGGATTGGTCGGTCTCACTTTACAATTGGATCATTTTTTCAGTTTTTCGATAGCTGTATTGACGATTATTGCCATTAGCGGAGCTACCCATGACACAGCAGCCGATGGCGTATATCTAAACGAACTGAATGCAAAGTTACAGGCCAAATATGTGGGCTGGCAAGGTGCTTTTTATAATATAGCAAAGGTTTTTTCGGGGGGAGCACTGGTCTATTTGGCCGGGCAGTTGGAAGGAGAGATAGGCATACGGAATGCCTGGATGATTGTCATGTTTGTCTATGGCGCCATCATGTTGATATTGGGGCTGTATAATATGCGTGTCTTGCCTTCGTCCCAAAGCGTGGTGCAAACAAGTTCTTTGAAAGAGGGTTTTCACACGCTAAAAGATGTGATTATCACCTTTTTTCAGAAAAAAAACATTTGGTATAGCCTCTGTTTTATTGTGCTTTACCGTTTTGCGGAAGGACAAGCGATCAAGATTATCCCACTTTTTTTCAAAGCTTCTCGAGCTGATGGTGGTTTGGGGCTGAGCACCTCCGAAATAGGCTTGTTGTATGGTGTATTCGGATCGATCGCTTTTGTGCTAGGCTCTATTGTCGCCGGATATTATGTTGCTAAAAGGGGGCTGACCCGAAAGACCTTGCTTATTCTGTGTGCCGTTTTCAACCTGCCTTTTGCCGCTTATGCATTTTTGGCTATAGCCATGCCGACAAATCTTTATACTATCGGTGCTGCGGTCGTAACCGAATACTTTGGGTATGGATTTGGCTTTGTGGGCCTTATTCTGTTTATGATGCAAAACATAGCACCTGGCCCCTATAAGATGGCCCATTATGCTTTCGGAAGCGGTTTGATGAACTTAGGTTTTATGATTCCCTCAATGATTAGCGGATTGCTGAGCGACTACCTAGGGTACAAAGAATTCTTCATTTGGGTACTGATAGCCACCATTCCGGCCTTTGTAGTGACATGGCTCGTGCCCTTGCAAAAACCGGAAGAAGAAATCTTGGCGACAGAGTAATCAAAATTATAGTTCCTTTGGGCCTGGTTTCCATCTAATTGCAAAAGAAAATAAGTCAACCACACTTGTTTATTAATAAATAACAAATTTATCATCTTATTTTTAAATAAAATTAAAAATAACTTGTTTGTTTAAAATATTATTTCTTATTTAGCATATTGTTACACCTAATATCTCTGTTATGATGCATTATTTTTCGAGACTTTTTTTAGGCCTATCCATTTTAATTCTCCTATCCTGCAATAAAGAAGAAAAAATAGGCTTGTATTCTGTTTATCAATTAGACAAGTACAGATTGGATAAGCCGATTATAGATTTGGACACTACCGTATGGGAGAAACAGACGGGACTGATGGCTAATTTTCCGAGAGGGATTACGATTTACAAGAGTAGCGAAAAAGTAAACAGCAAAAATACGAACATGTATTTATTGGCTTTTAATCCCCGTCTCAATATTGACTTGAAACCTGTTGTTTCCACTGTAGCTAAAACTCCTACCACATTTTTTAACGAAGAAAACGGTGAAGTGTATGCTTGCGTGAACGGGGGATTCTTCTCGGGCACGACAAGTTTAAGCTTGGTGATGTACAATTCAGCGGTCGGTTCTGTGAATGTAAAATCTTTGACACGGGTATATAACGGAGCGAACACAACATACTATCCTACACGGGCAGCATTCGGTTTGGATAAAGATTATAAACCGTCTGTATCGTGGGTATATAGTGTGGGTACTGGAAACGGAGAGTTGTATGCATATCCGCAACCAAGTCCCAATGCAGAAGGCCAAGCTCCCCAAATAGCACCAACAGCATCGTTTCCAGAAGAAGGCGCATTGTGGACACAAACTACTGCCATTGGGGGATCGCCTATGCTGATAAGAGACTCTATTATTCATATTACTGATGTGGAGGAGATGATTACGACGAGTGCTACTCCTACTTCTTCAAGGCCGAGAACGGCGATAGGTCATCTGAAAAATGGCAATGTTGTGCTGTTTGTTGCAGAAGGAGGAAGCACCAACATTCCAGGTTTGACTTTACAAGAATTGGCTCAACAAATGTTAAGCTTAGGCTGTGTAGGAGCTGTAAATCTGGATGGCGGAGGTTCTTCGTCGTTGGTCGTGGATGGAGAAACAACAATCAAACCTTCGGATGCTGCAGGAGAAAGAAAGGTCATCAGTGCTTTAATCGTAAAAAAGAGATAGAATGATGCAGAGATTTTATGTAATCCTATTCTTTTTGACCTGTGCATGGGCACAACTATTCGCACAGACCAAGACAGATGTCATCATTGTCGGTGGTGGAGCCAGTGGGACAATGGCTGCGATTCAAGCGGCCCGTTTGGGTGCCCATGTGGTTGTGATCGAAGAGACGGTATGGTTGGGCGGTATGTTGACTTCGGCGGGGGTATCTGCTATCGATGGTAATCACAGACTGCCTTCTGGTCTATGGGGGGAGTTTCGTCAACACCTATATGATTACTATGGTGGTCCGAAAGCAGTAGAAACAGGATGGGTAAGCAATACGTTGTTTGAACCATCGGTAGGTAACCAAATCCTCCAAAAAATGGTCAAGGCAGAAAATAAGGTCCAGGTATTGTTCGAAACGTCCTGGAGCAATGCCCGAAAAACAAACGGAGAATGGTTGGTAGACATTAGTTCTAAATCGGGTAAAAGTTCGACTATCCAGGGAAAGATCCTTATCGATGCAACAGAACTTGGCGATGTCATGGCCTCTTTGAAGGTACCGTACTATTTGGGTATGGACAGTAAATCCTTGACCGGAGAACCTTTTGCCTTAGAGGAAGCAAATGACATCGTACAGGATCTGACTTATGTCATCACACTCAAAGATTTTGGTAAAGGAGCAGACAAAACGATAAAAAAGCCAAAAAACTACGACAAAGAAGAGTTTGCCGGCTGTTGCGATGTGTCCGACCCGGCTACATTCAACAAAGACAACAACGACTGCTTCAAGATGTTGACTTACGGTCGCTTACCGAACAATAAGTTCATGATCAACTGGCCGAAGAAAGGCAATGATATTTACCTGAACATCATCGAGAAAACCCCTGCCGAACGCGCTAAACTCTTGGAAGAGGCCAAGCAGATGACGCTACGCTTTGTGTATTACATACAGTCCGAACTGGGATTCAAAAATTTAGGAATAGCATACGACGAGTATCCAACCAAAGATGGTTTTCCGATGATCCCTTACCACCGTGAGTCAAGGCGTTTACAAGCCAAGTCTTTATTCTCTTTACAGCATATCATGACTCCTTTTGATACGCCAGAGGCCTACTACCGTACGGGTGTCGTGGTGGGCGATTATACGATTGATCATCATCATTATAAATATGGTAATGCTCCGGAGATCGATTTTGTCAAGATACGCGTACCATCTTACAATGTACCTATGGGGTCACTGATCCCCAGGGATTATGAAGGACTGATCGTCGCCGAGAAAAGCATCGGTGTAAGCAATATCGTGAACGGAGCTACCCGCCTGCAACCCGTGGTATTGGGTATTGGGCAGGCTTCCGGAGTGATTGCAGCTTTGGCTGTCCAACGGGCTACAGCTCCGTCACAGGTGTCCATTCGTGAAGTGCAGTCTGTCTTATTGGATCAGAAAGCGTACATCATGCCGTATATCGATGTACCTGCAACGGATCCGCATTTCAAAATTCTGCAAAAAACAGGCGCTACAGGTATACTGAAAGGAACCGGTATTCCGTACAAATGGGCAAATCAGACCTGGTTTTATCCCGAGAGGGAAATCAGCGAATACGAACTTTTGGTCGGTTTGAGAAGCTATTTCCCTTTGTTGAATAACAACTGGACAGCTTCGGGAGAGCCTTTGACCGTGAAAGGCTATCAGGAGATCGTAAAATCCATAAACAAAGAGATCTCCATTGCTGATTTGAACGGGATATTGTCCCGTGGAGGATATAGCGTAGAGGTAAATGCCGATACCAGGTTGAATCGTCGATGGGCTTCGGTTTTGTTGGACGCACATCTTGGCTTGTTTGAAAAGGAAGTAGATTTTAAAGGAAATATAAAGAATTTTTAAACCTAAATTTTAATAGTTATGTATAAATTCATTCAATGGACTTCATTGAGGCTAAGCTTTCTGTTGATGATATGCTCTGTCACCTTGGTGTATGGGCAGGAAAGACAGGTAACAGGCCGGGTTCTCAACAATAATGGTGAACCGTTGGAGGCAGTCACAGTCAAGGTAGACGGTAGTAATACGGTCTCCCGCACGAATAGTAATGGTGCGTTCTCCATTAAGGTTCCCAATACAAACGGCAGGTTAGTCTTTAACTATCTTGGTTACGAAACACAAACGGTTCAGCTCGACGGCAGAACAGTTTTAGACATTAAGATGGTGCAAAGTAGCTCCATGTTAGAAGATGTGGTTGTCATTGGATATGGCGAGCAAAAACGATCTGACCTGACGGGTGCGATCGGGAGTGTCAAAATGAAAGATCTTCAAAAGGCTCCGGTAAAATCTTTTGACGAAGCTTTGGCCGGACGTGTTGCTGGTGTACAGGTGACTTCATCCGAAGGCCAACCTGGATCTACGATTGATATCGTCATCAGAGGGATAGGCTCTATTACACAAAATGTAGGCCCCTTATACGTCATCGACGGAATGCCTGTCGAAAGCCCAAACGATGGAGGGTTGGCTGCAAACCCTATCAACGCTTTGGATCCTGCGGATATAGAGTCGATTGATATATTGAAAGATGCTTCTGCGACAGCTATCTATGGAGCGCGCGGCGGAAACGGAGTAGTCATTATCACCACGAAAAGAGGAGCTTTGTCTGCTCCCACAATTGCCTATAACACTTATTATGGGTTTCAAAACAGCACAAGAAGACAGGAAGTACTCGGTCCATACGATTTTGTGAAGTTGCAATGGGATATCGATTCGGTTCGGACCAAGGGGTTATATCTCCAAGGGGGTGAAGTAGATATGGAGGATTACAAATTGCTCGATGGCATTAACTGGGAAAATCAGGTGATGCGTACTGCACCAATGTCCAACCATCACCTTTCTTTCAAGGGCGGTACGGCACAAACTAAATATAGCGCATCCCTCTCCCGGATTAACCAGGAGGGTATCATCCTTAATTCCGGTTTTAACAGGACACAAGGAAGGATTACCCTGGACCAGGAAGTGAATAAGAAATTGAAACTGGGATTGGATGCTTCTTATTCTAATTATAAAAACTACGGTACACCTACTTCGACAGCAGGCTATAATCACGAGTTGAATTTATTGTTCAGTGTGTGGGCATACAGGCCGGTTTCTGTGACAAACACCAATTTGTTGGAGGAAGGGTTAGATCCTGAGATCGAACAATCGCAAGAACATCGTTTTAATCCTATAATGACCACCCAAAATGAACTTCGGGAGAATTATGGGACCACTTTTACGGTCAACGGCTATGCAGAATATGAACTGTTCAAAAATCTTAAATATAAATTGTCCGGAACTTTTTATAAAGGTAACCGAAGATACGATACATTCAATGGATCCAACTCCCGAACTGGACACGAATTCACGAACTTCCAGTTGAACGGTTCCAGAGCTTTTTACGAATCCGATAGGTGGTATGTATCCAATCAATTGACATACATCAAAACTTTTGCCAAGAAGCACTATGTCAATGCAATGGCAGGTTTCACTGCGGAGCGAACTTCCGGACTGAACTTTGGAGCTATGGCGATCCGGTTGCAAAATGAAAACCTGGGGTTATCCGGCTTGGATGAAGGAGAACCTAATAGTATTTCTTCTTTTTCGACAGCGGCGAGTATGGCTAGTTTTATGGCGCGTGCGATGTACTCCTATGATTCAAGATATTTATTTACGGTAACTAACCGTTTGGATGGTTCATCCCGTCTATTGGGCGATAATGTATATGGCTTTTTCCCTTCTTTTGCTGCGGCCTGGCGCATCAACAATGAACAGTTTATGAAAAGGGCTACATGGGTATCCAATGCAAAACTACGTGCTTCCTGGGGACGCACAGGAAATAATGCGATAGGAAATTTTGCTGCTCACGCTGCTCTTCAAAGCCAAAATACTTCCGGCTATGGATTCGGTGGATCTGTTATCCGGGGTGTGATACCGACTTCATTGGGTAATGCGGCTTTAAAATGGGAAGCATCCGAGCAAACGGATATAGGTCTGGATATGGGTTTCTTCAAAGAACGGCTCACATTCACGGTGGACCTTTATCGTAAGAAAAGCCACGATCTGTTGATGAATGCCAACTTATCCCCCTCTACCGGATATTCTTCTGCAATGAAGAATATTGGCAAGATTCAAAATGACGGGCTGGAACTCACGTTAGGGTTTGTTCCTGTCCGGAAAGCATTTACATGGACATCGGATTTCAATATTTCGTTCAATCGCAATAAAGTTCTGGCATTAGTAGACAATGAGACTTCCCGATTGACGGCTGTAGGATGGGGCGATGACTGGCGTACTGTGGAAGCTTATGTAGCGAAGATCGGTCAACCGGTTTCGCAGTTCTATGGTGTGCTGTGGGATGGGGTGTACACATACGATGACTTTGATTTCGATGGCGTCAACTATACCTTGAAACCGACATTAACAGCCAATGGTATGGGAGCTAATACCATACAGCCTGGTCACATCAAATACAAAGATCTAAATGGCGACAGGCTGATCAATGAGTATGACAAGGTAGTCATTGGTAACCCATTGCCCAAGCATTTTGGAGGATGGTCCAACAACTTTATGTATAAGGGATTTGATCTGAGTGTATTTCTTCAATGGTCTTATGGAAATGATATTCTGAATGCCAATAGATTGATTATGGAGTCGGGTTACAAATACAACACCAACCAGTTCGCAACGTACAGGGATCGCTGGTCTCCGAGCAATCCCGATGGAACATTGCCGGCTGCCCGTGGTTCTCTCTATAAAACGTATTCTGACCGTGTGGTTGAGGACGGCTCTTTCCTGAGGTTGAAAACGGTGTCTCTGGGGTATAATCTACCGACAAATTATATAAGCAAAGTGAAGCTTTCCCAGGCACGTTTGTATTTTACTGCACAAAATTTACATACATGGACCAATTACTCCGGTTATGATCCGGAGGTATCCATTCGTGCCAGTGCCCTGGTTTCAGGATTTGACTATTCTGCATATCCACGAGCGAGGACATATACTTTTGGTTTGAACGTCACATTTTAATTTTTTAAAGTTAAAGAGATGAAAAAAATAATTTTAACTGGATTTTTGGGTGTATTCTTGCTGATTACCTCATGTAACAAGTTTTTGGAGGAAACCCCTACGGATTTTGTGGCTCCGGCAAATTACTACACCAATGAGAAAGAAGTCTTCTCTGCCCTAGCGGGTGTGTACGATATATTGGGCAAGACAGGGACGTATGGCAGATACCTTTTCTTTGAAATGGATATGAGTGATGAGAGCTATTTTGGTCTGTCCAGTACTTCACAAGACATCGCTTTGTTGAATTACGATATAGGAGACACGAAGTTGCTGACAACCTGGAGCCTTCTTTACGAAGGGATTAACAGGGCAAATATGCTGTTGGAAAACATTGATAAAGCCGATATGCCGGACAATCTGCGGGAGGTATATAGAGGCGAAGCTTTATTTTTAAGGGCATATTACTATTTCGTCCTGACCACAAATTGGGGTCGGATACCTTTGCGATTGTCCTCTACGAAAACCCCAAGTGATGTGGATATGGCTCCTGCTACCTATACAGAGATCTACGGACAGATCGCAAGTGACATGGAGACCGCAGCAGATAAGGTGGCGGATATTACCACATTCAACAATGCGGGACGTGTCTCCAAGTCTGCTGTATGGGGTGTACTGGCACGGGTCAACCTGAAAATGGCCGGGGCACCACTCCGGGACATTTCACGATATGCCGAAGCAAAAAAATGGGCCGAAAAAGTAATAAACTTTGGCTATCACCGATTGAATGCGGATTACAGTCAAGTCTTTAAAAACCATGCACAGGGCGTGTATGATACACGGGAATCTATATGGGAAGTAGAGTTTTCCTATATCTCGGGGGCACAGCATGAAGAAGGGATGGTGGGCTCTATCAATGGTATAGGAACATCAAATACGACAGTAGGATATAGTTATGGTGCGCAACGGGTCATGAAACCTTACTACGATTTGTTTGATGAGGACGATGAAAGAAGAGACTGGAATATCAATACCTATACGTATGCTACGGCACCAAGTACAGCACAGGTACCCTATGCAGCAGGGACAGCCGCCATCATTTACAACCGATACGCTTCTAAGTGGAGACGGGAATTTGAAGTGTCACCTCAGAAAAGCACTAATACAACTGTGATTAATTTTCCGTTACTGCGCTATGCAGACGTGTTGCTGATGTATGCCGAAGCAGACAATATGCTTCCCGGCAATCGCAGCACACAGGCTGATGAATATGTCAATATGGTGCGCAGAAGGGCGTTTGGAAAGCTTAAGGCAGGAGCCACGGATATCGAAGCTGCTGACTTGTCTCCGGGACTGGATGAGGTCCTTTTTCAGCAAGCGATCCAAAAAGAGAGATCTTTTGAGCTTGGATTTGAAGGACTCCGAAGGTTCGATCTGATCCGATGGGGTACCTATATATTGACTATGGAAAACCTGCGTACGTACAAAGCGTCGGCCAACTCAAGTTATCAATTTGGATTCAGAACTGTAGAGAACATTTCAGATAGGGATACACTCTTTGCGATACCGCGCAATGAGATGACTGTAAACAAACTCATGGAGCAAAATAATGGATGGTAATTATAAATCATAATAAGATGAGCATATTAAAAAAACTTTTGGCGATTGCGATAGTGCTTTCAACATTTTCTTGTACAAGGGACGAATTGCTGGATCCCGTGGTGGATGTCTCGATAGATAAGGAGGTATATAGTACCGAGGATTCCGTCGAGTTTCACTTTTCTGGCTATGCAGATATGATAACTTTTTACTCTGGCGAAAAGGGGAAAGAGTATAAAAACCGTAACAGATTGGAACTGGAAGGAGGAGACTTGATCTTAAACATGGAAACGCAGGTTCTCTACGGCAGTCAAACAGATAATCTCAAACTTTACCTATCCACAGATTTTACCGGAGAATATACAAAAGAGGGTGTTGAGAAGGCCACATGGACAGATATTAGTGACAGACTCACCTGGTGTGTGGCAGCAGGCGGTGCAGTAGGTGTTCGGACGATTTCGGACTATGCCAGTGTTTCGGATTTGCTGGTATCGGGCAAACCTGTATATTTTGCATTCAGATATGTAGGTGAAAAGCCACCTAGCACTACACCTACCCAACGTACCTGGAGAATATACCAGTTCAATATACAGAACAAATTTTCAGAAACAGAAATCATTCCGGTGACTGACCGGGTAAATGCAGGCTGGACATCGGTAAGTATCTCAAATCCTGGCGGGAAAGGTGTTTGGTTCCTGACACATGCCGACATGATATACTATAATCCGGAAAGTAACCTGGAAGCTGTAGAAAAATGGGTAATAACGAAAAGGTTTGACCCCAATAAAGTCGCCCCGGACAATGGCAAAGCCATCAAAAAATATCCGGATAACCAAATGAGCAGTTTCAAATATAATTTTCCCGAATCAGGAGAATATGAAGTAACTTTTGTTTTTGTTAACAGCAACTATAAGGGGATAAAAGAAAGCGTCAAGACTATAAAAGTAAAAGTAGAATAAGCATGATACAACACATTTTTAGATTTTTTTTAGCAGCAACCGTATTTACTTGTGGAATGGACACGTATGCTCAGGAAGCAAATTTATATTTTGCCAATAAAAAGGAAGAAGCTGTCATTAAATCCGGTCAAATCGGTAATATCGTAAAACTGGACAATTTTTTAAGAACTGATTTTGCAAAAATAGCCTATACCAAAACAGTACGTCCAGGGCCTCAATTTATCATTTCGGACGATCCGGAGTACATTCGTGTACCCGAAGCCATTGCTTTGCAGGAAGACGTTGTCCCAGGGGCTGTCCGATTGTACGTCTACAATGTGAATGGTGTGAAAGAACCGCAAAAGATCAAGAGAAAAATTACAGCTGTCATTAAAAACACGGGTAAAGAGGTTCTGTCTATTCGCATGCTAAAATACTCTTCCCAAAAGCCAAGCACCAATTATTTTCAAGTAGGCAAACAAGGCCTGGAGGACTATTTTGCTTCGGAAGTTTCAAATAATGTACGCACGGTACAACCAGGAGAAGTTATTGCCATTGATGAGCAGCTGGAAAGGAATGTCGTTGAATACGACGAATTGGTACATGGCTTTTATGAGTTTGTCATTGATCAGCCTGCTCAGATCAGTGTCTTACAGACCTCACCCGAAAAAAGTGGCCCTGAGGCGTTTGCTACGATCAAGAATATCATTCCTCATAGTCATGGCAATGCAGGAAGAGGTCTTTTCGGTGTTTCGAACTATGCTATTGCAGGAGTAGATACATTAGATACTAAAAATGGGATTTCTCAACTTATCATTGCCGATGGCCACGATGATCCTTGGATAACAGGTACGATCGGAGCCGACAAGGCTTATGCCCGAAATGCAGGCAATTACGGGGTATTGTATAGTACAAACATCAAATGGAAAAGTACAGATGGAAAAGGACTAGCTCTCCTTACATGGAATTCCCGTTCGGCAGACAATAAATGGTGTGGCGGAATGGGGCTGACTATGGAACTTTTTGACAGCAAGGGGGCCAAAACCATACGACAATTGCCCGGAGATACATTGATCACCAAAGCTGCACCAGAGGCTATTCTTGTAGAAATCTACAGACCTGACCCAACAAAAGAAATTCAGGAGATCAATTTTACCTATTCACCTCCCGGCGCTTCTTGTTTGCCTACTCCATTGATTTTTGTACCGATAGATCTGAAATAAAATGAAGTTTAACTATATAACTGGCTTGGGGATAATGGTTTTGATGATCTCATGTGCTCCCTTAAAAAAGAACGAAACGGATAAAAGATCCGATCCTAAAAATAATTATGCAGATTTTTTTCCAAATGAAGTTCGTCCCGATGTTTCAAAGCCCTGTTTTGAGGGAGCATATTACAGGAAACTGGTTTCCAGTACAGACAATTGGGTGGGCATAAGAGGTACAGTAATTTTGCCTCAAATTATATTTGATGACACCCGTAAAAATCCTAAGAAACCCAAGCAATACCTAGATAATCCTTCTATTTACCTTGGCGGAAATGTCGATGGGCAGGAGACGGATATTGGCTTGAGCTGGGAAGTAATCAAGGACAAACAGGGCAATATTTCCGAAGCACGCGTAGCGTTTCGACCTTTTTTAAGAAGGACATCTCATAAATCCGGTCAGGAAAGTATCTTTTTGAACGGTCCCGCGACAGAAGAATATTATTGGTATCCGGGAGAAGAGGTATTTTTATCGTTGGAAACAATCGGTAAAGGCCTGGTGAAATTTATAGTTGAGGGAGCGGGTAAAAAGTATGAAACAACTTTTGAATGTGCAGGATACACGTTAGAAAATAAAGGAGAGTTTAAACGGGTAAATGCGATCGATCAGATGGGCAATGAAGGAAAACCTGTACAGCCGACCAAAACGAAAGTAAACGGCGGGAAATGGCTACATACAGATTTGTTGCGCATGGAAAACGGAAAGGTTCTGATCGTTCCGTTTCAGAGCGAAAGATACACAGAAATGAATTGTCCTAACGTGAGTTTCTTTTCGGTGATGGCTTCAGATGCGGAGAAAAGGAAAGGAGCCGAAGAAATCAATATCAGCGGTACTGGTCATTAATTAGGGTGGATAGCTATGACAATCAAAAGAAACTATAGTATAGACCTACTTCGCGGGTTGGCGATCATCGGAATGGTCTTAGCTGCCGTAATTCCGTGGACGTCGGATTTTCCGGCATGGATGTATCACGCCCAGGTCGGCCCGCCGGATTTCAAGTTCAATCCCAATAATCCGGGTATCACCTGGGTAGATCTTGTTTTTCCTTTCTTTCTATTCGCCATGGGCGCAGCATTTCCTTTGGCATTGCGAAATAAACTGGCCAATAAACAATATAGGATGATCTCTTCTGGGCTGTTAAGACGGGGGCTGGTGCTTGTATTTTTTGCGATTACGCTGGCTTATCTTACACCGGAAAACCTGTCGGGGCCAGAATGGCTGAATTACGCGACTTCTTTGCTGACATTTTTTTCTTTTTTTCTGGTTTTCATGCGTTTTGAAGGAGGAAGGTTCAGAAGATATGGTTTGCAACTGTTGGGTTTTCTCGTGATAGGATTATTGATCTATTACCATAGCGAAATACTCGGAAACACATTTGACAAATCAAAAAATAATATCATCATTCTGGTCCTGGCGAATATGGCAGTGTTTGGATCTGTATTTTGGTTGCTGACTTCCGAAAGTTTTCTGCTACGGATAGCCGTGCTTATTGCTTTTATGGGTGTGTGGTTTACCAAAGATATCGAAGGAAGCTGGACGCAGGTACTTTGGGATTTCCACCCCGACATACGATGGTTTTACAATTTTTCATTTTTGAAATACCTCTGCATCGTGTTACCCGGTTCGATATTGGGCGATTTGCTGGTGAGAAACAGGGATATCACAAACAACCTGTATACTGATCTAGAGCAAAAGAAAGCAAGATTTTTAGCCTTACTCGGCTTAGCCTTTATCGTTTTCCATGTTGTGACACTGTACATGCGTTTGCTACAATTCAATTTGATTGGACATGCTGCTTTTGGAATAGCTTTTTTTCTCTTTTTTAAGAAATACAATCAGGGACAATTTGCTTTCTATAAGAGTTTGGTTAGTTGGGGATTTGTTTTGGCTTCTGTCGCCTTGTTCTTTGAGCCTTTGGATGGAGGGATCAAGAAAGATCCATCTTCCTTTAGCTATTGGTTTCTGACAAGCGGATTGGCTTTTATTTTTTATATTGTCTGTGATTACTTGACCAAAAGCTTTCCCAACAACCCTATTATTTTGGCAATAGTAAAGAACGGACAGAACCCAATGATCGCCTATTGTGTATCCGCATTTTTTATTACACCTGTTTTGGGATTGGTGCATATATTACCTGTTTTTGACACGTTGTCGGGTATCCATCCTTATTTGGGTTTGGTAAAAACAGTGATCTATATTTTATTGATGATTTCGATCACCAACTATGCGACCAATAGGAGGTGGTTTTGGCGATCATAATTTTTTAAATATGTTACTCATAAAAACAAGTTTTCTAACTTTACTTACGGTGTTAGGGAGTCTCTACAACTTGAGAGGGCAAACTACCGATACGATTGATAGCAGTTATGTTTTCTCCGGCTATACCGAACGTTTGGCCGATTTCAGAAAAATGCCTGTCCTGCCAAAGTCTGTCATATTCGTAGGCAATAGTCTTACGGAGGCTGGTAGATGGAACGATATTTTGCCGCATCTGCCGGTATTGAATAGAGGAATCAGTGGTGATATCTCGTACGGTGTGCTTGCACGGCTAGACGAGATCACACGGCACCGACCAAAAAAAGTCTTTTTGATGATCGGTGTCAATGATCTCAAGCGAGGTATACCGACACAGAACATCATGGAGAACTATTCCAGGATTGTACAGGAGATAAAGCGGGCCTCACCTAAAACAAAAATCTATCTCAACAGCATACTGCCGGTCAATCCGAATAAATTGATCGAATCCTTTAAGTCCGTGACGAATAGTGATATCCAGATATTGAACGAGGGCCTAAAGCAGATCAGCCACAAGGCGGAGGGTGTCCGGTTCATCGATTTACATACGGTTCTTGCCGACAGAAATGGACATTTGCGTTCAGAAATCACGCCTGACGGCATTCATCTGGAAGTGTCCGCTTATATTGAACTGGTAGATTATTTGAAAAAAGTAAAGGCATTGTAAAATGAAGAGAGCAATATGGATATTGTTGGCGATGTTGGGAACGATACAAGTGTATGCCCAAGATAAATCACGGGATAGCACCTATAGCAACTGGTATTATGACGGTCGGGAAAAGCTGTACCAGACATTAAAGGGTAAGCGATATGACGTGGTGTTTTTTGGAAACAGTATCACCGAACGCGGACCATGGCAGGAGCTGATCGGCAGAAAATATAAGGTCGGTAACCGTGGGATTGGTGGTGACAATACATTTGGTATGAAAGCACGAATTGCCGATGCCATGAAGTCCAGGCCCAAGAAGATATTTCTTATGATGGGGATCAATGACATAGGCCGGGGACTACCTGCCGAATGGAGTCTGAAGAATTACGAAGAGATCATCAGAATCATCCGAAACACAAGTCCCAAGACGAAAATATACGTCCAGAGCACCTTGCCTCTCCATGAATCAGTTTTGAAATATGACTACTTGCTTGGAAAAGAACACCTGATCAGAATTTTAAACAGGGGTATAGAAGATCTGGCCCAAAAGTACAATCTGGTCTATGTGAATATCAAAGAAGCCTTGGCAGATGACTATGTACTGAAAGAGGAATATACAATGGATGGCATACACGTCAATACAGATGCCTATATCTGTTGGGTAAATTATTTAAAGGAGAAAAAATATTTATAGATGAAGATTACGGGTACTTTTTTGGATGAGATAAGCCACGATATACCGCATCAAAATTGGGGTAGAGAAGAATGGGATCGTGATTTTGGATACATGAAGGCCATTGGTATCGATACGGTCATCTTGATCCGTAGCGGATACAGAAGGTTTATGACGTATCCGTCGACGTGGCTACAGAACAGTATGGGCTGCTACACCCCACCAGTTGATTTGGTCGATATGTTTCTGCAATTGGCCGAAAAGCACGGTATGAAATTCTACTTTGGTCTGTACGATAGCGGAAAGTATTGGGACACGGGAAATATGCAGCACGAAATCGATGCCAATCGTTTTGTGATTGATGAGGTATGGAATAGGTATGGACATTACAGCAGTTTCGGTGGATGGTACCTGAGTATGGAGATCAGTCGCCAAACCAAAGGAGCCGCCAGTGCCTTTCGTATCTTAGGTGAGCAATGCAAAGCTGTGAGCGACAACCTGCCTACCTTTATTTCCCCTTGGATCGACGGCAAAAAAGCTGTCATGGCCACTTCTTCCGGCTTGACCAAAGCAGACTTTGTGTCTATACAGGAACACGAAAAAGAATGGAATGAGATATTCCACGAAATACACAACGCTGTAGATGCTGTCGCATTCCAGGACGGACATATTGATTATCATGAACTGGAAGATTTTTTTGCGGTCAACAAGAGTCTGGCCGATAAATATAACATGCAATGCTGGACCAATGCCGAATCGTTCGACCGTGATATGCCGATCAAGTTTATGCCGATCAAATTCGAGAAACTTCGTCTGAAACTGGAAGCTGCCCGAAAAGCCGGATACGACAAAGCGATCACTTTTGAATTTTCGCATTTTATGAGTCCCCAATCGGCCTATTTGCAAGCCGGACATTTATATAACAGGTATAAGGAGTATTTAGAAACATTGAAATAAATAGAGTAGAAATGAAGGAATTTGTTGAGCGGTATAGAAAGGAACTGTTGGAGAACACCATGCCGTTTTGGGTGAAGTATTCCAATGACAAGGAATACGGCGGATTTTTGACGTGTTTAGACCGGGATGGTACAGTATTCGACACAGATAAGTTCATGTGGTTGCAGGGAAGGCAGATCTGGACATTGTCCATGCTGTACGAACGTGTAGAGCAGAATGCCGTATGGAAAGAAATGGCGGAACAGGGTGCTGACTTTATACTCAAGAATGGAAGAGACGAGAAGGGAGATTGGCATTTTGCATTGGACAGATCCGGTCGTCCTCTTGTGCAACCCTACAATATTTTTTCGGATTGCTTTGCGAGCATGGGACTAGGGGCTTTGTACAAGATTACCGGCAAAGAAGAATACGCTCAGGTGGCTTATGATACCTTTAACCGCATACTCGAACGTCGGGACAACCCCAAAGGAAAGTACAACAAAGCCTATCCCGGTACCCGTTCGCTGAAAGGGTTTGCTCTTCCTATGATCCTGAGCAATCTCTCCTTGGAACTCGAACATATCGTTGGTACGGATACCGTCGAGTCGCTGATCGACAATGTCGTGCATGAGGTCATGGAAGTCTTTTATCAGCCTAATACGGGTTTGATTATGGAGAATGTTAATCTGGATGGTTCCTTTTCTGATTCGTTTGATGGAAGATTGGTCAATCCCGGACATATTATCGAGGCAATGTGGTTTATGATGGATCTGGCCGATAGACGTGGGGATGATGTGTTGATGAAAAAATGTGTAGATATCGCTTTGCGTGCCCTTGAGTTTGGATGGGATGAAAGATATGGGGGTATATTATATTTTAAGGATATCCTGAACAGACCATTACAACAGCTTGAATGGGATCAAAAACTTTGGTGGGTACATTTGGAAGCATTGGTATGTATGGCCAAAGGATATGTCTATACAGGCAATGATAAATGCAAAACATGGTTCGAGAAACTGGATGAATATGCCTTCCGCAATTTTGCAGACCCTACGTATGGAGAATGGTACGGATATCTGAATAGGCAGGGTGAGCCTTTGCTGACTTTGAAAGGCGGAAAATGGAAGGGATGTTTCCATTTGCCCAGGGCTTTGTTCAAGATTTATACGGAATTGGAATCTCTGAAAAAAGAGCAGACATTGCTTCTATAAGTTTATATCCATTGAGATACGGTAGTCGATGGGGGAAGAAAGTAACCATTCTTACAGGCCACTTTTTTGTAATATCATTTTATCAAGAAATATACAATGTAAACATATGCTGATTTAACGTAAGAAGAAATGGATCTATTAAATGAAATAAACGCTTTAACACTGGTCTTTGTCGCCCTATTGATCTTTGCGATTGCTTATCGGTTTTATGGTATATTTATCGCAAACCGGGTACTGAAGCTGAATGCCAAAAACGTTACTCCTGCAGTCGAATATGCAGATGGACAGGATTACGTAGTTACGAACAAAAACGTACTGTTCGGACATCATTTTGCCGCGATTGCTGCAGCCGGTCCATTGGTAGGTCCTGTACTGGCGGCACAATTTGGCTATTTACCCGGTGCACTTTGGATCTTGATCGGCTGCGTTGTGGGCGGAGGCGTACATGATATGATCGTACTTTTTGCTTCTGTACGTCATAAAGGGCAAAGCTTAGCCACGATTGCCTCCAAGGAGATTGGTCCAACCATTGGCTCTGTAGCAGGACTGTCAGTGCTTTTTATCCTTGTACTTACGTTGGCCGGTCTGTCTTTGGCCTGTATCAGTGCTATGCATGAGGCTCCGTGGTCACTGTTTACTGTCATCATCACTATGCCGATAGCCATTGTCATGGGACTGATTATGCGGCGTCGAAAAAACAGTGTCGGCTTTGCCAGTATCTTAGGTGGAGTTTTACTGCTTTTCGGTATCATTGGAGGGCATGATCTAATGCGGCATGAATACATCAGTAACCTATTCCATTGGGATGTATCGACTATTTCTATTGCCATTGCAGTCTACGGCTTTCTAGCCTCTGTACTTCCTGTATGGCTATTGTTAGTCCCGCGGGACTATCTATCCACCTACCTCAAGATAGGTACCATCCTCATGTTGACAGTAGGAATTATCTTTGTGAACCCTAACATCGAAATGCCTGCGTTTACCCAGTTCATCCATGGTGGTGGGCCCGTTGTTGGCGGTGCCGTATGGCCTTTTATTTTTATCGTGATCGCTTGTGGTGCCATCTCAGGCTTTCATGCGATCATAGCTACCGGTACAACCCCAAAGATGTTGGGCAATGAAAAGGAGATACTGTTTGTTGGATACGGTGCCATGCTGGTCGAAGGCTTTGTCGCATTGATGGCATTGATTGCTGCCTGTACGCTGATGCCGGGCGATTATTTCGCGATCAATGTGCCAACGGCTGTTTACGACAGTTTTTTGGCGAATAACCCCACGCTGCATCAGATAGACCTGCAGAGCTATGTCGATAAGATCGGGGTCGAGTTGCAAGGGCGCACCGGTGGAGCCGTATCTCTAGCAGTAGGTATGGCGCACATCTTTCATAATATTCCATTCATGGATGACTTGATGGCCTATTGGTACAATTTTGCGATTATGTTCGAGGCAGTATTCATCTTGACCGCCATCGACGCTGGTACCCGAGTCGGGCGTTTCTTTTTGCAAGAGATGCTTGGAACGGTTATCCCTAAGTTTAAGGACAAGAACTGGTTGCCGGGTGTGTTGATCAGCAGTTTTGCATTCACATTTGCGTGGGGGTACCTGGTTTTTACAGGGAATGTAAGCAGTATATGGCCATTGTTCGGAATCAGCAACCAATTATTGGCGGCTTGTGGACTGATCGTGTGTACAACCATGCTCTTGCGATTAAACCGAGGACGGTATGCGCTTTGCTCGGCTATTCCCGGCATATTCATGTCTGTCATCACATATTGGGCTGGATATATCCAAGTGGTGGACATCTACATTCCTAACGGGCAGTATATGCTAGCATCATTGGCTGTGCTGGCCTTAGTACTCATGTCGATCGTATTCGTCGCTGCATTCAGGAAATGGTTTCAACTGATGAGCATGCCAGCAGATAAGGTAGATGAATATGGCGAGACAGTGAAAGTATTGGTGGAGAAATAAAGCACAGAAGATTTAGAACAGGAGTAAACTCTGATATATGAAAAGAAAGACAAGAACGACTATCCTATAGCCGTCCAAAAAAATATTGCTACCGTCTTAAAGACAAAAGCATACAGATCAAACCGTCATTAAAGGTAATAGCTGCTATTGATAGGGTCGTTCGGAACCAAATGTTTATGAACACTAATCAATTATGCTATGAAAACGATGATGTATCAATTATTATTGTCTGTCCAAAACATTGAAGAGATGGTGTCGTCCCTCCCTCTAGATAATGTGAGCAAAGAAGAAATCAAGTTTAAACTGGAATCCTTGCAGGCCGATCTCAAACCCGACGAGCGGCTGATCAGCTATAGCGAGGACGAACTGATGACGGTCAAGGAGGTCGGGATCGAGTTTGGCGTAAGCCACAGCAAGATTGTTGACATGCGGCAGAAGGGAGAACTGACCACGATCAAGCGTGGCTCGGCCGTGCGCCTGATCAAGACCGAAGTCGAAGCTGCTAAGGAATGATATTCGATCCCGAAAGGTAAGATTTAGCCTTTCGGCGCATACACAGTTCGTCCGATGGGATACGCATACTACGGCCCAGCGTGTACCTCGTTGCCAGACCTGCATAGCGAATTCTAAAAGGTATCCCTAACCCCGTCACATGTACATGCATATGGCCTAAGGTGATAAGGCTTCATGCTCGTGTGCATACAATATACCACTGAATCCGTGCATGGGCAACCAAAGTGGATGCGCAGACTGCAAAAACGCGTATATACTCTGCTCAACTTCGCTTGCAAGTGTGTTCACACGGTACCCTATTTGACAGGATAGGGATACATTTTGTATAGAT